>Ga0210394_10008519_pt1 | contig 10523 bp, 5 predicted proteins | sample IncBWC12MmetaG_FD_160121 | JGI IMG/M metagenome (GOLD analysis project Ga0210394, IMG submission 160121) | Forest soil microbial communities from Barre Woods Harvard Forest LTER site, Petersham, Massachusetts, United States - Inc-BW-C-12-M | ecosystem: Environmental > Terrestrial > Soil >... | reverse complement strand
GCATCAGCGTGTGGCGCGGCAGTCCCTTGGGAAAGCGGCCTCGCCCCGTGAATACGATGCGTCCATCCACCGGTAGTCCCTGCGCCAGGGCGCGGACCGCTGCGATTCGATCGTACAGGCCGGGCTGCGGGTTATCGAAGGTGTAGCGCTGCGCCCGGTGCATGACGGTCCAGGCGCTCATCTGATCGCCGCCGAAGATATTGCCGGCAATGTCGCGCAGGTCGATGACGATCACACCGCGCGCGGTCAACAGCAGGAAATCCACGTGCAGCGCGCTGCCCTGCCCGTCGGGCACGAGCACGTTGCGCATGTGATCGAAACCGCAGCTCGTGACGGCGAAGGTGCGCACCAGGCGCATGCGGCGGCGCCGATCCCAGCGCCAGAGGTAGAACGCGCCGGTGAATAGAGCGGCCACGAACGCTACGATGGCGGCCAGTTCCAGATTGACGGTTGGCAAAGGGTCCATGGTTACAATGCGCGCCTCAGCGCCTCGACATCCGCATCGATCTCCGTCGCATTCGAAGGCCGATCGAACAGCCTCGACAGATTTTCCGGCATCGGCACATTTTCGCCAATCAGGGGTGCCACTATTTCGCGAAATTTCGCCGGATGGGCGCTGGCGACCAGCAGCCAGCGGCCGCGCTGGCGCAGCACGGGGCTCAAGCGCGTGTAGGCCTCGGCCGCCACGGCCGTGTGCGGGCACCAGATGCGGCCGAAGCGGGCAAAATCGGTGCGGATACGGCTGCGGGTCGCCTCATCGTCGACCGAGACTGCGCTCACGGCGTTCCGCAGTGCCGCCGCGTCGGGATAGAGCGCGCTCAAGCGCTCGAGATTGCTCGGATCGCCGACGTCCATGGCCGACGACAGGGTCGCAATGCTGGCGCGCACATGCAGGGTGCCGGTGCTCAGATAATCCGGCACGGTGCGATTGGCGTTGTGCGCCAGCACGATGGCGGCAATCGGCGCGCCGAGCTTGCGCGCCCAGATGCACGCGGTGACGTTGCCGAGATTGCCGCTCGGGACCACGAACGAGGCCGGTTCGCCGTGCTCGCGTTCGACCCGCAGACTGGCGGCCCAGTAGTAGCACATCTGTGGCAGCAGCCTTCCCAAGTTGATGCTGTTCGCCGAGGTCAGCTCGTAGCGCTCGCGCAACGCAGCGTCGTTGAACGCCTGCTTGACCATACGCTGGCAGTCATCGAAGCGCCCGCGCACCGCAAAGCTGTGAACGTTGTCGCCCCAGCAGGTGAGCTGCTGCTCCTGCATCGGTGATACGAGGCCCTTGGGGTAGAGCACCGCGACTTCGATTCCGCGCTGGCCGTGAAAAGCCGCCGCCACCGCACCACCGGTGTCGCCCGAGGTCGCCACCAGCACCTGCAGCGGCCGCGCGGCCCCGCGCCGCAGGCGAGACATCGCTGCGGCCAGAAAGCGCGCGCCGAAATCCTTGAAGGCCGCCGTCGGACCGTGGAACAGCTCGAGCACACCCAGGCGCCGTTCCGGCTCGAGCCAGTATTGTGGAGCGGGAAAGTTGCAGGCTTCCTGGGCAATCGCGGCGAGCTCCGATGCGAGCGCATCGCCCGCCAGGAACGGGCGCAGCAGCTCGTTCGACAGCCCCGCGAGCGGCTGCTCGTTCGCCGGCGCGGTCAATGCCGCGGACGCGTAGCTCGGCCATTCCAGCGGCACGAACAGACCGCCGTCGGCAGCCAGGCCCTGTATCAGCGCGCCGCTGAAGCCGAGCTGCATCCGCGCATTGCGCGTGCTCGCGAATTTCATCAGTCGATCACGCGCGCACCGGTCGGCGCGATCTGTGTGATCCAGTGATCGGCCCCGAGTCCGTGGCGCGCGAATTCCTGCACCATCGCCTCGCGTACGGCGGGGGCATGACTTTCGAGGCACCAGGCGAAAGTGGTCGGGCCGGCGCCCGAGATCGAGCAGCCCAGCGCACCGGCCGACAGCGCCGCGCGCCGCACGTCGGCGAAGCCTGGAATCAGCGCCGCGCGCTGTGGTTCGATGACGACGTCTTCGAACGACTCGCGCACCATATCGAGATCGTTGGTATAGCAGCCGGAAATGAAGCCGGCGAGATTGGCGGTCTGCCAGACGAAATCGGCCATCTTGACGGTCTGGCTCAGGATCGCGCGTGCCTGGCGGGTCGAGAGAAACATGTGCGGATGCACGATCACGGCGCGAATGACCGCGGGCACCGGGATCTGCTTGATCCGTGGGTGATCGATACCGACCGTGAGCACGAGCCCGCCGAACAACGAGGGGGCGATGTTGTCGACGTGCATCGAGCCGCTGGCGACCGCTTCGCCGTGCATGGCGAACTTGAGCAGCTCGATCGCTGGACGCGGCTCGGACAGCAGCGCATTGGCCGCCACGACGGCGGCCACCGCTGAGGCTGCCGAACCGCCGAGGCCGCTGCTCAGTGGAATGCCCTTGTCGAGTTCGAGCTCGAACCCGAAATCGATGCCCAGCGCCTCCCGCATTGCCATGAGCGCACGCCCAGCCGTGTTATTCGCCGCTTCGCGCGGCAAATCCGGCACCACCCCGGCGATCGCGGTCACGATCACCTCGGGCGCCGCGGCGCGCCGCACCGTTGCGCGATCGCCGATGGCGTCGACCGAGAAGCCGAGGATGTCAAAGCCGATCGCGACATTGCCGACCGAGGCCGGCGCGAATGCACACGCGGAGGTCCGTAGCGCCGCGGCGCGCGCGCTCACAGCCGGGCCCCGAGATAGGTCGCCAGTCGCAGCAGATCGGCGAATACGCCGCCGGCGGTGACCGCTGGGCCCGCCCCCGGTCCCTGCACGATCAGCGGATTGTCGCAGTAGCGCGCGGTCGCGAAGCGCACGACGTTGTCGGTGAGCGCGATGTTGGCGAACGCATGGCGCTGCTCGAGCTCGGTGAGCCCGACGGTCGCGCGGCCATCGGCCGCGACCGCGCCGACGTAGCGCAGCACATGGCCGCGAGCGCGCGCCTGCTCATAGCGCTCGCGCATCGGCAGGTCGTGTCGCGACAGACCCGCCAGGAACTCTTCACTGCTGCCGGCCGCCAGGTCCGCGGGCACCAGGCTCGCGATGTCGACGTCGCTCATCTCGAGCTTCAGACCCATCTCGCGCCCGAGGATGATGAGCTTGCGCGCGACGTCGGTGCCCGAGAGATCATCGCGCGGATCGGGCTCCGTATAACCGCGTTGCTTCGCTTCGCGAACGATGGCCGAGAACGGCGTGCGCCCATCGTAGACGTTGAACAGATAAGCCAGCGTGCCGGAGAGGATGCCCTCGATACGCGTGATCTGATCGCCGGTTTCCCTGAGATCGCGCAGTGTTTGAATCACCGGCAAACCGGCACCGACCGTGGTCTCGTACAGATAGTGCGCGCCGCTTTCGCGCCGCGCAGCCTTGAGGCTTTCGTAATACGACAGCTCGATGCTGTTGGCGCGCTTATTTGGAGTGACGATGTGAATGCCCGCGGCCAGCCAGTCGCGGTATTGGCGCGCGACCTGGCTGTCGGCGCTGCAGTCGATCAGCACCGTGTGCGGCAGATAGTCGACACGCACGTGCTCGATGAAGCGCGTCAGATCGGCCGGCTGCGAATGCTGGGCGAGCTGGTGCCGCCAGTCGCTCAAACCGATACTCTGGTCGGACAGGCACATCTGCCGCGAGCGCAGAATGCCGCGCACGCGCAGATCGATCTTGAATTCGCGCGCCAGGCGTTCGCGCTCGCCGGCGAGCTGATCGAGCAGGACGCTGCCCACCGTGCCGGGCCCGATCACGCCGATCGAGAGCGTGTGCGGCGACAGATAGAAGCTCGCGTGCGCGGCCCGCAGTGCCCGCGTGGCGTGCGTGCCGTCCACCACCACCGAGATGTTGCGCTCGGACGCGCCCTGCGCGATGGCGCGCACGTTGATCTGCGCGTTGCCGAGCGCGCCGAAGACCTTGCCCGAGACACCGGGCATGCCGGCCATGCCGTCGCCGACCACGGCCAGTATGGCCAGATCCGTCGTGACATCGACATTCTGGATCTGCCCCTCGGCCAGCTCGCGGCCGAAGGCGGCGTCGAGCACGCCCTTGGCGCGCGCCGCCTGCGACTGCGGAATGGCGCAGCAGATCGAGTGCTCCGAGCTGCCCTGCGAGATCAGGATCACCGAGATGCCCTCTTCGCGCAGCGCGCCGAACAGCCGGTGCGCGGTGCCCGGGACACCGATCATGCCGGCGCCCTCGAGGTTCACCAGTGCCACGTTCTCGATGCTGGTAATGCCCTTGACCGGCAGACTCGACCGCGGCGCGGCACAGATCAGCGTACCGTGCTTGTGCGGCGCAAAGGTATTGCGAATCCAGATCGGAATGTCGCGCCCGACCGCGGGCGCCATGGTCTGCGGGTGGATGACCTTGGCGCCGAAGTACGCCAGCTCCATCGCCTCGTTGTACGACAACGAGTCGATCACCTGGGCGTCGGGCACGCGGCGCGGATCTGCCGAGAGCACGCCGTCGACATCGGTCCAGATGTGAATCTCGGCCGCATCCAGCAGCGCACCGAAAATCGAGGCCGAGAAATCGCTGCCGTTGCGGCCGAGCGTGGTCTGCACACCGCGCGGATCGGTGGCGATGAAGCCGGTAATCACCAGCGTCGCGGATTGCGAGCGGCCCGCGTCCGCACCGAGCAGCGCCTCGAGCTGCGCGCGCGATCGCTGCCATTGCACCCCGGGACCGAGCGGCCCCCACTCGACCGTGACGCAGCGGCGCGCATCGATCCACTGCACACCCTGGCGCACGCCGCGCTGCCGCAGGTAGCGATGGAACAGGCGCGTCGACCAGATCTCGCCGAAGCCGGCGGCGAGATCCGACACGCTTTGAGCCGCCGAGCGCATCAGGCTCGTGGTCTGCAGCACGCCGGTCAGATCGGCGCAGTCGCGGTCGAATTCCGCCAGGTATTCGGCCGCCACCTTGGGCTCGAGCAGCTCGCTGGCGATGCCGGCATGCCGATCGCGCACGTCCGCCAGGCGCGCTCGCCAACTCTGATCCTGCCGCTCCGCCAATGCCACGAGCTGCAGCAGCTCGTCGGTGACACCCTTGCAGGCGGACAGCACCACGGCAACGCGCGCCGGCACCGCGTGCGAGCGGCTGGCCGACAGCAACGAGGGGGTCTCGGCGATGGTCGCCACGCGCTCGAAGCAACGCGCGTCGGCGACGCTGGAACCGCCGAACTTGTGCACCACCCAGGCTGAATGATCGGAGCGACGATCGGTTGCGCTCATGTAAATCGCTGCGGACAAAAACTTTTGCACTCTACTTTAGCGCGCTCGCATCTCGCAAGGGCGGCGGGCGCCCCGTACAATGCCGCCTCGCGGACTCGAGGCTAAGCTTGCAGCTACGTTGGACCACACGCCGCTCTGTGGCCGCACTCGCGCTGTTGGCGTTGCTATCCTGCGCGCTCTGCGTCTCGACGTATCGCATCTTCGGTAATTTCTGGGACGAGCCCGAACACATCGCGGCGGGCCTGGTATTGCTAGAGCGCGGTGAATACCGCTACGACGTCCAGTGTCCACCGCTGGCGCGGCTGGCCGCAGCCGTGGGTCCGTACCTGGCGGGTGCGCGCTTCCACGGCGAGCCGATGCCCATCGGCGATGCCGAGGGGCGGGATCTGCTCTACCACTCGAGCGCCAGCTACGACACGCTGCTGACGCTGGCGCGGCTCGGCATGCTGCCGTTTCTACTGCTGCTGCTGGCTGCCACCTTCGTCTGGATGCGACGCTGGTATGGCGATCCGGCCGCGCTGCTGGCGGTCGCCCTCCTGGCCAGCTGTCCGGTCATCCTGGGACACGCATCCGTGGTGGCCGTCGATGTGCCGGTCACGGCACTCACCATGGCGAGTCTGTATCTGTTGCTGCGCTGGTTCGAGAACCCGAGTCAGGCGCGCGCCGCCGCGCTCGGACTGACGGTCGGACTCGCCGTGGCCACCAAGATATCCGCCATTCCCTTCATCGGAATCTCGGCCGTTACGCTGGTCCTGCTGCAGCTCGCGATGCTGAAGGTGGCGCCACGCGACGCGCCGCTTCGAGTTCAACTCGCGCGCCGCAGCGGCGGCCTCGCGCTGGCGCTGGTCCTGGCGCTGATAGTCGTCATCGGCGTGTACGGCGGCCGGCTCGTGTACCTGACGACACCCGACCTGGCGCCGAGCCGCGCGCTGAATTTCTTTACCGGCAGTCACGGTCCGCTGCACGATCTGGCGTATCGCGTGGCCGCACACGTGCCGCTGCCGTTCGGCTTCGCGATGCTGCCGGAGAACATCATGGGCGTCGAATGGCACAACGCGCATGGCCATCCGTCCTACCTGCTCGGTCATATCGCCAATCGCGGCTGGTGGTACTTCTACCCGGTGGCACTCTCGCTCAAGACGACGCTGCCACTGCTGGCGTTCGGTCTCATCGGCCTGACGCTGATGGCGATCCGGGGAGTGCGCAGGGCCAACCTCTACCTGCTGGCGCCCACGGCATGCTTGCTTGCCATCCTGGTGTTCTGCTGCCTTTACAGCAACATCAATATCGGCGTGCGACACGTGCTCATCGCCTATCCGCTGCTGGCGATGGGCGCGGCCTACGCGGTACTGGCAGCGTGGCGGCGCTGGCAGGGGCGCGCCGCGCGCACGGCGTTGCTGCTGGCGCTGCTCTGGCAGTTCTCGACCCTGGTCTATGCCTATCCCGACTACCTGGCGTACTTCAACTGCCTGGCGGGCACTCATCCTGAGCGTATCCTCGTGGATTCCGACCTGGATTGGGGTGGCCAGGATCTGCGCCGGCTCGAACGGGTACTGGCACAGCGGCACATCACTGATGTGTGGATCGGCTACAAGGGCACAGCCGACCTGTCGCTCGAAGCGCTGCCGCGCTATCAGCTGCTCAAGCCCAATCAACCGGTGACCGGCTGGGTCGCCATCACGATGCTGACTCTGCAGGAGAACCCGGCGGGCTACGCCTGGTTGCGCGCCTATCAGCCGGTTCAGCGGGTGGGCGGCTCGTTCGAGCTGTTCGATATTCAGTAGCGCAGACCAAACCCAAGCGCAAACCCCGACGGCCACGCGTATGACAACGTGCCGCGAAAATCGTGGCGCGGTGCGCCCCGCGCATCGCCGATCAGCAGGTCAGCGACGCCACCGCCTTCCGACCCCGGTAGCCACGCGGCCACGAACGCATCGGAGGCGTTGAGCTCCTCATCGACCTGCAGCGGCCGCCCGCTCAAGAATACCGACACGATCGGAATTTGCGCCGCACGCAGGCGTTGCAGCAGAGCCAGCTGTTCCGGATCGTCGAACACCAGGCTCGCCCGGTCGCCGAGTCTCTCGGCGTAGGGCGGCTCACCATAGATGACCACTGCCACATCGGGTCGCCGCGCAAAGCGTCCGTCAGGGGACAGCTCCACGCTGCCCCCGCCTGCTTCGATGGCCTCGGCCAGCCCTGAGTAGATCGACTGCGCGCGCGGGAAATCGCCGTTGTGATTGCGAGCACCCTGCCACGAGAGTGTCCAGCCGCCGCATTGCTGGCCGATATCGTCGGCCGCCGAGCCGGCCACCAGCACGTGAGCGCCGCCGCGAATCGGCAACACGTGGGCTGCGTTCTTGAGCAGCACCAACGATTCGCGCACGGCCTGACGCGCGAGTGCACGGTGCTGCGCAGCGCCGAGCAATTCCAGCCGACCCTCGGTACGCGACTCTGAATCGAACAGGCCCAATTTGAATTTCACCCGCAGAATCCTGCGCACCGCATCGTCCAGCCGCGCGCGCGCGATCTCGCCCGAGCGCAGCTGCGCCAGCGTGTGCTCGAACAGTCCCTGCCAGCTGTCGGGCGCCATGAACATGTCGAGCCCGGCGTTGAAGGCCCCCGGACAGCTCACGCTGCTGCAACCGTCGACCAGGTTGTGTCCGTTCCAGTCGCCGATCACGACACCATCGAATCCGAGCCGCTGCTTGAGCACGCCGGTGAGCAGACTGCGATTGCCGTGCATCGGGACGCCCTGCCAGCTCGAGTACGAGACCATCACGGTCATGACGCCGGCGCCGATCGCCGCCAGGTAGCCCTGCACGTGAACATCGATGAGTTGCCGTTCGCTGACGGCGGCATCACCGCGGTCGATACCGCCCGTGGTGGCGCCATCGCCCAGGAAATGCTTGGCGCTCGCCGCCACGCGGGCATCGCGATTGCCCTGCACGCCCTCGACCATGGCCGCGGCATCACGACGCACCCGTGCGGGATCCGCCGAGAAGGCCTCGTAGGTACGGCCCCAGCGCAGATCCTGCGGCACCGCGACCGTGGGCGTGAAGACCCAATTCATGCCGAGCGCGCTCGCCTCCTGCGCCGTGACATCGCCGACACGCCGGATCAGATCCGGATCGTACATCGCGCCAAGCCCGATGGCCTGCGGAAAGAGCGTGGCGCCGCGCACGTGACCAATGCCATGCGCGGCATCGATGCCAAACAGCAGCGGAATCGGCACATGTCCCGCGCGGCGTTCGCGCGCGATGCCGCGGAATGCGCGCGTGAGTTCGAGCCACGCCCGCGCCGGCGCGCGCACGTCGCCGCCGAGCGGCGCCGGGTCGCCACCTGCGAGGATCGAGCCGAGTGGATAATGGCGCAGGTCCGTCGGCCGGATACTGCCGATGTCGGCCTGGATGATCTGGCCGACCTTTTCCTCGAGACTCATGCGCGCCATCAGGCGCGTGATCCGGGATTCGGTGCGCGCATCGACCAATCCAACGCTGTGTGCGCGCGGCCAGAGATCGGGATGCGCTTCGGCACCCGCCGACGCCGACACGGCGCACCACAGCGATAACAAGCCGAGCAGCGCGAGGCGCTTCGAGCGCCCGCGCGCCGGACACTCGCGCGTCCGGGACTTCACGGGGTCAAACCGGAGTGCGCCTCGTCCTGCGTGATCAATTGCACCGGCACGCCCTTGGCGTGCCAGATCTCGACGCAGTACTCGCGAATCGTGCGGTCCGAGGAGAACTTGCCCGAGCGCGCCGTATTGAGAATCGACATGCGCGTCCAGCGCTCGTAGTCGCCGTATGCGGCATCGACCTGGCGCTGGCAGTCGGCATAGGCGCGATAGTCCGCCAGCACCATGTACGGATCGTCGTGCATGAGGTTGCCGACCAGGTCGCGAAACTGCCCGCTGTTGCCGCGCGAGAAGAATCCGTCCCTGATGAGATCGATGACTTCGCGCAGCTCGGGCTGGCTGCGGTACAGGTCCATGGGCCGGTAGCCGCTCGCGCGCAGCCACTGGACCTGCTGCGCGTTCATGCCGAAGAGGAAGAAATTTTCGGCGCCGACTTCCTCGCGAATCTCGATGTTGGCACCGTCGAGCGTGCCGATCGTCAGCGCACCGTTCATCTGGAACTTCATGTTGCCCGTGCCCGAGGCTTCCTTGCCGGCGGTCGAGATCTGCTCGGACAGATCGGCTGCCGGATAGATGCGCTGCGCGTTGGTGACATTGAAGTTGGGCAGGAACACGACCTTGATCAGATCGCGCACGCCCGGGTCGCGGTTGATGATCTCGCCCACCGCAGTGATCAGCCGGATCATGAGCTTGGCGAGGTGGTAGCCCGGCGCGGCCTTGCCGCCAAAGATGAACACGCGCGGCTGCATTTCCAGCGTCGGATCGGTCTTGAGGCGGTGATACAGACCGATCACGTGCAGGATGTTGAGGTGCTGGCGCTTGTATTCGTGAATGCGCTTGACCTGGACGTCGAAGATCGCCTCGGGATTCACCACCACGCCGGTGCGCTCGCGGATGATGGCTGCCAGTGCGGCCTTGTTGGCGCGCTTGATGCCGCGCCACTCGTGGCGAAAACCGGTATCCTCGATAAACGGCTCGAGCGTGCGCAGCTCGTACAGATTGCGCACCCAATCCGAGCCGATCGCGCGCGTGATGAACTGCGCCAACCGAGGGTTTGCCAGCACCATCCAGCGACGCGGAGTCACCCCGTTGGTGCGGTTGCTGAATTTCTCCGGCCAGAGCTCGTAGAAATCGCGCAGCACATCGCTCTTGAGCAGTTCCGTGTGCAGCCTCGAGACGCCGTTGACGGCATGGCTGCCGACACTCGCGAGGTGCGCCATGCGCACGTGGCGTTCGCCGGCCTCATCGATCAAGGACATGCGCTGCAGCCGCTGCTCGTCGCCGAAGAAGGCGATGCGGACCTCGTCCAGAAAGCGCGCATTGATCTCGTAAATGATCTCGAGGTGCCGCGGCAGCAGCCGGCCGAACAGCTCCACCGGCCAGCGCTCGAGCGCCTCGGGCAGCAGGGTGTGGTTGGTATAGGCAAAGGTGCGCCGCGTAATGGCCCAGGCGCGATCCCAATCCATCACCAGTTCATCGACCAGCAGCCGCATGAGCTCGGCGACTGCGATCGAGGGATGGGTGTCATTGAGCTGGATGGCGAACTTTTCGTGAAAGCGCTCGGGCGGAATGTGTTGCACGCTGATGATACGCAGCATGTCCTGCAGCGAGGCGCAGACAAAAAAGAACTGCTGC
>Ga0210394_10008518_pt1 | contig 10523 bp, 4 predicted proteins | sample IncBWC12MmetaG_FD_160121 | JGI IMG/M metagenome (GOLD analysis project Ga0210394, IMG submission 160121) | Forest soil microbial communities from Barre Woods Harvard Forest LTER site, Petersham, Massachusetts, United States - Inc-BW-C-12-M | ecosystem: Environmental > Terrestrial > Soil >... | reverse complement strand
CTGCAAGCCACGTCGGTCGCCGACAACACCAAGTCGGCTTCTGCGATCATCACCATCACGACGCCGCCTCCACCAATTTCTGTGACGGTGAATCCAACCTCCGCATCGGTACAGATATCGCAGTCCGCCGGGTTCAGCGCGACAGTACAAAACGATTCTGGGAACAAGGGTGTAAGTTGGAGCGTGTCTGGCACGGGCTGCTCGGGTGCGGCCTGCGGCACGCTGACAAATGTCACGACCACCTCGGTGACCTACAACGCGCCTGCCACTGCGCCAAGTCCTGCAACCGTGACGCTGCAAGCCACCTCGATCGCCGACAACACCAAGTCGGCGTCAGTCATTATTACCATTTCCTCGGCCACCGCAACGGTGACCATCAGTCCGCGGCGGGGCTCTCTCACTTTCACGCAGACATTGCAGTTGCAGACGAACTTGCCAAGCTCCAGCGTGACTTGGTCAGTGGATGGTTTCACCGGCGGAAACGCTACAGTGGGCACGATTACATCGTCTGGGCTCTTCACACCCGGTACGGCGGCTGGCGCGCACAGCATCACCGTTACGGCTAACGGAGATGCTTCCAATAACGCCACGGCAGTTATTGCGGTGACGGACTTCGCAGGCGTTCCTACCTATCACACCGACAACGCTCGTACAGGGCAAAACGTGCAGGAGTACGCGTTGACGCCTTCTACGGTAAACTCCACTCAATTCGGCCTGCAATTCACGCAGGCCATAGACGGCTGGGCTTATGCACAGCCGCTGTGGGTGCCCAGCGTAGCGGTGGCTGGGAAGGGTACGCACAACGTTGTGTTTGTGGCCACGATGAACAATTCCGTGTACGCCTTCGATGCGGACACCAAACAAACGGCGCTATGGCATGTGAGTCTGACACCGGCAGGGGAGGCCACGGCGACACCCAGCCAAGTGAATGACACCAACATTCTGGTGAACATAGGGATTATCGGAACCCCCGTGATCGACAGTTCGACGGGGACCTTGTATGTGGTCGCCAAGACGTGCGACGCGGCTACCTGCACGACCTTCCACCAGCGGCTGCACGCACTGGATATCACTACGGGCAACGAGAAGACTGGGAGTCCTGTGGACATAGTGGCCTCTGTGGCCGGAGTGGGGATCGCAAGTTCTGGAGGGACGGTAGCGTTCTCGCCGTTGCATCATATGCAGCGGCCGGGCCTGCTCTTGTCGAACGGCGTAGTGTATATCGGCTTGGGATCACACGACGACAACGATCCATATCACGGGTGGGTGCTGGGTTATGATGCGCGGACACTGCAGCAAACCATGGTGTACTGCACCACGCCGGACGCCACGGAAGGATCGATCTGGATGTCCGGAGGTGGCTTGGCCTCGGATCCGAGTGGAAACATTTATTTCATTACCGCGAACGGATCGTTCGATGCCAACACGGGAGGAAGAGACTACGGGGATTCAATCGTGAAGCTGAGTCCAGGCGGGACGGTACTCGATTATTTCTCGCCGGACAACGAAGCGGATTTGTCGACACGAGATGTCGACTTGGGTGCAGCAGGACCGGTGATACTGCCAGATCAAACGGGAGCGCACGTGCACGAAGTGTTGGGAGGGGGGAAGGGAGGAATCTGGTATTTGTTGGACCGCGACAACATGGGGCATTTCGATCCGGTGAACGACAGCCAGATCGTGCAATCCGTGACGATTGTGAACACCTCTGGAGGCGTGTTCACGGGCATGTTCGACTCACCAGCATATTGGAATGGCAATTTATACGTGTCTGCGGTTAACGACGTACTGAAAGCCTACAGTTTGAGTGCAGGCCTGCTATCGTTTTCTCCCACATCCACGTCGAATGTGGGGAATTTCAGTTTTCCGTCGCCGACGCCAGCGGTGTCGGCGAATGGAACGAGTAATGGAGTGGTGTGGGCTATGAGTTCGGCGGGGTCCACGCTGCACGCATTCGATGCGTTAAATTTGGCGACCGAGCTGTACAACAGTGGGCAGGCCGCGGGGAACCGCGACAAGACCGGCCTAGGGGTAAAGTTCAGCGTTCCGACGGTCGCCAACGGGAAAGTTTACGTGGGCACGCAAACCGAACTCGACGTCTTCGGTCTCTTCCCGTAAATCACATCGCCTCTCGGACCGGCAGAAGTCTTCACTCTCGCTCGCAGATAAGAATGCTCTCATCATGCGCTTGACTGCGAGGCACATAGTCCATCTTTTCATCCACTCTGTATTTTATTGAACAGACGATCTTTATAAGCTTTGGTATAAATCCAGGAGAGCGGTGGAAGGCGAGGAAAGTTCTTATAGCTGGAGGAATATAGATTGTCTGAACTAGAGATTATAAAGCTTTCAATTCGCGTAAGAATTCCAGTCGGGTTGGACATTTTTACCGTTCAAGCCAGACCTCTCGTGGAATAACTGATTTAATTACTCACGGTTACAATGTTGCAGTTTGGCTTCTGAATTGCAACCGAAAAACGGTGGCAAAGTTGGGCCCGTGAGCTTTTTTTGTCACGGCTCTCGGCTCTTCCAGCCATCCCGAGACAGAAGTCCAGAGTTGTCCCGGGGCGCCAGAGATCCTCTCCCAGGGTGCTCTCCAGGCTATCATTGAAGTGTACTTCAGATTTACCATTTTAAGTTTATTAATTACTGGCTCGCCTACCTTCCCCAACCCAGGTTGCTGCCTGTAGCAACAATCTTATCCATTTTGCACGAGTGGTTTCCCTTTCCTTGCGCGCTTCTGCGCTAAGCGGGCTGCCTTCGTGATCAAGGGTTTTTGCGGTTTTGTGTTTTCTGGGGGGATCGATAATGCATGTCCAGGTCGGCAATCGTTCTTTATTCATTATACTTGCGTTCATCCTACTCATTATGGGCTTTCTCTGTAATTCGGTCCGAATTGTTTCCCGGCTTGGCAACTGCCTCGTAGTGGCCCACGCAGCCACCACAGGATTGGTTGCTTCCTACAGCTTTAATGAAGGCAGCGGAACTACGGTTTCAGACTCGTCTGGAAATTCCAATAACGGCACGATCAACAATGCTAGTTGGACGACGTCGGGAAAATTTGGCGGTGCTCTAGTCTTCAGCGGCTCTTCCTACGTGACCGTGAACGATTCTCCTTCTCTCGATTTGTCAAGCGGCATGACCCTCGAAGCCTGGGTTTCTCCGTCCTCTACTCCGACTACGTGGAGTACCGCCATCATGAAGGAACAACCCAGTTTTTATATCTATACGCTCTACGCCGGCTCTCCCGCGAATCAGCCCAACGCCTACATGATGACCGCAGGCGGCAAAGCCGGCATTCCTGGGCCCTCCGCTTTGCCATTAAACACTTGGTCGCATCTGGCTGCCACTTATGACGGTGCAACGTTCGCACTCTATGTCAATGGCGCGCTGGTTGCCACCAAGTCCGCATCCACCAATCTTGTCCAAGCTTCCGGCCCTCTCCATATCGGAGGCAATGACATCTGGGGCGAATATTTTCGAGGCACAATTGACGAGGTGCGCATTTACAATCGCGCTCTTTCACCAGCGGAAATCCAGAATGATATGGTTGTGGCTATCGGTGGTTCCACGTCAGATACCACTCCGCCCACCGCCCCATCCAATTTGACCGCCACGCCCGTTGGAACAGCCGCCTCTAGCCTAGCTTGGGCACAATCGACGGACAATGTCGGGGTGACAGGCTACCTTCTCGAGCGCTGCCCCGGTTCAGGCTGCAGCAATTTTGCCCAAATCGCTATCTCCAGCTCTCTCTTCTTCAACGACAGTGGCCTACAGCCATCGACCGCTTATAGCTATCGCGTTCGTGCCACTGATGCCGCAGGCAATCTCAGTCCCTATTCTAATGTTGCTAGCATTGTCACTGCTGCTACATCCACACAAATTGCCTTCGTCCAAAGCGCGTATGCCGTGCCCGCAACACCGCCCACCAGCGTTGCCGTCACTTATTCTTCGGCGCAGGTTGCCGGCGATACCAATGTCGTCGTAGTCGGGTGGAATGACAGCACTGCCACGGTTAGTTCCATCAGCGATTCCAAGGGGAATCCCTATCTCTTGGCCGTGGGTCCCACGGTACTCTCCGGCGCAGTCAGTCAATCCATTTATTACGCGAAGAACATCGCTCCCGCATCTGCAAAAGGAAATACCGTCACCGTCACTTTCACTTCGCCTCCCCGGTATCCCGATATTCGCATTCTCGAGTACAGCGGTCTCGATCCGGTTAATCCTGTTGACTCCACTGCGGCGTCCACTGGCAGTACCTCCACCAGTTCCAGTGGTACGGCAACCACCACGAATCCCTCTACCCTTTTATTCTCCGCAAATACTGTCTCTTCCTCCACCACCGGCCCCGGCACTGGCTTCACGAAGCGTGTGATTACTTCTCCTGATGGCGATATTGCGGAGGATCGCTTAATGTCCGCAGCCGGTAGCTACTCTGCGAGCGCTCCGCTCTCGGCGGCCGGTCCTTGGGTAATGCAGTTAGCGGTCTTCAAGTCCCCCACTTCGGTCACTAACGCAACACTTCCAATAAGCGTTTCGGTCTTGCCCACTTCTGCAAGCTTACAGGTATTGCGGTCCACAGGCTTCACGGTGACGGCACTGAACGATTCTGCGAATAAAGGTGCGACTTGGACGCTATCGGGGACGGGCTGCACGGGCGTAGCCTGTGGCACCTTGACAAATGTCACCACCACCTCAGTAACCTACAATGCACCGGCAACTGCGCCGAGTCCTGCGACGGTGACGCTGCAGGCCACGTCGATCGCGGACAACACCAAGTCGGCTTCGGTCATCATTACCATTAAGAACGCTGTCGCAGGCGGCGCAACGCCAACGCTGGTCACATCGCGCAGCGCGTCGACCACCCAGGGTCCGGGCTCGGGGATCGACCCGGCCATTACCACGTACGTATTCGAGGCACCGTCATTGTCGCTAGCGGGCAACGCGGTGCTGGTGGGAACGACTTTCAGGGCCCTTGGCGGGTCGCTGAGCGTCGCACTGACGAACGAGCACGGCGACACGTTTACCAACCTGGTGGACGCTACCAACGGGGCGGACAACCAGCGGGTGATTACGTTCTGCGGGTTCCCGACAGCCGGCCACTACCAGTACACCCTCACGTTCACCGGCACGGGCACCGCGCAGTACGTTCAGGCCACCATGGGAGAGTTTAACAACATAGCGTCGTGCACTCCGGATGCGGTGTCCGACAACACGGGCACATCGGCCACCACCATAACGGCCGGGGAGCTGGGGGCGCTGGCGCACTCCGGGGATTTCATATTCAATTATGTCGCCGCGGCCAATGCGCCGCAGATCGGGACATGGACAAGCGGATCGCAGGCAAACATTGCCTGGGCCAAGGGGCGCTCCGACACCGTGAATGCGCAGGTATTCCAGTGGGGACAATACAACGCGACGGCGGGATTCACGCCGACGCTGACGAGTTCCGACTCGGTGGACTACGTTTCGGAGGCAGTAGCGCTGCCCACCGCGGCAGCGGGAACCGCGCGGCCCACGACAGGGATCATCGTTACCGGTGCGCAGAGCATCGACACCAACGGGACGGACACCGGTTCGCCGCTGACCTTTGACATGCCGACGGTCGGCAACCTCCTGGTGCTGATGGATAGCGAAGCGAACTATGGAGCCATATCCAGTATCACGTCAAGCCCGGCTCTCACCTGGCACCAGGTGTGTTCGTCGACCGAGGCCCCGCAATACTCGTCACCGTGGTATGCGTCGAACACTAGCCCATCGACCAACATGAGGATTACCGTCAACTTCTTGGCCTCCAGTAACTCTAGGTCGTTCCAGACATACGATGTGGTGGGTGCGGATCCGGCCAACCCGCTGGACACAGGTTTCGGAACCAACGGGTGCGTGGCGGCGCAGGGCAGCCAACCGAGCCAGGGGCCGCTGACCGTAGGTTCGGGCACACCATCCAATCCCGGCGAGCTGATCATCATGGTGAACTCCCTGGACAACAATTCCGGCACGGGGTGGACGAGTCCCTCGGGGGTACTGTTCATGCAGGCGCACCACGGGCCGGTGTACAACGTTCCGACCACCAACGACGAGAACGACGATTGGGCCCTTGTATATACCCAGGGCGTGTCGCTCCTGACCTTCACGATGACGGCGGACGACAGCCAAGGCACGGGCGGCGTCAACAAGTGGGCCTTCTCCTCCGCAGCCTTCAAGTAGCCGATCGGTCTGAACTAACCAGCAGCAGCGGGACTACCCGAACGGTGCGCGGGGGGCATCGGCTCTGATGGCAGGGCCTCCGTCTAAGCCGGCGGCTAAAGTTGGGAGGTAGAGGGGCGAAAGGACCCAGGTCAGACTGTCTGACTACCTCAGATATCCAAACGCTATTCTTGGTTGAAATCGCCCGCGCTAAAATACGTGCAATCCGGATGGTGAAACACCAGTGCGCTCACGCTAGCTTCCGGATCCATCATGAATCCCTCGGTTAGCTGTACGCCAATTTCTTCCGGCCGCAGCAGTTTCCAAATGCCAGCTTGGTCGTCCAAGTTTGGGCAAGCCGGATAGCCAAAGCTGTACCGCTTCCCGCGATAGCGCGAAGTAAATCGTTGCGCCATGGTCATCTCCGGCGGGTCGGGGAAGCCCCAATCCTCGCGGATTCGCCTGTGCAACCACTCCGCGCACGCTTCCGCCGATTCGATAGCGAGCGCCTGTATTCCGTGCGATTTGAAGTAGTAGCCCTCGTTCTTTGCTTTTTCCGATCGCTCGCGCACGCCTTCGCCTGCCGTCACTACGAACAGAACAACATGATCCCGTTTCCCATTCTGCGGTGGCAAAACATAATCGCTGAGGCAGAGAAAGTCTCCCACCTGTTGCCGTGGAAAGCGAAACGTGTGTACAGGGTCTGCGCCACCCGGTGCGAACAGGTGCATAGCCTCGCCATCCGACTCCGCTTCAAAAAACTGCCACACCGCCCGCGGCTTCAAGAATTCCGCCGCTTCACGCTTCACCTCTTCCATGCTTTCAAATAGCTCGACTGCCTTCGGATCGCGTTGTGCAAACCGCTTCTCGAAATCTCCGCGAAATCCCATGTGCCGTCCATACAACATGAATGGATTAATGTAGGTCCACAGCTCATTCAAATCCGGCACCAGACGTACTTTTCGATCGAGATACGCCACTTTCGGTATCGGAATGTCCGTCCGCACCTTCGGCGATCGCGTGACCTTCGGTATCTCAGCCACAGCCACTGCCGTCGCCACCGCCAATCCGTCTCCCGAAGCCGCGTGCTCGTGCAAAACCTGTTCCCGCGTCGCCGGATCCATCAACTGGTTCATCAACCGCAATCCGGTCATCGCGTCCTTCGCGTAGCACACGGCCTGGCCATAGCTCGGCGCAATCTTTGTCTGCGTAAATCGCGCGGACAGCGCCGCTCCACCCACCAGAAGCGGAATCATAATCCCCGCTTCACGCAAATCGCTTGCTGTAATCACCATCTGTTGCGCGCTTTTCACAAGCAACCCTGACAGTCCGATCGCGTCTGGATGATGCTGCAGATAAGCCTTGATCAATTCTTCCGGCGGCACTTTGATGCCCAGGTTCACCACGTCATAGCCGTTATTCTTCAAAATAATCTCAACGAGATTTTTCCCGATGTCGTGGACGTCGCCCTTCACCGTCGCCAGCACGATTTTTCCGCGCTTCGCCGTGTCCGCCTTCTCCATGAACTGCTCGAGATGGTTCACCGAAGCCTTCATCGCTTCAGCCGATTGCAATACTTCGGCCACAATTAGCTCGTTCGCATTGAATAGCCGTCCTACCTCGGCCATTCCCGCCATCAGTGGCCCATTGATGATTTCCAGCGGCGAGGAGCCTTCCGCGCGTTTTCGTTCCAGATCGGCAATTAAGCCGTCCCGCGTACCCTCGATAATATAATTCGCCAGCCGCTCGTCCAAAGGTAGGTCGGCAGCAAGCTTTTTCTCTTTCTTCTTCGCAGTCCGGAAATATTCGGCGATCGCCGCAATGTGATACTGATTGACTGCCGCGCGCTGCTCTTTCTTTTGCTCGCGCCAATCCGCTGGAACCTTGCGCAGCAGTTCCGCCTGAGAATGTTCCGCAGGCACGTCTTTTGGCGGGTGCGAAAACAAAAGATTCTCCGCAAGATCTCTTTCGTGTTGCGGAATCGACGCAAACCGCTCCAGCTTCTCCGTATTCACAATCGCCAGGTCCAGCCCAGCTTTCGTGCAGTAGTACAGAAAGACCGAGTTCACCACCTCGCGCGCGCCCGCCGGCAATCCGAACGATACGTTCGATATCCCCAGAATCGTCCGCACATCCGGCAGCGCCTGCTTGATCAGCCGGATGCCCTCCACGGTCTCGACCGCCCCACCAATATAGTTCTCGTCGCCCGTCGCGCACGGGAACACCAAGGGGTCGAAAATGATGTCTTCCGGCCCCAGCCCGTATTTTTCCGTCAGCAGTCTGTAACTGCGTTGCGCAACCGCCAGCTTTCGTTCCCGCGTAAACGCCTGCGCCTGCAGCTTGTCCTCATCAATACATCCCACCACCACCGCCGCACCAAAATCATGGGCCATCGGCACCACGCGCTCAAACTTCTCCTCACCATCCTCGAGATTGATCGAATTGATGATCGCCTTACCCTGGCAATACGTTAGCGCCAATTCGATCGCCGTCGGATCGGTAGTATCGATCATCACCGGCGCTTTCACTTTTCGGATTAGCTTCTCGTAAAACACGGGAATATCCTTCTTCTCATCCCGCTCCGTGCTCTGCAGGCACACATCCACGATATGCGCGCCTCCCTTCACCTGCCGCCGCGCAATCTCGCTCGCCTCTTCCCATTTTTCTTCCGCTACCAAATTCTTGAAGAGCCGCGAGCCAATCACGTTCGTCCGCTCGCCTACCAGTAGCGGCCGTGTGCTGTCCTCCGCCTCGATCGTCTCGATTCCTGAATACACGGCCCGGTGCGATTCGCCAGGGCGCACGCGCGGTTTCTTGCCGTGTACCATCTGCGCAATCGTGCGAATATGCTGCTCCGTTGTCCCGCAGCATCCGCCCACAAAATTTAGCCAACGATGATCCACAAATTTCTCGAGTTGCGCCGCCAGGGAAGTCGGCGTCTCCAAATACTTGCCTTCCTCATCCGGAAGGCCCGCATTCGGGTAACACGAAACAAACTCGCTCGAGAGCTGGCTAAGAGTCCGGATATGATCCGTCATAAATTCCGGCCCCGTAGCGCAATTCATGCCAAACGCCAGTGGCTTCGCATGCCGCAGCGATGCCCACATCGCTTCGACCGTCTGCCCCGCCAGCATCGTGCCCATCGGCTCAATCGTGACGGACACGATCACCGGAAGCTGCATCCCTATTTCTTTAGAAAGCTTCTGAATAGCCAGCAGAGCCGCCTTGATATTCCGAGTGTCCTGGCAAGTCTCGACCAGCAACAAATCCACTCCGCCTTCAACCAATCCTTTCGACTGTGCGTAGTACGCCTCGATCAGCCCGTCAAACGTCACGCCACCCGTCACAGTGATCGCCTTCGTCGTGGGTCCAACGGACCCCGCTACAAACCTCGGCTTCGCCGGCGTGCTCAACTCATCCGCGGCCTGTCGCGCCAATTCCGCCGCGCGCTTATTCAACAAATGCGCGTCCGCTGCCAGTCCATACTCCGCCAAGACAATCGTCGCTCCGCCAAAACTGTTCGTCTCGACGATGTCCGACCCCGCCTCGAAATACTTCCGATGAATATCTAGCACCACATCCGGCCGCGTTCGCACAAGGTTTTCGTTACAACCCTCGAGCGCCGCCCCGCCGAAATCCTCCGCCGTCAGATGCCGCTGCTGCAACATCGTCCCCATCGCTCCATCGAGCACAAGTATCCGCTCCGAGAGCAACTCTCGCAGAGCCTTGGCGGATTCATTCAAATTGCGCATTGGCGGGAAAGCAACCACTCCTTACCGGACTTCCTCTTGAATGGGGGACACCAGCAGAGAAGGCCGCGTTTAGGGTACACCCCTATTTTACGCAGGTTCCGCGCCGGAATCGAACGTCTTGCAGCGAACTGGTGTTTTTTAGGCGTGAACGGTCGTTCGTGCGCCCCGAAGTGCCTACAGTCAAATGCTATATCCTTATCCCACCTAGCATCTGACTATTTCTTGAGTCTCGGCCCGAAAATCATAGACATCGTTCAGGTTCGTCCTCTCGGTTCACCCCTTGAACAACCCTTCGTCCTCACGGCCTTCCTGCGAGTGAAAACGTCATACAATCATGCCCATCGGCGGAGCTTGAACTTGTGCAAGTTTGTATAATCGGTTGCGGACACGCTGGATTGGTCACAGGCGGTTGCCTGGCAGCCATCGGCCATCACATTTTCTGTGTCGATCACGATGCAAAACGAATCCGATTGCTGGCAGAAGGCCATCTCCCGGTTTATGAGCCGCACCTTCATGAGCTGATTTTGCGCAGCCGCACCACTGGGATGCTCACGTTTACGACTGACGCGACACACGCCGTGAGAA
>Ga0210394_10008516_pt1 | contig 10526 bp, 8 predicted proteins | sample IncBWC12MmetaG_FD_160121 | JGI IMG/M metagenome (GOLD analysis project Ga0210394, IMG submission 160121) | Forest soil microbial communities from Barre Woods Harvard Forest LTER site, Petersham, Massachusetts, United States - Inc-BW-C-12-M | ecosystem: Environmental > Terrestrial > Soil >... | reverse complement strand
AGCGCACCCGCTCGAGCGAGCTGCCGGCCGTACCTTCAAGGCCGACGACCTCACTGTTGAACATCAGCTCGATATTGGGCGCAGCCTCGATCCGCTCGATCAGATAGCGCGACATGCTGGCACCGAGGCCGCCGCCGCGGATCACCATGTGAACCCTGCGCGCATAGCCTGACAGGAAAACCGCGGCCTGACCGGCGGAGTTGCCGCCGCCGACCAGGATGACCTCTTGTTGGGCACATAGCCGCGCCTCGATCGGCGAGGCCCAGTACCAGACACCGCGGCCTTCGAACGCAGCGAGGTTTTCGATCTCGGGCCGCCGATAGCGGGCACCGCTTGCGACCACGACCGACCGCGACCGCAACACGTCTCCATTGTCGAGTTTGAGACCGAAGGCGCCGTCTTCTTGCGAACAATCGAGCGACTTCACCTCGACCGGAATCATCACGTCGGCGCCGAACTTCTGGGCCTGGTTGAAGCCGCGGGCGGCAAGCGTATGCCCGGTAATTCCGGTCGGAAAGCCAAAGTAATTCTCGATTCTGGCGCTGGCGCCGGCCTGTCCGCCGAAGGCGCGGGTCTCGCACACCGCAACCGCAAGGCCCTCGGACGCGGCATAGACCGCGGTCGACAATCCGGCAGGACCGCTGCCGACCACGGCGACATCGTAGACCTTGTCCTTCGGGAGCGGGCGTATCATCCCCATCGCGCGCGCAAGCTCGGATTCGCTGGGATCGCAGAGCACCGTACCGTCGGGCGCCACCACCAGCGGCCAACCGGCCGGCGACGGCGAATACCGCGCGACCAGTGCGGCGGCGTCCGGATCGGCGACGGGATCGAGCAATTCATGAGGATAGCCGTTGCGGGCGAGAAATCCCTGCAGCCGAACCACGCCCGCCGAATCCGGCGCATCGATCAGGATCGGCCCACCGGCGCCAGCCCGGATCAGGCTGACGCGGCGAAGAATGAGCGCGCGCATGATGCGCTCGCCGAGATCGGCTTCGGCAATCAGGAGCGCGCGCAGCCGCTCCGGCGGAATCAGCAACGTTTCGACGTCGCCCTTGGCGTGGCCATCGACAAACGATACGCGACCGGAAAGCTGACTTAGCTCCGCAAGAAACTTGCCGGGCCCCTGGTCGATGATAGGGGCGACGTAGCCGAGGCCATTGCGCTTGGTGACCGCCACCTGGCCGGACAATATGACAAACATGCCAGGTCCGACCGTGCCGGTCTCGAACAGCGCTTGGCGGTCCCTGTAATGGCGGACCTCGCCGAACCGGTGCATCCGCGCGATTTCCTCTGAAGTCAGTGTGGGGAACGTCTGCTCATAACGGGGAAAAGCGCGCTCTGCCGCCGCCTTCTGATCTGCCTCGTTCGCCATCGTAGCCTCTTCCGCCATTTCCCTCTCGCCTCAACCCAAGGAAAACCAGACGATCGACGATATTCCCGCGCGGGCCAACCGGCTATTTGCCCGGGTGTTTTTTACTCGTATCTTCCACTGCAACGTCATCAGAATTGGACGACGCGGTCGTGAAATCGTCCCGTGCCCTGGCTTGCGATTTTCTCCGCTTGAGATTTTCGCGCAGCGCCAGCTTCAGCCGCGCCTCGCGCAAATCCTTCGCGCCCTTTGCAGATTGCCGCTCGCCTTTGTCCTTGCCGTCCTTCATTGTCGACCCGTTCGAATGCGGCGCTATCAAAACCATATCAGCCGGAGGTCAGCCAGATGGGCGAAATCAATGAACTGGCGCCCCTGCCGCGGCGAACGCTCGACACCTGGCATCGCTTCGTCGCTTCCGGCGACCACGATCTGTTGGCCTCGCATCTGGCCGAGCATATTGTGTTTCGATCGCCATTCGTGCAATCGCCGATTCCCGGTCGGACCGCGACGCTACTTGTGCTCACGACGGTAATCCAGATTTTCGAGAATTTTCGCTATCACCGCAGCTTCGTCGCCGGCACCCACGACGTCGCGCTGGAATTTTCCGCCAATATCGGCAAATGGCAGCTCAAGGGCGTCGATCTCATCAAATTCGGCGAGAGCGGCGAAATGATCGAATTCGAGGTCATGATCCGCCCGATCAAGGCGCTCGCCGCGCTCGGCGAGGAGATGGGGAACCGGATCGGCCCCCAATTGAGCGCCTTGAAGGCGGCCGCGGGCGGTTAGAGCCTGATTTGCGGCGCGCTTTAAGGGCATTGCGCCCAGTCCCGCGCTTGCGCGCCTGCGGGCCTTGTGGCAAGGATCGGCCCGCCTCGTGGGGCCGTTTTCGGCCGATTCTCGTATCCGGGCATGCTGCCGTAGCTCAGTGGTAGAGCACTCCATTGGTAATGGAGAGGTCGACAGTTCAATCCTGTCTGGCAGCACCATCTCTTTTCCCGACTGCGCTGCTTCTCTTGTCAGGCGGATTTTTGCACGGCTTCCGGCTGCGTCATGGTCAGGATCGGCACCGGCGTCTCGAAGCCGCGCAACAGATGTTCGCCGAGCGAGTGCCAGGGTCCAGCCACGGCATCGGCGAAGGCGGCCGTCGCCAGCAGCGAGCAGCCGAGCGTCTTGGTCAGATCCTGGACCCGGGCGACCTCGTTGACCGCAGCACCGACCACGGTGAATTGCAGACGCTCGGGCACGCCGACATTGCCATAGATCACCTGGCCCAGATGGAGCGCGATGCCGAAGTCGAGCGCCGGTCCTGTTGTCTCCGGCGGCGCCACGGCGAGACGCCGGCGGGCTTCCTGCGCCGCGGCCAGCGCGCGGCCGCATGTCTCCTCCGCCGAACCCTCGACGCGAAACAGGCCAAGCACCGCATCGCCGATCAGCGAGACGACCTCGCCGCCACGATCGAGCACGGCGGATGCGGTCATTTCGAAATAGCGCCCGAGCAAATCGAGGAAATCTTCGGTCGAAAGCCGTTCGGAAAGCTGCGTCGAGCGGCGAAGATCGCTGTACCACAGCGCGGCGGTGATCTTTTCTCCGTCGCCGCGCCGGATCAGGCCGCTGAGCACCGCCTGACCGGCACGCTTGCCGAGATAGGCATGGGCGACATTTTGCGCGACGCTGCGCTGGATTTTCGACTTCAAGGGGATTCCGAGTTCGCGAGTTACCTGCCGAAGCTGGGCAATTTCGCCATCGGTGAATCCAGTGGCCCGATCGCCAGTCCACGAGCAGACGAAGCCACTCTGCCCGGTGCCGTCGAAGCTGTTCAGGAATACGATATAGTCGGTGCCGCCTTGGGCGCGCAATTCCTTCAGTATCTCGAAGTCGAGCAGCGCTGTCGTGCCCGTCAGCCGACGCCGCAGCACCGGAAGCCCATGGGCGAGGGCATAACCAGGGGGACTGCGCAGGAACTGTTGCTGGTTGCCGGTCAAATTCTCGACAACGACACCTTTCTCCGCATACCAGGTCAGCGTGCTGGCGTCGTAGAGGGGATGAAGCACCCGAAAGGCCACTTGCGCGCGCATGACCGGCGTGCCGATGGCGCGCAGCCTTCGGCATAGCTGATCAAATAGATTTGCTGGCTCGGACTCGCGCAGCGCTTCGTCGGCGAGCCACTCGACGATGGCGTTGCCCAACTCTCTCGATGCTGTCTCGCGATCGTCCATGGCGGGCGACCTTATCCGAAATTCGCAGGGTGCGGCGGCCGGAATCCGGAAAGATCTGCTCACGGCGCCGTAGCCGATCATGCGCGGGCGCCCGCTCGAGCACTGCAAGGAGGAAAATCGATCGCGCCGAACGGCATACGGCCAAGCCGAAGCACCGCCGATGACCCGCGATACCGGTTCCCACTGTGGCGGCGAGGCCATAGGGGAGGTGCAAAAATTAAGGCTTCTTTCAGGTTTGATTAAGGCCCGATTAAGCACAAAAACTCGTTGTTCCCCAACAGGTTGGGTTATCCCCGAGTGTGGCCGATGGGTGACAGCTTTTTAGCCGAAAGCTGTCTATGTCCCGCGTCATGGACGGCGCAGAAAGCGTTCGATCTGAAAAACTCAAGAACACTCTGGAGAACAAACTTATGAAGAAGTTTCTATTGGGTACTGTGGCGCTCGTCGCCCTCGGCGCGACCGTGCCAGCACTCGCAGCCGACCTTCCGGCCCGCACCCCCTACACCAAGGCGCCGGCCTACGCCGCCCCGCTCTATAACTGGACCGGCTTCTACATCGGCGGTCATCTCGGCGGCGCATTCTCAAGCGGCGACAATTTCAACGGGCTGACCACGGGCAACAACAATGACGGTCGCTTCCTCGGCGGTTTGCAGGCCGGCGCTGACTATCAGTTCGCGCCGAACTGGGTCGTCGGTGCCGAAGTCGAGTACAGCTGGCTCGGCAGCAACAACAACGGCATCATCTTCCCCGGTGGTTTCGTCTACACCAACAACCAGCGTGCGCTCGGCTCGGTAACCGGCCGCGTCGGCTACACCTGGGGCCCGGGTCTGCTCTACGTGAAGGGCGGCTACGGCTTCTCCGACAACAACGAATCGCTGGTGAACGGCGGCGTTCCCGTCGCTTTCGCGTTCAACAGCGGCCATAGCAACGGCTATACGGTCGGTGCCGGCTTCGAATACATGTTCACCCAGAACTGGTCGGGCAAGCTCGAGTACCAGTACTATAACTTCGGCAACAGCAGCTTCACGGCCCCGGCCGCGCTTGTTCCGTTCGGCAGCTTCCGCACCGACGACCATGTCGTGAAGGCTGGCATCAACTATCGCTTCAACTGGGGTGGCCCGGTGGTTGCGAAGTACTGATCCGCCTTTGATCGGACAAAGTCTGAAAGGCCGGCCTTGTGCCGGCCTTTCTGCTTTTTCGCTGACCAAGAATCGCGAATTTGTTCAGATTTTCGCGATTTTATTAACCAGGTAACGCGATACTGCCCCCGACGATTCAACCTGGCGGGGACGACATGGCGGTGGGCTTCACAAACGGTAACCTTGGTCGGCGTTTGAGCTTCCTGCGCCCGCAATGGGGCGTCAGGGGCAGCCTGTTTGCCGCCTTCGCCGTGATCGCAGGCATGACCATCGTGATCAGCGCCGGTGCCGGCATGGTGTTGCAGCATCTCGGCGGAACGATGCTCGATTTGAGCGGGCGGGACATTCCCCGCCTCGCCGCCAGCCTGCAACTTGCGGCCGAGAGCGCAAGCCTGGCCAGTCAGGGGCCGGCGCTGCTGGCCTCCCGCAGCGAGGACAAGTTGAACGAGCGCGCCAAGAAGATGAAGGAAACCCAGCAGGTCACGCTCGACAAGCTCGGCGAGGTCATCGAACTCGGTGCTGACAAGACCGTCGTCGACGCGCTTGGCGAAACCGTAAAGAGCCTCGACGATACGATCAAAAGCCTGGGCTCGGCAGCCCGTGAGCGATTGGAAGCTACAGCCCAGCACGACAAGCAATACGATGCACTGCGCAAGGCGCAGGCAAGCTTCATCGCCGCCGCCAAGCCCGCGATGATGGATGCCCAGGCCCGGACCAATGCCATCCTGCAGTCCGCCAACCTTTCCCCCGATGATGCGACCGAGGCGGCGAGGCTGGTCGAGCAGCTCGGCAACGTGATCGCCAGCAGCAATCTGATCGCATCCAACCTCGCCACGGCACTCTCGGCCAACAACAGCGGCACGCTCGAGGCGATCGAGAAGGAATTCAAGGCCGCGCAGGCAAACGTCAAATCGACCCTCGATCTGCTTCCCGACAACCCCGCAACCGCAGGCTTGCGAACTGCCGCGATGAAGTTGCTGCCCCTCGGCGAGGGCAAGAGCGGCGTTTTCAAGATTCGCCAGAAGGAACTCGATGCCATCGACTATGGCGACATCGTTCTCGATGAAACCCGCAAGCTCGAAATTGGCCTCGGGATCAGCGTGCAACAACTCGTCAAGGGCGTGCACACCGAAACCGACGCCGCGACCTTTCGGGCGCGCCGGGAGATTTCGCTGGCTACCGTGATCATGCTCGCCCTTGGCGTGCTCAGCTTGGCCGGATCCGTGATGTTCGTCTGGCTCTATGTCGGCAGGAGTATCCTGCGGCGGCTCGGTCGGCTGCAACGTTCGATGCAGCTTCTGTCCGACGGCGACCTCGAATCGGAAATCTATCGATCGAGCCAGCACGACGAGATCGCGGCGATGGCGAGCTCGCTGCACTTCTTCCGCGAAAGCATGCTGGAGGCACGCGCGCTGACGGCCGATCAGGACAAGGATCGCGCCGCCAAGGCGGAACGCGCCTCCCGCATGGAAGCCAGGATCGTCGAATTCGAAACAACCGTTCGCGCCGCGCTGGAAAGCCTGCAGAACTCGGCCAGTTCCATGCAGACAACGGCACAAACCATGTCGACGACCGCCGATCAGTCCAATGCCTTGGTCAACGCGGTCGCGACCGCCGCCGAGGAGACCTCCGTCAATGTGCAGACAGTATCCGCCGGGACCGAGGAACTGTCCTCTTCAATCTCCGAAATCGGCCGCCAGGTGATCACATCGGCGGAGATCGCCCGCAAGGCGGTCGATGAAGCCGGCCAGACCGACGCCACCATGCAGGGCCTTGCCGAAAACGCCGGCCGCATCAGCGTCGTGGTCGATCTGATCCAGACCATCGCCTCGCAGACCAACCTGCTCGCGCTCAACGCCACCATCGAAGCGGCGCGCGCCGGCGAAGCCGGCCGCGGATTTGCCGTGGTCGCTTCCGAGGTCAAGAGCCTGGCCAATCAGACCGCGAAAGCCACCGACGAAATCCGTTCGCAGATCGCCAGCATGCAGCAGGTGACGACATCGGCGGTCGGCGCGATCAGAAGCATCGGCAACACGATCACCGAGATCAACGACGTCACCACCGCGATCGCCGCCGCGGTCGAAGAGCAGGGTGCGGCGACGCGCGAGATCGCCCGCAACATTCAGCACGCCGCGGGCGGCACCGCTGAGGTTTCAAGCAACATCGTCGGCGTCTCGACCGCCTCGGCGGAAGCCGGCTCCGCCGCCGGCGAGGTTTTGGCCGCATCCGGCGCGCTTCGCAGCGAGGCCGAAATCCTGCGTTCGGAAATCGACACCTTCCTCTCCAATATCCGGGCGGCATAAGCCATTTGACCGATCGTCGATCGCCCCTCGGCGCTTGCGGAAATCGCGATTGTTTTCGGCCGGCGAGAGGCCGATAGTGCCGCCAGGCCGATAACGGCAATCAGCGACGCGAATCGATGCACTCAAAGATAGAATCCATCCAATCCTCGGTAGAGGCACTGCGTTACCCCTGGGAGAAGCACCCCGGCCCCGATCAGGTGGTCGAGGTGATGGCTGGCGTATTGTGGGTGCGCCTCAAGCTGCCGTTCCGTCTCAATCACGTGAACATCTATCTGCTCGCCGACGGCGACGGCTGGGCGATGGTGGATTCCGGCTTTGGCAACGAGGAATCGATCGCCGCCTGGACCGCGTTGTTCGAGGGCCCGCTGGCCCATGTCAAGATCTCGCGGCTGATCGTGACCCATTCGCATCCCGATCATGTCGGGCTTGCCGGCTGGGTGGTCGAACGCTTCAACTGCCCGCTCCATATGTCGCAGGTCGAATATCTACAGTCGGTCTATCACCAGAACCGCGGTACCGAAGAGCGCAAGCAGGCACAGCGGCTGTTCTTCCGCCGCCACGGCATGGACGAGAGCCTGACCGACAAGCTGCTCGGCCGCGGCCAGGATTATCTGAAGCGGGTATCGATCCTGCCGCCGTCCTATCGCCGCATCTCGCATGGCGACGAGATTTCCATCGGCGCGCGGCGCTTCAAGGTGATCACCGGCGGCGGCCACGCGCTCGATCAGGTGATGCTGTATTGCGCGGCCGACAAGCTGTTCCTGTCCGCCGATCAGGTGCTGAGCAAAATCTCACCCAATGTCAGCGTCTGGGCGGTCGAACCCGACCAGAACTCGCTCGGCGAATATCTGGCGTCGCTGGCAAGCCTCACGACCACCCTGCCCTATGACGTGCTGGTGTTGCCCGGCCACGGTGTTCCGTTCTACGGATTGAAGACGCGGATCAAGCAACTGGCCGACCACCACGAGGAGCGCTGCAGGCTGATTGCGGATGCGTGCCGGCAAAGCTCGAAGACATCGAAGGAACTGGTGCCGGTGGTGTTCCACAAGCACGTGCTCGACGCGCATCAGATGGGGTTTGCCGCGGGCGAGTTGATCGCGCATGTCAACTACATGCTGGTCGAAGGCCGCCTCACGGCCGAGGAAGACAGTGGCGTGCTGCGCTTCAGGACGACGTGACCGGACGCCTCATGCTTCCAGATTGAACAGTCTTGCCGCGGTGCGGCCGAGAATGTCGGCTTTCTGGTCTTCGCTGAGCGATAAGGAAGCGAAGATGTGGTCGACCGGGCTGAGCTGCCATGGATAGGGATAGTCGCTGCCGAGCACGATCTGGCCGGCACCGACCTGCGCCGCGAGGTGGCGGATCGCCTCGGGCGTGAACACCAGCGAGTCGAAATAGATCTGCTTGAGATATTCGGTGGGCGCCTTCTTCAGCTTGATGTCGGGATTGCAACCCTTCGGTCCAACCATGCAGGCATGGTCGGAGCGGTCGGCATAGGACGGCAAGTAACCGCCGCCATGCGCGGCGATCAGTTTCAATCCTGGAAAGCGATCGAGCGTGCCCTCGAAGATCAGGTGCGAGAGCGCAATCGTCGTGGCGAGCGGATGGGCGATGGTGTTGTCGAGCCAGCCATTGCCCAATAGCCGCTTGCCGAGCTCGGGCATGCCCTGAGGATGGATGAACAAGGGCACGCCGAGTTCTTCGGCCTTGGCCCAGACGGGGTAGAATCTGGCATCGGAAAAGTCCACGCCGTTCACTGAACCGCCGATCGCGGCGCCCTTGAGGCCCTGCTTCTTCACGGCGGTCTCGAGCTCCTGTACGGCGAGATCGGGCGCCTGCAAGGTGAGCGAGGCAAAGGCGGCGAAGCGATCCGCCCTCGAGGCGCAGAGCTCGGCGAGCTTCTCGTTCTGGAGCTTCACGATCTCAGCGCCAAGTTCGCGCTCGCGGTCATACCAGAAAGGATTGATCGACAGGATTTCCATATCGACGGCCAGCGAATCCATGGCGGCGAGCCGCTGACCAATGTCGAGAAAGGCCTCCTCCGCACCCCTGACCGGGGCAAGCTGACGCTTGATACCCTCCTCGCCGAGCAGCGCACCGGCCTCACGGAAATGGCAATGCGCATGCACGTCGATGATCTTGACCCGCTTGCCGTTGACCGTCACGGGCAATTTCTGCCGCGCCGGCTGCTGACCGTGCGCGCTCCGCAAGAGACCGCAACCGCAAAAGACGATGCCGGAGGCCGCCGCAGCGGTGCCGGCTTTCAGAAAATCGCGGCGCGTGGTCATACATTTTCTCCCTGTTTGTCGTTGACCGGCGCGATCGGCCACCAGCGCGCCGTGCTGGCTTCTGGTTCTGCCGCGATCGGCGGAGGCCAGATTGAGAGGATCGTAAAACATGCCGCGGGCCGCCAGCAAGATGGGGCCGCGCCGGTCAGACCCTCAATGCTTCAAGATTTTGGCAAGAAAAGCTTTCGCGCGTTCCGACTTCGGGGCGTCGAAGAACGCCATCGCCTCCGCCGTTTCAACGATCTCGCCGCCGTCCATGAAGAGGACCCGGTTCGCGACGCCCCTCGCAAAGCCCATCTCATGGGTGACGCAAACCATGGTCATGCCCTGCCGCGCCAATCCGGTCATCACATCGAGCACCTCGTTGACCATTTCCGGGTCCAGCGCCGAGGTCGGCTCGTCGAACAGCATGACCTCTGGATCGAGCGCCAGGGCGCGCGCGATCGCCACCCGCTGTTGCTGTCCGCCGGACAATTGCGCGGGGTATTTTGCGATGTGAGCCGACAGTCCAACGCGCGCCAGCAGCGATCGCGCCTTCTCCTCGGCTGCCGCTTTCGATCGCTTCAACACCTTGGTCTGCGCGATCGTGACATTGCTCAGGACGGTCAGATGGGGAAACAATTCAAAACTCTGGAACACCATGCCGACCGACCGGCGCAGCGCCGCAACGTTGGTGACACCGGGCGCCAGACGAAAACCGCCGACATTGATCTCGCCGGCATCGATCGTCTCAAGGCCGTTCACCGTCTTGATAAGGGTGCTTTTGCCGGAGCCGGAAGGCCCGCAGATCACCACGACCTCGCCGCGGGCGATGCTGGCGGAGCAATCCTTGAGAACCTGAAACGAGCCGTAAGATTTCGAAACATGGCTGATCTCGATCATCATCTGGCTCCGTAAGCGAGACGTACCTGCAGCCGCTTCACGAATTGCGAGGCGGCATAGCAGAACAGGAAATAGATCACGCCGACGGTCAGGTACATTTCAACCAACCGGCCGTCGCGCTGGGCGATTTTGGTCGCGGCACCAAGGAGGTCCGTCGCCGAAATTACATAGACAAGCGAGGTGTCCTGGAACAACACGATGGTCTGGGTCAGAAGGATCGGCAGTACGTTGCGGATCGCCTGCGGGAAAAGGATATAAACGTAGGCATGGAGCTTGGAGAGCCCGAGCGCTTCGCACGCCGCATATTGTCCGTGAGAGATCGAACG
>Ga0210394_10008513_pt1 | contig 10531 bp, 11 predicted proteins | sample IncBWC12MmetaG_FD_160121 | JGI IMG/M metagenome (GOLD analysis project Ga0210394, IMG submission 160121) | Forest soil microbial communities from Barre Woods Harvard Forest LTER site, Petersham, Massachusetts, United States - Inc-BW-C-12-M | ecosystem: Environmental > Terrestrial > Soil >... | reverse complement strand
GTTTTGCTCGAAGAATACCGCGGGATGTTCCGGCAATGGTCTATCCTGCAGAAGGAATGGGCGCTTTTGCGGGACCAGCAGGGCCAATGGGAGAAGGAAAGTGATTATCGCCGGTTCCTGTTCGAAGAACTTTCGACCGCCGCCTTCCGGGAGCATGAACTAGAAGATCTGGACTCCGAATTGCAGCGATTGAATCACGCGGAGACGATTCAGGAAAAACTGGCGCAGGCTTCGGCGGATTTGCAGGATGGTGAGCGGCCAGCAATTCAGCTGATCCGTTCGGCTATTGGACAATTGAACGCCCTTCAGCGCTTTCATCCGGGACTGAGCGATCTGGCAGGCCGGATGCGCTCGGCTCAATTGGAATTGGAGGATATTTATTCCGAACTGGGCAGGATTCGTCAGGACAGCGAGCAGGATCCCGGCCGCATAGAACAGCTCAACGAGCGGATGGCGCTGGGATACCGGCTCCTTAAGAAACACGGGGTGCGGGAAACTAGCGATCTTTTGGCAATTCAGCACGACCTGGAAAGCAAGCTACGGGCAACCTTGGACTTAAGCAACCTATTGGACGCAAAAGCAAAACAGGCCGGCTTAGTCAAGGAAGAGTTGGAACGCGTCGCGGCCCAGTTATCCCGCAACAGACTGGAACAGGTCAATTTGCTCGAACAAAACGTCAACCGCCTGCTCAGTCAGGTAGGCATGCCCAATGCCCGGCTCCAGGTAGCCGTTCGACCTATAACCATGCAGGAGTCCGGCACGGATAACGCAGAGTTTCTCTTTGATGCGAACCGGAGCAACCGATTCGAACCGGTAGGCAAGGTCGCATCCGGCGGGGAACTCAGCCGCTTGATGCTTTGCATCAAGTCGCTCGTCGCCCAGTCTATGGATTTGCCGACAATGGTTTTCGATGAAATAGATGCCGGTATTTCTGGGGAAGCAGCCCGGCAGGTTGCGAATATTTTATACGGGATATCCCGGACGCGTCAGGTCATCTGCATTACGCACCAGGCGCAGATTGCCGGAAAAGCGGATGCGCATTTTCTGGTATTCAAGGAATCGGCCGGTGGTCCGGCCGTTACCCGCATACGGCTGCTCAAAAAGGACGAACGCGTTACCGCGATAGCCCAAATGCTGGGAGGCGAAAAGCCGACGGCTGCTGCGCTGGCCAACGCGAAAGAGATGATGATGCAGTAACCGCCAATTGATATCGGCATGCGAATCCTTGGTCTCTTGCTTGCTCTGGTGGCGCTGCTTATTCCGGTATTCTGGATTAACCGCCTCTTACGAAGGTTCATACAGCCCCGGCTCTCCGCTTTGAGGTTCTTCATTTACTTATTGAGCGCATTCGGCCTAACCTTCATCTATACTTTCATGTTGGTATGGATTGTCCTGCATATATTCCCTACATCAACAAAATAACTTCCTTATTTTTACCGGTCTAAAAAAGTAGCTCTGTATGGGATTCCAGCTCCTCAACGGCAAAAAAGGGATCATATTCGGTGCCTTGGACGATCGGTCTTTGGCCTGGAGAACCGCATTGCGTTGTAATGAGGAAGGCGCTTCCCTGGTTCTGACCAATGCGCCGGTAGCCCTAAGGTTGGGAGAAATCAATCGCCTCGCGGGCGAAGTGAATGCTCCGGTCATTGGAGCTGACGTTACCAACATGGAAGACTTGAAGAAACTATTTGTACAATCCATGGACCACTTCGGGGGAGGCATCGATTTTATCCTGCATTCGGTGGGGATGAGCATCAATATGAGAAAAGGAAAGGGGTACACGGAACTCGATTATGCGTTCAATCAGAAAACCCTGGATATTTCCGCCACCTCCCTGCACCGGGTGCTGCGAACTGCCTGGGAACTGGACGCTCTCAACGAGTGGGGCAGCGTAGTAGCGCTCACGTACATGGCGGCACAACGAGTATTCCCGGATTACAGCGAGATGGCAGACGCCAAGGCACTGATGGAAAACATCGTTCGTAGTTTCGGATATCATTATGGCGTCAGGAAAAAAGTGCGCGTAAACAGCATTTCCCAGTCGCCGACTCGGACTACCGCGGGAGCTGGCGTAAAGGGATTCGACGCGTTTATGTCCTATGCCGAGAAAATGAGCCCACTGGGGATTGCTTCGGCTGACTCTTGCGCTGGATACTGCGCGGCGCTTTTTAGTGACCTGACGCGCATGGTTACCATGCAAACCCTGTTTCACGACGGGGGATTCTCTTTTACCGGCGTTACGGAAGCAGTCATTGACCAAATGGAAAAGTAAAGGGAATCAGTACTCGTCTTCGTTGAAGAAAAAGTCTTCCTGAGAAGGATAATCGGGCCAGATATCATCTATTCCTTCATAGATTTCGCCCTCGTCTTCTAATTCTTGCAGGTTTTCCACTACTTCGATCGGAGCTCCGGAACGAATCGCATAGTCAATCAACTCATCTTTGGTAGCCGGCCAGGGTGCGTCTTCCAGGTAGCTTGCCAACTCAAGTGTCCAGAACATCGGGTCCTTGTTTTTATTTATTCGTTTCTTTGGAACGAGCCCAGCATAAACACCCCTGAGTAAGCGGAGCACCGCTGTTCATCCCTGGCTAGCTTAATTTTCCGCAAAAGTAATTTTTAAAACGAAATCACCAAATAAGGCTTGAAATTTAACGTTAGCCCCTGGGCATTAGTATGCCAACCTTCCGACGCTCTATACTTTTGATTATTGACACCGAACCTGTAGGTTTGCTGGTCTTCCATTCCGTTGTTAGACGTCACCATGCTTACGGCCAAGGACATACAAAAATATTACGGTGACCTGTGGGTGCTCAAAGGAGTCGATTTGCGGGTCGGCAAGTCGGAGATCGTCAGCATTGTAGGCCCTTCGGGTTCCGGCGAAAGCACTTTGCTTCATATTCTGGGGACGCTCTCTCGCGCCGACCAGGGGCATATTGAACTGAATGATACCTCGATTCAGCATCTGAAAGGGAGGCAACTGGCTTCCTTTCGAAACCGCCACATGGGTTTTGTGTTTCAATTCCATCATCTGCTTCCGGAATTCACCGCATGGGAAAATGTCTGCATACCTGGCTGGATCGCCGGAAGAAGGAAAAAGGATGTGGAGGCGCAAGCTAAGGAGTTGCTGGGATTACTGGGTGTGGGCGAACGGTTGGATCATAAGCCTGGTGCGCTTTCCGGGGGGGAACAACAACGGGTGGCAGTGGCCAGGGCCCTCATCAATCGCCCAGACATTGTATTTGCCGACGAACCTACGGGGAATCTGGATTCAGCAAATGCCCGGGAATTGCATGAACTCTTTCTCAGCCTTAGGGAACGGTTTGGGCAATCCTTTTTGGTGGTGACGCACAATGAAGAGCTGGCAGACAAAAGCGACCGGGTGCTTCATATGAGGGACGGAAAGATCATTTGACTCGTTCAGGTTACCCGCGGATGCCAGGGAACTTCGCTGGCTCCCAGTTGGTGGCCAATGAACCGCGCTAGAACGAATAAATAATCACTAAGGCGATTGAGGTAGACTAAGATCAGGGGTTCTACCAGAGCGCCACTGGCAGATAAGCTGACGCAATTCCTTTCCGCCCGTCTGCATACAGTGCGGCATATATGCGCCGTGGAGACAGCCACATGGCCTCCAGGAAGAAGGAAAGATTTCATTTCCGGCAATTCGCTTTCCATGGCGTCGATCTCCTGCTCCAGAAAAGCAACATCCGTCTCGTGCAAATCGGGGATCTTCAAACTGGTTTCCTTTTCCGGATCACGGGCCAGCGTGGCTCCGATCGTAAACAGTCGATCCTGAATTTCCCCGAGCGTTGTTTTGCCTCGTCCCGCATCAAGTTGATCACGCAATAAGCCAAGGAAGGAATTCAATTCATCGATCGAACCGTAAGCCTCGATGCGCAAGTCGTTCTTGGCAACCTTTGTGCCTCCGATCAAACTTGTTTTTCCGCGGTCTCCGGTCTTGGTGTATATTTTTCTGGACATGCGATTGGCTCGACAAATAAGCAAGTCAGGCAGGTAGGGCTTCCTGCACCCTGCGCCGATCGCTTTCGATGACGCCGTCGCGCAGGCGGACGATCCGGCGAGCATAGTTGGCGATGTCCTCTTCGTGCGTGACCAGCACGACGGTATTTCCCGCAGCCTGGATTGCGCTGAAAATATCCATGATTTCCATTGAAGTTTTGCTATCGAGGTTTCCGGTGGGCTCATCGGCAAGGATCAAAGAAGGATTATTGACCAACGCCCGGGCAATCGCTACGCGCTGGCACTGGCCGCCAGACAGCTCATTAGGCTTGTGGTGGCTTCGATCGGTAAGTCCTACCTTGTCCAGGACAGCCATAGCCAATTCGGTTCTCTTTTTTCGGGCCATTCCGGCGTATACCAGGGGTAGCGCTACATTTTCTGCGGCAGTCAGCCGGGGCAGGAGATTGAATTGCTGAAACACGAACCCGATCTCCTTATTTCTCACTTCGGCTAAGTCATCGTCCTGCATCTGACTTACATCCTGGCCATTCAAAACATAGGATCCGACTGTTGGTGAATCCAAGCATCCCAAAATGTTCATAAGGGTGCTTTTTCCGGAACCAGAAGGGCCCATCAAGGCTACGTATTCATTCTTGAATATTTCCAGGGATACCCCGCTCAAAACAGGCAAGGCCTGTTTTGCCATGTAGTAACTTTTGCCAATGCCATCCAGGTGAATGATTGGTGGAGTCATATTCGCAAATTATTTGGCCGGATTTGAGCTCATTCGGCCGGGTTGCGGATCACCTTGGGTACTTGGAAATACAGACCATCGGTCAAGGGAGCACCGCTCAGCGCCTCTTCGCGGCTGCAACTGCCTTCGACATGATCATCCCTGAACTGGTCGGTCTCCTCGCTCATATGCAGGAGTGGTTCCACGCCTTCCGTATTCAGTTCCCGGAGCTTGTCCACAAAGTGAATCATGCGCTGGAGATCTTTCTTAATGGCCTCGCGTTCCGCATTGCTGAATTCCAGACGGGCCAATTCAGCCAGATGATCGATTAATGCGTCGTTTACTTCCATGCGCGCGATTAGGAACAAAAATAACGGATTCGCCGTTACTTTAGCCAGGTATTGGATGAAAGGCCAGCGGTTGCTGCCTGCCGGGAGAAAGGACCTTTCCGCCCAAGGCTCGAAGGCAAAAAGCGGTATCTTCGGCCTCCTCATGGAATCGAATAAGGAAATCGTGCTTAGCGGGATTCGACCGACTGGATTTGTACACCTGGGTAACTATTTTGGCGCCATCAGGAATTGGGTATTGATGCAGGAGGAATTCCGCTGTTTTTACTGCATAGTGGACTGGCACAGCCTGACCACGCACCCTGATACGACTGAATTAAGGGAAGGCGTGCTCCGCTTGCTGGCCGACCTGCTGGCCAGCGGCCTGGATCCCCAAAAATCGGTAATCTATATTCAAAGCGCAGTTCCGGAGATATCGGAATTGTATTTTTACCTGAACACGCTGGCTTACAAGGGAGAACTGGAAAAAACGGTTACTTTCAAGGATAAGGTCCGGCAACAGCCCAACAACGTGAACGCCGGCCTGCTGACCTATCCGGTCCTTCAGTCTGCGGACATCCTGATTCATCGGGCCGTAAAGGTCCCTGTCGGAAAAGATCAGGAGCAGCATATCGAGATGACTAGAAATTTTGCGGAGCGGTTTAATCACCGCTACGGCTCCGTATTCCCTTTGCCGTCTGCGTTCACTTATGGCGGTCAACTAGTCAAAATTATGAGCCTTGACGGCGCGGGAAAGATGAGCAAGAGCGAGAACCAAATGAACACTATTTACTTCTCCGATGAGGATGTTTTGATCCGGCGCAAAATCATGAAAGCAAAAACGGACGGTGGACCTGCGACCCCCGGTGCGGCAAAGCCCGATTATATGGAGAGTCTTTTCAATCTGCTGCAAATAGTGAGCGGTAAAGAGGCCTTTGAAAAGTTCGACGAAGACTATGCTCAATGCCGAATACGCTATGCCGACATGAAAAAGCAATTGGCAGAAGATATGATTCGATTTATAGCACCCATCCGACAGCAGGCTGCCGATATCCGGCGGGATGAGGCTACCTTGGGAAGAGTGATGGCCGAATCGACCGAACGCGCGAGGACCAGCGCCAGCCAAACCCTCCAAATAGTCAAACAGGCCATGGGCCTGAATTATTTTTGATAAAATTGACATTCACCAATCAGAACACCGAATATTATTTACCTTAAAGCCGTCGATTGAAATTTTAGATGCTTCATTCTGTTTCTCGAATCAAGTAATGCCATGGCAAAAAGCAAGAAACCAAAACACATTGCTGTTGCCGGTAATATCGGCGCCGGAAAAACAACCCTTACAGAATTGCTGAGCAAACATTACCGATGGATTCCCCAATTCGAAGACGTGGACCACAACCCTTACCTGAATGACTTTTATGAAGATATGCCCCGCTGGAGCTTCAACCTCCAGGTTTTCTTTCTCAACAGCCGCTTAAACCAACTTCTCGAAATCCATAGCGGCACGGAAACCGTCATTCAGGACCGCACGATCTACGAAGACGCTCACATTTTTGCCCCCAACTTGCATGATATGGGGCTCATGAGCAAAAGAGACTATTCTAACTATTTCCAATTTTTCCAGACGCTGAAGAGGTTGATTCAAGCCCCTGATTTGCTGATTTACCTGCAAGGGTCAGTGCCTACTTTAGTAGGCCAGATCCAAAAGCGGGGACGGGAATACGAAGAAAATATCCGGTTGGATTACCTGAAACGACTCAATGAACTTTATAATAAGTGGATTGAAGGATATAAAGAAGGGCCGCTGCTCGTCATCGATATAGACCGCAATAAGTTCGCCGACAGTGATGAAAACCTGGGGGAGATCATCACTAAAATAGACGCTTTACTATACGGGCTTTTCTGAAAATTTAGCGGTACATAGAGTAGGGTCCCAAATCCTCTAGTTCCCCGACAATTTTTTTTAACCATTCGCGCTGTTTAGGCGCATTTTCAGAAAACTGAGTCTCGGTGTCATATTGAGCTTGTCTTTCCCGGTAGCGGTGCATAACATCTTCATAGATCTGATTCACTTCCTTGCCGATATTTCCCTGATCGGGCTTGTATTCCTTCAAGGTCTTATCCAGCAGCCGAGCATAAATTTCCGCGATATCGAAATGACCCTGTTCGTGTGACAGGATATAGTCATTCCGCACCCTGACCCAAGATTTATTTTTGTCAAACTGGCAACGGATGTGGAAAGTCAATGACTTATTTGAGAATCCGAAATCTGCCTGAATACTCGTGCTGGTTAATGCAGCATTGGGCGAAGCAGGATCTGGAGAGGCCCGGAAATCCGCCCAAACCAGTTTGCGATCCGGACTCCAGTCCATGAGGTTTCCTTCCGGGAACATGAGCATCCAAGAAAAAAATAAGAATAGGAGGCGCATTGGGGTTTGTGACATGGAGATAATGAAGCGGAAATCCCGCCTGTCCCAAAGGTAACGCCCTTCAAGAAAAGCGGAATATTCTGGATTCCGATAACGGACAGGCGTGCCCGCAGACTTTCGGGGTTCAATCCAAGTCAACTGGTCATATCAAAGAAAAACTCCATCAAGCGATTGATGGAGTTTTTGGCAAGCAATGTCAGAGACCCAAGACAAATTTTAATTGGCTGACAAGTTCTATATTTTATTTTTAATATCGAAGAATTTTTACCAAATATTTTTACCAGTGCGGACCACCGGCGGCTATTTCCGCCGCAACTTCCCTCGCAAAGGGCTCAAAATTCCGGGAAAACTGGCGAGCCAGATTCTTGGCCTGGTCGAAATACGCCTCACTATCGGCCCAGGTTAGTATCGGGTTAAGCAGATCTTCCGGCACACCCGGACATTGCTTAGGCATGGACAAGCCAAATATGGGGTGCTCTTCATATTCTGCCTGGTCGAGCTCGCCTGCCAGGACGGCTTCCAGCATGGACCTGGTAAATTCCAGCCTGATTCGGTGTCCTTCCCGGTAAGGTCCCGCGGTCCAACCGGTATTGACTAGCCATACCTGAACCGGCCCTTCCTGTAATTTTTTACCCAGCAAGGCGGCATAGGTTCCGGGACATAGTGGGAGAAAAGGGGCTCCGAAGCAGGCACTGAAAGTGGATTTGGGCTCTTTAATGCCTGTTTCAGTCCCAGCAACCTTGGCCGTATAACCCGATAGAAAATGATACATCGCCTGAGCCGGATTCAGGCGGGAGATGGGCGGAAGAACGCCAGATGCATCGCAGGTCAGAAAAAAAAGATGCCTTGGTTGAGGACCAATGGAGGGTCTGACTGCTCCGCGAATATGTTCTAAGGGATAGGAAACCCTAGTGTTCTCGGTAATGGAGTCGTCGTCAAAATTTAGGGTTCGGCTGCCGGGCAGGAAAGGTACATTTTCGACCAGGGCCGGGCCATGAATAGCCTGGAATATCTGCGGTTCGGAGTCTTCACGCAGCCGGATGCATTTCGCGTAGCAGCCTCCCTCGATATTGAAGATCCTGTCCCCGGCCCAGCCGTGTTCGTCATCGCCAATCAAATGCCTCAACGGGTTGGTGCTGAGCGTAGTCTTTCCGGTCCCGCTGAGACCGAAATAAATCGCAGTATCCCCTTTCCGGCCCAGGTTAGCCGAACAGTGCATGCTCAATACCTGGTGCTTATGGGGCAATATGAAATTAAGCAAGCTGAACACCGCCTTCTTGATTTCGCCCGTATAGGCGGTGCCGACAACCAAGATCATTTTTCGGGCGAAAGAAATTATGACGGCATTTCCCTGTCGCACGCCGCAGGAGGGCCCATCGAGCTGCAGGCCTGGAGCAGCCAGGATATGCCACTCGGGCCGAAAGGAGTCGGCCTCCCCAGGGTCCGGAGCCAGAAACATATTGTGAGCAAATAGACTGACAGCCGGCGTTTCGCTGATGACCCTCAGATTGAGCGCGTAGCGGGGATCTGCGCATGCCTGGCAGTCTCGGATCCACAATTCCCCTTCCAGGCCAAGATAGCTGCAGGCCTTTCTACGGATCATGTCGAAATAGGTCTCGTCCAGCGGTTGGTTGAAATCGTTCCAGTTGACCACACCATCCGTCTCACTGTCCCGGACGATATATCGGTCTTTTGGGCTTCTTCCGGTAAAAGACCCGGTCCGGATCACTAGGACGCCAGTGTCGCTGCATTGGCCCTCCCTGCGACGCAGGCAGTCGCGGATCAGCTGATGGGTAGGAGACTGAAAGTGGATTATTCCGGTATGGCGGATGCCTAATTTGGACAGCTGGCTAGCCGGGCTGGAAGCAATCGGTGTGAACATATTCCCTTACTTGGACGCAAAGCTATTATTTAAAAATATCTAAAACAAAGGTCAGAATGACAGCTTAAAATGATAAACGTCTAATAAATCAACACCATTATTGAATGATATTGGCAACGATATACAAATTTACACAAATAAATTTGGAATTGTGTAATCTACGTCTTATATTTGCTATATCAAATCACTATTATGCTGGAAATCACCGAATTCAGTAGTTTAATCGACCTGACCAACAAATTCCCGGACGAAGCTACTTGTATTAACCACTTGGAAGCTATCCGGTGGGGAGGAAACGTGGTTAGTCCGTTCGATCCTACATCAAAAGTCTATAAATGCGCCGGGTTCAAATACCGTTGCAAGAACACCAAAAAGTACTTCAACGTCCGGACCGGGACCATCTTCGGAGATACCAAGATGCCGCTCCAAAAGTGGTTCATGGCTATTTATATCGTCAATTCCCACAAGAAGGGCATCAGCAGCCACCAGCTTGCAAAGGACTTGGTTATTACCCAGAAATCCGCTTGGTTCATGCTTCAGCGCATTCGGTATGCTTTTGGGCATGAGAATTTCAAAAAGACGATGGCTGGCCAGATTCAGGCCGACGAAGCCTACATGGGCGGTTTGGAGAAAAACAGGCATAAGGACAAGAAGAAATCCCGGCAGGGCCGTTTGGATGATAAAACACCGGTTGTTGGAATGCTGGACAATTCCGGCAATGTCATAACCCAGGTTACGCCAATGGTAACCAAGAGGGCCGTTACTGACTTTATCCTCGATAACACCAAAAGGGAGCCTGGAACCAAGCTGATCACCGATTCGCACCCCAGCTATAACAAGGTTGGCCGGAAATTCGACGATCACATTATAGTCAAGCATTCCGCAGGTCAGTACATGGTTAATGGATTCCACACAAACGGCTTGGAGAACTATTGGAGCCTTTTGAAGCGGGGCATCTATGGCATCTACCATTCTGTGAGTCCAGCGCATCTCCACCGCTATTGCCACGAATTCGCCTTTAGGTTCAATACCAGAAAGATCAGGGATAACGCAAGATTCAATTTATACTTAACTTCGATGAATAAACGGTTGACCTATAAAGAATTGATAAGAAATGGAGAATGAAAATGATAAAGTAGGAGATTTTCTATTTTATCGAACTCCATCTGGGAGAACCACAGTTCAAGTGATTATCGGC
>Ga0210394_10008512_pt1 | contig 10533 bp, 14 predicted proteins | sample IncBWC12MmetaG_FD_160121 | JGI IMG/M metagenome (GOLD analysis project Ga0210394, IMG submission 160121) | Forest soil microbial communities from Barre Woods Harvard Forest LTER site, Petersham, Massachusetts, United States - Inc-BW-C-12-M | ecosystem: Environmental > Terrestrial > Soil >... | reverse complement strand
GCGAAAACTGCCATGTCGGCAACATCGTCCCAGACGACGTCACCATTACCGCAGTCAGCGAAGGAGTTCGAGCCTATGCGCTGGACGCAGCGAACGGCGAGGCGCTGTGGAAGAAGAGCGAAGAAATCGTTGGGGAGTCTTTTTAGAAGCCGGGGACAGGAACGTGTGAAAAAATGCAGATTCGCGATTCCAACGGAATCGGCGGCCAAGAATTTATGGGCGACGTTTGCGACGTCGGGATACACTTGGATCACCCGAAAAATTCCTAGGATCGATTTCTTTACGCGTTCCTGTCCCCCGGTTTCCCGGTTTCAAGCGAAAACATTTAGGAAAAGTCAAAACCCGCACCCTCAAAACCGGAGGGTGCGGCACCCCGTCAGTCTCTGCGTCACCCGCCCACCTGGAGGGCGGGGCAGCCACCCGCCTTTTTAAAGAGATGATGGCTGGATTCGAGGAGGCCACAAAGCGCCGCCGGAAGCAGACCGCGCGCGTACGAGTGTCGCGCTTCTCTCCGGGTGTGGCCACCCCGCGGCCAAAAGAGCTCTGCAAATTCGCAAAAAAAGCCTTGAAAAATCCTTGACAACAAAAGTTGTCAAGGCTAGCATCTCCTCGTGCTCGACATCCAAATCATCGATGATCCGGCAGCGGCGACCGCGGCTTTGGGGCCCCTGCGGAGTCGACTCCTCTCCGAGCTGGTCGTGCCCGCCTCGGCGGCGACGTTGGCCACGCGGGTTGGCCTGGCTCGGCAGAAAGTCAACTACCACCTGCACGCGCTGGAGGCGCACGGGCTGGTGCGGCTGGCCGAGGAACGCAAGTGGGGCGGGCTGACGGAACGGCTGCTCGTGGCGACGGCCACTTCCTACGTCGTTTCACCGAGCGCCCTGGGTCCGGTCGCCGCGGATCCGAATCGGGAAATCGATAGGCTGTCCGCGAGCTATCTCATCGCTCTGGGCGCACGGGTCGTCCGCGAGGTGGGCGATCTTGTTCGTCGTGCGAAAGAGGCGGGCAAGCGCCTGGCGACCCTGGCGGTGGATACCGAGGTCCGCTTCCGGTCGGCGAAGGACCGGGCGGCTTTCAGCAACGAGCTCACCGAGGCCATCACGAAACTGGTTTCGAAGTACCACGATGCATCCGCCCCCGGCGGCCGCGCGCATCGTCTAGTGGTTGTGGCGCACCCTCTCCCGCAAAAATCCGATTCCCTCAAAGACAAGGAGCCATCATGAGCGTGAAGAAAGAACCCTCCGGACGTCGTTATGTCCAGGTCGAAGTCGAGGTTCCCGGCACGCCGGAAGAAGTCTGGCGGGCCATCGCCACCGGGCCGGGTATTTCGTCCTGGTTCGTGCCGACGGAGTTCGAGGAGCGCGACGGGAAGCCCGTCGCGGTGAAATTGGACTTCGGTCCGGGCATGGAGTCCCGTTCCGTAGTGACGGCTTGGGATCCGCCGCGGAAGTTTGCCGCTCAGGGCGAAGGCTGGGGTGGCTCGCCGCCCATCGCCGACGAGTGGAGCGTCGAAGCGCGCGCGGGAGGCACCTGCATCGTCCGCGTGGTGCACAGCCTCTTCGCCAGCACGGACGACTGGGATAACCAGCTGGAAGGCACCGAGTCCGGCTGGCCCGGCTTCTTCCGCATTCTGCGGATCTATCTCACGCACTTCCGCGGCCAACGCTCTGCGATGATGCAGTGGATGGCCCCCGCCGCGGGAACCGAAGCGGAGGCCTGGGAAACATTGACCGCCGCATTGGGGCTGCGAGGCGTAAGCGCCGGGCAGCGTTGGACCGCCCCAGCGGGCGTCCCGGCGCTCAGCGGCGCCGTGGAACACGTCACCCAGAAGCCATACAACGCGCTGCTGCGGCTCGACAAGCCGGGGCCGGGCACCGCCGCCCTTAGCGCCGTCAACTTCGGCGGCCAGAGCATGGTCGCGTTAAACTTCTACCTCTACGGCGATCAGGCGGCCGGGACCGTCGCCCGCGAGACACCGCTCTGGCAAGCGTGGATTCAAGAACGCTTCCCGATGCCGTCGGAGACGAGCAAGAGCGAATGATCTCGTGATCATGAGAAAAAGGCGTAGTTTCAAGACTTTTTGTTTTTATGTGCTTTCGCTTGGGTACGCGCAGGCGCTTTGCTCTTCAATTTGAGCTGATTGTAATCAATGGCGGCACGGACGAGATTTTTTAGAGCACGCGCGTTGATCTTGTCGCCGTCGAAGAGATCGATCGCTCGCCACTGGTTGCCTCCGAGGCCCGCGTTAAAGAGCTTGTCAGGATCTGGGAGGCTCGCTCCGTTGGAAAAGGTGAGCTTTACCTTATCTTTGTGGGCGTTGCCGACCGCAATCATTCCGTCGCGAGACCAGACTGGGCTTCCCATCCACTTCCATTCTTCGATGATTCCGCGGTCGGCTTCAAGGATGCTCTTGCGGACGGTGGCGAGCGTTTTGCCCCGCCAGTCGTGAAGTGATTCGATCAGTTGGTCGATACGTTCCGTAGGATTCATTGGATCTTTATACTCCAATTCTTGCACGAGGCGCTCAACGTAGGCTATCTTTGGGTCCTCGGCGGCTTCGCTATGTTGAAGAGTTCTGCTCCCTCTTTTATCGTCGACGACTTGCGCGCGACGCTTTCGTTCTATCAATCCAAGCTGGGGTTCGACGTTCTTCGTAAGGGTGGTGGTGACGGAGACGGAGACGACTTCTGGGCCATCCTGGTACGCGACCGAGCCATGCTTTTCTTCAAGGCCATCACACCCGAGATCCATCCACAGCCGAATTCTTCGCGCCACGAATGGGCTCGCTGGGACGCCTACATCGGCACGGATGATCCCGACTCGCTGTACGCAGAGTTCGTAGGCAGGGAGGTGCCCATGCATCGAGAACTGGCCAATACGGGCGATGGACTCCGAGCCTTCGAGATCACCGACAACAGCGGATACGTGCTGTGTTTCGGGCGCCCCGTTGAAAAGTAGCTGCATCGTAAGATCATCAACCCGTGCTCGCCTGACCTGCAATGCTGCCGCGTCATCCGCCGGTCGAAGATCATAGGTTCGAGTGCGAGGCTGTGCCAGTCACCGGCCTACTCGTAAGAAGCCGTCGAACGACATGGCCTTTCCACATCCACAATCCCGAAAGGAGCAAAACAGGAACGAGAAAATACCGAACACTGGAGGCGTAGTTTGGAGTGTCCGAAGGTGAATCATAAATATAACCGAGTATAGGAATGCTAAAGATAATGTGAATCCAGCGAAAAATCGAACGTTTGGTTGCTTCTTTCATGACTACTCCTCCTCCTTTTATTCACTACTTTTGAGCCGCCTGAGGCGGCCAGTTGGGCGACTCAATACCGAACTGCTTGGCGTACTCCGCGTTGAGCCGCTGCCAGCCGCCGAACTTCATGGCATCGGGGCCAACCATGCGTCCAATCGGAGTTCCGCTGAGAAGGCGATCCAGCACATCGAAGCAAATGTGCCACCCGGCAGCACCCATGGCGATGAAGCGGTGACCGATGTTGGTCCACAGCGTCAGCCGCGTGCCGGCAGCCAAGGCTTCGAGTTGCCACCGCATATCGAAGCCACCCCACTTGTACTCAAGCACCTCGGGAGCGTCGGCTCGCGTCACGGTTGTTTCGGTAACACGGGGCGCGGGTGCTCCCACCGTGGTGAGCTTCACCGTGGTCCCAACCGTACCGAGGTTTCCATCGGCATCGAAGGGAGCCCACTCGTGCAGATGCGCGGGGTCAGTAAGCGCCTGCCAGACTCTTTCCGGTGAGTGGCGCAGTTCTCGGACGAGAATGAGCGTCCACTTCTCTCCGTCCTTTTGAATCTGTGCCCCGCTGGCCAGACCCGGTGTGTACTGCTCGAGATTGGTCATCATTCTTCTCCTTGTCGTACCGCGCCGCTCCATCCGCGACGACCAATGATGGTGACCGGGCGCCTTACCACTTTGCCAGTTGCGTCAGCTGAACAAGATTGCCGCAAGTGTCCTTCAGCATCGCGATGGTTGAGCCGGTCACGTCGGTGGGCGGCATAGTGAACTCGGCGCCGCGAGCCTTGATTTTCTCGTGGTCGCCCTTGATGTCGTCGGTGAAGAACATGATCGCGGGCTGGTTCTGCTGAAAGATCGCCTGCTGATAGGCTTTGGCTGCGGGGTTGTTGTTCAGCGCCAGCTGTAGCTCAACGCCGTTCGGATCCTCGGCCGGAGCCACCGTCAGCCAGCGATAGGGGCCCTGGCTGAAGTCGTTTTTCTTGGTGAAGCCCAGTGTCTCCGTATAGAAGCGCAAGGCTTTGTCCTGGTCGTCTACATATACGGTGGTCACTTTGATTTTCATTTTGTTTCTCCTTTGTTATTTCCGCGGTTTGCGTTGCGGCGATTTCTCCTTGCCTTCTTTTTCGTCGGCGTTGCCTTCGTTGGTGTTGAAGGATCCGTGCGGTCGAGGTGGCGTTCGAGAGCATCCACGTGAGCGGACCAGAACCGGCGGAACTGAGTCAGCCAGGCATCCAGCTCCTGAAACGGTTCTGGTTTCAGCCGGTAGAGACGGCGCTGTGCGTCCACGGTGGACTCCACGAAGCCGGCCTCGCGCAGGACTCGCAGGTGCTTTGACACGCTCGGCTGCGTCATACGAAGTTGACTCTCGATCTCTCCAACCGACTGTTGTGAAGAGACCAGGAGGCCCAATATCGCGCGGCGGTTCGGCTCCGCAATGATGTCGAATGCAGATTCCATGCTCTTCGTATACTCTACAGAGCATATACGTGTCAAGGTATATTTTAAAAAAAGACGGGCCAGCCGGCCTGGGCGCACCTTACGCGCCCCTGGCTTTGATATGGATTGGCCTCATCCTTCACAACTTAGCGGAGAAAATCCGCACCTGTACTCCTGTACGAAGGGACAGGTCCCCAAAAGCGAGTACAGGGAAAAACAGGCGAAAAGACGGGCGAAAGGTTAGTCACATATAATGCACTGATTCTATTATACTTAACATGTTTCAGGGTGGGTCATAAGAGTACTGAACCAATGGTTTGCACCCCAAATTGTGCCTTCTGTACTATCGCCTTCAGACCTGACTTGCTGTCAAATAGGTCAGGTGCAAGAGGCTGGACCAAAAGACAGGGATCACGCATCTAAAGGCCAGGTCTAGACGAGAGCAGCAAGAATCTAGGGGGCAGCAAATGTTCGGACAAGCGGGGAGCAATAACAGAGGATCGATGAAGACCAAGGACAGCAACCGCAAATGGATGTGGTGGTTCTTAGGGGTCGTAATCGCGCTGCAGCTGTATTTTGTGCGCGAACTCGTTGCCGCCTTTGCGCTTTTTGCGCTGGGATTCGCGGCTATCGCTTTCGTGGTTATGAGCCTTTACATGCTTCAGAAGGCTTGGGAAGCCGGCGTTCAGCGCGTAGCGGACAGCCAGAATCCTGTAGTCGATATGGCGAGGCGCGGTGTTAACGCCGTCGAAGACCTGGCGCGCCGCCCATTGCGCCGCCCGGGTTCCGCCGCGGCTCGCTAAGCCGCCAGCAAGTTTCTGGCTTTTGCCAGAGCACACGCAGAGCTGACCATCTTGCCTCCTTCAGGATGATCACAGCTTCTGTGGACCGTAAGCAGCAAAAGGCCAGCCGTCCTGAGAGAGCGGCTGGCCTTCTTCTTTTCCTTCAGCTTTTTACACACTGTTTTTTAACTAATTTGTTTTCAGTGGATTAGTTCATTTCCGCGTGATCTCAATCATCGTTTGGCAGATTTTCCAAAAAATGCTTGACAGAATTTCCGGATCGTTATATTCAACCAGTTGGTTGAATACACATGCCATCTGATCAGCTCACATCAACGCTAGCCGCCCTTGCCGATCCCACTCGCCGGGCCATTCTTGCTCATTTGATGTCCGGCGAAGCGACCGTCACCGAACTTGCCGAGCCCTTTGAGATTGGCTTTGCCGCCGTCTCCAAGCACATCAAAGTGCTTGAGAATGCCGGACTTATCTCGCGGGCGCGAGCTGGACAGTGGCGACCTTGCCGCATCCAGGCAGCTCCTCTCAAACAGGTCGCCGATTGGGTTGAGGAATACCGTATGGCTTGGGAACAGCGGCTCGACCGCTTGCACGATTACCTGACTGAGCTGCAAGCCAAGGAGAAGAAACGTGGCCGAAACAAAAAGTAGCTCCGCCGTAGGCGAGGCCAGGCAGGAACTGGTCCTGACGCGGATTCTGGGGGCTCCGCGTAGCCTCGTTTTCAAAGCTTGGACGGATGTCACTCAGATGGCGCGATGGTGGGGTCCTCGCGGATTCACCAACCCCGTCTGCGAACTAGATGTGCGACCAGGCGGCCTCATTCGAATCGACATGCGCGGTCCCAACGGCACGATCTATCCGATGAAGGGCGTGTTTCACGAAATTGTCGAGCCCGAGCGCCTCGTCTTCACTAGCACTGCTCTCGAGGACGAGCGCGGCAAACCGCTGCTCGAAATCCTCAACATCATCACCTTTGAGGACTTCAACGGCATCACGAAACTGACACTGCATGCTCGTCTCGTCACGAAGGATTTCGCGCTAACTCCCCAGGTCGCCGCCGCTCTGGCGGGGATGGAGCAAGGTTGGAGCGAGAGCCTCTACCGGCTCGCCGATGAAGTTGAGAATTCTTTCAAAGCGCTTTTGGCCGAACGCGAAATCGTCATCTCGCGGGTCTTCGATGCGCCGCGCGAAATCGTTTGGAACGCGTGGACCGATCCAAAGCAGGTTGTGCTGTGGTGGGGGCCACGAGGCTTCACCACGACGATTCACGAAATGGATGTGCGGCCCGGCGGCGCGTGGCGACACACCATGCACGGTCCGGATGGCGCCAACTATCCAGGTAAGAGCGTTTTTTCGGAAGTCGTAAAACCCGAGCGTATTGTTTTGACGCACAGCGGAGGCAAAGAGGATGGGCGCGTAGTGAATTTCAAATCTACGTGGACCTTTGAAGTCGAAGGCGACCAGACAAGGGTCACGATCCGGATGGTCTTCGATTCGGCAGAAGCACGCGAGTTTGTCGCTAAGGAACACGGCGCCATCGAAGGCGGCAAGCAAACGCTCCAGCGACTTGGGGAATATATGCGGGACCACGCGTCTAGCATTTAGCAAATCGGCAGGCGAACGATGTTACTCGGCACCTTTTTTTTCTTCCCACCGCTGGCGCACGTCAGCCAGGAGTTGCTCCCTGGCGATGCGCATCTGGCGGACCAGCGGCTGGTTGCCGGTTTCTTCATGTCTGGCCGCCCACAGCACCATTTCCGTAAGTACCGGCGCAAGATCAATCCCTTTGGGCGTCAGCGTGTAAATCATTTTTCGGCCATCGGCGGGATCTCGTTCCGTCTCGATAATGCCGTAGGATTCCAGCCGGCGGAGACGGTCTGTCAGAATATTTGTGGCGATTTTTTCGTCGGACTGCAGAAATTCGTTAAAGGTTTCATATCCGCGGAGCATCATGTCTCGCAGGATCAAGAGCGACCACCGGTCGCCCAGCATTTCCACCGAGGCGTTCAACGGGCATCCGGAACGGCGCTTGGGCGCCGCTTTCTTTTTTTGCATGAATTGAGCGTAGCAATCATCACTTGCACTTTGCAAGTAAGATTGGCAGACTGCCTTTTCGGAGGAGAAATAAGGGCTTGACATATTCCTGTATCGGAATGTATTGTGGCGGTTATGGCACGAGCCGCAACCACTTCCGATGCTTTCAACGCTGTCGCTGAGCCGCGGCGGAGAGAGATACTCAACTATCTGGCTTTGCAGGAGCGGCCGGTGGGAGAGATTGTCGATGCTTTGGAGATGGAGCAGCCTTCCGTTTCGAAGCATCTGCGCGTCTTAAAGGATGTTGGGTTGGTGCATGCGCGGCGCGAGGGTCGGCAAATGTTTTACCGGACAAATGCCGAGGCCATCCGTCCTCTGCATGAATGGGCGGGCACGTTTGAGAGGTATTGGAAGCATCAGTTGATCCGAGTGAAGGAGCGGGCCGAGGAGAAGAGCGGGCGGTGAAAAAGGATTGAGGGAGCAAGGAAAGACTGTCAGCAATTAATTCGGACGAAATTCGAAACAAGTGTGGAAACAGAAGTTGCAACGAAACGTCGTAATCAGGATGAGGAGGACAAAATGCAAATAAATCCATATCTCATGTTCAACGGCCAGTGCGAGGAGGCATTCAAGTTTTACGAAAAGTGCCTAGGCGGCAAGATCGAAGCAATCTTTACGTTTGGAGATTCCCCCATGGCACATACTGTACCGGCAGAATGGGGAAGCAAAGTGATGCACGCGCGCATGAACATCGACGGCATGATCTTGATGGGTTCCGACGCCCCTCCTGGCCGTTATCAAGGGGCGCCTCACGGTTTTTCCGTCTCGCTCTCTATGAAAGATCCCGCCGAAACAGAACGTATCTTTCATGAGTTGGAGCAGGGCGGCACTGTGGAGATGCCCATTCAGAAGACTTTCTGGTCGGCTCGGTTTGGCATGCTTGTGGATCAGTTTGGAATTCCCTGGATGCTCAACTGCGAGCAGGCTGCCGAGGCGACGGCGTAGCGTTTTGTGCGTCAGTCGCTGGTCATACTGGCTATAGAAGTCTCGCTTTGAGTGGTCATTGTGCAATACCACTTTCTGCGGGACACTCGCCCATGTGCCAGCGCCTGCGCAAATGATCGCAGTGTTTCAAGGGGGCACGCATGATTGCGCGCCCTGAACGCAGAATGAACAAGGACAGACAATAGGCAAGAGAAGACCGGATATGAGTTTTTGAGCGTTTGCCGAGCAGGGGCACGATGTATCGTGGCCCTACGAGGGAACGCAAGTCGGCGTATCGCGGAGGGAATTGGTGGAAGCAACTGGACCGATTTCAAAGAAGATGATCTGGGCTGGCCGCGTTATCAGCGCGATACCTGTGTTACTGATGGTTTTCAGCGCTGTCCTCAAATTCCTAAGGCCGCCAGAGTTGGTCCAGGGGATCGGGCGCTTCGGCTACCCGGAGAGCCTGCTTTTTCTCCTGGGCGTTCTCGAATTTCTCTCTTGTATTGTGTATCTGATTCCACGCACGGCTGTTCTTGGCGCCATATTGATGACCGGCTATCTCGGCGGGGCTACAGCTAGCAACGTTCGCATCGGGGATCCATCCTACATTCTCACGGTAACTCTCGGCGTCTTCGTTTGGGGCGGACTCTTTCTTCGCGATTCCCGAGTTCGTGCACTCATCCCATTGCGCAGCTAGCCTGCGTTGGATGAAAGGAATTTTGCGCGCACCGATTGCGCGCTGAATTAAGGAGATAGGAAGATGAATTTCACACTCGCGCCGTTCCTTCAAGACCTGAAAGTTGCGCTACGCTCGCTCTATCGCGCCAAGGGGCTCGCCATTACGGTAATCCTGACGCTGGCGCTGGGTATCGGCGCCAACGCCGCCATCTTCACGCTGGTGCGCGGAGTGCTGCTTCGTCCGCTGGTAAACCGCGACGAAGACCGGCTGATCTACATCCGGCAAAGCGCGCTCGGGATTGGCAACGAGAACGCTAACTTCTCCGTTCCGGAACTCAAGGACATAGAATCCGGCGCCCGCACCATTAGTGAGTTCGGCGATTTCTCGACGATCAGCTTTACCATGGTCGGCCTGGGCGATCCGCGCGAGGTGCAAGCGGGAGTTGTCGACGGCAAGTATTTTGAAGTGATGGGGCTGCATCCCGTCCTCGGCCGACTCATCGGCCCGCAAGACGGTGGTCCTAAAGCTGACGGCGTCGTCGTTCTGACCTATCGTTTCTGGTCCTCCGCCTTTCATAGCGATCCAAGCGTCCTCGGCAAAACCGTGCGCCTCGGCAGCGGCCCCATGGGGACGCGAAGCGGCACGATCATCGGCGTGCTCGAACCTTCCATCCCCTATCCATCCGATACCGAGATCATCGCCAATGTTGTGACCAGCCCGCACCATCTCTCCGCGACCATGGTGGAAGGCCGCGTTCACCGAATGACGGAACTATTCGGACGCCTCGCACCTGGCTCAACTCTGGAGCAAGCGCGCGCCGAACTCCGCACCAGCTACGCCTCGATGGTGGCGCAGCATCCGGAAGCCTACTCAAAGCAAGCCGATTTCCAGATTAGCTCAACGCGACTGCGTGAGCAGATCACCTCCGGCGCGCGCACGGTTCTCCTCGTTTTGCTGGCAGCCTCCGGACTTGTCTTTATCATCGCCGTTTCCAACGTGGCCAATCTTATCCTGGCGCGTTCCGTTCGCCGCGAGGGCGAGCTCGCCATCCGCGCTGCCCTGGGCGCCGGCCATGCCACACTTCGCCGCACGCTTCTGGCGGAGAGTCTTCTGCTCTGCGGTGCAGGCGCGCTCCTCGGAGTTCTTATCGCGCGCCCCATGGTTGCTATTCTCGCGCGCTACGCGTCGCGCTTCTCGATCCGTGCCTTGGATCTGCCTATAGATTCCAGCATGCTGTGGGTTGGCGCCGGGCTGGCGATGGTCGCCGCCGTCCTTCTCGCTTTTATTCCGCGTCTGCCTTCGGCCAATTCTTCTCAGGGATTCGGCCTTGCGACGGGCAGCGTGCG
>Ga0210394_10008511_pt1 | contig 10534 bp, 7 predicted proteins | sample IncBWC12MmetaG_FD_160121 | JGI IMG/M metagenome (GOLD analysis project Ga0210394, IMG submission 160121) | Forest soil microbial communities from Barre Woods Harvard Forest LTER site, Petersham, Massachusetts, United States - Inc-BW-C-12-M | ecosystem: Environmental > Terrestrial > Soil >... | reverse complement strand
GCCGACGACGCCCTCGGTGCGCGGGGTCTTGAAGATCGCCGACTGCATCTCCGGATGTTCCTCGACGTACGCACGAATCTCTTCGACCGTGCGGCCGGTCGATTCGAGCGCCGCCTTGAACTCGAGCTTGGTCTTGGCCTTGGCTTCTCCCAGCGCCATCTGCACGCGGCTGTGGGCGTTGACGTCACCTTCGCCGGAAGTTTCGATGGGCAGGAAGATCATGTCCTTGTAATGGGACATCACGGCCGATTGCGCGCCGTCAGATTGCGTCGAAGGCATGCAGCCGAAGGGCTTGAGCGCCAGCACCATGTGCGTCAGGCCCTTGTGCGAGTAGTAGATATTCTTGGCCACTTCGAGATGGCCTTCGCCGCCCGCCGCGCGCGAATTGTAATAGGGATGCGCCAGCCGCTGCAGTTCGTACTGGTCCACCAGGTGGTGCGCGATGCCGCCGAGGGCTTCCACGATGCGGTGGTACTCGCGCTTGAAAATGGCCTCGCCGATCTTGAGCTGCAGGATCTTCTTGTACATGTTGAAGTTGATTTTCAGGCGCTTATCCAGGCGCCACTTGGAAGGCGGAACGGCGCCCTCGGCGAGCCCTTTGTGGTCGTGCAATCGCTGCACGACTTGGTGCATCAAGTAGCAGATCCAGGTGCCGATGGGCTCGACCACGACCTGCGCGCCTTCCTTTTCAAGGAAGCGGAACATGTTGAAGTTGCCGTCGCCTTCGGTGGTCTGCGCCCAGAACTCGCCGGTGATCTTCACAATGGGCTTCACGCGCGTGCGGTCCACCGGGATGGCGGCAAAGCGCTCGCGCACTTCGTTGAGCGCGAGGATGAGCTCGTTGCCGAGGATCTGATTCAGGAACTTGCCCAGATATTCCGCTGTTCCCGCGAAGCCGATTTTTTCCAGGTATTTGCGCGACTTGCCGCTGAGCGTGTACGGCCGCTTGCGCCGCATCACTTCGTGCATCAGTTCCATGGATTCTTCGAGCACGCGGTCAGTCTGGCCGGCATTCACTTCGTAGGGCCGGATCTGGTAGGCGATGTCGTTCATGATGTCGCCGATATTCAGGGCGTTGAGGATGGCCAGGAAGAAATCCATGTTCATTTCGAGGCCGGCTTCGGCTTCGGCCTGGTTCAGGCCGCCGCTCTGCTGGAAAAGCAGCACGCGGAACTTGTCAAAGCCCGCGTTGCGCAGCGCCAGGCGGTATTCCGCCTCATACATGCCGAAACGGCAGGGGCCGCACGCGCCCGCGGTGAAAAATACGTATCGGTCGCAGATTTCATCTTTCGTCAGGCCCTTGGCTTCCAGGCTCTGCACGAACTGCACAAGATTTCCCACGGTGAAGTAGGTCGGATTGCACTGGCCGTTGTTGCCGTACTCCTTGCCCAATTGGAACGCCTTCTTGTTGGGCACCGGCACGGACTCGCAGCGGTAGCCGAGGCTCTCCAGCGCGGCGTGCACCAGCCGCTCGTGCTTCCAGGTCAGCCCGCCGAAGAGAAGGGTGGTGTCGTCGCGCTGCAGCGCGGTGAAGGGAAGTTCGATGGGCTTGTGGAAGTGATGGATCTCGCGACGCTCTATGCCGGCTTCCTTCTCGAGGCGTTTGCGCTCCTCTTCCAGGCGCAGGCGAATCTGGTCTTCGCTCGACAAAATCTTGAAAACATCACCGCTGCCGTTGCTGTTCTGAACCGGCGCTACTGTGCCCATCTCTCAGCTCCAGTCTGGGGAGTTCGTGCGTTCCCCATAACCCCGATTTGCTTCGCCTATACTTCGACCATAGCCAAGCGGACCCAGATTGCAATCCCGATGACCCGGTAACAAATCTTGGTTACACGTCAAGGTGGTGCTCCCCCAGAATGGAGCGCCTTCCCCACGCTAAGTAACGAATTCTGCAGGATTTGTCAGTGCCGGGGTACCAGATTACAGCGGATGGCGATTATCGGGGCCCAAATGTGCCCTTGGGTCAGCGGACGGCAGGGGGCCAGGGATCGTCCCCCGGGCGCCCGCCGTTGTTTCGGCCGTTTTACGGATCCCGAAGACAGCCTGGAAGTTGACTCCAACCCGTCGGCAGTGTATTGCTTTGTGCCGGCCGTCACCTTTTTTGCTTCCGGGCGGCGGCCGAACACGAAAATGGCCGCACAACCCACGGTTGCTTTTACGTTTCACAAGGTGCGTGAGCAGTGCGAGCAGGGGAGCGCCGACGCGTGGCGTGCCTTCCTGGACTTTTATACGCCGCTTGGCATGCACCTGCTGAAGATGTACCTGCCCTCTGACGGGCCGGAGGCCAGCCGCGTCTGGGAACAGACGCTGGCGGCGCTGGCCGAGAACGACTTCCAGCGTTTCCGCGCAACCGAAAAGCAATCCGAGCGCGAGTTCCTGCTGGACCTGCGGGCGCTGCTGCTGGACCAGGCCGCCTTGCACGCGGCGGCCGCGGCCAGCGCCGCGCCTGCGTCGGCGCCCCTCGTGGATCGGGAGGCGGTGGGCAAGTTGCTGGAAGGGCTTCCGCTGCTCCATCAGGAGATGCTGTTCCTCAAGCTGGCCGGATATACCGACGCCTCGATCGAGCGGATGCTGCGCATGGCGCCGCGCGTGGCGCAAGCGGCGTTCGCGCGTCTCGAGCCCGACTATGCGGAAGCCTTGAAAATCGAAAGCGACCGGTGCCTTTGGCCGGGCCAGTGGCTGGCATCGCTGCAGGCGGCGCGTGCGGCCAAGCAGGAAGCCTGTCCTAACCTGCACCAGTTCCTGCGCATTCACGACGGCCAGATCAGCTGGTATGACAAGGAGCCGGTCGAAAAACATGTCGCCGGTTGCCGGCATTGCTTGGAAGCGTGGACTGCGCTGCGCGAAGCCACTTACTGGCGAAAAGCAGCGCCGGCCGTGCCCGCGGCGGAGATCGAAAAATACTTGAGCCTGCTGCCGGTAGCGGCCGCACCGAAAAAATCATTTCTGCAACGGATGTTCGGCTGAGTCACGGGCTTTCGTAGAGCCACCCTTCAGGGCGACCGAGGCGACACATGCGTGGGCGGCCCAGGAGGGCTGCTCTTCCATTGGCTCCGCTGAAAAATCCAGTCGCACAGCGGCAGGAAAACGTTGTAACGCCCCTCGAAATCTCCGTGGTGCAGCATGTGGTGATGGCGAGCGACCTGCAGCCAACCCGGCAGCCAACCGCCCAGGTGCATGCGCCAGTGAATTTCTTCGTAAAGCATGTAATACACGGCGAATCCCGCGAGCATGCCCGGAGCAAGTCCGAGGCGGAGAAAATGTTCCAATGCGAAGACCGGCAGGGCGTTCGATACGAAGAGCAGCACGACCACCCACGGCGAGGTTGCGAAATTTACGTAGCGCGGCTCTTCCGGCGTCCCTGCTGACTTGTGATGCAGCGCGTGCCGCCCCGCCAGGAAACCGCTCCCCCAATGCAGCAGATAACGGTGCAGGACGTACTCGAAAAGATTGGCGTAGAGCAGTCCGGCCACAATTCCGTAGAAAATGCCGGCGTCGTGCGGCCCGAACCCGTAGGCGCGAGCTCCGAGAACCGCCAAGGTTCCTCCGGCGGCCAGCGCGGTCAGGGCATTGTTCCGTTTGACCGCGCGACTCCGCTGGATCGCAAGATTGCGGACGGCTTCGTCAGAAAGAGCTGCTGTCTTGGACGCCACGGACCTTTGCCTTTTAATTTAGATGGCTGGGCGAAAAATCCGGTTGCCGTATCATAGCGCTCAGCATTCCAATGAAGTCTCAGCCCGCCGCCAGAAGCGCGGCGCGCAATTTGTGCTGGTGTTCGGCGTCGAGCTTGCCGCCTTGCACGGTGAGATAGAACGCATCCACGGCGCGCTGTCCTTCAGTATCGATCAGCGCCACTTCGATGTTGCATCCGGCGCGAGCCATCGCCGAGCTCAAGTGATAGAGCAGGCCGGGGCGATCTTGCGTGACGATTTCCAGAAGAGTGGAATGCGACGAGCTCGAATCGTCAAAGCGCACCTCGGTAGTCACCGCAATTTTGGGCGGCCGCAGCGCCTTCACCGCGGTTCGCCCGCGCAACAGATCTTCCAGCGGGGTCTGGCCGGAGATCGCGGAGATGATGTCCCTTTCCATGCGCTCGCGTTCGGAAGGATTTAACTCGAGCGTGCGATTGGGATCGGTGAAGTGAAACGTGTCGACAACCACCCCCGCGGCGTCGCCGAATGCTTCGGCCTTCCAGATGTGCATGGCCCAGGCCGCCAGCGCGCCGCTGATACTGGCGAAAAGAAACGGCCGGTCCGTGGTCACGACGGTAAGCCGAAACCAGTGGCCGCGTTGGCTCAGCCGCAGCCGCACATCGCTTTGCGGGAGCTCGCGCGCCATTTGAAAATGAGCGGCGACCTCTTCCGGCGTGTAGGCCAGGACATATCGCCGGGGCATGCCTTCGAGAAAAACGACGAGATCCTGCCGCGTTTCCGGCGGCAGGCTGTCCTTGGAAAGCACGTGCAGGATGCGGTCGATGTGCTCATCCTGGGCGGCGGCGTGAAAGCGCTCTTCATCCAGGCTGCGGCTCATGTAGTTGGCGGTCGAGACGTAGAATCGAAACAACGATTCGGCCTTCCAGGGTGTGAGCGCTTCGGGATTGACGGCGCGAATATCGGCGTAGGTAAAAAGCGTCAGCAGTTTGAGCCGTTCCGGCGAACCTACCTTTTCCGCGAACACGCGGATCGTTTGCGGATCGAAGATGTCGCGCCGCAACAGGCTCGCGGACATCTGCAAATGCTCGCGGATCAGGAAGCGAACCGTATCGGCTTCCTCGGTTTCGAGGCCCAACCGCGGAAACATGGTTTCGATCGCTCGCAGGCCGGCGGCTACGTGATCGTCGCCGGGCATGCCTTTTCCGACGTCGTGCAGCAGCAGCGAGAGCAAAAGTAGTTCCGGCTGTTCCAACTCCGAGAAAATGCCGCCGAAGGGACGTTCCCAATCGATCTGCGGCTGGCGCAAGCGCTGGATATTCTCGATGGTGATGAAGGAGTGCGCATCCACAGTGTAGTGATGATAAAAGTCGCGAATCACCAGCGCATCAATCGCCGCGAATTCCGGCAATAGTCTGACCAGCAAGCCGGAACTGTGCATGGCGCGCAGAACCGCAGGCGCATGCGGCGCCGTCAGGATCTGGCGGAATTGATCCCACAGGCCGGGAATCGGTGCGCCAGAATCGCTCCAGGGAGGCAAGGCCCGGCTAATCTGTTCCTCGGTTTCGCGGCTGAGCTTCAAACCGCTCTGGGCGATGGACAGGAAAAGACCGAGCAGCCGGTTGAGATCGTGCAGCATTTCGGGTTGGTTCACAACCAGGCGCCCGCCGACCACGCTGGTCTCCGGATTGGCGTTGGAACGGCGCGCGCGCCAGCCTTCCAGGCGGCTCAAAAGCGTCACCGGAGCGGGCAGAGCCTCGTCGAGCAATTGCGTGGAAAGGCTATCGACGGCGCGGGCGTGCCGAAAATAGATGCGCATCCAATCGGCCGGTTCGAGCGCACGGCCCGCTTCGACGCCGACGCCCCGTGCGGCGGCTGCCGCCTGCAGCTCATAGGAAAGCCCGTTATCGTAGCGGCCCTGTGTGTAATGGACGAAGCAGCGCGCGGCGGCGAGAAAGTCGAAAGCCTTGTGCATTTCCTCGCGCCGTTGCGGTGGCCAAAGATTTTCCGGGGCGGCCCAGTCCGCGATACGGTGCGGATTGGCCAGCATGGCCACCCAGCAAGCAGTGTGGTAGTCGCGAAGGCCACCGGGTGAGTTTTTTAGATTTGGCTCCAGATGAAAAATCGTATCGCCTTCTTTGGCATGCCTCTCTCGCGTGAGTTGCGAGATGTCGCGCAGCAAGTCGGAGCCGCTGCGGGCCAGCAGGTGCGGCAGCGCGTCCTGATGCAGCCGGTCAAAAAGGCGCTGGTCGCCGGCGAGGAACCGCTGGTCCAGTAAGGAGACGGCAAATTCCGGATTGTCGCGACTGAAAGTGGCGCACTCCGAAATCAAGCGATAGGCGGGACTGAGCCGGAGCCGCATGTCCCAGAGTATCTGCGAAATCAGGCGCATGGGATTGCGATGCCGCTGGAGAGTGGCGTCATCCTCACACAGATACAGCAAGTCAATATCGGAAAATGGAAAAAGCTCGCGGCGTCCGTAGCCGCCGATGGCTACCAGGCCGACCTGATTGACGTTGGGACCGAGGATGGCGTTGGTCAGTTCAATGACCAGCCGGTCCACTTGCGAGGAACGGTCCTGGATGGCTTTTCTGCCGTCGGAAGCGGCGGCGAATTCGCGCTCGATTCGCGCGGAGTCTGCCGCAAAAGAATCGCGTAAGGACGTGAGCGATGGAGCAACAGCCATAGGAGCCAGCGGCGTCAGCCGGTAGAAGAGGGGCCGGGCGCCGGCGGGTCCGAACGGCGCTCAGGAGTTTGCCGGAAGCTAGAGCGCTGCCTCTCCTCTTTCTTCATCGCGAATGCGGATGGCCTCGTCAATCTTGGATAGGAAGATCTTGCCGTCACCGATTTTTCCCGTTTTCGCATTCTTCAGAATCGTGTGGATGGCGCTGTCGACCAGGTTGAAGGGCAGAATCATTTCGATTTTGACTTTGGGCAGCAGGTCCACCTCGTACTCCCGGCCGCGATACGTTTCGGTATGGCCCTTCTGACGGCCATGGCCGCGAACCTCGGATACGGTCATGCCTTCGATGCCGATTTCGTGCAGCGCAGCCTTCACCGCTTCAAATCGGGAAGGCTGGATAATCGCTTCGATCCTGGTCATCGCTCTCTCCGTTTCAGCTGACCGCCGTCCAATGTTTCGCGGGCCGCCTTCGTGCCTCAGGCTGAACAAGTGCAGCCCGCATCCGTCGAATCGTACCCTACTTCAACGTGCGGGAAAAGATCGAGCCGCCGTGTCAGTCATCAAGTCCGTGACGGCGCCAAGGCTGCTGCTGGAAACCAGGCGCGCATACTTGGCCAGCACGCCGGAGACATAACGCGGCTGGGGCGGCTTCCAGGCGGCGCGCCGGCGTTGCAGTTCGTCGGCGGAGACATGCAGCTCCAGGCTGTGCGCCTCGGCGTCGATGGTGATCGAATCGCCCTCACGAACCAACGCGATCGTGCCGCCGACCGCCGCCTCGGGCGCGACGTGTCCGACGACGAGGCCGTGCGTGGCGCCGGAGAAGCGGCCGTCGGTAATGAGTCCGACCGACTCGCCGAGGCCCGCACCGATAATCGCGGAAGTGGGCGCGAGCATCTCGCGCATTCCCGGTCCGCCCTTGGGGCCTTCGTAGCGAATCACCAAGACATCGCCGGGACGAATCTGGTTGGCCAGAATCGCGGCTAGACAATCTTCTTCAGACTCAAAGACGCGAGCGGGCCCGGTGATTTTCATGGTCTTGGAAATCTTAGCGACACCGCCTTCGCTGGCGAGGTTGCCTTTCAGGATGACGAGATGACCCTGGCGGGCGATCGGAGAATCCCAGGAATGGATCACGTCCTGGTTTTTGCGCAGTTCGGCGGGAATGGAGGCCAGCGTTTCGGCCACGGTCTTGCCGGTAATGGTAAGCGCGTCTCCGTGGAGAGCGCCGTGGGCGAGCAGAATTTTCATTACTTGCGGAATGCCGCCGGCGGCGTGCAGGTCCGTGGCGACGTATTGCCCGGAGGGCTTGAGATCGCACAGCACCGGAGTGCGAAGTCGAACGGTCTCGAAATCTTCCAGGCGCAGCGGCACGCCCGTGGCGTGCGCCATGGCCAGCAGATGCAGCACAGCATTGGTTGAGCCGCCGAGCGCCATGACTACGGCGATGGCGTTCTCGAACGCTTTACGCGTCATGATCCGACGCGGCAGCAGTTGCTTGTGAACGGCTGCGACGAGCACGCGAGCGGATTCGGCCGCGCTGTCGAGTTTTTCGCGATCTTCGGCGGCCATGGTCGAGGAATAGGGCAGACTCATGCCCATGGCTTCGATGGCCGAGGACATGGTGTTGGCCGTGTACATTCCGCCGCAGGAACCAACACCGGGGCAAGAGTGGCGCTCGACCTCGAGAAGTTGCTGGTCACTCATTCGCCCGGCGCTGTGCGTACCAACGGCTTCAAACGCGCTGAGAATGGTGAGGTCTTTGCCGTCGAGGTGACCGGGTTTGATGGTGCCGCCATAGACGAAGATGGCGGGGATATTCATGCGGCCGATGGCGATCATCGCACCCGGCATATTCTTGTCGCACCCGCCGACGACGAGGACACCGTCCGTGCGAGCCGCGCCGCAAACGGTCTCGATGGAATCGGCGATGACCTCGCGCGAAACCAGGGAATACTTCATGCCCTCGGTGCCCATGGAGATGCCGTCGCTGACGGTGATCGTGCCGAACATCTGCGGCATGGCCTGCGACTCACGTACGGCCTGGACGGCGGCCAGCGCCAGATCATTGAGTCCGGCGTTGCAGGGCGTGATGGTGCTGTAGCCGTTGGCGACGCCGATGATGGGCTTGTTGAAGTCGTTGTCGCCAAAGCCCACAGCGCGAAGCATGGCGCGGTTAGGAGCGCGCTGAGCGCCTTGGGTGATGATGCGGCTGCGAAAATTATCGCTCATGTTTTGAAGGGTTTAGCGAGCGGGGTACCCCGCCCCCGGTGTTTTGCAAAAGAGTGCACAACCACTTGAAAACAAGTGTCTTGCGATTCTTCTAAAAACGAAAGAGTGCGTAAACGTATCAAATCAAAAAGGTTGCCGAACCTCATGGTTTGGCCGTTGATGCACTCGCGCCGGCGGGCTCGACTTCGATCTTGACCGGGCGCAGGAAGGGCATCAAGCCGCGAAGCTCTGCGCCAACTTTTTCGACCAGCAGATGCTGTTCCTTGCGGCGCATGTCCAAGAAATTAGGACGTCCGATGCGATTTTCCTCGATCCACTTTTTGGCCATTTCGCCGTTCTGGATTTTTGTGAGCAGGTCCTTCATGACGCGGCGCGTCTCCGCGTTGATGATTTGCGGTCCAGCGATGTAGTCGCCCCACTCGGCCGTGTCGCTGACGGAGTAGCGCATGTAGTTGAGGCCGCCCTGATAGATGAGGTCTACGATGAGTTTCATTTCGTGGACACATTCAAAGTAGGCCGCTTCGGGCTGATAGCCGGCTTCGACCAGCGTGTCAAACCCCGCCTTCATCAACGCGCTGATGCCGCCGCAAAGCACGGCCTGCTCGCCGAACAGGTCGGTCTCGGTTTCTTCGGTGAACGTGGTTTCCATCACGCCGGCGCGCGTGCCGCCGATAGCTTTGCCGTAGGAAAGCGCCAGCTGTTTCCCCTTGCCGGTGGCGTCCTGGTGGACGGCCAACAGGCAGGGCACCCCGCCGCCTTCGACGAAGACTTCGCGGACGCGATGCCCGGGTGCTTTGGGGGCGATCATGGTCACGTCGATATTTTTCGGCGGATGGATGGTGCCGTAGCGGATATTGAAGCCGTGGGCGAACATCAGCATTTTGCCGGCGGACAGATGGGGAGCGAGGTCCTTCTCATAGATTTCCTGCTGCGAGGTATCCGGCGCCAAAATCATGATGACATCGGCCCAGGCCGCGGCCTCGCTATTGCTTTTCACCGTAAGTCCGGCAGCCACGGCTTTCGCCCGCGACTTGCTATTGGGGTGCAGTCCGACGCACACCTGACAGCCGCTATCGCGCAGATTCAGCGAGTGGGCGTGGCCCTGCGAGCCGTAGCCGATGATGGCGATCTTCTTGGCCTGGATCAAAGACAAGTCTGCATCGTGGTGAAGCGTTGCCATGTTTGCTCCTTTTTCTATTTCCTTCGCCTAGTAGCGTCAAAGTCTACGAGGCCAGCCAAAACCCAAGACAGATTCCTCTCTCTGTGGCCGGACGCGCTAGAAACCGCGCGTAAGAAACTGGCCGGCCACACCGCTCGGAATGACAGGCTGGCTGTTTCGTCTGTGTTTAAAGCGCAGCCAACCTAAACCGAATGCGAAGCTTCCACCGCCTGCGTGGAACCTTTCTGCCGCGGGTCGCGCGCCGCTTCCGGGGACAAAACTTCGCGGGCGGAGCGTTCCATGCCGCGGGTCATGGCCAGCCGGCCGGTGCGGGCCATTTCCAGGATGCCGAACGGGCGCAACATCCCCACCAGGGCTTCGATTCTTTCCTCGGCGCCGGTGCTCTCGATGATCAGGGACTCCGGAGTCAAGTCCACCACGCGGGCGCGGAAGACGCGGATGATTTCCATGAGTTGACGGCGCGAGTCTTCTCGCGCCTGAACTTTGATGAGCGCCAGGCTGCGCGCGACGGTGGAGCTGTGCGTGACGTCGTGCACGGCCAGCACGTTCACCAGTTTGTAGATATTGGCTTCGACGCGGTGGGCCGCGCCTTCATTGATGCGAGAAACGATGGTCATGCGCGAGACGCCGGGGAGTTCGGTGTGTCCCACGGTGAGCGATTCGATATTGAAAGCGCGGCGGCGGAACAGGGAAGCGATGCGATTGAGCACGCCGGGCTTGTCGTCGACGTACACGACGAAGGTGTGGAGTTTTTCGCGCTCAGGCATCGTGGAGTTTCCCCAAGCAGCGACC
>Ga0210394_10008510_pt1 | contig 10534 bp, 9 predicted proteins | sample IncBWC12MmetaG_FD_160121 | JGI IMG/M metagenome (GOLD analysis project Ga0210394, IMG submission 160121) | Forest soil microbial communities from Barre Woods Harvard Forest LTER site, Petersham, Massachusetts, United States - Inc-BW-C-12-M | ecosystem: Environmental > Terrestrial > Soil >... | reverse complement strand
CTTGAATCGTCATTCTTTCATCGAGCGGAAGCAGCTTACGGACCATTTCGGTGCGAAATGTTAGTCCCGAAGTCTGGCAAGCAGTAAACAGCAGCACGCTTTTCTTGTCCCCCGGAATAAAACCGGACACCGCATTGAAATCTCCGATTCGCCACTCGTAGCTCTCCGTTCTGAATTCTTGAAATCGATGATAGACAAGGCTAACGTCCGGCCCGGTTTCAAAAGCCTTCACCACCTTGCTCAATTTGGAAGGCAGCCAGTAATCGTCAGCATCCAAAAGGGCCACATATTCGCCACGCGCTTTAGCAATTCCAAAATTAAACGCGGATGCCTGCCCTCCATTCGGTTTGTAGAAATATTGCACGCGCTCGGGATACTCGGCGACGCGCTCGCGCGTGTCATCCGTTGACCCATCGTCTACCACAATAATTTCCATCTGCTCCGCGGGAAAATCCTGCACCAATACGCTGCGAATAGCCTCATCGATAAAATGCCCATAATTGAACGCGTCGATAAGCACTGTCACGACAGGCTTCGCGGGTGACAAGCTGAGGTCTGTGCTCATGAACGACGGGCACCGCAGATCGAACACTCATGATGAATTGTCATACTTGTTTTTGCAGCTAAGATGTCGACCTCAAGGATGTCTGGACGTCAAGCCTTGCAGGAGTCCAATGGCGCGCACTTCTGCCTTGTATAATCGCGGGAATTGTCCGTAACCAATCAACGGAGCAGCGATGGTATTGAATGCATTCATCGCCCGCAATTTCCAGCCGTCCCGATCCCAGTACAGTTTCGTATATCGCGTCATGTACCGCAAAAACTCCTGCCGCGTGGGCTTCCTCAATTCAAATTCATCGGCCTCTAAAAACAAAAATAACTGCGCGAAAAATATTTCGATGTCCTTCCGGCGCAGATTGAACTCATGTTCTTTTAGCCAACTCTGCACTGCCTCAAAAATGGCCCTGCGCATACTGAGATGCTTTTCTCGTTCAGCTAAGTTGCGAACATTTGCCGCATACAAATTTCTGCCGTGCACTCGATAAACCGACAGAACTTCAGGCACGGCTGCCACCGGGCCCAGGAATACCACCAGCAGCGCCAGATACGCATCGGCCTGCAGCCTGATCCATTCTGGCATTGGCATCATCCGCTCCAAAACTTTACGGCTGAACACCAGTGACGAGGTCGGCGGCACCCGGTACTCCAAAATACTCCTTAAATCATCGGGTAAAAATCCCCAGCATCGTGCGAAAATCCCTTCCTTGGATTCTCCCGTTTCCGAGTTCAACTCTGTTCGCCGGTGATACACCAGACCCGCGCCCGGCAACTCCTCAAAAGCTCGCACCACCCGCGATAACTTCGCCGGCAGCCAATAATCATCGGCGTCCAAAAACGCGATGATGTCCCCTTTAGCTCTCTCAAATCCATAATTGAACGCCGAAGCCTGCCCGCCGTTCGGCTTCAGTAAATACTGAACTCGCGACCCATATTTTTTAACTCGGTCGGCCGTATCATCCGTAGACCCATCATCAACAACCAAGATCTCCAAGCGGTCGTTCGGATAATCCTGCGCCAGCACGCTGTCAATCGCCTGCTCCACAAAATGCCCATAGTTATAGGAATTAATCAGAGCGGTAACCAGCGGCCGACTCAACTTGCCCTCGCCGTCCTAGTTGTGGTTAGCATCGATTCATAAAGTTGTACGTAACGTTTTGCTTGGAGCTCCAAGGAGTACTCTGCAAGGGCGATCTCGCGGCAGTTCGCAGACATTTCGGCGCGCTTGGCATCGTTGCCTAACAGTTCCAGAATTGCTGAGCGCAATTCCCTCGCGTCGCCGGTTTTCGCCAATAAACCCGTCACTCCGGGTCGGACAGCGTCTGGGATACCACCCGCGTCAAAGGCCACCACTGGAGTCCCACATGCGATCGACTCCAGCATAGTGTTCGGCAAATTGTCTGCCAGCGAGGGAAGCACAAACAGATCCGCCGCACTGTAAACAAGTGATAACAACCGGTCTTCTGTGATCGAATTTATATGGGCGTGCGGAAATCGGGCTAAAGACGGAGGCGATCCAAGACCGAGTGATAAAAAAAATATTCCGGTGTCGGCGTCCATTTCGTTGAGAGCATCTACGAGGACATGGAGTCCCTTCAAACGTACATGAAGCCCATTTGAGACGAAAAGGATGACCTTCGACGCTATCGGTATCCCCAGGACTTCGCGGCTCAACCGGCGATCGCGCGGTTTGAACACCTCAAGATCAAGTCCGTATGGTATGACACAGTGAGGGAATTGCGACAACAGCGAACTTCGTTTCAGTCGCTCGCCGAGCCAGCGGCTAGGAGTAACAACATGGAATCTTGCAGGATTAAGCGTCGCATAATAACCCTTCTTTCTCAGCCAGATTTCCCGGCTTAGATCAGCTTCGTTAGAGGATCCAAGTTGAGGACAAGCCCCGCATCGGTCCACAAACCTGTCGCAAGCGATGGCATGACAGCAGCCCCCCGTGAAGGCAGCCATATCGTGCAATGTCCACACCAGCGGCTTGTCTTTCGGCAGCCACGAAAAGAACGCGCCTAGGTCAAGGAATTCCGCTACCCAGTGCAGATTGATAATGTCCGACTCGGGAATGTGAAGACAAACATCCTTAGAAAATACCGTGCGATCATCACTGAAAAATGTTCGCTCGGGGGAAGCCGATTCACCGTATCGACGAATCGCCCCTTCGATATACATGCGCCGAAACTTCCTCACGTGAAAACTCAAGCGGTGCTGGGGAGGAACGTATCGGACAGTGGTCCGATCCTCGCTGGACTTATTAAAAACATACATCTGCGACTCGTGGCCTAAGCTAATCAAGCTTTGGTGTAATCGGTACGCCGAACGCGAGGCACCACCCGTGCGCTCATCCCGGTTGATATGTACAATCCTCACAATTTTCGGGTTCCCCCAGAGCTAATTTTCCAAACTAATTGTGGAGACTGGATGTGTGTGGAAACTTTCATGAAGGTCGCGTAGAGACGACCCTTTTGAATGCTCGTTTAACGAGTCGCTGAAAAATCATAGGGTTTGCTAGTGCGGCACGCCCTCCCGATTTGATCGCTTTTGCTAGTCTCCCCTTCCTGTAATGAATTCCAGCTGCTCTTAGACTGGCATCGGCGATCACTGATCGTTTGATTGAAGGCAGGCTGAGAAGCTCGTCGATTACCCGAAGCGTAGCTTCTCGGTCGCTCTGCCCCAAAACGTTCATCCATGACGTATATACCTCGACGAGGTATTCAGTGATTTTTGAGGCGTCCACACCAAAATTATTTAGTAGCTCAGGTGTCACGGTGTTTACTTTGGCCAATGGATCTGCGCCGCCTGATCTGCGGACCGATGCGGCGGTCTGCGCGGCCAAAACACATAATGCCTGATGTCTCATGTTTCGGACCGAAACCTGATTAGCGTGAACGCGATACTGCAGAACAATGTCCCCGAGGTTGGCCAATTTGCTGCGGTCCGCCATTCTCAGAAAAAGGTCGTAGTCGTCGGCATCCAATAACGGCGCCCGATATCCACCTGAGGCCAGCACAACGTCCCTCCGCATGAGGATTGCGGGATGACACATTGGATTGTAATGCAGCATCAATAGTCTGATTTCAGAATCCGTCAACGGGGGTCGAAAGACGTTTATGACCTGGCCACCGGCGTCTATCAGCTCGTATGCCGCGCCCAATACGCCCACATCGGCGTGGTTCTGTATAAATTCAATTTGCTTTTCGAGCCGATGCGGAAGTGCAATGTCGTCGGCGTCCATGCGTGCAATGTATTTCCCGGTCGCTAGGCCAATTCCGACATTGAGCGATTCTGCGCGGCCCTTATTGTCGTGCCTAAAGACCTTGATTCGCGTATCCCGATGGCGATAGTCCGAAAGAATCTCCGGCGTCCTGTCGGTCGACCCATCGTCGATGATCACGAATTCGAAGTCACCAAACGACTGATTAAGCATACTTTCGATCGCTTGTTCCAGAAACACTTCTCCATTGAAAACACTCATCACGACCGAGATTGGGGTGTTTTTCATTTTTGGCACTGCGTGGCCGCGGTAAGCGTTACTAGGCTCTCCAACTCTTTTACAAAATCTTCTACCGGGTCGCGAGAAACGAATTCACGCGCATCGCGAGCTGCTTGTTCACCCATTTCTTGCAGTCGCCCGCGATTATCCCAAGCTCGGTTCATGGCCTCATCAAGGAACTCCACAGTCGCAGCCCTCGCCAGAAAGCCGTTAATTCCATCGCGAATCAGCTCGCGGCTTCCACCCACGTCGGTGGCTATGCAGGCCCGGCCGCAAAGCATTGCCTCGACTACTACCAGTGGCATGCCTTCAAAACGCGACGGCAGCACCAAAGCATGATGCCTGCTCCATACATTCTCGATGTCGTTTTGATGACCAACGAAGTCTACATTCCTAAGTTCGAGCCGCTCCGCCATTTTTCGGAGCACACGCTCGCTCGTCCCTTTTCCAACTAAGGATACGTGGACATCACGCTCGCGCCAATGCGGAAGCCCCAAAACCTGAAGTAACAAATCCTGCCCTTTGGAACCTCCATCCAGCCGGCCTACGCTTGCGAGTAGTAGTTCGTGGGCGTCTGTTCGCGGCCATCCCGGGTTGGCATCGTATCTAACGTTGAACGGATTGCGCACAACCTTAGCGTTGGAGAGGGTGCTACCAAATTGAATTCTGCTCAGCTGCAAAATGGCTTCGGAAACGAAATACGAAGTGCCCGCCCCTTCATAGGCGGCTGCCAATCTTTGAGATGTATCGTCATCGGGCCAAAAATAAGGCGCAGCGCCTTGCGCAATTACCGTATATTTGCGTCCGGCCGTGCGCGAATCTTCCATCCAAGGCAATCCATCGGTGTTACCGCCTTGAGAGATGACCACGAGGTCGGCGTTCTTGGCCGCCGACATAATGTGGGCGCGCGCGTAATCGGGCAACGCAAAAACTTTACGCCGCAGCCGGTACATCAGCGGCGGTATTCCTCGTCGGTAATACATTCTGCAACCAAGCGACCTGAGGTGCTCTAATGGAGCAAACGTTCTGTGGAACTCAGAGACGCTTACTCCAACCTCATTTCCGCGGTCCGCTAATTTTTGGGCCGTAGAAATCCATAGCGACTCACTTCCGCCCAATTGCGGGCCCTCGTTCGCAGCAATAAATAGATATTTCGTCATTCGCTAAAAAATAATCCGTGGCTGCCGGGTCGAGATCAGTCTGATTTATCGCGAAGCACGATTAAGGGCGCGCGATGAGATTTTTGTACTACCTGACTAGGCAAACATACACAACATCATCCCGACTGATCTTTAGTGGTTTTTTGCAATGAATATATCGTGCTCAATGTGCCAGATAAGATTGTGTTCTCTCGCCCAATCTACAAGAAGGTCGACCGGTGGATAGGCAGAAAATTCTGGATTCTTCGGATCAAAACAGCGTATATCGTCCACCATTACAACGGTTTTACTGGTTTTTGTAATATTCTCCCCAATAATCGCGAGCTCATCGATGATCGGCGTGTCTTGTGGTCCTTTAAAAGTACTGCCAGCTGAATAATGGCCGTCTAGCCAGAAGCAAACATTGCCAGTTATTGTCGGGAGAAGTTTCGGGAAAACGTTCTCGCTCAAGCCCTTTATTATTTTGACGTTGCTTGTATTGCTGAACCTTTGTTCTGCTTTCGAAAAAAGTGTAGGCTCGGGTTCAATGCTGTAAACCATTTTGGCTACCGTAGACAAAAGACTCGTCGTGTCGCCTAGAAATGTTCCGGTCTCAACCCAAGTCGCATCGCGTAAACCGTTTCTCAATAAAACCTTTTGCTTAATGAAATGTGGGCTTGGTGCCGCGAACTCCCTTTCAGCCCATTCTCTATAAATATTGTGAACATTCACTTCTCCATCGCTGGCTTTGGCACTTTTTTGCCGCAATCCCAAAGCATGCCTAATCGGCCGCGTGACGTTCAGCAGAGGATGCCAGAGCCAGACGCGAAAAGCACGTCGTACAGCACCATCTATGTCCTCGCGGAACAAGAGAGCGGCTCCTTCCTTCACAGTCTTATCCATCGATCTGGAACGATATCTCGCGCGTCGTATTCGGACGCCGGACCAAACCAGATCTTAGGCGCAATCACCATACCGCCCTTGACGTCGGCGCCGAGCCATCCACCCCACCAGCTATACGAACTATTTGCAATAATCGCGTGGGCACATAAACGCATTAGATAGAGGTCGACATCGTCGCGCCCGGCTTGATGCCCTCCCGTCCACTCGAGATTTCTGACAATCGTCGTAGGATAGGGCAGCTTGAAATTCGCTTCACACCACTCCGGATCATCCGAGAAAACAAATAATACCGGATCGGGCGCCTTGCTTGCTATAAGTGCAGCTCCTTCGCGGTAATACTCCATCGGCAGCACCACATGATTTGGATTCCCCACATAATCGGAGCGTCGCACGTGGAGGAACACGGATCGTTGACCGGCCGCCAGAACCGCCCGCTCGATCATGATCGACCGAGCAGGAAGCCGCTCGCGCGGCATCAAGCGCTCCCGCAATTCGTTGCGCAGTCCGAAAAAATACTTCTCAGACTGCCAGTAGCCCACCAACGAGCACTTTCGTGGCGCGCTCTCAAATAATTCAGGTTTGTAGCAAAACCTCTCTTGGCGGATGATCTGGCCCGAAAGGTTGTGCACCACCCGTGCGTCCACCCCTTTGAATAATCCCAGTGAGTACATGCGGGGCTCGTCTGACGTCACCATTTCGTACCATGAAACGTCGAGCCGGTACTCCACGCCCAGTCGTTGCGCCAGTGCCAAACCCGTCGCGTATTGGAAAATCTGGTTCGCGCAACCACCAGTCAGGTAACTCGTCACGCTCGGCGTTGCCAGTTTTTCTCTTAGTTTTTCCCTGCTGACGCCGTAAAAATACCGCCATTTGTGTAGTAGCGGGCCGCCTAGTGATCGAACTGGGGCGGTCAAAACCTGAGTCCACCTCGGTCGGTCCTGACCGGATGCCACGGCATTCGAAGTTGGTCTAGTTAGAGACGTAACTTTCCTGGCTTCCAACCTTTGGACCCAAGACTTCTCCAGGATGGGTTGGGTCCGTGGGCCTCTTGCGCCAGTTCTCCCAGACAAATGGGTAGTCATACGTAATGAAATGGGTCTCTTGCAAAGCGCTACGAATCTCTGACCGAAGCCTGCCGGCGTTAGGGTAAAACGTATGGAACTGGACTTGGATATCTTGACAAATAGATGCGAGTCCCGTCGCTAACATCCTACGCAACAATTTATACTCTGCACCTTCGATATTGATCTTAATTAAATCGATTCGGGTGATTCCGAGTTCTTGGACAACTGTCTGGATATCACGAAGCTGGACTGTGGCTTGCATTTCGCCCGCAATGTAACTAGTCGAGGAGTCACCAGCCAGAAACATCTGAGAGACCGAATCACCATCTGAGAGACCGTAGTTACACATCTGTGCCTTTGGATTAGCCGCGAATTCCTTCACGAGGTGCTCAAAGAACTCCGGGACCGGCTCAAAAACGTACACGTAGGGATCATATCGGGCGACGATTTCTCTGACGAAATATCCCTGGTATCCACCGAGATCGAAAACAACGCTTTCACATGTCAGCGGATAACTAAAGCGAAGTGTCTTCTCGCCACCTTCTCTGTACCACTTGGCTACCAGCGCCCTGTGCCTCGCAGTCCACCAAAGCCCACGTATATCTCTCCTCCGCAGGAAAGACCAAGCCTTCCGCGCTCGGTTCAGCGGAATGTGTCGGCTGTTCATAAAATTATGGAAATTTCTTTTTAACCACTTGTTAAAAGCCACTGTTAATTCCGCCCCAACGCAAACGCAGCCACCACTTAAAAAGCCATCGGTCAAAGCCGGTGTAATTGCCCGGTAATTTCTGGAGGCGTCGAGGCAATGCTTGGACACTACTTTCGTGCAAGGTCACACTTGGATTCCATGTCAAAGACGTGTCGCCGTGAAGAAATACATGGCCATCGTAGCCAAAGAATAGGTGTGGAGTCTCCGAGTCGTCGCGCATAACCGCCAGTGAATTGTCGGGAATGTTGAACAGCGCGAAATAGCATGACTCAACAAAGATAAGATTACACGTCATCGCGCAGATCAACTCGTATCCTTTCTCGCGAGCGAGTTCGATGAGCGCCGCTGCACTCGATCCATGCGTCACGCCAAGACGCGGCTGCTGTACGAATCGGACTGGGTTGGCGATCGTTGGGTTGAATTCGATCGCCACCAATTTGGGTCGCAACTTATTGATCGCACCCCAGACGTGATAGTCGTTTCCGTCGATATCAATCGAGAGCAGGTCCACATCGTCCGGAATGGGATGGCCGCGCAGAAGAGTTTCTAACGAATCCCTTTCTGTGAATCCGACCGCGGCGTTTATCAGGATGTTTTTCTGAGCATCGTGCGTTTGTTGCAAATCGCGAAAGCGGACCGGGTCGGTCTCGATCAGTACACCGCGATATCCATGCGCGGTGATCAGATTGTAAGTGTTGCTATATTTTTTTCCATCCCATGCGCCGAATTCGATGCACCAGTGGTTTCGTTCTGGCAGCAAGTCGAGTGCTTTAGCAATGACGCCGTCTTCGCCGAATTGCGATGTGACATTCGATGCGTGTTTTAACAACCATCGGCTTTGCTCCTGTAGCTCTTTCAATGTTTGCATATGTGTGATTCTACTGGCCAACGCTCCTACGTGAAAGGAGTTGGCGGATCGCTGAAGCGGAGCGAATCACCCGGCTTCTGCTAATCACCGGCGCGGACGTGAACAGCAGCTACAGGGCTAGGGCGCACTGTGAACTCTGATGGTAAATTTAGCAAACCGGTCCATTCATCGCGCGCGTGTTGAAAGGACTCAGTGACGACATGGAATTCTGGAGTTAAATCTCCCATATCGATCAGCTCGTCGCGGTCAAAGAAGCTCACCAACCACGTGTAAATGCCCGGTTTTAGCGGAAGCATCGGGAAGTCATAGATTAAGTCATGGGTACCGGCACCAAGATTTAGCTCGTACGCGGCCCAAGCCCATAATAATTGGCGGTCAGCATTATAAAGTGCGATCCCGTGATTAGCGTTTTTAATCGGTTCCCGGAGCTCGAACATAAATCGAACGGAGATGGGGCCGACCTCGGCCATCGTATGGGCTGAGGAGCCTTGCTGGTCAACGATCTCCCATCCGGTAAAGTATCCCCTGGCATGATCACCTGTTCGGGAACCTATTGAAGCCCCACCGCCATGGCTCATCGCAGCTTCGTAAGCATTGACAACCGCATCCGCAGAGCCATCCATGCGAATCTTCCCTGCATCGATCCACGTCACGCGATTGCAAAGCCGACGCATCGAGTTCATTTGATGGCTGACGAGGACAATGGTGCGTCCGGCTTTCGCTACATCGCCCATTTTACCCATGCACTTTTTTTGGAAGTTGACGTCGCCGACGGCTAGCACTTCATCGACTAGCAAAATTTCCGGCTCCAGATGGGCGGCTACCGCGAAAGCCAGGCGCACATACATGCCGCTGGAATAATGCTTTACCGGAGTATCGATAAATTTGTCTACTTCGGCGAAGGCCACGATCTCGTCGAATTTGCGGTCGATTTCGCTTTTGCTCATGCCCAGGATCGAGCCGCTGAGGTAGGTGTTCTCGCGGCCGGAGAGCTCGCCGTGGAAGCCGGTGCCCACTTCGAGGAGGCTGCGGACGCGGCCGTGAATTTCTGCCCAGCCGGTGGTGGGGCGGGTGATGCGCGACAAAATTTTGAGCAAGGTGGTCTTGCCAGCGCCGTTGCGGCCGATCAGGCCCAGCACTTCGCCGTGGCGCACTTCTAGTCCCACATCGCGCAGCGCCCAGAAATTTTCCCGGGTGGGCCGGCGCATGACCGCCAAAGGCGACGTGATGACGCGCGTTAGCGCGTCGCGCAGCGTTTCCGGCGGGCCGGTCAGGCCGCGGCGATAGCGTTTGCCGAGCCCTTCAGCTCGAATGACGACATCAGGCATGTCTCGTTTATTTTACCTATAAACAAAGATGTTAGCGACGCGGATCCGGCAACTGGAATGAGGTGTCGAAGCCCCTACACGCGATCGACAACGGTACCCTCTATGCGCTGAAAAAACATCAGTCCACCAACCAGGACCAGAGCCACCATCCCCGCCGCCACAAATATCATCGGGCCCGGAGCATGCCCGCGCCCGGTAACGCTCCAACGAAACCCGTCAATCACATCAGCCATGGGATTCAAATGATAGAGCGCTTGCCAACGCGGGGGCACCAGCGTGCTGGAATACGCCACCGGAGACGCCAGCATCAAAAATTGGATGACGAACGGCACGATGGCCGCCATGTCCCGGTACAGCGCGTTGAGCGCGCAGGTCCACAGGCCGATAGCCAGCGCGGTCATCTGCGCAAGCAAAACGAAAAGCGGTATCAGCAATATTGCCGGCCCCGGCCGGTATCCGTAGG
>Ga0210394_10008509_pt1 | contig 10535 bp, 7 predicted proteins | sample IncBWC12MmetaG_FD_160121 | JGI IMG/M metagenome (GOLD analysis project Ga0210394, IMG submission 160121) | Forest soil microbial communities from Barre Woods Harvard Forest LTER site, Petersham, Massachusetts, United States - Inc-BW-C-12-M | ecosystem: Environmental > Terrestrial > Soil >... | reverse complement strand
CAGCGCGGGCGTCGGGGTCGGAACGAAGAACGCATCGTCGAGGACGGCGGTGACGCCGCTCCGCAGCATCTCGGCGGCGCCCAGCATCGTCCGCACATAGACGGCGCGCGGATCCATGGCCGCGCCGTCCGGCGGGGATTCATAGAGCATGAAGATCTCGAGCGGCAGGCTGTCGAACGATCCTTTGAGGTGATTGGCAGAGGAGTGGAAATGCGCGTTGACCAAGCCGGGCATCAACAGGTGTCCGGCCGCATTGATCTCGCGCACCGTCTCGTCGCTCGGACTTGACCTCGGGACGTCAGCACCCGCATCTACCGCGACGATCGTATCGTTCTCGATCGTCACGGTGGCTTGGGGCAGGTCCGCGCTCGCCGCATCCATGGTGAGCACCCGGACGCCGCGGATAATGGTTTTCATGTGGCCATATCAAAACTTTGCCTGGAATGACACGCCGATCGTTTGCGGACGCAAAGTATAGCCCTGGAAGATCGAGTTGATCTGCGGGGATTGCAAGATCGTGCGGTCGTCGAACAGATTTTTAGCGTACATCGAGACTTCGTACTTGCCGAGGCCCACACCGGCGTTCAGGTTGACGACGTCGTACGAGGGATTGATGTATTGCGACGAGGTCACCTGGAAAGAGCCGAACGACTTCCCTGTGTATTCATAATCGCCGCGGACGAACGCATTGAGATTCGAGGTGATCTGCCAGCCGTAATCCGCCAACAGCGCAGCCGTGAACTTCGGCGTGTAGAGGACATCCTGGCCCACGGCGGCGGTCTGCGCATTGATGGAGCTGGTGATGTAGGCGTGCTCGCCGCCCAGATTGGCGCTTACGACCAACCCAGGCACCACTGGCGGTTTGTAGCGAACCTCGAGTTCGGCGCCAATGGCCTTGGCGTCGCCCACGTTGGCGTTGAACTGGCCGCCGCAGATCGGAATTACGATGCTTTGCTGGATGGCGCTCCAGTCGATGTAGTAGACGGCAGCATTCACCGAGAGCGTCTTCTGGAACACCAGCGACTTGGTGCCCAGTTCATAGCTCCATAGGTGATCCGGACCATAGGTCATGGGAGCGCTCGAGTCACCCAACTGCGCCAGACCCTCGACGCAGAGAACGTTGGTGTTCGGGGTCGTTGCGCCGCCGAGGCGGAAGCCCTTGCCCGCCGACACGTAGACAGTCGCCTGGGAGTTGACATCGTAGGTCAACGTGAACTTCGGCGTGGACGTCGAGAAGGTCGCTTTCTGAGCGTAGATCGAGCCGTTCGTCCCGGCATTGCCGTACTCGAAGAACCCGAAGCCGGTCTCAGAAAAGGTCTCGGTGGCCCTGACGTATCGATCGCCGAGCCCTAAGTGCAGGTCGGGCAATATATCGATGTCGACCTGGCCGAAAACGGCCCATTGCCTCGTGTCGTTGTGATCGAAGACCTGCCAGACCACATCATTGGTCCAGAAATTGGCATTGGGTGTCGCGCTGCCGAGCGAGGGATTGAGCACCGGATCGCTGTTGATGTTGTACCCATAGATGCCGTTGAACGCCGCGCTGAATCCGACTGCCGGCTCGGAATCGAGATGGGTCACCTGCTGGTCGGCCACGTACAACCCGCCCACCCAATGCACGACCTTCTGCTCCGCCGGCGAGGCGAGACGAATCTCCTGCGTCCAGGTGTTGAAGTGATCGGTGAAATCTACCGGCGAGGGGCTGTTGCCGAGGATATAGTCGTTGTCGTGCATGTGATTGGTGTAGGGCGGCGCGCCGAAAGTGTCGAGGACGAACTGCGCGATGGCCGCGGAGTTGAAGTAGGTGCCGTCGGTGAAGCGATTCACGCTGCGGCCGACATAGCTCGTGATGCTGGTGAGGTCGGCAAATCCCAGGCCTGACTTGACGGTCAGGCTGGGTGCGATCAACGCGTCGCGATCGCTGCCCGTCACCTGGTTGAACTGGCTGTAGGTGCCGAGGGGCGGAATGAACGTCGAGGTGTCGCCCGCCGCATAGCGTTGATAGAGCATGGCGGGTATGACCGTGAGGTTGTCGGCGACGGTCCACAGTCCCTTGATACGAATGGCTGTATTGGTGTCCGAATTGGTGCCGCTGCGCTGCAGGGGACCCGCGACCGCAGTGCCTGCTGAGATGGATCCCTCCAGCGCATAGTTGTCGATGTATCCGCTGTTCCGTCCATATTCAGCGGATATTCTTAAGGCGAAGATGTCTTCGATGACGGGAATGTTCACGACCCCCTGGGTGTCGTAGTTGAGGCTCCCGTGCTTGGTATAGGACGCGTCCTGTTTGAAGCGGCTGTTGAACGCATGGGAATCGGGGTCGGGCGTGAGGAATCTCACTGTGCCGCCCTCGGAACTGGCGCCGTACAGAGTGCCTTGCGGACCCCTCAGCACTTCCACCCGCTCGATATCGACGAGCGTTGGCTCGGCGTTACCCTCGTAGCCGGTGAGCGTAATGAGTGGAACCTCGTCGACATAGATGCCCACCGTCGGGTTGCCGACGGTGGAACTGATGCCACGGATGGTGATGTTGTCCTGACCCTGGCCCGCGGGACCGTTCTGGTGCGCCGCGAAGGTTACGCCCGGCAATATCCGAGTGATGTCTTCCATGTCCTGGACGCGCATATTGTCGATGGCGGCGCCGTCGATCACGCCGATACTGACGGGCACGTCGCGCAGATTCTCCTCCCGCTTGCGCGCCGTTACGACGACTTCATCCAGCGTGGTGTCATCGACGGCTGTGGCCATCGCAATGCCATGGCGATCGAGTGGAAAGATCGAGGCGAGCGAAAGGACGGCGACGATCAAGGTCAAGGGCGTTCGTGACATGGGGGATGGCCTCAGTGTTTTGTGGTCCAAGGCTCCCCCGGTCCGATCGCCGCAAGCGGCGATCACCATGCCGTTCATGCTTCAAGAATCTGGGTTTCGCGTGCTGCGTTCCCATGTTGTCGTTAGGCCAATTCGTCCGAGTGGACCGTTTCGCGATGGTCGCCGCGCTGCAGGCGCTCGCGCATTCCCGCGTAATTGCTTTGCCGCTCCGTGTCGTCGAGCATCGCGTCAGCGGTATCCAGCCGTAGGCGCTCGAAGTGCGGCACGATCATTCCCGCGTCGCGCAATGCGCGGAGCCGGGAGGCAAGACCTTGCTTGCGGCGCGAATGCGATCCTTGCGCGAGTTCGAGACCGTCGAAATCAAGATCTTCCGTCAGCGTGATCGCGCGCGACCGTACGGCCGCCTCCAACAATCGGGCGCCGCGAGGCGTGCGCGCGATGAAGCCGTTGAAGCCCAAGCCTTCGGTATCGGGCTTGCCGCCCGGCCACACGTCCGCCACCGTCACATCGGCCTGCTCGCCGATGGAGTCCGGACAGATCTTGCAGCGGAATTGCAACTGCCAGCGGCTCTCGTCCTCCCACATCTCGTTATAGTCGAACTTGAACACCTGGCCGGCATGGGACTTCATGACCATGGGTCCGGGACAGCCGTCGCCCCGATAGCGCAAGTGCGACACCTCGGGTTCGCTCAAGCCCACCTTGCGGACGTAATCCAGGGTCTTGCGGAATTCCGAGACGCCGCCGCAGAAGAAATTCAGCGTGTAGCGCAGCAGGTCATCGACCCGAGGGTCTAGATGGGCGTAATTGCGAATCGCCGAGATGTCGCAGGGCTTGCCGATGAACGCGAAGGGCCTCCCGCGGTCGAGCACCGCCTTGAAGTCGACCAACGGGGCCGCCGGTCCGTAGCGGGATCCGGAGGCCTCCATGACCGCCGCCGTACTGAAGCTCAAGCAGGCGACGCTGCGCACGGGGGAGTCGCGCGACGCGGCCACCTGCAGAATGAAATCCACTTCGCCGCTGTCGAGAAGGTAGTTGCCCAGGGCGCTCAGCGCACCGCCCGAGGAGGCGTGGAACCGTACCTGCTCGTCGGCCGCATGTCCCGTGGCCATCCAAATCGTTGGACCCCAGAGGGGATCGATTTCGATTTCGGGATCGCTGGGTTCGGTGCCGACGCCTTCGCAATGGATTCCGGGACAGGCCACGTTGATCGCGGTCAGCGTCGTTTCGTCGAGGGGCTTGAGGACCACCGGCCGTTCGCCGTGTTCTCCGTTCATCCGCATCCGTACTCGATCGGCCCCGGCGATGCTCTGGCACAGTCCGCATCCCATGCACAGCCCCTGATCGACGATGGAGTGCAGAGGGGCGAGAGGGTGCGGCGTTGGCCTCGGAGCGTCGCTCATAGGGTTACCGGCGGGTCTCTCATCTGTTCTTTGCGGGGATTGACCGCGGTCTTGTCGTTGAACGAGTGGTAGATGGCGCTGGAGACGTATTCACCCGCGAGCACGGGCGGGTACTTCGCGGGCCGTTCGGCGCTCACGCAACTCGGCAGCGCCTCGATGCGCGCATCAGCATTGGCGCCGATGAAGCAGGGCAGTGAGTAGCGTGCGTGACCCGAGAGATTGGAGACGCGATGGTAGGTCGAGGCAAAGATGCCATTGGTCCAGCGCGCCATGAGATCGCCGATGTTGACGACGAAGGTTCCGCGAATCGGCGGCGCATCGATCCAGTCGCCGCGGCGATTGCGAACCTGCAGCGCCCGAATCCTATCCTGGCAGAGGATGGTGAAACACTCGTGGTCGGTGTGCGCGCCCGTGCCGATGGTCTCTTCGCTGAAGGGACCGGGTTGCGTCGGGTAATGCAGCAGCCGGATCAGAGCCATCGGCGCACTCGCCAGGCCCGAGAAATAATCGTCGGGCAGGTTCAGCGCGAGGGCGAACGCCGCGAACATGCGCCGCGCCAGAATCCGCATCTCGATACCGTACCGCGTGGCCAGATCGCGAAAACCAGGCACGTCGGGCCATAGATTGCCCGCCCGGCGGAAGTCCCCGGCGAGGAAATCATTCTCGAGCTGCGCGTCCTCCGGCACGAAATCAAAGGCTTCATGCATGTCGCCTTTGCCCGCGGCGGGGTTCGCGTTTTCGTCGCGCATCGCCACGTAGCCGAGATAATGCGACGACTGCTTGACGTGCCAGCGCATCTTGTCGGCGACGGGTAGACCGAATAATCGCGGCGCCAAATCGAACATCGCGTCGATCAGGTCCAGGGGCACGCCATGGTTGGCAATGTAGAAGAAGCCCACGTTGATGCAGGCGTCGCGCAGATCCGCGGCAACGCGATTCCTCGCCTCCGCACTGTTTTCGAGCATTCCCGAAAAGTCGATCAGCGGCACGGAGTCGAAGTCCGGCCGCTGTTCACTGGCCGAGGTGATTGGCGAAGCCACGCTGGATGCGGATGCTGTATCGCTGTGCATTTCCATTCCCTCTCACACAAATCTGGCGCCGGATTGTGAACAATCTTTATACAGATTGAAAACAATATCAACGGATGTTTTACGATAGAACTCCAGTCAGCCGCCGCTGCCGCAGTCCGGCGATCAACAGCGCGGCGAGCGTCACTACATAGGGTGCGGAGTCCGTAATCTGATTCGGCAAGCCCTCGCCCTGCAGACGCAATCCGAGCGCGTCGGACAGCCCGAATAACACACAGGCGGCCGCCACGGAGAGCGGACGCGCGCGTCCCAGCATGACCGCGGCGACTGCGATCCAGCCGCGGCCCGCGGTCATGTTCTCGCTGAACAGGGTGAGACTGCCCAGCGAGAGTTGCAGTCCGGCGAGTCCGCAAAGTGCGCCGCCGATCAACGTCACGACGAGGCGGTACTGAGTGGCATTGGCGCCGAGCGCGACGGCGGCAGCGGGCTGCTCGCCGATACCGCGCAGGCGCAAGCCCCACGGCGTGCGATTCAAGAACACGGCGATCACTACCGCTAAGCCCCAAGACAGATAGACCAAGGCGTTCTGATGGCCGAGCGCCGACCCGACCAGAGGGAGCGACGTCACACCGGGAACGCCCAGGCGCGGCAAACCGATCATCGCGGAATCGCTGAAAGTGCCGCTGACGCCAAACAGCGTGCGCAACAGGAAGGAGGTCAACCCGGCTGCGAGCAGATTGAGGCTGATGCCGATGACAATATCGTTGCCTCGCAGCAACGCGCTGCCCACCGCGAGCAGGCCTGAGAAGAGTGCGCCGGCCGCGACCGCAGCCAGCACACCGGCCTGCAGCGACCCGCCAAAATGGCTGCCGGCGACTGCCGCGAACGCACCGACGAGCATCTGGCCCTCGAGCGCAATATTGAACAATCCAACACGCTGCGACAGGGTGCCCGCAAGTGCCGCCAGGAGAATCGGCGTGATGCCCAGGACCGCCTGATCAAAGAACGTCGCGTTGAAAAAGGCAAACGTCATGGCCGCTTCCAGATGGCACCGCGCATCGCCAGGAACAGAATCACGACGGATTGCAGGACCATGGTGAGCACCCGCGGGATCTCGACCGACCGTTCCATTGCGAAGCCGCCGGTCTGCAGGGCGGCGAACAGTACCGCCGCGATGACCGAGCCGACCGGTTCGCCGCCGGCGAGCAGCGCGGCCAGCGTGCCCGACCAGGAATACTGGGGCGCCGTCAGCGCCCCGTCGGTGTAGCGGAATTGCGATCCCAGCACCATGATCGAGCCCACCAATCCGGCGATCGCACCGCTCGCGATCATCACGCCGAGAGTTTGCCGGCGCAGGGAGACGCCGCCGTAGCGTGCGAAGCGTTCATTGAGGCCGCGCAAACGGAGTTCGAAGCCCACGGACGTGCGGCGGTCGACAAAGATGACGGCGATGGCGACCACTGCAATCAAGAGCAATCCTTGGTTGACGGGCGTGCCCGGGATCAAAGACCCCAGTCGAGCACCCACCGCGATTCGCGACGTCGAGGGCCACGCCGTCAACGGATCTCGCAGGGACGTACGGACCAGGTACCCGCACAGGCCTTTCGCGGGATAGGTGAGCAACCAGGTGGACAAGAGCAACGGCACGCCCGCATAGATTTCGCCGCCGGCGGCGAGTGCCGCGTAGGAGGCACCCACCGCCATGCCCGCGGCGAGCGCCACACCTAACCGTACGAAGTCCGGCGCGGGGAAGTACAGTGCAACGATTGCCGCCGCACATCCTCCGAGCGCCAGCTGCCCGTCGGCGCCGAGATTGACGATGCCGGCTCGCAACGGGATGGCCGCCGCCAGTGTCATGCCGACCAGAGGCACGGCGCGCGCCACCGTCTCGAACAACTGCGGGCCTTCGACGGCGCCCTTGATGAGTTGGCGGAACATCAGGCTGGGGCGGAGGCCCACCCACAAGGCGATGAGACCGCAAACGCCAAAACCCACTGCCACGGCGCCTACGATCGGAAGCAGCGGCCCGACATGGCGGGTCAGGTGCGTGCGCACCTCTGCGGCGACCGTCATACCCGCGCCCCACCCGCCATGTACAGGCCGAGCGTGGCTTCATCGGCATCCGCCCGCGCAAACTCGGCGACGATGCGGCCCTCGTACATGACGAGGATTCGATCGGCGAGAGCCAGGATCTCCGACAATTCCGCCGAAACCAACAGGATGCCGTGACCGCGATCTCGCTCGTTCAGCAATTCGGCATGAATGAAGGCGATGGCGCCCACATCCACCCCACGGGTCGGCTGCTCTGCGATCAGCACGGGTGCGTTGTGCGCGAGCTCGCGAGCGGTCACGACCTTTTGCAAGTTGCCGCCCGACAACGTCCCGACCAGAGTGTCCTCGGATGCAATCTTGATATCGAAGCGTTCGATCAGGCTGCGAGCCCAGGTGCGCATGGCTTGCGGTTGCAGCAGACCTCTGACCGCGATGGGCGGCGTGCGGTGGAAGCCCATGGCGAGGTTGTCCGTGGCGCTGGCGGTCGCGGCAGTCGCGGTGCGGGCGCGATCTTCGGCGATGTAGCTCAAACCGCCGGCACGATGAGCGGCTACCGACTCGTGCGTGACGTCTCGCTCATCCAGCGACACCGTGCCCGCGGCGATGGGGGTCAGCCCCATCAGGGCTTCAATGAGTTCCGACTGACCGTTGCCGGCCACACCGGCGATCCCAACGATTTCGCCGCCGCTTACTTGCAGCGACACGTCATCGACGACGCGCCGTCCATGTTGTTCGACCACCAAGCCCTCGGTCTCGAGCTTCACCTTGCCCGGTTCGCGGGGCTTTTTCGGTATCTGCAACGTGACGTGGTGGCCGGTCATCGCCCGCACGATTTCGTCCGGATCGGTCTCGGCCGTGACCAGCCGCTCGGACACGCGACCGTCGCGCAAGACCGTGATGCGATCGCTGACCGCCATCACTTCGTTCAGTTTGTGGGTCACGAGCAGAATGGTGCAGCCGGCCGCCGCTAGGCTCTTCATGACCGTAAACAGCGTCGAGACTTCCGCTGGGGTGAGTACGGCGGTCGGTTCGTCGAGGATCAATACCTGCGCTTCGCGATACAGGGCCTTCAGTATCTCGAGCCGCTGCCGTACGCCCACGGGCAAGTTGGCCACGCGCGCCTTGGGATCGATTGGCAAACCGTGGCGGCGCGCCAGCTCTTCGACCTGGGCACGTGCTCGAGCGCCATCGACGAAGATGCCGCGTCGCGGCTCGCGTCGGTAGACGACATTTTCCCAAACGCTGAGAGACTCGAACAACTTGAAGGCTTGATGCACCATCCCGATGCCGTTCGCGATGGCATCGAGCGGTGACTGCAAAAAGAGCGTATGTAGCCCTCGTCGGGTATTTGCAGGCCATACAAAATGGACATCAACGTGGACTTGCCGGCACCGTTCTCCCCCATGAGGGCGTGAATCTCGCCGCGTTCCAGGGCGAGGTCGACGTGGTCGTTCGCGAGCACGCCGGGATAGCGCTTCACGATGTCGATCATTTCCAGAAATGCCATGCGCGAAGGGACTCAAGTACTCAATGGATGATGCCGGCCGGGTCCGCGATCACCAATTGGCCCGATACGATCTTGTCGCGAACGGCCGCAACGGCCGCCATGACGGCGGTGTCCGCGGCGGCGACGCATTGGCTGGCCGCCGCGCCGGGCTCCAGCGCTGTCAAGTTGACGGCGCCGTCCTTCAAGCCGTAAGACACGGTCGCAGGCTGGGTTTTGGCGGCAATGCCGGCGATGGCGCGTGCGATCACGAGATCGACATGCCGCACGGCGCTGTCGAGAATATGGCCGGGCGCATCCGGACATTCGTTGACATCGAGGCCGGTCGCGAGTGTTCCCGGCGTGTTGGCAACCACTTTGTAGACGCCGCCGTTGCCGGCCGCCACGGTCGCGAGTACGCGGTCGACGCCGTCGCTCAACATCACGGCCGCCTGGCTCTGCGCGCGCAGCGGGTCAGACCAAGGATTGTCGCCGCCAATCCACAGCGTGGGGTGCACATTCACCGTGGGACGGGCAAACCGTGCGCCGTCGGCGAAGGTGTCCGTGAAGCGGTGGGCCTCGGGATAGTCGACGGGTGCGAGCGTGCCGACCTTGCCCGAGCGCGTCGTCAGGCCCGCCTCGACGCCGGCCAAGAATCCTGCCTCGTAGGTGCGAAGTTGCACGCAGTAGACGTTCGGCCGGAGTCTCACGGGGCAATCTTCCACCATCAGAAATTGCACGCCCGGGAAGTCCTCGGCGAAATCCGGCACCATATCCATGAATTCCGGCCCCGGCGCCACGATGATGGTCGCGCCATAGTTGATTGCGGCGCGGATGTTTTCGCTGCGTGTTTCGGGATCACTGCTTTCGAATATGCGCACTTTAGCGCCGATGGCGTGCCCGCCGTTGAGTGCGCCCTGTCGCGTCATATTGAGATAGACATCGACGCCAAAAGGCAGCGGAGAAATCAGGATCACCTGTTCCGCTGCGCGCGTGGTGGCTGCGGCCAGAATTGCCAAAGCGACGAGGGCCAACAGCTGCGATCGCATTGTCGTCGTTCCCCGCGGCGACCCAGCGTGAGTCGTCTTCTACGGTAGTCAGCAGCAATTTATGTGCCATGCAGGACGCGGGCCATAACAGGCTGCCGGGCGTACGGTTGGCGCGGGTCGGTCACGTCAAGACAGGTAAACGCAATCCGCTGGTGCACACGGACTGATGGCGTGCACGGATAATGTACAATTTATGTCAGGATTGTTGACAATCACCGAGGTGGTCGCACTCTGCTAAATTGGCGGCTCCTATGTACCTAGCCGCAGACCCAGGATACATCGATGATTTACCGAGCACGCGATCCACAGACCAGCTATGGGCGGCCGATCGGCATCATTGTTCTGGAAGAGCGCATACCCTGTCCACCCGGAACGCCGGGTAATCCGACCACGTTTGCGTACCCGGTGTGCTATGAGGTGGCGCGGGGTGTGAGCGCGACGGGGCTGCGTCAAGCTCAGCCTAAGGGCCTCGAGAGTTTCATCGCTGCCGGGCAGCGTTTGATGGATCGGGGCGCCTGCGCCGTCGCCGGCAACTGTGGACTGATGATCGTTCACCAAGAAGCGTTGGCCCGCGCGTTGCCTGTTCCGGTTCTGTTGTCGAGCTTGTTACAGGTGCCTCTCATCGCCCGCATGCTGGGGCCCGAGGCTGCGATCGGCATCATCGTTTCGAGAGCGAACAGTCTGAATGCGGAGC
>Ga0210394_10008506_pt1 | contig 10538 bp, 11 predicted proteins | sample IncBWC12MmetaG_FD_160121 | JGI IMG/M metagenome (GOLD analysis project Ga0210394, IMG submission 160121) | Forest soil microbial communities from Barre Woods Harvard Forest LTER site, Petersham, Massachusetts, United States - Inc-BW-C-12-M | ecosystem: Environmental > Terrestrial > Soil >... | reverse complement strand
TCCGTAAGGCCATGCAGCCAGCAACCCCCAACCGCCCAGCGCCAGCGCAGAGGTCTTCCCGCCTTGTCCGGACATGGATTTCGATTGCGTCACGAGCACCACAGCGGCCGTGATCGCTGCGATTGTATGCGTCCATCTTAGGATGACTCTACGAACAACGCCCGACGCCCAGGAATAGGCTCTCTCGGGGGCTTCGCAAAACAGAGGTTGACTGGTACCGGCCATCACTTGAAAACATCGGATCGAAAAGATCTGATATTTGAGTGCCAGCCAAACCCTGACAAAAGCAGGTACCAGTAGGGCAAGTCCAATTATGCGCCTGGTGAATCCGAGCTGACCCGAAACGTAGGCTGCCGCCAACTTTAAGAGCGCCGGCCAATGACCGGCGGCGACGGATTTGCGCAGCAAGGTGACTGCCTTTTCCTTGCTATCCCCCGAAGCTCCGCGTATCAAGAGCGATGCCAAGTGCGTCGCTGCCGGAGTGAAACCCGCCTTGATGGACTCGACGAAGTATTTCGCTGCTTCCGGCCCTTGACTTTCGCGCAGGGAAATGCAGCCCAAAAGATAATTGGCATAGCCGCGCGCTCCGCCGACCGCCGAGAGAGCGATGCGTCGCGCTTCGGCGAGGTCGACCGGAATTGACGGAGTCCCCATGAGGTGCACATAGGCGAGGACGCACCGCGCGCCACCCGATCCCAAATCCGCAAGCCGTTGCCATTCGGCAATTGCAGCGGCGACATTCCCTACCGCCAACTGTTCTCGCGCCGCCGGACAGCAATCCGCGTCGTACAGAGGGAAATTGAGTACGGAGCCGAAGACACGGGCGCTGAGACGCGAGTCCTTATTTAAAAGCATGGTGCACTTTGTCCCGCTTTAACATGACTGGATTAGGGCTCTCATCGACGCCACTGCTTCCCGCGATCGTGGATCTCCTTCAGAGCGATGCGGATGCATCCAGATTCTGTGCTTTGCTTTTTCAAGCAACTTCGTAACGCCGTTGGACTCGCCGGGCGCGATCCCATTGTCGCCGTAGATTATCATCAACTCTTTGCGCTTCTGTGCATCCAGGAGGTGCACCAGTCGCAGATATCTCATGTCCGGCGAGTTGCGGTAACCGCTCTTGCGCAACGATGCCTCGACATGCCCCAGATCAGAATCTGGATCGTTTTCTCTAGCGTCGATTGACACTTCGTCTACATAAAAACACAACCCGCCGATCGACGTGTGTTGCGGTGAGTCGTACACGTGGTGGAGGTTGGGTTTTGTGGGGAGATAGGCAAGCGCTTGGGCACCTGGAATTACCGCTAATGGCCGCCTGCCGCGTTCCCACCGGTGACGACTGGCAGTTATCGAGTGTCGAGATTCGCATACCTATCACCGAGAATCAGAGAGTTTTCGCAACGTCAGGATGCATGTCGTCAAACCAGATCCGCGGCAGCTTCGACATTTCGCTGATTGTGTAATGCGCGCCGGCTTCGATAAGACCGTGGGCCGGGGTGAGAGCGCAGTATCCAAACACGGTCATCCCCGCCGCGACGCCCGCTGTGACTCCTGTGGGGGTGTCCTCTACGACGTAGCACCTTGATGGCGTAGCCCCGGTCTTTTCGGCCGCGAATAGAAATACATCGGGTGCCGGTTTCCCATTAGCGACTTCGGTTACGCTAAAGAGCTTATTTTGGAATCGTGAAAGCAGGCCTGTAATGCCTAGAGTGGTTCGCATTTTTTCATGACTGCCACTGGAAGCAACGCAGAAGGGCACACCTCTTTCGTTGAGTTCGTCGAGTACGCTCTCAATTCCTGGAACTGGTTCTAACTCCCCGTGCAGTGCGGCAGTCGTGCGAATGTGGTATTGCTCAACAAAGTCGTCCGGGATGGGCTTTTTCAACATGCCGGCAATGAGGTCACAGCAGTATGACATCGACCGTCCGACAAACTGCTCGAACATATCCTCTAGCGTGACATGCACGCCAAGCTCATTAATCATGCTCGCGAGAACGCGGTTCGTTATGAGTTCGCTATCAACGAGCACACCGTCACAATCAAAAATGACGAGATCCATTGTCTTACCCTCGGAAGCACCAAGGTCCAAGCTTGCCAATATATCCAAACCGGCGGGTGTCCGTTATCTGGTGAGCATTCATGTCCCTCGAATGACTGCCTGTGGCTGGGCGGCGACCGATGCCATCAGACGGTCGGTGAACTGGCTTCGCCTCGACCGCCGCTGGCGGACGGCAGGTCACGGCGCTACAACTGTGCTAGTGCGGAAATACATGCTTCGCGAATAGTCCACGCATCGTTAAGCGAAAGGCCATGTTGGCCGGCCCAATTCAACAGGCGATTCGAGTGTAAGCGCTTCTTATGCTGGGCAAGATCCTTGCACGAAACAGCCCTTTCAGATACTAGTGACTGAAAAGGCGAGGTAGCGCCCCGCCGCAACCCCGTGAAGTCGAATCGTGAGTCGTCCACCTTTAGGTAGCAATGAGCCTCCGGTATTGAAGCAACGCCTGCCGCATCCAGAATTACTCCAACGCCTGGGGTATTGCCCTCATGCATATCGTAGATGCCGACTGTCAATGTAATGGCGAACTGTTGAAACTCCTGCGCCACTTCCGCCAGTAGTCGGTGCTTTGAGCTGCATGTTCCACGTTTCTGAATCAATACGGCGACTGGCGATTCGGAGCTTGTTCTTCCGTAAGGGATTGCAGACACTCGTTGCGTAAGCTGTGCAAACGTTGAAATTCCAGCGTCGCAAATGACCCGTGATATCGGCGAGCGCGCGATAATCTCGAAATCAGGCAGGGTGCTTTGGCCCATAACAAGCGCACCCTAGCGCACTAACTGACCGTCCGCTATCCGACCCGCCAATCTGGGTCTCGACCGACCGGAGTTGGGCCGGCAACGGCCCTTTGTTGTTAGTTCTCCGAGTCTTCCTCCGGACCGTCACAGCGCAGTTCCGGGGTGCGGTTAAGACTAAGATTGGTTCGCTGCCGGAGTTAATCGAGTCGACCCCCCACTCTTACGCGTTACACTCCGGAGGCCGTCCTCCCACTCAATAATTGGCCCGGCGCAGTCCGACGAGCACGATACTTTTGCGACGCCCAATAGAAGCTTATCAGCAGGATGCTGATGAGTCCGTGCGTCGCAAAGATCCGCACCGTCGACTCCCATGTTGGCGGAAACCCGTTCGCCCTGTTGAGTAGGATGTGTGCGTAGGTCGCTCCGGCAAAAAACACAGACCACATGAGCACTGGGGCCAGCAAGTAGGAATCTCTCTTCCAGATCGCAAGGATGGAAGTAATTCCACCGCCCAAGAGAAGGAAACTGTCCCATACGAAGGTAGGTTGACCCGGCTGGAAGCCGAAGTGTAGCAATACGCGACCGCCGGTTAAGAGGATCGCCGCGCCCATCACTATCTGTTGCACGCCGCAATAACCGACAAGAACGTAGATCAGCAGCAGCTCGGCCATCGCGCCCGGAGTCGCCGGGTAGCGTATCCGTGCGTGCACCACCGCAGCGAAGAGAAGAACAACAATCAGTGGCAGCCCCATATACCCTCCGCTCCAGCGTCAAGTCGGCCCGCGACTCGGCGGAAATTCCCTGTGTCGAAAGTGGTTTGCGATCATCAGCGTGAGCACCGTATATCCAAGCCAAACTCCGTAGTGCGAAGCCTCACTTCTCAAAGACCAGGAATCGACGGATACGGAAACCCAGGAAAAACCCATGAGAGACACCAGTTCCGTCCCCACTGCAGCCGCGTAGTACGGCACTGCGTTCCGCCGGTGACACACAAGATAAGCCGCGGCCACCGCGTAGAGGGCTGCCGATATCGCGGAGAGGCCGATCAGGAGCGTCGGAATGGCCGCAAACACCTGAATGCGCTCGGAACTTAGATAGCGCGCCGCCCAGCTCGGATTCGTTCGGTACACCCAGGCCAGCTTGGCACTCCAGAGCAGCCCGTGCGCCTCGTTCAGACTCAGGAGCGCTATGAAAATTCGCACCGCCAGCCGATCGAGGACAGCGAAGTTCCGCACTCGCTCCGAGTACGCGGCGCGCAAGCAGCCGAACGACCACCGAACGCGCTCGATACCCTCATCCAGGGACGCGAGCTCGGCGCGCATCGCGCGCGCCCAATCCTTGCGCGCCGCGGGCATAACGGCCACCGCATGCTCAGCCAAGCTAGAGGAAAGTCGCTGCATGTATACATGCAGCGGGGGAGTCATGATTTCGCCCTGGAAACTCGCGCACCAAGCGGCGCCGGTTCGCTTTCGGCCTGATTGCGTGCGTACGCGAGACCATCCGGCGTTAGACGATAGACATGCCTTGGGGGGACACCGGGGTGGTCAGACCCTTCCCATTTTGAGGTGAGCAGTCCTTGGTCTGCAAGGCGCATGAGAATTGGATAGAGCGTGCCGGATTTAAGGCCGGTCGCCTTGGAGAGTTCATACCCGTGTTGCCAAGCGCGCGGACTGCCGAGTAGCTCGGCGAGCAGCCGGAGCGTCTGCGTGGATCGATTCGGAAGTCTCGTCATGGATACACTCTATATATGTAGAGTTATAGAAGCAACTCGCGAGACACAAATATCGGCAACACCGATTGCTGCCGCCGATTTCTGACGCTCGGGTTTACAACTCCAATCGTCCTCCGGTCCGTCGCGGCAGTTCCGGAGTGCGGCCGAGTTTAAGGTCAGGGCTGTTCGATGGGTTGCAGGTTGGGTTGTGGGCAGTGGCCAAAAGGCGTGCAGAATCGCGGTGCGGCATGTAGTGACTGCGAGACGGTTGACACGGGTCCGACCCCATGAGTATGGTCCGAACCGCGCGGAGGCCCTACGGGATCAACGTGCAATGTTGCGACCGTGAATGACTTCTGCGGCACCGCTTTTCGAAGATCCCGCGAATTGTTCCTACTACGCCAAACGTGAGGAACGGAAATGACAAAAGGACAAGCAACCGCTTGCAACATTCTTGCTGGAATCGTTGCAGCAATGACATCGTGCGCCGACACGTCCAATCAACTGGCGACATCGCCGGTGGATCCCGGGGTGCGCGGCGGTGCGCCGGGTGCCGGCACTGCCCTGAAAGGCCTGACTGCGGACGAAACCGCGTTCTTCCAAGATGGGCTCGTCAGATTTTCCCAAATCGAGTCCGTGACCGGAGGCCAAAACAATGGACTCGGGCCTCGCTTTAACTCTAACAGTTGCCTGTCTTGCCATGTGCAGCCGAGTGTCGGAGGATCCAGCCCTGCAACTAACCCCTTGATCGCAATCGCCACGCTCAGCGAGGCAAAAAACGTAGTGCCATGGTTTATTGCGCAAAACGGTCCCATCCGCGAGGCACGCTTTAAGCGGAATCCCGACGGTACCAACGACGGTGAGGTCCACGATCTATTTGTCATCACCGGTCGCACTGACGCTGCGGGTTGCCACATCGCCCAGCCGAACTTCCTGCCCGCCGGTCAACCACAATCTGGCCAAGGTGGAAATCCGAACATCATTTTCCGCATCCCAACGCCTGTCTTTGGTGCAGGACTCATCGAATCGATACCCGATTCGGCGATTCTAGCCAATATGAAGACAGACTCGAATCTAAAAAAGCCGATGGGAATTTCCGGACACCCGAATGCGCACCTGAGCGGCAATGCGAATCACAGTGCCAACGACGGGACAATCACTCGGTTTGGATGGAAGGCGCAGAACAAATCCCTTCTCATGTTCGCGAGTGAAGCATACAACGTTGAGATGGGGGTCACGAATCAGTTGTTCCCGCAGGAGCGCGATGAGACGCCAGGTTGCGTCTTGAACCCCACCCCGGAAGACACGCTTAATTTCACTACCTCGACGTCCACCCCGAAGCAAAATACTGCCGTGGTGTCAGATATTGAGGCGTTTGCTAACTTCATTCGGATGCTGGCCCCGCCAACACCTGCTCCTGATACTCCGTCCATCGTCAATGGAGGGGCCGTGTTCGCTAAGGTAGGCTGTGCCTTCTGCCATGTCCATTCGTTCACCACGGGTAAGGCGATTGCGAGCGGCTCTTCGACAAGCCCGAGCGCAGCACTGTCCAACCAACCGGCGAACCTCTACTCCGACCTCCTCGTCCACCATATGGGCGAGAATCTAGCGGACGGCGTCACCCAAGGTGGCGCAGGCCCGGATGAGTTTCGAACCGCTCCGCTGTGGGGCGTTGGGCAGCGCGTTTTCTTCTTACACGACGGGCGAACGAAGGATCTTGTCATGGCGATTGAAGCCCATCGAAGCCGCGGAAGCGAGGCGAATATGATCATCGAGCGATTCAATCGGTTGAGCATTAATCAGCAGCAAGACATCATCAATTTCTTGCGCTCGCTGTAGTTATACAAAATCACGGACCTCATGCCCGATCTAAAACTCGTCCACCGGTCCGCTATGGAGATCGACCAAATAGAAACTCCCACTCTGGCGCGTAGGCGGGCACTCTGATGGTGCTGCCGTGATAAGGATTATCGCTCTTGAATTTCATATCCTTGGGCAAATCGAGGTCGAAAATTCGGATGTTGCTCTTCGGAATCTGCAGGGCTTGGTAGGCGCTGGCAATCAGAGCGGCTGTCTTTTCGCGTCGATGATACTCGGCGAACCAGCGGTCGGGAGGCGTCTCACTGGGCTCAATCAGCCAGGGTGCTAATCGTTGTGAGGAACGCTGGAAATCCCAAGGACTCGAAAAGAGGACGACCCGGGCGACCGACCTGTGTTTCGCAATGTACGCGGCCATTCCCGCGCCTTGCGATAATCCGGATATGACAATGCGACTCCAATTCGGTTCCTCATTAAGAAGATAACCGTCCCAGTGCCTTGCGGCATCATGCTCTTGCAGATAACGCAACAGGCTTACGAGTCGATTGATAATCGACTCGGACTGCGTGTTCTCGACAACACTCTTAACGTCGCCGCCGAAAATGCGGCGTTGACGAAAATCACCCGAACAGGAAGCCAGTAGGCTTTGCGGGCACACTTGGACTACCGCGGGTTCGTCGTTGTACTCGAGACCGATGACGCGATAGCCTTGAGTGGCGACGCGGCGAAGAAAGGCCGCCGAGTTGCTGGGTTTACCGTTCGTTCCCGGCATGAAAACGACGAGTTGAGAATCGGGACCCGATTGTTCATCCAAGACGATGTAGTTCGGATCGTTGAATCGAGTGATTGCGGGATCCGCCTCCGACGGGCGAATTTCTTGAACGACAAGATTATCGGCAACGGTGAGCCGTGGAATCAGCAGCGCCTCTGCGCAAAACAGCGCGGCGATCGCCGTGTAAATTCCCGGCGTATGATGAGTGGTTCTCCTAGAGCTCAAGGTCGTCCTCCGGTCCGTCGCGGCGCAGTTCTGCGTGCGGTTCAACTACTCACTTGCCGTTCCACCCGCAAATGAGCTCCCAATCCGCCGCCGAATCAGTCTTCGGTCGAATTGGGTCCCATAGCACCGGATCCGTATACCCTGCGCTCTTGCTGGCCGTTCCATCATCGTAGTAGCGATCCCATCCATCGATCCGCATACGATGATCCTTGCAGTCGAAGGCTGTCAGCGAAAAATAGAATAACGGTGAAGGCCAGCGGTTTTTCCTTGTGGGTGGCGGAAGCAGATGCTTGAAGTTCACGCGTCGAACGAATCCTGACACTTGGATGCTCGACATATCAACATACGTCGAACTATTGCCCTCGCTCCTCACGAGCATCCAATTAGCCGGGGCAACTGGACAGGTCGGAAAGCTATCGAGCAACGTTTGGTTTTCTTGCGCCCACGCGATCTGTTTAGAACCCCTTCCGACGCCCGGATTGGTGCTTTGATGCGCACTATATTGGAGCCACCAGCTTTGCACGGCACCGATTTTCCAGTGGCCATCAATCTTCGATAATACGAGACTTCGAGTCTGATTCTCCCAATAGAGAGCGAGCCAGACTTGCGCCGTGCAATTGCTGCCGTCCTCGCAGTCGCAGCCCTCCGTCACACCGGAGATACTGACGATGACATCGGGGAAGACCTCAAGGACTGCCCGTTGCACTTCACGCACCTCTTCGTCAGTGATGTTGTCCTGCCTCAGGGGACCACTGGAGTGCCCTGGGTCGGTCGTTCGGATGTGACGGAACAATCCAGAGTTGTCGCGATGTTGTACATCGGTGGCACTTTGTCCGAGTGCCGTGGCGCAAAACAGGAAAGTGAGCGGTGCGATGAGGCGCAGGAACCCATGAAGGCTGCGCTTACGACCTTGGTGGTGATCACATTCCATTGCGCTTCGGATCATTCCAGCCTTCGCGTTTGTTTCACTAGGATAGCGCAAATCTAAAACACGGTTTATGGCGCGTCAGCGCGCTTGGGTTCATTCAGTAGTTGTGCCTCTCTCAGTTGCTTTATTTCCGCGCGTATCACGCGCGGCGGGCGGGACGGCAAGCCTGTAAAGAAAGGAAAGCGGTGTTGGTCGTGCGGTAGGTATTCATCCTCACCTATTTCCAGTTCCTCGGCCTTTGGGGTGTCGCCGCACATTTTCTTGACCATGGTGACAGATCCAAGGGGTCAGTTTGCTGCCGCGCTACCCGGGTTCATCTTGCGTAGGAAGGCCTTGTAACGCGGATCGCCGCGCAGCCGCTCGAACGCAAGGTCCGATGCCACGTCGCCCAGCCTGATGTCGCGCGCTGCGTAGCTGCGCTCGAGCCAGGCGAGTGCCTCGTCTGCATCGCCGATCGCCGCGTAGCCCTGCGCCACGCGATACGCCAGCGAGTCCCGGTTTTCGAAATGTGCAACGCGGTCGAGCGCCTCGCGCGCCTGCGGCAGGTGCCCCTCGCGCGCCAAGACGACCGCTAGGCACGCCTGCCCATAGCCACCGGCTGCGAGGCTGCACTCGCGTCTCGCGTCCCCGAGCCTGCCCTCTTCGAGGTAGCTCCAGCCGACCGTGGCGTGCAGTCCTTCTTCGAAGTTCGGGCTCAGCACAAGCGTCCGGCTCCACATCTCGCGAGCTTCAGCCGGGCGGTGCCCGGCCGCGAGCGCCTCGGCAAGTGCGTCGGTCGAGTTCGCGTCCAGAGGCGAAAGTTCCACCGCACGGCGCGCCGCACCAATCGCAGCCTCCGGGTCCCCGAGTGCGAGCATCAGGAAACTCCGGCGGCGAAAGATCGCCGTATCAGACGGATCGAGCGACATGGCGTGATCGAGGTCGGCACGCGCGCCCTCATAGTCGAAGTTGGCATGCATACGAATGAATGCGCGCACCGAATACGCATCGGCGAGGTCGGGCGCAAGCTCGATCGCGCGCTCGACCAAATGCAATGCGTCAGCCGTCGCAGCCGGCAACGTCGGGGGATCGTAATATGCCGCGTATATGTAATTCTCGATCGCGAGCCCGGCGTAGGGCTGCGCGTAGCCGGGATCGAGCCGAATCGCCTCGCGATAGGCCTGGATCGAGCGCTGCCCGGACGGACGATCGCTTTGCAGGTATGCATGATGGGCGAGGAGGTACAGGTCGTAGGCTGCCGGGTTCGTCGTGCGTCGGGAGGCGAGCGCGGGCTTGGCGACGATCAAATTGGCCTTCAGCGCCTCGACCACCGCCGCCGAGATCTCGTCCTGGACCTTGAAGATGTCGCGGACGTCGCGGTTAAAGGTCGACGACCAGAGTCGAAGCCCGGTGTCGGCGCGCACTAACTGGACACTCACGCGGACGTTATCGCCGACTCGTCGCACGCTGCCCTCAAGGACATTCGCGACGCCGAGATCCCGGGCGATGGTCCCGATCTTCTCGTTCCGACCCTTAAAGTAAAATGACGACGAGCGCGCCGTTACGTGCAGGTCCGGAACGAGCGCGAGCTGATCGAGCACTTCCTCCGCAAGGCCATCGGCGAAGTACTCCTGGTCGTGATGCTCACTCAGGTCCGCGAAAGGCATCACTGCGATCGACTTCGAGTTCGCCGCGGACGTGCCGGCGCCCCCGTGGTGGCTCCACGCGAACCAGCCCGCCACGACGAGCGTGGCAACGGCCGCGAGGGCAACGAGAGCCCATCGCGCCGAACGTCCACCGGGTGCGGAGGCAGTGACGTGCGACGCGGACGGCACGGCATCTGCCGACGTACCCGCGGGCACGGAAGCTACGAGCGCTGCAACGCGGGTGACGAAAGCCGAGGTAGCCTCGCCGCCGGGCAGGCGCGTCCACTGCATTTCACGAAATTTCTCTGGCACTCGAGCCTGTGAATCAGAGGTGCCGTCGATGACAATCGGGAGCAGAAAGGCCCGATCCTCGGCCATGTCATTGGTGCGATCGACCGCGATCCTCCACTCGCGCCGGAAGTAGCCTTCCTCGCGAGACTGGGTGTTTGCCGAGATGATCGGAACAAATAGGTAACAGGCCTTGATCTGCCTCCGTATCATCTGATCCCACGCATCACCGCCACGAAGCTCGCTCTGATCCAACCAAACTTCGATACCTGCGGCTCGCAACCCATTACAAAGATTCTGTGCTGGTTGGGCGTCCTGGGACGCGTAGCTTAAGAATACTGCTCTGCTTGAGTCGGTCACGATGCCCTGCTCACG
>Ga0210394_10008505_pt1 | contig 10539 bp, 7 predicted proteins | sample IncBWC12MmetaG_FD_160121 | JGI IMG/M metagenome (GOLD analysis project Ga0210394, IMG submission 160121) | Forest soil microbial communities from Barre Woods Harvard Forest LTER site, Petersham, Massachusetts, United States - Inc-BW-C-12-M | ecosystem: Environmental > Terrestrial > Soil >... | reverse complement strand
TGTCGGACAAGAACACGCCCGCGCCGGGATTCCAGTACAGCCTCACAAATTTGAAACCGGCCGAACCCGTGCATAAGGTCACCCTCACCTTTCCCGACGGCGCCAAACGCGAATTTCCCAGGAACATCACGGGCCTTGAGATCGCCAAGGGCATCTCGCCCTCGCTCGCCAAGCGGACGGTGGCAATGGCACTGGACGGGGAACTCGCTGACCTCAACGACGCGATCGAGAGCGATGCGAAGATCGAGTTCGTCAGCCGCGAGGAGCCGCGCGCGCTGGAACTGATCCGCCACGACGCCGCCCATGTGCTCGCCGAAGCCGTGCAATCGCTGTGGCCCGGAACGCAGGTCACGATCGGCCCGGTGATCGAAAACGGCTTCTATTACGACTTCTTCCGCAACGAGCCATTCACGCCGGAGGATTTCGCCTCAATCGAGAAAAAAATGCGCGAGATCATCGCGCGCGACAAACCCTTCACGAAAGAGGTATGGGATCGCGATCGGACAAAACAGGTGTTCCGCGATAAGGGCGAGAACTTCAAGGTCGAACTGGTCGACGCCATCCCGGGCGACGAGCCGATCAAGATCTATTTCCAGGGCGACTGGTTCGATCTGTGCCGCGGCCCGCATATGACCTCGACGGGCAAGATCGGCGGCGCCTTCAAACTGATGAAGGTGGCGGGCGCCTATTGGCGCGGCGATTCGAATAATCCGATGCTCACCCGCATCTACGGCACCGCGTTTGCCAAACAGGACGAGCTCGACGCTTATCTCAAGCAGATCGAGGAAGCCGAGAAGCGCGACCACCGCAAACTGGGCCGCGAGCTCGACCTGTTCCATTTCCAGGAGGAAGGCCCCGGCGTCGTATTCTGGCACCCGAAGGGCTGGACCATCTTCCAGGCACTGATCGCCTATATGCGCCGGCGGCTGACCGGCGACTACAGCGAGGTCAACGCGCCGCAGATTCTCGACAAGGCGCTATGGGAGACGTCCGGCCACTGGGACTGGTACCGCGAGAACATGTTCGCGGCGCAATCGGCCGGCGACGAGGCCGAGGACAAGCGCTGGTTCGCGCTCAAACCGATGAACTGTCCGGGCCATGTGCAGATCTTCAAGCATGGCCTGAAGAGCTATCGCGACCTGCCTCTGCGGCTTGCGGAATTCGGCGTCGTGCATCGCTACGAGCCTTCCGGCGCGATGCACGGGCTGATGCGGGTGCGCGGCTTTACGCAGGACGACGCCCATGTGTTCTGCACCGAGGCGCAGCTTGCGGAAGAATGCCTCAAGATCAACGAGCTGATCCTGACCACCTATGCCGACTTCGGCTTCGAAGGCGAACTCACGGTCAAGCTCTCGACCCGGCCCGAGAAACGCGTCGGCACCGACGAGATGTGGGATCATGCCGAACGCGTGATGGCGACGGTGCTGAGCGAGATCGAGGCGAACAGCCACAACCAGCGCATCAAGACCGCGATCAATCCCGGCGAAGGCGCCTTCTACGGGCCGAAGTTCGAATATGTGCTGCGCGACGCCATCGGCCGCGACTGGCAATGCGGCACCACGCAGGTCGACTTCAACCTGCCCGAACGTTTCGGCGCGTTCTACATCGATGCCGATGGCTCGAAGAAGACGCCGGTCATGGTGCATCGGGCGATCTGCGGCTCGATGGAGCGTTTCATCGGCATCCTGATCGAGCACTATGCCGGCAACTTCCCGCTCTGGCTGGCGCCGATCCAGGCGGTGGTCACCACCATCACCTCGGAAGGCGACGAATACGCCAAGGTGGTTGCGGCCGCAGCGCGTCGCGCGGGCTTGCGCGTCGAGATCGACTTGCGCAACGAGAAGATCAACTACAAGGTCCGCGAACATTCGCTGGCGAAAATTCCGGCGCTCCTTGTGGTCGGCAAGAAGGAAGCCGAGACCCATTCGGTCTCGGTGCGCCGGCTTGGCAGCGAAGGACAGAAGGTGTTGGCGACCGATGAGGCGATCGCAGCCCTCGTCGAGGAGGCCACGCCGCCGGATGTGAAACGGGCGCGGTCTATCGCCTGATCTTCATAATCGCTCTAAAGACGGCTTCCGCAGGACAGATGGTACGCCTATCTCTGCGGTGCAGCCGCCAATATTTGAGGACATTTTTGTGCCCGATGCCATCGATCTTCTGAAGACCCGCCGTTCCGTCAAGCCGCGCGAGATGATTTCGCCGGGCCCCTCGCCCGCCGAGCTTGAAACCATCCTGACGATCGGCACACGAGTGCCTGATCACGGCAAGCTTGCGCCATGGCGCTTCATCATTTTCGAGGGCGATGCGCGCGTTCGTGCTGGCGACATTATTGCGGGCGTTTTTGCACGGAAAAATCCAAATGCGCCGCCGGCCGAGATCGATGTCGAGAAACGTCGTCTCACCGATGCGCCGCTGGTGATCGGGATTGTCAGTTTCACCAAACCGCACCCCAAGGTGCCGCCCTGGGAACAGGAATTATCCGCAGGCGCAAGCGCCATGAACATCGTCACCGCGGCAACCGCGCTCGGCTACGGCGCGTGCTGGCTCACGGGGTGGTTTGCTTTCGATCGCGACGTCCTCGACGGTTTTGGGTTGAAGGCGGACGAAAAACTCGCCGGTCTCATCCATATCGGCACGTCGTCAAAACCGAGCGAAGACCGGCCGCGGCCCCTGCTTTCAGACATCGTCACGCGGTTTTAAAGAATTTCGCTCGATGCGTCATTGCCGGGCATAGCCGTTCGAAGAACGGCGTCGCTTCCGTTCGCCTATGCCCGGCAATCCATCCTTTCGGAGAGAGTTCTCTTCGAAGCCGGATGGATGCCCGGATCAAGTCCGGGCATGACGCTTGTTCCTATGCCGCCTGCGAAGCGCGACGGCCAAATCGGGACAAAAGTGCTGCGACTTCGCTTGCCGGCTTTGCCGCACTAAACAGGAATCCCTGCACTTCATTGCAGCCCTCGTTGCGCAGCCAGTCGAGCTGATCGATGGTTTCCACACCTTCCGCCGTCGTAGTGATGTTCAGGCTGCGGCCAAGACCGGAGATGGCACGCACGATCGCAACGCAATCGGGACGCTCGGCAATATCCTTGACGAAGGAGCGGTCGATCTTGATCTTGTCGAACGGGAAGCTTCGCAAATAGCTCAGGCTCGAATAGCCGGTGCCGAAATCGTCCATCGAGATGCTGACGCCGAGTTCGCGTAACTGATGCAGGATGGCGAGATTGGCTTCGGTTTCCGCCAGGAACACCGATTCGGTGATCTCGAGCTCGAGCCGCAGCGGCGACAATCCGGAATGCGCCAGCGCGGAGATCACCGCCTGCACCAGATTGCGGCTGCGGAACTGCACGGCCGACAGGTTGACCGCCACCTTGACGTCCGCTGGCCATCGCGTCGCCTCGGTGCAGGCTTCGCGCAGCACCCACTCCCCGAGCGGCACGATCAAACCGATATCCTCGGCGATCGGAATGAAATCCGCCGGCGAGATCATGCCCTTGTCGGGATGTTGCCAGCGCAGCAACGATTCAAAACCGCTGATACGGTCGGCGCCGATGTCCACCAGCGGCTGATAGTGAAGTTCGAACTCGCCATTGACGAAGGCGCGGCGCAAATCGATTTCCATGTCGCGGCGTTTCTGCGCGAGGCGGTCCATCTCGCGTTCAAAGAAACGATGAACGCCGCCGCCGTCGGACTTCGCCCGGTACAGCGCCATATCGGCGTTGCGCATCAATTCTTCGCATGTCGTGCCGTCGCTGGGCGAAAGCGCAATGCCGACACTGGCGCCGATCACGACCTCGACGTCGTCGATATCGTAGCTGGCGCTCAACACGTTGATCAGGCTGGTCGAGAAGTCGCTGACCTCGTTCGGCGAAACATCTGTGCTGAGGATCAGCGCAAACTCGTCGCCGCCGAGCCGGGCCGCGACCTGGTTGCCCCGAACCTGCGACCGCAGGCGATCGGCAACCAGTCGCAGAAGACGATCTCCCATGGGATGGCCAAAGGAATCGTTGACGTTCTTGAACAGGTCAAGATCGACACACAGGACCGCCACCCGCTTGTTGTCGGCTCGAGGTCCGCTCAATGCTTCGCGAAGCCGTTCCTGGTAGAATTCGCGGTTGGGCAGATCGGTCAACCCGTCGTGATGGGCCATGTAGGCGATACGCGCCTCGGCTTTGCGCCGTTCGGTCATGTCAACGACGGCGACGAGATAGCCGTCGCGCCCTTCGAAAGCTACCCGCCGCCCGAAAGTCAGGACATGAATCTCGCTGCCGTCAGCCTTGATATGCCGCCAGTTGCGGCTGGACTGATAGGTATCGCCGATATTGAGCAACGCCTCCTTGTGGCTGATCCGCTCGTCTTCCGGCCAGATATCCTGGAGCCTCATGGCCAGAAAAGTCTCGCGGCTATATCCGTAGTGCTGGATCGCCGCGTCGTTGACACCGAGAAATTCCGTCGTTCCGGCGTCGAACACCCACATCGGCATCGGGTTGTTGTCGAACAGCAGCCGGAAAGAGGCTTCGCGTCGCTTCAAGGCGGTGACATCGGAGACGGTCAGCGCGAGAATGTCGCCAAAGGCGGTCGCGCCCAATTTCAGGTTTCGATCGTCGCTGTCGATCTCGAACTGATCGCCCTCGCCGCTTCTGACGACGCGAAGCAATCGCTCGACAACCTCGCAACCGCAAAGAAGATTTCCATTTGAGCTGAGCCGCTGCCACAGCAGCTCGGCCGCCGGCAATTTGAGCAGTCGCGCGGCTCCCGCATTGTGGTGCACGATCTGGAAATCGAACGGCTGGCCTTGCGGATCGCGGATCGCCGCGAGCGACAACACACCTTCGTCGGTGGCGGAGAAAATCGCATCGAGCAGATTGTATTGCTGCTCGCGTTCATTGACGTAAACGCCGATCAGCGTATGGCCCCAGCGTGAGGCGGTCGGAAGCGCAAGGACGTCGTAAATCTGAACCAGCCCGTCGCGCACGCAATGGGCGGCGGTCAGGTAGGGACGGCTGTTGTTGAGCGCGCAGGCCGCGGCCTCGGCCAGTACCGTCGCGCAATCCGGCGACAAGCTGCCAATCGGGATATCCCAGCACTCGTTTCCCAGCCATTTCTGGGCGTAGCGGCCGGTGCGGGATACTTCGAGCCCGTCGTTGCCGTCCTTGAGAAGAACGATGTGGTCGGCGAGCCGGCCAAGACTCCCGAGCATCACATCTTCATAAGCCGGCAGTTTTTCACCCGGCCGCAATGCCGCCTGCCACTTGCGCTGCAAGACCGGGACATCATCGAACATTTCCGGGTTGGATTTCCCCGACGACTTCCTGGCAGCAAGCATGACATTCCCCAACACGCGCAGATCAACGGCGCGCTGCATCCAATGCGGCGGCGCTTAAGGCGGTGTAAAAATTCCGCGGGGCGGGTGTGGGGGTCGCGATTATGACAGTTTTAAATCGCGTAATGGTTAGTGTGCGTTAGAGATTATGACAGGGCATGCTTGCAAACATCAGCGCGCGACGACTTCGACTTCGCCATCGACGCCGTTAACGACGTTGAAGGGGCGCTCGTACACCTTGCCTTCATTCTTGGCGATCGCGCGATATTCGCCTTCCGACAGCACGACGCGGGGGAATGCGCCGATCGACTCCTTGATGACGTCGCCGCCCGGCGTGATCACCGACCACGCGGTGTTGGCCAGCGCCTCGCCACCGCGATCGCTGACGAGTTTGAGCGTGATGACGGCCGCACGATGGGTGATGATCACGTCGGTCAGCTTGCTTGCCTGGACGCGAATATCTGAGCGCACCACCGAATTGGCGTCGCCGTAGTTGGAAATGATGTAATAGGTGCCCTCCGGCACCAGCACGACGTCGCCGGGGGCGACGTTCGGCACGAGCGAGGCGCGCTCGCCAACTTCGAACTGGCTGCCCTTGTAGATGGCAAACGAAATCTGATTCTGCGGAATCTTCGAGGTACCGACGCGGCCTTCGATACGAAGTCCGCCGGCCGGAAGGACGAAGGATTCGCGGTCGGTTTCCGCCTTCAGCGTCACGGGGCGGACCGCGCTGACCAGTCCCAGCGCGACATGGATGACATAATTGCCGGGCGGCAGCACGATATTCGGCGTCGCGCCGCGATCCTCGCGGACCAGTTTGAAATTGCCGGTCTCATCGGGCCGGTCAGAAAAAATCCGCCAGACGAGCCCGCCGGTCACCACCGGCAGGTCCTTGCCGAAACGGGCCGTCAGCGCCAGCACGGCCTGGTTCGGCGCGGAGGCGCCGGGCGGCGGAACGGCCGGCGGCACGGCGGCAACGGAAGGCTGGGTCAACGGCGCCGGCAGGTTGGGAATCGATGCCGGGCCGGACGGCGGCGCGAGGTTCATCGCCGGTCCCGAGGGGGCCTCCGGGACTGCCGCCGGCGGTACCGGTGGCGGCCGGTCGCTGAACATTTGTGCCGAAACGGGCGCGGCAAAGGCTGAGGCCAGAAGGAAGACGGTCACCGGCGCCACGCGCCCACGCACGCCCCGCCACAATCCCCTACCCTGCTTTCCCCAAATCATGACGGATGCTTTTCACCGAAAACGCGGCAAATTCAAGCCTCCATCGGTTGAGCCGGCACAATGGAACCGGCCCGTATCACCATGGTTACTTCTGAAGTCGCCGCGGTCTTGTCACAATCTTTGCCCTACCCCTACGTAAACCATGCTTTTCGGCCATTCTGGCCGATGCGGGCTTCTCGCTATAGCCTCTCGTTTCCCGAAAGGAGATTATTTTCGGTGCTGGATAACTGGATGGGACGAGGCCAAGGCGGCGCGGAAAGCCAGGACAGGCCGGCCGGCAGGCGGCCGGTGATCGGACTCGCGCTTGGCGGCGGAGCGGCGCGTGGCTTCGCCCATGTCGGCATTGTCCGGACGCTGATGGCCCACGGCATCGTTCCTGATGTCGTGGTCGGCACCTCCATCGGCGCGGTGGTCGGGGGCGCCTATGCGGCGGGGCATCTCGATACGCTGGAAGCGTGGGCGCGCCGCCTGCAGCCGCGAAGCGTCCTTTCCTATCTCGATCTTCGGCTGAACGGCTCGGGCCTGATCGGCGGCGACAAGCTTGCCGCGGAGCTCGAGGCGGCGATCGGCTCGACCCTGATCGAAGACCTGCCGCTGAAATTTGCTACGGTCACGACCGAAGTCCGCACCGGCCACGAAACCTGGGTCACTCACGGCCGCATGGTCGATGCGATGCGCGCTTCGTATGCCTTGCCGGGCATATTTGCCCCGGTTCTGATCGGTGGGCGCTGGCTGGTCGACGGCGCGCTGGTCAATCCGGTGCCGGTATCGGCGGCACGCGCGCTTGGCGCCGAAATCGTCATCGCCGCCAACCTATCAAGCGATATTTTTACACACTCCACCACGATCTATTCGCACGGCGCATCCGCAGTCGTCCGCGAAGAGCCGGCCGAGCCGGCCCCGCCGAAGCGCGGCCTGGGCAAATTTTTCTCGGCCGAGCGTGCGGTGAAACGCGAATTTTTCGGCAGCGCCGGCCGGCCCGGCATTTCTTCTGTCATGGTCGATGCCTTCAACATCATGCAGGACCGCATCACCCGCGCGCGCCTTGCGGGCGACCCTCCGGATCTTCTGATTACGCCCAGGGTAGGTCAAATCGGCTGGTTTGATTTTCACCGCGCCGACGAGCTGATCGCGCATGGCGCGCGCGCCGCCGAGCGCGCCATCGTCTCCCTCCAGGAGGTTATCGAGGTGCTGGCGCCGCCTATTTGAAGTTCCTGCACCACAAGTGGCGAGTTCGATCCGGGCGAACCGGTCAGGCCGTCTTGATATATTCGCGCAGCGCTTCCTGCTCGTGCTCGTATTCCTGGACGCGCCACTTGACGATGTCGCCGATCGAGATCAGGCCGACCACCCGCTCGCCATCGACGACCGGCAAGTGGCGGAATTTTCCAAGCGTCATCATTTCCATGATCGCCGCGACCGTATCGGACTGCTTGCAGCTCACGACCTTGCGCGTCATCACAGCGCTGACGGGCTCTTCGAGGGCACCTGCTCCCCGCTCGCCCAGCACGCGCACAATGTCACGCTCCGACAGGATGCCTTCGATCCGGCCCGCGCTCATCACGAGCACGGCGCCGATCTTGCGCGCACCCAGGATTTTGATGGCGGAGGAAAGTTTCGCCTCCGGATCGACGCTCTGGATTTGGTGACCCTTGGTATCGAGAATTGCACGTACCGTCATTGTCGTCTCCCTGAAGTCGATCGCACCCTCGAACGAGCGCCTTCTTCACTTTTGAGTCTTCAAACAACAGTGTGGCGCCGATTTGGTTGCTAGTGGGGCGAATCTGACATCCGCTACCACCGGGCGCCTTGATGCGGTGGTTGTGGCCCGAAAACCACATCACGGGTCATGCCGTGCCGCACACCGCAAATGATGGATGAAATAGTCCCGCCCCGCAAGCAAGCTTGGGAAAAATTCAGGACGACGCATCTGCAGCATCGGCAGCCGCGCGCGGAACAGGGTCGAACAGCGAAAACAGCAGAAGTCCGGCCAGAAAACCGCCGATATGCGCCTGCCAGGCGACGCTGACGCCCTCGGCACCGATCGCAATCGACCCCAGGCCGAAAACGATATTGACGCCGAACCAGATGGCGAGAAAGGCGAGCACGCGGCGGTCGCGCAAGGCATGCCACAAGGGTTGCGCGGGTACTTTTGCCGCGGCGTCCGCATCGCCGCGGCTGAAGGACAGAAAACTGCCGCGCACGAAGGCAAAGCGGATGGCGGCGGCCATCGTGCCCGAGACGGAGGCGGATGCACCGATCATCGGTGCCAGCGCGTGCTCGTGGGTCGCAAGATGCGCCAGCGCGCCGGCCGCCGCCGTCATGGCCATAAAGGCGAAAAACCGGACCGCGCCGAAACGCCGCGCCAGCGCGCTGCCGAACGGCAACAGCCACAGCACGTTGAAACCGATATGGCTGAGATTGGCGTGCAGCAGCGAATAGGTCACGAAAGTCCAGACCTTGGCGCCCTCCCCGCCGGGAAAGCCGATCGCCAGCAGGCTTGAGTCGTAGCGCTTCGGAATGAAGCCGAAAACGTCGATGGTCCAGTTCTCGAGGTCAGGCGGCAGCAGCACGCGCAAGTGAATGACCGCCAGCAACAGGATGTAGGCGGTCAGCGCAACCGGCAGCGTCAGGAACGGCTCCCGCGCGGCGGCCGGCGGCTGCGGCAAGATTTCTGGCGGAAATTCTTCGGGTGGAGATTCCAAGGGCTGTGATCTCTGGAAGCGAGCGATGCGCCCCATTAGAGGGTTTTGCGGTCCAGTGGAAGCCGGTTGCCGTGTAGCGCACCTAGCCGTTACGATATGCCAGTTGAACGAAGGCCGCAGCGCCTAGAAAATAGGCCGTACGGGAGAGAAGCACCATGAACCTGCACCGCAGAACCATGCTCGGCGGTCTCGCATCCCTGGCCGTTCCGCTTCCGGCTCTCGTCAGACCAGCCGCCGCCGCCGACAAAATCAAAATCGGCTTTCTTCTGAAAACCATGCAGGAGGAGCGCTACCAGCGCGACAAGGCCGCCTTCCTCGCCAAGGCCAAGGCGTTGGGCGCCGAGGTGATCTTCGATTCGGCCAACAACGACGAACAGACGCAGCTGGCGGCGTTCGAAAACATGCTGTCGCGGGGTGCAGGAGCGATCGTGCTGCAGCCGGTCAACACCGGCACCGCCGGAAGCATGGTCACATCAGCCCACAGGAACGGCGTGAAGGTCGTCGGTTACGATGCCATGCTCGTCAACGGCCCGCTCGATGCCATGGTGATGCAGGACAGCTGGGCCGTCGGCAAGCTTCAGGCGGAAGCCATGGTGGCGTGGCTGAAGGCAAAATATGGATCGATCACCGGCAACGTCGTGCTTATTCGCGGACAGCCGGGCGATTCCAACGCCAATACGATGAGCAGCGGGGTTCTCGAGGTGCTGAAAGCAAACTCCGGGCTCAAGCTCGTCGCCGATCAGTCACATGAAGGCTGGTCGCCGGACAAGGCGATGGCAACCACGGAGAACCTCCTGACCAAATCGGGCAACAAGATCGACGCCGTGATCTGCAACAATTCCGGCATGGCGCGCGGCGTCATCGCCGCCCTCGACGCCCAGGGCCTCGCCAACGCCGACAAGATTTTTGTCGCCGGCTCCGACGCCGATCTCGTCAACATCCAGTATGTGGCGCAGGGCAAGCAGGCCGTGGACATCTGGAAAAAGATCGATCCCCTCGCCGAAAGTGCGGCCGAAATCGCGGTGACGCTTGCGACCAACCCCGACAAGGACCCGAAGTCCCTGTTCAAGGTCGACCGGGTGATCAACAACGGCGCGGTCGACGTGCCGACACTTGTGACGCCGGTCGTTCTGGTCGACAGGAACAACCTCGACCAGACGATCATCGCTGAAGGGTTTTACACCCACAAGCAGGTCTACGGAAAATAGGCGGCGAAATTTCAGACGCCAGATCAGCGAACAGGCGCTAGGCGCTTATCTGCTCTTCGCCGGCAACGCCGGTGCGCCCAAC
>Ga0210394_10008504_pt1 | contig 10540 bp, 7 predicted proteins | sample IncBWC12MmetaG_FD_160121 | JGI IMG/M metagenome (GOLD analysis project Ga0210394, IMG submission 160121) | Forest soil microbial communities from Barre Woods Harvard Forest LTER site, Petersham, Massachusetts, United States - Inc-BW-C-12-M | ecosystem: Environmental > Terrestrial > Soil >... | reverse complement strand
GAATTATCGAACTCAGCACCATCGCTCCGGAAACGATCCGCCGGCTGCACGATGCCGCCCGGAGACTTGACATCACCGTACTGGATGTAGCAGTCTCGGGCAGCACTCCTGCCGCCGAGGCCGGGGCGCTGACCCTATTTGCCGGTGGAGAGCGCAAGGCCTTCGAGGCCTCCGGACCAATATTTGCCGCCATTGCGAAACAATGGTTTTACATCGGCCCAAGCGGCTCCGGCCTGGCGATGAAGTTGGTGGTGAACACGCTTCTGGGACTGGGCATGCAGGCTATTGCCGAAGCCGTTGCACTGGGTCGCGCGCTTGATCTGCCGCGCGAGCTTGTGTTTGACACACTCGCCAAAACTGCTGTCGTCGCCCCCGCCTTCGCCGGGAAAATGGTGAGCGCCAAGCAGCATGACTATACGCCGCAGTTTCCGGTTCGCCTCATGCACAAAGACTTCCGGCTGGTCTTAGCCGCCGCGGCGCGGGCAGGGCTTGATATGCCAGCGACGGAAGCATCCGCGGCAGTCAACGCCGCGGAGGATGCATCCGGAGGCGAGGAGGATTTCTCCGCCGTCATCCGGCGAATGGAACAGCAAGCTGAATTCGCGCCCGCCGGGCCGCCTGCGACTTAGTCCAGACTTAGTCCGCACTTCTCACAGACTTTTTGGGCAGCGATGTGGCGCACGCACTCGTTGCGTGCTGCGTCGCCACTCCTGGCGACACTCGTGCTCGGACGCTATGTCAGCGCCCGACGAAGTGTCGAGAATAGTCTCGACACCGCACGCGTAGGCGCGTGCGCCACATCGCTGCGCCAGTTGTGAGATATCCGACTTAGTAGCCCCGGGGAGCTGAGGCGATTGGCAATGGAAACACCGATGAAAGTCCGGTTGCCGCGGACCCGTCCTTAACGCACTGGGGCAAGTCCTATCAGGGCGCGCCGGGAGACGAGATCCTGACAAGGGACCGCAGGGACTCAGGAAGCTGGTGGAAATCCGCGGGGCTCACCATAGCCGGGGAGATCGGCGCGGGACCGTTGTCCTTCAGCAATGCGGTCCCGGTGGGACTCAGCAATAGCTGAAGGAATTTGATCGCATTCTCCTTGTTCGGGGCTTCCTTTAACAAAGTGATCCCCCATGCGAGGCGGGCGCCTGGAACCGCTATCGTGCGCGCACTCCGAGGAGTGCCGAGTCCCGGCAGAACCACCACCGCATGCTGCCGGTAATAAGCATCCTTCGCAGGGTCCGACAGATTGATCTCGTCGGGCAGGTTCACATAGCGATAGTCCGGGTTGGTGGTTGCCGTCGCATGGGCGTTGTGTTCATAGGCGAACTGAAAATCCAATTGCTTGCCGAGAACGAGATCCGTAGAATCCGGGCCCGGAACCACCATGTGCTCGAGCATGTTGTTGTAGAGATTCGGGACCTTGTAATACGCTGCCGCCAACTGGAAGATCATGGGAGCACGGTAGGCGCCGGGGTCGAGAAATGGATTCCCTCCGCCAATCGCGACTCCCGGCATGGTCAGGATTTCGTACCATTTCGCAGCCGCTCTCGGAACCGAGTTCGACGCGGCGTTGAAAGGTTGGCTGCCGGCTTCGGCAATGGGCGGCAATTTCTTTGCAGCCAAACCGTTCGCCGAATATACCAGCACCATTTTGCCCTGCGCAAAGACAATATCGAAATTCGCATAACCGGCGGGTTTCATGAACAGATCGATGTCCAGGTAGTCGGCCGGCGCGTAGAGGTCGCAAGCCTGGCCTCCCGCGGTAATCTGGCGGCCGGCGTCGACGCTGCCCATGGCCGTATCCTTCACTTGAATGCCGGTTTGGCACGTGAATGCGTCTTCCAGCGGTTTGAAAGCCCGCGTCAGACTGCCGGCGCGATAGACGATCAGTTGCTGGTTGGAAGGCGGGGCGCATTTGGGCGTCTGAGCGGCGGCAATGGATGCCAGCGATAAGACGAAAAGAAGTAAGATCATTTCGTTTACCTCAAAAAGCGAACCGCATGGAGGCCGTGAGCAGCCGCGGCGCTCCCAGGTGCGCGAGATAGCTGCCGGTGCTTTGCCCCGTGATGCTGCCAGGACCCAAGGTCGACCAATAGTGCACATCGGTCGCGTTATTGGTCGCGACGCGGAACGTGGTCAATTTCCCCTTGATTCTGGTGATGTAGCGGACGCCGAAATCAAAGATGTTGTACTGGGGAGTGTACTCGCTGTTAATGTCGTCGATCGGCCGGCGTCCTACATGTTGCCAGTCGAAATTCAAGAAAACGCCGGTTAGCTTTGGCAGATGATACTCGGCAAGAATATTGGACTTGTAGTCGGGAATGCCCACAAAATCCTTGTTGTTCGTAGCGGCGATGCCGGTGTCGGTGAGCTTCGGATTCAGCACGGACAGACCTCCCGTGACCATAAGACTCTCGAAGATCCTGCCGGAGAGCATGGTTTCAATACCGTAGTTGACCTGATTGCCGGTTATCTGATAAGCCTCGCAATTGGATGTCCCGGACTGAGTTCCGCAGGCCGGATTCACCACGCCGGCGGTGTAATTTGCAAACGGCCGCTCCACCCGGAACAAGGCGGTCGAGAAGTTGATCTTACGCACCCTCAGTTTATAGCCGATTTCTCCCTCCTTGCTGCGGTAAGCCGGCAGCGCCTGGTTGGCATTGACGATGATGGTGCTGCCGCTATTCGCCGCGGCGACATCCGGCGCCTGAATGCTGTCGGCAAAGGTTCCGTAGAAGGTCATGTCGGCGCGTGGCTTAAATATCACGCTGGCGGAGGGGCTGACTCCCTGGCTGACATATCCGCCAGGGATCGGAGATCTTTGATAGCCCGTGGCTGCGGTGTCTGTAAAACTGTCGGTCCAAGTCCAGTCCTGGCTGGCGGCCACTCTTATCAGCCACTGCGGAGTCAGCGTAATGGAATCGCCAAAGCTGAATCCTTGTTGATGGATGATACTGGACTCATAAATGCCGCTCGATGGGCTGGTCTTGGCGTATGAAAAAACGCCGGCGGGCGGAATCACATCGACCAGCGGTTCGGAGATATTTGCCTCACAGATGCCTGGTGGCGTGTTCGACGTGCACAGGGCCGTTTTGGCGGGGCTGGTAACGGGTGAGTAGGAGGCGAATCTGTAGCCAGTGCTGCCAATCACGATGTCGTGGCGGATACTCCCCGTCTTGAACCTGCCGGTCAGGTATGAAAGGTTGCTGTCGACGTGAAAGCGCGGCGCCAGCGCTGAGAAGCTGTTGGCGAGGTAGCTCTTGTAATCTCCGGTGTTATCGACGAGCTGGTTGACCGCCGTATTGATATTGCGATCGGCGATCTGGTTCAGCCCCCCAACTACAAGGTGCCAGTTGGAGCTGAAGTCGTGTTTCAATCGCAATTCGCCGATCTGCGAGTTAAGATTCACGCCCGAGAAAGATTGTCCATAGCCTTCGAGAGTCGGATTCGGCGCATCCTCGGGAATCAAAATACTCTTGGACCCCGGTACATACAGCGGGGTCGTGGTAGGCGAATAGGCGAACCAGCCGGGATATCCGTGCTGATACAAGTTGTAGTAACTGTAGTTCCCTTCGATGACAGTGTGGGCCGTGGGACGAAAATCGGCCGCCACCGCGCCCAACTGACGCCGGAGTTGGCTGTGATCGGCATAGCCGTTGCCATCGCCCAGCAACACATTCGTTCGGTACCCGAACATCTTTCTCTTCCCCAAGCGTCCCCCGACATCGATATGCGCGGTAGCGACGGTACTGCCTTCGTAATCCAACTCGATTTCACCGAACGGCTCCTCAGTGGGGCGCTTGGTCACGAAGTTGAACATGCCCGACGGATTGGCCGGACCATACAGCGGACCGCCCAGTCCGTTGACCACCTCGACCTGCTCGTATTCTTCCAGCGCGGAAGGAGTTGTAACCGCGATTCCCATCCCGTCCTTGAGATCGTTTTGCATGTTGCTGCCTTGCATGCCGCGAGTCTCGGGGCGCAGAACCTCCGGTCCCTGCATCTCCTGGAACGACACCAGGGGCAGGTACTTGGCGGCTTCCTTGAAGTTTCTCGATTGCGTGTCGTCAATCAACTGGCGCGAAATCACATTCACCGAGTAGGGAAGATCCAGGATCGGCGTCGTTCCGAGGGGTCCGCCCGCTGCCACGGTGTCCACGCGATAGGCATTCTCAACGGTGCCGGCGGAGACATTTACGGTCCCGGTGACTCCGGCCAGCGTCAGGGCAAAATCGAAGGTCACGGTCTGACCGGCAGCCACTTTGAGTTCAGCGCTCACGCTCGGATTGAAACCTTTGACATCGACCGCGGCGACATAGGAGCCGGGCTGCAACGACGAGAACGCGTAAGCGCCCTGGTTATCGGTGACCGCCGTGATCCTGGCTTTCGTTTGCTGGTTCGTGAGAATCACCTGTGAGCCGGAGACCACCGCCTGATCCGGGTCCTTCACCACGCCCGTAATTTGACCAGCGTTCGCGGTCTGCGCAATCGCCGGGAATGTTAGCAGCAGCGACGCGATGATGAGACCCCAGGTCGGCTTCCGCACATATGCAATGTCGTACATATCTTCTTCAAACAAGCTTCAGCTTTCCCACTGCCTTCCAAGCATAGAGCGATAGGTAGAAATATGGGAATATGAAATCCACACCCTATCTTGAGCGGGCAAAAGGGAGGCCGCACTGATCCACATCGAAATCGAACCCGTATGGCGTTTCAAGCAAGATGGCGACACGCCGTCCATCCTGGTAATGCTCGATTTCCTGAACGAAATCCGGGTGACCGGAAAAATCGGCCGGGCGGCCGATCGGGCGGGCGTTTCGTATCGGCACGCCTGGAATCTGATCGAGAAATGGTCGGCCTTTTTCGGAGCGCCGTTGGTGGATAGGAAGCAGGGGCGCGGAACCAGCCTGACCGCTTTCGGCGGCAAGCTGGTATGGGCGGGGCAGCGGCTCCAGGCGCGTCTGGGACCGCAACTTCAGAACCTGGCTCAGGAGCTGGAAACGGAGATCAACCAATTTCTCCCGCACGGCCCTTCGATCATCCGCGTGCACGCGAGCCATGGCTTCGCCGTTTCGAAGTTGAGAGAACTGCTCAGCCGTGAAGCGGACCTGGGCGTGGACCTGCGATATGTCAGCAATCAAAATTCGCTGGTCTCCCTGGCGCACGATGGATGCGATCTGGCGGGCATGCACCTGCCACAGGGAGAGTTGCGCAAGACCAGCATCGCCGCCACCAAGGGCTGGCTGATTCCGAGTGTTCATCGCGTGATCGGCCTGGTCACTCGCGAGATGGGCCTGATGGTCAAGCGTGGAAATCCGCTTCGGATCGTTTCGATTGAGCAACTGCTCGATCCCGGGGTCCGCTTCGTAAACCGCGATCCCGACTCCGGGACTCGACTGCTGTTCGATCAGTTGCTGACGCAGCACGGGCTCGACGGTTCGCGCGTCACACGCATCAACGGCTATGAGCAGGTTGAATTCACGCATGCGGCCGTTGCCGCCTATGTCGCAAGCGATATGGCCGATGTAAGTTTCGGTGTGGAAGCCGCGGCCCGGCAGTTCGATCTGGATTTTGTTCGATTAGTTACGGAAGACTATTTCTTTGTCTGCCGCAAGCAGCTCCTGGAGCTGGGATCGATCAAACGCGTCCTGGCGATCATGCGAAGCGAAGAATTCCAAATGGCCATCTCGCAGTTGCCGGGCTATCGATGCAAGGACGCCGGGATCGTCAAAACCGTTCGAGAGGCTTTCCAGCGGTCGGGATAGCGACGGTGTCGCGTGGTGGGACAGGCGGTTTCGCCTGTCATGCCCACCTGTCATGCCCACCATGATAGACTCCGGGCAAGCAAGATGCGGCTTCTTTTCGTGCTCGTCCTCGCCATCCTCGCCAACGCTCAGCTACGTGGAGGAGAGGCGCGAACCCGTGAAGTGATTCACCACGATGACGTCGCCATCGAAGTGATCGCGGAAGGCGGCGGTCCGGTAATCATCCTGCTTCCGTCATTAGGTCGCGACTCGGAGGAATTCGATCCAGCGGCCGAACGGATTGCCGCCGCGGGCTTTCGCGTACTGCGCCCCCAGCCGCGAGGTTATGGCCGTAGCGTTGGGCCGATGCAGAATCTTACGCTGCACGATTTCGCCCGCGATATCGCCGCCGTGATTCTGCATGAGAACGCCCAACACCAGAGCAACGCTCCCGCCATCCTCGCCGGTCACGCCTTCGGGCATTTTGTCGCAAAAATGACGGCTGTGGACTTCCCCAAGCTAGTGCGAGCCGTCATCCTGATTGGGGCCGCGCAGAAGCAACCGAACCCGGAGGTTCAGAAGTCGGTCAGCATCGCCACGGACCCCTCGCAGCCCGAGGCTGAGCGGCTCAAGCATCTGAAGCTGGTATTTTTTGCCGCCGGCAACGATCCCACGCCCTGGCTGACCGGGTTTCACGCCAACGTGCGCCAAGCGGAGATGGTCGCCCGCGATGTCACTCCGCAGCAGGAATACTGGTCGGCTGGAAGCGCGCCGATCCTGGATATCCAGGGCGCCGACGACCCTTACCGGCCCAAGTCGAGCTCGAACGAACTAGTTGAGGAGTTCGGCGCCCGCCGCGTCTCCGTGGTGATCGTTCCCCACGCCGCGCATGCCGTCATCGTGGAGCAGCCGCGCCTGGTGGCCGATGCGATCGTCAAGTACGCGCGCGGCCTGCCCAAGTAGGGCAAGGACGGCGCGATCTCTGGCTAGCGAAATCGAACGAGCTTGAGCATTGGGCCAATCTCCGTCTGGCCCCTCGTCCAGTAGCCTTTCGAACTTGTCGCCTTTCGCGGGAATGGTGCGATTCGCCGACAATATTAATATAGAGGCTATCCGGCGTGAACATCGCTCACTCCATCCAAAGTATCGGTTTTCTGACGGCATTCAGCGAATCGGTGCTGGCGTACCCGATCGTCCTGTCGGCTCATCTGACGTGCATCGCGCTCTTCGGGGGCATGATTCTCATGACCAACCTGCGGCTTCTGGGGCTCACCTTTAGAAGCCTGACGATCACGGAGATGGTGACAGCCTTCCGTCCATGGAAACGTGTGGGGGGCGCCGTCATGATCGCCACGGGCTTGCTCTTAGCCTCCTCTGAGGCGGAAAAGTACGCGCCCAATCCCTACTTCTGGACCAAGATGGTGGTTCTGGGATTGATCGGCATGCACGCCCTGATCTTCCGCCCACTCGTTTACAACCAGACCGACGAGCTGGATCGATCCCCGGTCATCCCTGCCAAAGCGAAGGTCGCCGCGATTCTCTCGGTGGTCCTGTGGATCGCCATGTTTACCATGGGAAGACTTATCGCATACTGGGAGGGGTATGAACAATGAACCTGCGAAAAATGGGGACATCATTGCCTGTCCCGCCTCGACAAACCGTGTGTTGTCGGTGACGCCACCAGGCGGGACAGGCTATGGTGTCCCCATTTTTTCACCTTCTCGCTCGGCTGAGACTAGTACCAAGTTGCGAAAGTTCGCGTATGCCGCTCCCTTACGGTCGCGGTTCAGCCGGGCCTCCGGCGGGGCCGGATTGAACGGGAAGAGACCGCTGTAGCGGCAGGTCACAGACCTGCCATTTCGGGCGTTCGCAAGACGACGGTCTCAGAGTAGAAACGCTTTCTGAATCGCGCGCGTTAGCAAGCGGTCTTGAGAATCGGTCGTTACGCTAACTTTTGCCACTTGGCACTAGATGTACGCCAGCAAGCGCCCCGCCGTCACCGCTCCCAACCAGCAGATCAGCGCCGCCCACGCCAGCGGCTTGGCGCTCTCCGGCAGCGCGCCATCCGGACCCAGACTCTGGAAGACCTTCTTTCGCGTGCGCTGGAGGATAGCGACCCCCGCGAAGATGAAAACCATCTTGATGTAGAACGTGGGATCGACCATTCGTTTGGAGGCACTCGCCATCAGCAGAGCCGTGCCGGTCACCGCATTCACCCAGAATCCTACCCAGATCAGCGGATACAACCGTTCCAGCGGTTGCACCGGAATTTTGGGCGAAACTCCCAGAAGCCGCAGACCGATCACACTGCTGAGGCCCGCCACCACGCCCATGCCCATGACGTGCAGCCACAGAATCGTGGGATACGCCAGGAGAGATTTTGATTCGCTCACCCAGGTGCTGAAGCTGAGCTGCTCAATGGTGTCTAGGAAGCTCATTCATGCTCCGCGGACTCGGCGTTCTTTTCGATGAGGTGTCCCAACACCCCGATCAACACGACGGAGGCAATCGCTAAGGGGGGCACGATTAGAATTATAAGTAGCATCTGCTCAAAATGAGTGGCCAAGAAACGGCAGCATCTGACCGCAGAAGATCACGCCCGTCCACAGGACGATTCCAGAGGCCGCGGCCACTTTCGCCGCCATGGGCGGCGTGCCGCCGGCGTCCACCGCCCAGGGCTGATCGAACGCGGTGAAGTATAGGGCGTTGGCTCCCGCCACCAGGATCAGTGCCAGCTTCCAGAAGAAGGTCGCGTTGGTGACGTAGAAACTCGGAGGAGCGCCGATAAAGAACAGCATCCCGGTCACGACGTTCACGCCGAACCCTAGAATGCCCCAAGGCAACAGGCGGTGCAGCGTGGAATACGGGATGCTCTTCATGAAACCTAGCATCCGCAGGTCCACCAGCAGCACCACGCCAAACAAGAGGGATAGCCCGACGAAATGAATCGTCTCGCAGGCCGGCCAGCCCCAGGTGGCGTTCACGAAGGCGTCTCCGAGCGCTCTCGCCAGCGGCGGATTTGCCGCCGCGGTTTCCTCCGCGGCCGCTGTCGGGTTTGGACTTGTGCGAACCTCCGGGTGCCGGATCTCCCCGCCGATGAACGCAGCCCAGCCCATCAGGCCGAAGGTCACCAGCGCCGCCAGCAGGACCGCCGTCAGCGTCCCCTGCGGCACGCGGGACAACCGCCGGTACTGCCACAGACCAAGCCACGCCAGGATGCCCGTCAGCTCCATCGCCCAAAACCCCTCGAACGCCGCGGTTTCGTGCGTGTCGATCATGGCCTTGGAAACCTCAGGGGCTTTGTCCAACGCCAGCTTCGCGGAGGTGCCGGTGACAAACGCCGGAATCGACAGCAGGGCGATCGCGAAAAAGATTCCCAGGCTGGTACGCTTCAGATCGTCGCTCCTGGTCGCGATGGCCGTGACGAACACGCCCAATCCCATGAGCATGCCGATGGTCGGGAAGTGATTCAGTAAGAGATGTACGTGTGCCCAATTCATAACAGGCCGGTCTCAGTCACAATGGAGCGGACACGCCGCTCCATATCAAATCCCCAGGCCGGCCTGCCACTCGAGCGAGGCGCCGAATCTGGCCGGGCACTACTTAGTGCCGAAGCTGAGTGGAGACGTTCCCCTCCTCGTACACTTCGCAATTGGCGCGCTCATGGATTACCCGTGGTGCGCCAGCGGCCGACCGCAGAATTTTGTCCGGCATCACCCACGGCTCGATCAGGTCATCCGGGTCCTCAATGGTCGCCTGGTAAAGAATCTGATCGCCCTTCCGCGTGAACTTCTCGACCATGTGCATGTCGGCGGAATGAAGCAGGCCGCCACGTCCGAACCAGGTTGTATCGACGAAGTTGGTGGAATCGATCACCAGCGTGTCGCCCTCCCATTTGGCGATCGAATTCCCCATGTAGTAGGCTTCGACTGACCTACTCCGGACCTGCTCAAGCGTGAGCCCCTGGGCGTTCTTTTGGCCGACGTCGAACTGAATGTCGCGGAATTCCATGTTTCCACCGCCGTAATCGCTGGTTGTGTAAAAAAAGATGACGTCGCTCGCCGACTGGATAATGCGCGCCGGTGTACCCTCCCGCGGGAGTCCCAGCGGCTGACAGGTCATGATTGGATCGTACTTGTTGGTCCACTGATCGAGTTCCTGAATCTTGTCCCAAAACTCGGGTTTGTACATGGGATGACTCGGCTTCAATACCCCCCCGGTGTTGCCTGTCAAACCAAAGCGCGAGGGCGAGATCCACTCATAATCCACCCAGAAGTTGTCCATCGGGATCTTACAGCCGGTCCCGGGGTTGATTCCCCCATCCGGCGTCTGCGTTGGACCACATCGGCGGTTCCCACCACCCCCAATTGGACCTTGGGGGCCACCCCAGTTTCCTGTCATATCCGGATGTCCGTCGGCCAGCCGCGGGGTTACCACGGCTGCAGTCTGCGTCGCGGGTGCGGCGGGTGCGTTGGAAGTCAGAGTCCAGTTGGGAGGCTGATTCGTTGGCTTGATCGCCGCCTTGACGCTTGCCGGAACCGGCATCACGACATACATCTGTGCCACTTCGGTCAGCGTCGTCGTAATGTCGCGGACGACGGCGCCGTTCTGCTTCTCGGTCATCCTGCCCGCGTAGAACGCCTCCGCCGGGTTCAGCGGGTTGTTCCAGTCTCTATAGTCGCTGTAGGTGAACTCGTAAGTCTTCGCTCCCTGCTTCACCACGACACGCTCGGGCATGAACTTCGCGTCGAGCGTCGCGGTTGCGATCGCGTTGGGAACGCCGGGAATCGGGAACG
>Ga0210394_10008503_pt1 | contig 10540 bp, 6 predicted proteins | sample IncBWC12MmetaG_FD_160121 | JGI IMG/M metagenome (GOLD analysis project Ga0210394, IMG submission 160121) | Forest soil microbial communities from Barre Woods Harvard Forest LTER site, Petersham, Massachusetts, United States - Inc-BW-C-12-M | ecosystem: Environmental > Terrestrial > Soil >... | reverse complement strand
CACCTCGAAGAACTCATGGACTTTTTCCCGCAATCGTGTCACGCGGCGTAACAGAGGAATCTTCCCTAATTGAGTAACCCGCATGGCCTGCTCCGCGTCGCGAGCCAGTTCTTCGAAACGGTAATTCGAAACCTGCCGCCCGAAGTAATCGCTGGCCACATCTTCGATTTCATGCGCTTCGTCAAATATCACCGCTGAATATTCGGGCAATATGCTGCCGAAATCGTCCTGCCGCAGTGCCAAGTCGGCAAAGAAGAGGTGGTGGTTTACGATGATCAAATCCGCATCGGCGGCGCGCCGATGCATCGCGGTAATAAAACACCGTTCGAACTGCGCGCATTTCTGTCCCGAGCAAGTTTCCCGCCTCGCGTCCAACTTGGACCAAAGCTCAGCCTCGTCCGGCAAAAACGTGAGCTCAGCGCGGTCTCCGGTCTCGGTCAAGCGCTCCCAATCGCGAATTTGAGTGAACCAATCCAGTTCTTCCATGCCCTTCAGGATCGGCTGGCCCTCCATCTGCTGAACTTTTTGGCGGCAAAGGAAGTTTGAACGGCCTTTCATGACGGCGACTTTCAGTTCGGGCGCAAAATGCTTCTGCACGAAAGGCACATCCTTGGTAAAAAGCTGTTCTTGCAGCGATTTCGTGGCCGTTGAAATCACTACCCTGCGTCCACTGCGAATGGCAGGAATCAGATATGCGAGGGTCTTTCCCGTGCCCGTTCCCGCTTCCACTAATAGATGACGCTTGTTACGAAAGGCCTCTTCGACAAGCTCTGCCATGCAAAGCTGTGAGCGGCGATGTTCGTAACCGGCGGGCATGCATTTCTCGATCATTCCGCCCGGACCAAACACATCAGCCATAGTGGGTGAGGGCGCCGGTGAAGCAGAAGCTTTAACGGAAGGAGTCATCCAGAGAGCGCGATTCGTGCCCTGCTACCATAACACAACGTTCCCGCGAACTCCGAGTGGAGAGGTTCTCGGACGAATTGGACTTACGAGATTAAAAATGGGGAGAATCCTGCGGCTTTGCTGATGGAACGAGGCTACTGTTCCGCGACTACGATCGCGGCGGGCCCGGATGTTCCGGCAAGCGTACAACCAGCGCAAAACTGGCGAGCCCCCACCTCGCGGAAGCTGGAATCCCCTCTGCTATACTCCTCCGGTGAGTCCCAAATCCCCAAAAAAACTGTTCCTGATCGACGCCATGGGCTTCATTTTTCGCGCCTTCTTCGTGCCCATCGGAACGAGCTTTCAGCACAATGGCGTGCCCACCAAGGTCCCCTATCTTTTCTCCAACATGCTGCGGCGCGTCACAAAAGAGTTGCAACCCGATTATGTTGCCGTCGTATTTGACCCCTCCGGCCCAACCTTCCGCGACAAGCTTTTTACCGATTACAAAGCTCAGCGCCAGCCAATGCCCAACGAGCTTTTTATACAGATTCCTTTCGTTCGGCGGCTGTGCGAAGCCATGCGTTTGCCCATCCTCGAGGTTGCCGGCTATGAAGCCGACGACGTTATTGGCGCACTCGCCCGCCAATCTTCACGCCGTGACGTCGACGTTTACATCGTCACCAGCGACAAAGACATGATGCAGCTCGTCGGCGGCAGAGTTCGCGTTCTGCGGCCCGGGCAGCCACCCGCCAAGCCCGACGTTATTCTGGATTCTGCCAAAGTCGAGGAGGTCATGGGCGTGCCGCCAGAACAAATTGCTGACGTCATGGCGCTGATGGGCGATTCCATTGATAACATCCCGGGTGCGCGGGACCCGAACGAGAAGCTAGCACCAGGTGAACGACGAAAAGCGGGAATCGGCGAAGTCGGTGCCCGCGAGCTAATACGGCAATTTGGAAGCGCCGAGGAGTGTATCCGACGCGCCGCAGAAGTGAAGCGAGCTAGTTACCGTGAGGCATTGCAGAAGTACGGAGAGTTTATACGGCTAAGCAAAGAGCTAGCGGCTATCAATGGCGATGCGCCGGTTGAGCTAAACCTTGAGGCTCTCGCACGGCGTGAACCCGATTGGGCGGCGCTGCGTGATCTCTACGCTGAGCTAGGCTTCACTTCTCTTCTGAAGGATTTGCCTGCCGTGACAACCACCTCTTCCGTTGTCACCGATTATGGATCTCTCGATTCTGCTGGGGCAGTCCGCGAATTTCTCGACGCGCAGCCCCAGGATCGCTCCGTCGCCGTCTCGCTTGTCCTCGATTCAGGTGCGCGCGAGATCGAAGGCTATGGAGCTCGCGTCGCCGGATTCGAACTATCGCCAGGCCCGGGTGTCGGCCGATTTGCGTGGTGCGACCCCCAAGGCGAAATCATTGCGCCTCTGCGCGATTTTCTCGCTGATCCCAAGCGGCCAAAAATCGTGCACGACCCGAAGCTTATCGAGCTCTTGGTCGGGCCGCTTCGGGGTCCAAGCGATGCCGTCATGCTCTACTCCTTTCTGTTGCGGCCCACAACCGCGCAGCACGGTCTTCCGGAGATCGCTCTCCGCCACCTGAATCTAAGTCTCTCTGGCGCCCCCGGCGAGCACGCGGACTACCTGCAACGATTGGCGCCTTTGCTCCGCCAGGAAGTTGAAACCCAGGAGTTGGTCCCCGTTTTTGAAAAAATCGATCTGCCTCTCGCGTCAGTCTTGTCGGCCATGGAGCGGCACGGAATTCGCGTCGATCCTGCTGCCCTCGCAACTATGTCTGCGTCGATGGAAAACGAGATCCGTACATTGGAAGCGTGCATATGGGAGCTGGCCGGGACTGAGTTCAATATAAATTCGCCTCCGCAGTTGGCGGAAATTCTCTTTGACAAACTCAATCTCGCGCCATCCGCCAAGCGTAGCCGAGCCCGTTCGCGCTCCACCGCGGCGGATGTTCTCACCGAACTGGCCCTGCTGCACGAATTGCCGCGGAAAGTTCTGGAATATCGCGAGCTTGCAAAGCTCAAATCCACGTACGTGGATGCTTTGCCGCCGCTGATCGAGCCGGCGACAGGCCGCTTGCACACGCGCTTCAGCCAGACGGGCGCCGCCACGGGTCGGCTCAGTTCTTCCGATCCGAATCTGCAGAATATCCCCGTGCGCACCGAACTGAGCCGGCAGATTCGCGCCGCCTTTATCGCCGAGCCAGGCTGGATTTTGCTTTCTGCCGACTATTCCCAGATCGAGCTGCGCATCCTGGCGCATTTCTCGGAAGACCCCGTGCTCGTGGAAGCCTTCCGCACCGGCCAGGATATTCACTCGCGCACGGCTCAGGAAGTTTTTGGCGTCGGCCCCATGGCGCAGACGGCCGAGCATCGCCGCGCTGCCAAGGTCATCAACTTCGGCATCATCTACGGGCTCTCGCCCTTCGGACTGGCGCAAAATCTGCAGATCGATCAGAAAGAAGCGGCGAAATTTATTGCCGCTTACTTCGAGCGTTATCGCGGCGTAAAGGAATATCTCGATCGCTCCCTTGAGGAGGTGCGGCGCTCCGGTTTTACGCGGACTCTTTTCGGACGTCGCCGGCCAATGCCCGAGATTTCATCGCCACAGTTCAACCTGCGGGGTCTTGCCGAGCGCACTGCGCTCAATACGCCGTTGCAGGGGACGGCCGCTGACCTGATCAAGCTGGCGATGATCAAGATTCAGCACGAACTGGAGGCGCAACGTTTACGGTCGCGGATGATCCTGCAAGTACACGACGAACTCCTATTCGAAGCGCTCCCGGACGAGCTCGCGCAATTGCAAAAAATCGTGCAGCCCGCCATGGAGGACGTCTACCCGCTTCGTGTCCCTCTTGTCGTCGACATTAAGTCCGGTGCAAACTGGAGAGACATGAAGTAGCGGCTCGGTCAGCGTCATCTCCCGGTGCTGATCGCTCGGAGGCGAAGTCCATGAGGCATTCTCCCGGTTTTCTGAAGTTGGTCGATGACGCCAAATCTCGCATAAGAGAGGCCGATTTTCGCGACATCAAACGGCGCTTGGACAGCCGCGAAAAGCTGACGCTCGTCGACGTGCGCGAGGACAATGAATGGGCACGCGGGCACCTGCCGGGGGCCGTGCACCTTGGTAAAGGCATTATCGAGCGCGATGTCGAGGAAACATTCCCCGATAGAGACGCTCCTCTCGTGCTCTATTGCGGAGGCGGGTTCCGCTCTGCCTTGGTCGCCGATAACCTGCAGAAGATGGGCTACACGAATGTCATTTCGATGGATGGCGGCTGGCGGGGATGGACGACCGCCGGTTATCCGATAGAGAAGCCCGGCGAGAATGCCACGAAATGAGTGGCTGGGGCGGAAGGATTCGAACCTTCACCATCCGCATTAACAGTGCGGTGTCCTACCGGTTGGACCACGCCCCAGCGGTAAGGAAAAGCAGCAGTTAGGACCTTAGGACCTTTTGTATCAGACCGGTGGCGCCTTGCAGTACTTCTGAATCGCCGCCGCACGCCGCGCCTCGGCGCGCGCTGAATCTTAGCATATTGCCCCATCATAATCAGGGTGAGCACGCGCAGATGTCAGGGCCTTGTCGCTCCAAAGCATTCAATCGATCTGCGTCTTTCGCCAGGTTTGCGAGTAGATCACTAGATCAGCTGCTGACCAGGTCCTAGGAAGGGATGATTGGTTTCGTGACAGGTTTTATCACATGAAGCCGCGCACCTTTGCCTGGGAACCGCGTAGCCATAATCGGACTCAGTCCCTTGACAAGCTAAGTGCGAGTGTTAGCATAGGCTTCCCTTTTTGAGCAGGAGGCGCGCGTGATCAAGCTCGACATCGTGAACGCAGTCGTCACCCGTACAAGCGTAACGCGCACGAAGGCCGAACAAGCCGTGGAAACCGTTTTTGAAGCTTTGAAGGCCGCCTTGGGCCGCGGACGCAGGATCGAACTCCGCCGTTTTGGGGTCTTCAACGTCAAGCCGCGCAAGACGGGCATCGGTCGCAACCCCCGCACTGGTCAGGAAGTTAATATTCCCCCGGGCAAGGCAGTCCGCTTCAAGCCCGGCAAAGAGTTGCAATCGATCTAAGCAACGGGGGCTCTCCCACTCGTTTCCGGGTCTGGCCGCATCGAACCCATATCCGTATGCAAGACGAACCCGAACCGATCCCCATTGAACTCGTCGGACCGGAACCAGCGCCGTGGTTACCGGCTCGCCCGATGGCTTGGGAGCCCGAACCGCGCTCCCTTCGCTCGCTGTTTGCGGCCATTGGTCTGTTTATAATCACGGCGTTCTCCACTTTGGCCGCAGGCGCCCAGTTCGCGGCTGCTTACGCCGCCAATCAATCGCCGGGAATCGACAGCTTCTTGTCCGATTATTTCCGTCCATTTTTCGAGCCGCGGCTGCTTATTTCGGGCATCCCGTTTGCAATGACGCTGATGGGAATTCTGCTTGCTCATGAGCTCGGCCACTTTTTCGCCTGCCGCCATTACCACATCAGCGCTACGTACCCTTACTTCATTCCTGCGCCGACTTTGATCGGCACCCTCGGCGCCTTCATTCGAATTCGGTCGCCAATCTTTAACCGTCGGGCTCTGTTCGACATGGCACTGGCGGGTCCGCTGGTTGGTTTTTTGATTGCGGTGCCCGCGCTGGCGTCGGCTATCCTCTTCTCGAAAGTGGTTACGGCGACCGACGCATCTTCTTCATTCGTGTTCGGCCAGCCCCTGGTCGAGCGACTGCTGGAACTCTTGCTTCGGCCTGGCGTCTCGCATGCCCATCTTTTGCTGCATCCTGTCGGGCGCGCCGCTTGGGTGGGGCTCTTTGCGACGGCACTTAACCTGCTTCCAGCGGGGCAGTTGGATGGCGGTCATATCCTCTACGCCCTTGCCAGCGACCAGCATCGCCGGACGTCTTTTGCTGTGGCCATTCTGCTCGTGCCTTTGGCGATAAAATTTTGGACTGGATGGCTGGTTTGGGCGGTTCTGTTGGTCGCGATCGGCTTCCGTCATCCGCCACTGATCGATCGCTGGGAGCCACTCGATCGGACGCGGCGTATTCTGTCCGGTGTGGCACTTGCGATGTTCGTTCTATGCTTCATGCCAGCACCCTTTGTCCTCTGAAGACCGGCGTCATAATAGGTTCACGGGATCGACATCGATCAGGATCGCACGATCTGGAATTTCCTTCTCTGCGCAAAAAGCCAGACACTTGTTCAAGATGCGATTGAGGGGCGTTCTCCGCGTGGATTTCAGCAAAAACTGGAAGCGGTATTCACCTTTCAAACGTGCCAGCGGGGCGGCAGCGGGTCCCAAGAGCTTGATTTCCGGCGCCTTCTGGGATTCAAAGAAGCCTTCGATCTGCCTCGACCACTGAATTGCTTTTTCCACCTTCGTCCCCCGGACCAGCACGCTGGCCAGCGCCACAAAAGGCGGGTAACGCATCAATCGGCGGAAGTGCAGCTCCCTTTCAAAGAACGAGACGTAATCCTGGCGCGCGGCCAGCTGAATGGCGTAGTGCTCGGGATGATAGCTCTCGACGATAACTTCCCCTGTTAATGCACCGCGGCCCGCGCGGCCCGCCACCTGCGTCAGTAACTGGAATGTTCTCTCTGCCGCGCGGAAATCAGGGAAACCCAGTTGCGCATCGGCGGAAGCCACGCCAACCAGTGTGACGCCATGGAAGTCATGTCCTTTAGCAACCATTTGCGTCCCCACCAAAATGTCGATGTTCCCGGCTCCAAATGCATTCAGTACCTGACCGAAGGCACCTTTACGACGCACGGCGTCGCGGTCAAGGCGGGCGATGCGCGCTTGGGGAAAAAGCGACCGAAGGTGTTCCTCCACTTGCTCGGCTCCCGCGCCGACAAAATAGATGTGCTCTGAGTTGCACTTTGCACAGACGCGCGGGACCGTGCGAGAGAAACCGCAGTAGTGACACGCCAGGCGCCCACGTTTTTTGTGGTACGTCAGCGCGATGCTGCAATTCTCACAAAGAATGGCTATGCCGCAGCTGCGGCAAAGCGCGAACCACGAATAACCCCGGCGGTTGATCAGGACGATGGATTGCCTGCCCGCCGCCAGCTCCCGCGCAATTGCGGAGCGCAGATCCTGAGAAATCGGGTCGGCCTTATGAGTACGCCGGAAGTCCTCGCGAAGGTCGGCAATCCGCACTTCCGCCATGGGCCGATTTTCGACGCGCGATCCCAAGCAAAGGAGTTCGTATTTTCCTTCGCGCGCGCGGTGATAACTTTCGAGCGATGGCGTAGCTGAGCCGAGCAGAGCCACTGCTCCTTCCAACTTGGCGCGTATGAGCGCCACGTCGCGCCCGTGGTATCGTGGCGCTTCTTCCTGCTTGTAGCTGGACTCTTGCTCCTCGTCGACGACGATCAAACCGAGATTCTCCAACGGGGCGAACACCGCCGAACGCGTTCCGACCACGACCTGAACTTCCTGCCGGCGCACTCGCCACCATTCCCGCGCGCGTTCCTGATCGGAAAGACCGCTATGCAGCACAGCGACAGTATCGCCAAAGCGCGCGCGGCAGATGTTGCTGATCCACATGGTCAGCGCAATTTCTGGAACCAAAATGATTGCCGTGCGGCCGAGGGCGAAGGTTTCCTTAACCGCGCGGAGGTAGACCTCCGTTTTGCCGCTGCCCGTTACGCCGTGTAGCAGCTCCGGATGAAACGCACGCGTCTGCAATCTGCCTCGAATGGCCTCGACAACGCGCGTTTGATCGGTGTTCAGCGTGTTCACGGGTGGAAGCAGATCGGTCGCTAAACGCGCGTCCTCCTGAGTCGGGGCTTCTTCTGATACAACTAATTTGCCTTCCTTCACAAGGCGTTGAACCACCGACCCCGACACATGCGCTGCTTTCAATAACGAAGCCAGCGGCAAAACTCCGGCGCTTTCAATAAGAACGCGGTGAATCCTCTGCTCCGCAGGGCGAGCCGGAGCAGGCACCGCCGGAGCTCGCCATGCCACGATTTTCTGCGTGCGCGCCGTGCGATGCCTGCCTGATCCCCGGACGGTCAGTTCGCCCCTTCGCAAAAGCCGCGTCGCCGCTGCCGAGCCACCTGATAATTTGTGGAGAATCCGGTCAGGCGCAACGCACCCACGGCTATCCAATTCCTGCAGGACCGCAAGATCAGCAGATTCACCCTTACTTGGCTCCGCCAATGACCGCAGCTCTCGCAAGCGTGCGCGGCCCGCTTCGCTGAGCTGCCATTCGCGATCAAACTGCACCTCGACGGACGGTGGCAGCATCGCGCGAAGCGTTTCTCCGATCGGCGACAAGTAGTAGTTTGAAATCCAACGCGCGAGTTCGATCAAGCGTGGCGAAAGCGCCGGCAGGGGATCGATGATTTCCGTGACATTTTTGAGCGAAGCCCCATCTGGACTATCGCCGCGTCCGAGCACAACCCCGAGCATGGCTCGATTGCGAAAGGGCACGACCACACGGGCGCCATCCACCGTTGCCTGATCCAGGGCCTCGGGGACCGAATACGTGAAAGTCGTGCGCAGGGGGAGGGGTAAAGCCACTTCGCAAGTGCGAACCATGGAGTGGCCTAGTTTAGCAGCCGTCGCAGTGGAAAATTACCAAGAGCCGGGAGCTTAGGCCCGTTTTCCCTTTGGCGGGGTGAGTCCGAGATAAGCCATAACCTTCTTTAGGTCGGCCCAGACTTCCGGCTTCGCATGCGGATTGCGCAACAAATAGGCAGGATGATATGTGGCCATCAACTTGGCGCCACGAAAATCAAACCATTGGCCTCTGAAATGGGAGATTGATTTATTTGTATTGAGCAGCGCCTGGGCTGCCACGCTTCCCAGGCTAACGATAACTTTCGGATTGATGTTCGCCAGCTGCCGCATAAGAAATGGCATACACGTGGCAATTTCGTCTTTTTCGGGCGTACGATTTTCAGGCGGACGACATTTCACCACATTAGCGATATAGACGTCATCACGCTTGATCCCCATGGCAATGATCATCTGGTTGAGCAACTGACCTGCACGGCCGACAAACGGTATGCCCTGCACGTCCTCGTCGTGTCCCGGCCCCTCCCCGACAAACACTAATTCGGCGCGCGGATTGCCCACACCGAAGACGATATTGGTTCGCCGCCGGTGCAGCTTGCAGCGCGTGCAGCCGGCCAGCTCACCGCAGATGCCCTCGAGTGAATCGCCTTCGACGCGCTCGGCTGCCTCAAAAAGAGAAGGGCCGCGCCCTACCAAATGAAATTTCGGAGCCGCGGCTTGAGTTTGTGGAGGCGGCAACGTTCTTGCCTTTGCCGAGGCGACTTCGATTGCGTCTTTTTGTTCTGTTCTTGCCACTGATTCCTCAGTCGCCATATACCTTGGCGCACGATCCCGATAGAACGCTCCAATGCCCAGATCTTCGTAATATCGGAGCCACGATTTCAGTTTTTCTTTGTCAGAAGGAGAAGATCCCGAGTGCATTACGCCTCAGCGGGCTTCCGGAGAACTGCCAACACGGTTCATGGAGCGGCGCAGTTCCACGACTTCATCGAAAATGCGATGCGCCACCTGAATCTTAGTCAATTTCGGGAGGGATTGCTCCCGGCCATCGTTGCGGAAAATAGTAACGATATTCGTATCGTGATCAAAGCCTGCGCCCGGAGCCGTCACGTCATTGGCCACGATCAAATCTACAGCCTTCTCCTTGAGTTTGCGCCGGGCATGCTCGGCCACGTGCTCGGTTTCGGCTGCAAAGCCGATCAGAAGCCGCTCCCCTCTGCGCCGCGAAACGTCAGCCAAAATGTCGGCCGTTGGCTCGAATTCGATGCTCAAATGGTCGGTTCCCCGCTTCAACTTGCTCGCGTGGGAAATGACGGGCCGGTAATCGGCCACGGCTGCGGCCATAACCACGACCGTCGCTCGATCCAGGTTGGCCAGAACGGCGTGGTGCATCTCCTCGGTGGTCCGAACGTCTACGCGCGTGATCCCCGCGGGGGCTTCTAACGACACAGGCCCGCTGATCAGAATTACGTGCGCCCCGCGCCTCGCCGCCGCTTCGGCCACTGCAAACCCCATCCGGCCTGACGAACGATTGGTCAGAAATCGTACAGGATCGAGATCTTCACAGGTGGGACCAGCAGTCACGAGCACGGTTTCATTTTCCAAATCATGCCGAATGCGGAGCGCTTCTCGAACAGCCTCCAGAATCGCATCTAACCCCGCAAGCCTTCCGGCACCGGTCATGCCGCAAGCCAGATATCCTTCATCTGGAGTGACCACATGGACGCCCCGGTCACGCAGCACCTGCACATTCTCGCGGGTCGCTGCGTGCTCCCACATATTCACGTTCATGGCTGGAGCGACGACCACGGGAGCCGTAGTCGCAAGATACAGTGTGGTCAGGAAATCGTCAGCAACGCCGTGCGCCAGTTTTGCAATGATGTCAGCCGTCGCCGGCGCGATCACCAGCCCGTCAATGCGCTGAGCGACGGCGATGTGTTCGATCGCGCTCTCGACGTTGGCAGGCGCCTCGTTTCCAAACAGTCCGGTGATGACCTTTTGCCCGGTCAGTGCGGCGAACGTCAGCGGCGCGACGAACTCCTGCGCGCTGCGCGTCATCACAACTTGTACTTCGATCTGCTCCTGCTGCAACCGGCGCAC
>Ga0210394_10008502_pt1 | contig 10542 bp, 8 predicted proteins | sample IncBWC12MmetaG_FD_160121 | JGI IMG/M metagenome (GOLD analysis project Ga0210394, IMG submission 160121) | Forest soil microbial communities from Barre Woods Harvard Forest LTER site, Petersham, Massachusetts, United States - Inc-BW-C-12-M | ecosystem: Environmental > Terrestrial > Soil >... | reverse complement strand
TGTCATGATCCTTCGCGAAACAACGCGTCCCGTGCTCGCGGGTTTGGCCATCGGGCTCATCGGCGCCACCGTCGCCACCCATTTAATGCGCGCCCTTCTTTTCGGCGTTGGCGCGTTCGACGCGGTGTCATTCATCAGCGTGTCGCTTCTCTTCTTCCTGATCGCGATGCTTGCTGCCTATGTTCCAGCGCGGCGCGCCGCGCGGGTCGATCCAATGGTTGCGCTACGATAATACGAATAGGCATCCAAGCCCTTCCAAGATGCGCTTGCCCAGCCAAGGATGAGCGAATTCGCCAGCTTCCGTCGGTCGGGTAGCCTCGAGGTGGAATCCCCCGAGGCTACTCGACCGCTCCGAACTCGCAAAGCGTACTCAACATGGGCGTATGAGCGGGGGCATAATTGTCAGCAATCCTGATGATGAGGCGTAACTGGCTAAATACGCGGTTCGGCATAAACTTTGTCGCCATCGGCCTCGTTGCCGTTTGCGTTGGCGTTGCCCTCGTCGTCTTTGAGGACATTTGGTTTGTGGCAACTGGAGCATCACCAGCAATGTGGCTATACGATAAGGTTCTGTGTTATCTGGCAGCGGCGGTCGCGGCTGTCTTTTCGGTTGTAAGTTTCTTCGTCCTCCGCCCCGGACTGCCGAAGTACGTGGCAGTAATTCTCGCGATCTCATTTGCTTCGTACGTTGTTCAGCCGCTTCTGCCCGTTCACGGCTATCGACAGGTAGAGGTCCTTTGCATTGCCAGGACAGTCGGCTTCTGTTCCCTTCTGCTGCTGGCGCGGGAATACCGCCTTGATCTGAAAGCGGGGAAAGTCGCCCGATGATGGCTCTGCTTTCGCAGTGTGAAACGAATAACGCGGTCGAGCAACCGGACGTAACCTACGGAGCACTCCTGATAGCGCCAGAATGCCCTTGGTTACTGCCAGTGGCCACGCTTCCTCGCACCGCTGGTCACATGTTCCACCGGAAACCAGCAGGAACTCATTCGTCTTGACAGCTCCAATGTTACATTGTGTAACATTGGATTCGCGCTTTGCAGGTCCGCCGCGGGCGGAACCTTTCTTTTGACGGAGGCCAAACGAGTGAGATGCCCTATTCGATTTGCAGTGTTATTCCTAGTTATGCCTGCGGCCTGTACCGCGCAGTTGGCGGCATCGTCGGACCTCACGAAGTCCGACCCAATCGCTTATCTGAATCGCGCTCTGGACCTCATGCAGACCCAGGCGCTGCGCCGAAACACCGTCGACTGGCCGAAAACACGCGCCGCGGCACTTGCCATGGCGGTGCACTCCGATAGTACCGTCGGCACATACGACGCCATCCGCTTCGCCCTGGTTAGCCTTGGCGATCACCACAGTTCTCTGCACCTTACCCAGGCGCTCGAGGCCCTCGAAGAACAGGAGAAAGCAAAACATCCTGTGCCCAACCCCTTGCCCGCGAAACAGGAGAACTTCAGCCCCTACGTTGGACGGTATGAGCCCGAAGGCCACATCGAGCGGCTCGGCAACCAATTCTTCGGATACATCGTGCTGACCAAATGCTTTCCTGAAAACGATCGCGAATTTGTGGCTTTCGAAACCAAAGTGCAGAGAATCTTGGCTGAACTGGACCAGTCTCACCCTGCGGGCTGGATTGTGGATCTTCGCGGCAATGTGGGTGGGAACATGTGGCCGATGCTGGGCGGAATCGGTCCCCTGCTGGGCGAGGGCGACAACCTGGGTGAATTCACCGGCTCGGTGGAGATTGCGACGTGGCAATACCGCAACGGAGTCGCAGCCGAAATCGACAATGGCAAACCGTCTTCTTATCCGGCAGTCGAGGGTGTTCCCTACCACATCGACGGAAGTCCCAATGTCGCCGTGCTCGTCGACAGCAGCACCGGTAGTTCCGGCGAGGCAATGGCGGTCGCTTTTCGTGGACGGCCGCACACGCGCCTCTTCGGAGAGCACACGCAGGGGGCCTCCACCGTCAACCAGACCGTCGCCCTCTCCGATGGAGCATCGTTGTGGCTGACCGTCGGCATCCAGGCTGACCGCAATGGGAGGCAGTACATCGATGGACTTGCGCCCGATGACGCCTTTCCTAGTGCAACCCAGGCAGTCGCGCCAGCGCGGGATCCTGTGGTGCAGGCCGCGCTCAATTGGCTCAGCCGTGCATCTTTGAGCTCGAATCAATTGCCGCGCTAACAACCAGCTGTTTTAACACGCGAATAAAGGCTGAAATCGTGCGTCCCTGCTTTTCGGCGACACCACCCCAATAGCCGACAACGGGTGCTACTTCCCAGTTGCCCACAGGCCTACCGCAACTCGGTCTATGAGCGGCTCGGCGCATTCGCAGCCGCCGAGCCTCCGCGAACGGTCGTTGGCTGCCACCGATTTCCCTCGAATCTTCAATGAATGGCAAATCGCTCGTCACATTTCCCTTTGCATCCAAAGGGGGCAATGACATGGTCCGGTTGGGGGATTCTTAAATGTTCCGATCCATTGCTCGCGGCGTGGTTCCTGTTGGCATGGTATTTGTCTCCGTCTTGGCGTCCTTGGCCAACGCTCAACAAGGCATGCCCAATCCGACTATGGCGCCGAATCCGCTGACGACGATATCCATTTTTCGAAGCAATATGCAGGACAAGATCATGAAGTCGGCGGACGCGATGCCAGAGTCCAAGTACAGCTACCGGCCGACAAAGGACGGTCGCTCGTTTGCCGAGATCGTGAATCATGTGGCGGATATTTCCTACATATTGTGTTCAAACGTCAAGGGTGAAGCGACCCCCGGCACGGCTACCGTGAAGGGTTCGAAGACCGAGATCATGGCCTACCTCAAAGGCGCGTTCGATTACTGCGATGGCGTGTACTCCGGGTTCACCGATGCGCACTTCAATGACCCGGCGAAATTCTTTGGCGTCAAGACGAACAAGATGTTCATTTTGACGCAAGTCGCAAATCATCACGCCTCGCATTACGGCAATCTCGTCACGTATCTGCGCTTCAATTGCCTCGAGCCGTCCGGGGGGACTGGTTTTGAGCAGAACCATACATCTAATTGCAGCCTCGAACTCCTAAGGTGACGGAGTTACCCCAAAAACGGATTTGAGAATCTCGTTGCGCGTGAGCGCTCGCCCGGGACGAGCAACAAATACTTGAGCCAGGTGATCAACAGCCACAGAGCACTCACCGCTCAACCCCCTTTCCAGCCTCGCCTACTTTCGTAATTAATAGAAAGGATCAAGAAGATTCCAGAATCTGGAATCTTTTGCGTGTTGAACCCTCAAGCTCAGTCGAGGGGACACCGCTCTTCGTCCCGGAATCTCGACATCTCTTCGCAGAAATCGGCAATTGGTCACAAAGTGACCAGCGGGTCGTCTGAGCGGCTCACAAGATGCACTTAGACGTCCCCAGATGGTGTCGTGACGGTTCTACTTTCCACACAGCGTTAACAGGGAGGCCACCGTGAGTGCTCTATTTGGCAGATGGAATCGCCTATTGGTCCTTGTCGTTGCCGTCTTGATTGGCTTGGGATTTGCGAGTTGCCGAGATGCCTTTGCGCAAGGCATAATCACAGGCGGAATTACTGGAACAGTGGTTGATCCAACAGGTGCTGTGATTCCTGGAGCAGCAATTGTTGCGACCAACGAGAGCACCGGCACAGCCCTTCAGGCAAAGTCAGACGGAGACGGGAGCTTCCTGATTTCAGATGTGCCCCTGGGATCCTACACCGTTACCATCGACGCATCTGGCTTTGGCCTTGGACGTGTGCGCCACGTACAGGTAATCGCAGGAAATACCACTTCTCTGGGCAGGCATGCACTCAGCCCCGGCGCGGCCGCACAGACTGTCGAGGTCCAGGGGGGCGCCGCAGAACTGATCAACACGGAGTCGTCCCAGGGAGAGCTCGTGATGGACGCCGAGCAGGTTTCCAACCTCCCAGTAAATGGTGCGATGGACAACGCGACCCTTGTGGTCCCCGGTGTTGTCCAGACCCATATGGACAACTTCTCCAACACCAACGGTGTGAACTACTCCGTGAATGGCGAGCGGGGCCGTTCGAATAATTCCGAAATTGACGGGCAAGGGAATAATGACAGCATGCTCGGCGGTCCGAGCTTCTTCTTCTCCAACCAGGATTCCGTTCAGGAGCTCCAGATCATCACGACCGATTTCGGCGCTCAGTACGGCCGCAACATGGGCAGTGTCGTGAACTACATCACCAAGAACGGCACCAATGCCTTCCATGGTTCCGGATTTGAGATGTATACAGGATCTTTTCTGTCGTCGCTTTTGTCGGCCCAGAAGGACCCGCAGTACGGGTTCTGTCCGTCTGGATCGAGCGCGGCCTATGCACAGGCTAATAATTGCAGTCTGATTACCGTGCCAAGATTTGTCCAGAACAACTACGGCGGTACGCTTGGCGGCCCAATCATCAAGGACAAGCTCTTCTTCTTCGGCAGCACATTCTGGACCCATGAATACCAGGCCGGCTCCGTCAACACCTCCGGCGGCGCGGTGCTCCCCGACGCGAATGGGATGGCAACCCTGCAATCGGCTTTCTCAAACAATCCCGGCGTCACCCAATTGGCAGATTACGGCCCGGCGGCCTTCAAACAAGGCAGTCCATCGTTCTTCGGTACTCCGTCGATGGTTCAAGTAACAGACGGAACCACCACCGCCAATGTTGAGGTTTCGGAGTTCAAGCGCAATCTTAACGCTTCGATCCTTGATGAAGAAGAACTTGGGCGGATCGATTACCAGTTGTCGCCCAAGGACCGTTTCTATGTCCGCTATGACTATCAGAACAATCCGTTCCTTCCCGCCTATTACCTCTACACCGCCCCGGGGATTGCCGCGGGCGGCTACTCGAATGTGAACGGCAAGACACACCAGGTCGGTGGGGACTGGACGCGCACCTTGACACCTGCAATGCTGAATCAGCTGCGTTACGGCTTCCAGCAATCCCATATTGGGTTTGAGGGCGGCGCTATTCCGAACTGCACCGTCACCAACTTCGGACCCTGTTCCTCGGTAGTGGGTCTGGGTGCATTGGGCGGCGGCGCAAACGCAAACTTCGGGTACGGGGCCGACCCCCTTACCAGCGGTGGTTTTCCGCAAGGCCGATTCCTCAAGATGAATCAGGTTCAGGACAACGCGAGTTGGACGCGTGGACGCCACACGATCCTCTTTGGCGGAGAATTCGATCACCAGAACTCGCCGGCGGGCGGCATCCCGAATCTGGAAGGAACGTTCAATTTCACCCCCGGTGTTGCCACCTACAATTCAGGCGCGAATTCCGGACGGCCGATCCCCCTGCGTTTCCCCACCCAGTACTCGACGAGCCAGACGACGGCGGCCACTAATGGCCTTACCGGAATGTTGGAAGGAGTAGGCGAGCTTTCGTTGGCACAGGGAAATCCCACGGTTCCTTTCAAGGAGGGCGACGTTGCCCTGTACATTCAGGACAACTGGAAGGTGCGGCCGAACTTTACTCTGAACCTGGGCTTGCGTTACGAGTACTTTGGACAGAGCGTCAATCTGCTGCATGACGAAAGCGTGAAACAGCAGACAGGCTCGCATCCGTTCTGGAGCAAGAGCTTGCCACTTTCCGCTACGACGTTTCCCCACATTGACCCGAACTACAGAAATGTAGAGCCTCGTGTGGGCCTGGCCTACTCTCCCGATTTCGCAAAGAAAGCGGTGTTGCACGCCGGGTTTGCAATCAATGTCGATCCAGCGTTTTACAACATATTCCTTAACGCTGCGCAAAGCGCGCCTCTTGTCGATGCTGGCCTCATCGGTTGCGATGGCGTGACGATCAATTGCACGCCAGTCAATGGCTGGAATTTCACAACCATTCAAGCCGCCGACACGCAGTTCATTCCGACGGGCGGAGATCCGCGCGTGAATCCGATTACGTTGGTTCCGGACAGTTTCAAGAACCCCATGGCGGAGACCTACACGATCGGTGTGCAATACCAGGTCTTCCCGGCTGCCGTCGCAGAGGTCCGCTACGTAGGACACCACACCTTTGGTCAGTTCCAGGCGTTAAACAGCAATCCCGATATCCTCGATGTGCAGAACGCCTTTTCAGGCTACGGGTCGGGGACAAGCGTGTGCACAGATACGACAGCCAATGGCTACACTCGGCCCAATTGCGGCTACAACGCCGTCAACACTGTGAGCAATACGGCGTTCTTGATTTATAACGCCCTCCAATCCTCCCTCACATTGCGGAACTTCCACCACTTTTCCGGAACGGCCAGCTACACCTACAGCCGCGGTATCGACAATGTAAGCGAGATCTTTTCAACCGCCGGTGGAGGCACGACGAGTGCCTTTGCGCAAAATCCCCTTGACACGAATTCGGCTGAGCGTGGAGTCAGCGGCAACTCCTATCCCAGTGTCCTGGGCATTCAGTTGGCGTATAACGAGCCCTGGTACTCAAGCCAGCACGGGATACTGGGCCGGGCCCTGGGCGGCTATTTCTTCAACGCGTTTTATCAGTACAACGGCGGTCAACCGTTCACGCCATTCCAGGGGCTGGTCCCGTCAGCGGTAAATGTGCCCGGACTTTTACCGAATCCCAGTGATCCAATGGCAACCTCGAACTTCTGCGACTTCGGGTTTGCCCTGTCGTTCATTGGCTTCAACCAATGCCGGCCAATCCTTGCAAATCCAAAGGCGCCCTACAACTCCGTCGGTATCAACGTCGGGAAAAGCTATCTGAATTACAGCACCGGGGCCACGCAGTCCCGAGACTCGTTCCATTGGCTCTGGAACAACAAATATGAAGCACTGGCACTCAACAATCCTTTCCCTGGCGTCAGCCGTAACACGCTGCGAGGCGACAGCTTCAATAACGTCGATCTGACGTTTGGAAAGAACTTCAAGCTCACCGAGCACATGAACATGCTTTTGCAGGTGAGTGCCTTCGATGTGCTGAACCGCGCCTATTACGGAACGCCGGATGCAAACCTTGACGACAGCGTCCTTCCCGCGTCCGCCGGGCTCCCCAACACGTTCCTGACCAACTACTTTGCGGGCGGGAACGCAGGAAGCGCGGCCGCCGGTGGGGCTTACTTCCAGGGATCGGGTAACCGCAACGTTCAGCTCACGGGAAAGATCACCTTCTGATAGACCGAACCGGTGGGCGTGCCTGCCATGCGGCAGCTATATAGCCCCGCCCACGGCGACCTCAACGGGGTATGCCCCGCATAATCGCATAGGAACAGTCCACGATGGGAATGCCCCATCAGGACCACTGGCGAAGGGATGTGTGCCGCGGCAAGCAGTCCGTGAAATTCTGTGGCAACATGATCGGCGTCGCGCGGATATGGACCCGAGGCACTCGATCCCAGGCCCGCGCGATCGTAGGAACAGACTTGGGTCTGCAGGGTTAGTTTCGGCTGTGTGCCTGCCCAGGTCAGGCTATCGTTTCCTGCCCCAGCATCCAGCACAATGGTGGCAGAGCCCTGCCCCATGCACTGCGTCGCATCAGGCGGCCATTCACCCCGTACATGTTACCGGGAGGTGAATGGCGATAGTAATAGAAGGCTGTCGCATTGAATGCCGTCAATACCGCCACACCGATGCCGAACAATACACCGGGCCAAAGAATGATGCCCTCCTTCCATCTCAGCGCCCGCCAGTGGTCGACCCTCCGGAGTGTGATGATCCGCCGTAGCGCACTAGAGGCTACGAGTACCAGGGCTAACACGACGATCTCGGAACTACGATGTAGTTGAAGTCCATCGATCAATCCTAGCCAATCAGTTCGCCTGGACACGTTGTGAGCGAATCGTTGGCCACTCTTCCGTCGCGGCTCAGTAAAGTCAGGGTGCGCGGTGATCCTGCCGCGACATAGCATTCGACTGTTCCTCGTCCCAGGCACCAACGACTTCAAATGCGCAAAATATGGTTGAGATTTATTCGTCTACCTGACCATCGCGCATGTGAATCCTCCGACTTCCGTAGGATGCCGCGTCATGGTCATGCGTTATGAGAAGGATCGTTTGCCCGAATCGCTGATTGAGATCTTTTAGTAGGTCTAGCACCGCAACAGCGTTCTGAGTGTCGAGGTTGCCAGTGGGCTCGTCTGCCAGCAGAATGGCGGGCTTGTTCACGATCGCGCGAGCAATCGCTACGCGTTGCTGCTGTCCTCCCGAAAGAGCACGCGGTTTATGCTTGAGGCGGTTGGAAATCCCCAAATTTTGCAGTACGACCTCGAACTCCGGAGTTAAGTCCGTCGACCGCTGAGCGACAAACAGTACGAGACGAATATTGTCTTCGGCGGTCAGTGTAGGAAGCAGGTTGTACTTCTGGAAAATGAAGCCCACCATTTCTCTACGGAATCGATTGCGCTCAGCATTAGTCAGATGTTCGAGATTTCGTCCGTTGATGGTGACCGAGCCGGAAGTTGGGGTAGTGAGGCCGCCGAGAATGTTAAAGAGCGTGGATTTTCCTGAGCCTGAGGGTCCAACGACAGCCAGGAATTCACCTGTGGCAACGGACAGATTCACGCCGCGTAGCGCGTGGACGTCCACGTCGCCGGCGCGATATGTCTTCCACAAGTTCCGGACTTCGATGAGCGGAGCATCATTCATAGGCCAGGGCCTCGATCGCGTCCAGTCGGATCGCTCGAATTGCGGGAACGATGACACCGAGCAGGGAGCCCACAATGGCAATACCTCCTGAAATTGGCCACCATTGATAAACGGTCTCTTGCGTCAGGCTCGAAGGGGCAACATGCTGCATGACCCACTGCGTACCGTAGGTAAGCAAAATACCGGTGACCGTTCCCAGAATCGAAAGCAGGAGCGTTTCGCGCACCAGCAAATTGAGAATCAACCCTGATGACGCGCCGACTGCCTTGAGAATACCGATTTCGCGAGTGCGCTCCAGGACCGCCGTATACATCGCCATGAAAACAACAATGAATCCGACGATTACCGCTACACCGATGACCACTCCTATGAAATTGCGTAGAAGGCCGACGCTGTTAATGGACAACAGCGACGTATACTCCTCCATCGAGTAGATCGGATATGATGGCATGCGATTCCGGAGATTCGAGAGCACCTCGTGGAGATGATTCGGAGAATCGACTTTGACGTATATAAGGGACAGGTGATGGGGGTTAGCCATTAGGTCTTGAAGTACCGGGAGACGAACACAGATGCGGGCAAGCTTGCCAGATTCAAACACTCCCGCAACGCGCCACTCGCGACCGATCAGTTGGGCCTTATCGCCTACGTGCAGTTTGTTCTCACGGGCATAGTACTCGTCGACGAGAATATCCTGGTCACTCTGAAATGCGCCCCCTGACAGAAAATGGAAGCCTCCGCTCATCCTGGAAAACTGATCCAGGTCGAGACCGGTCACGGAATCAAACCCGCTGAGCGGTTGAATAGTGGTTCCCGTAGCCATTGACACATGCGGCTGAGCCTCAATGTAATCGATAAGTTTGTCCGTCATCGGGGCAGTACTGAGGCTCAGAACCGAAGAACCAGGCGGCCGAATCATAATATCGGCGCCTACTCCGCGGGCACGCCTCGCCGTTCCATCGAGAGTGCCGTAGCTGACCCCGACAAGGGTGAGAATCATCGCAACTTCGACGGCGATCGCAAGGACGCTCAGGAGAGAACGGACAGGCCGATGCGAAAGATTAGAGACAACGAGCGTATTGATCAAGGGGCAGGTCCTGGGTCCCTAGGCATTCGTGATCTGAAAACTTGAGGCTGGGAACTTAGAAATGCAGTATCGATTCCCAGTTTAGCCGCTTGCACTAAGCGGCACTCCATAGTCTCATTTCTTCTTTCTCCACTTTGCGAGCCAGTCGTGGCCCACCGGGAGATGGCCCACCGGCAGGCTCACCCGGGGATTGCAAGTTTGACAACAGCACGTCGCGGGTGTTGCTCAAGTGGTCATTATTTCAGTGTATGCGGTGACTCGGGCACAACCCCGATTTCAATGCGGAAGCAACTGCTTCTGAGAGGAGGGCTCGATGCCGGAATAGACCTTTAAGCCGGGTGATGGATCGTCTTTTGGACGTGATTCTCTTACCCAACCGCACAGCGCATTTTTCGAGGACGACGGAGAGACCGGCTACTTCTATGCACTGGACTTGACGCGGTCCGACAACATGATCGTGGATGCTGTACAAATCTACAGCGTTGCGAACGTCTCGGACCGTGAGCGTGCGTGCGCTATTGATCAACGATTACCCCCTCGCAGCCTTCGATTTCGCTGCAAAGCGCGGCTGTTTTCGCACCAACTTCCCAAACCTGCCGAAGACTCCATCGGGCTGCGGGATAGTTCCGATCATCACCGGTCAGACGAAGCGATTGTGTGGTCGAGGTAGGTTCGTTACCGGGTGGTAACGGAATGCGCGCTTGTGGCCCGAGTTGAAGTCGAACTGAGTACCGTTGACATCCTCCCCTCCCTGAAATAAAGGAAGGGGATTCCTACGAGAGCGGGTACGCCGCCCTTTCGGTGGGTTCCTGCTGCTGACAGCTTACTTCGCTGTTCACTTCACAGGCTAACCGGGCA
>Ga0210394_10008499_pt1 | contig 10545 bp, 9 predicted proteins | sample IncBWC12MmetaG_FD_160121 | JGI IMG/M metagenome (GOLD analysis project Ga0210394, IMG submission 160121) | Forest soil microbial communities from Barre Woods Harvard Forest LTER site, Petersham, Massachusetts, United States - Inc-BW-C-12-M | ecosystem: Environmental > Terrestrial > Soil >... | reverse complement strand
AATCTCCGCTTCCTGCGGTCGCGGCTCGGTAGAGCGCTGAGGGCCGATTTCATCTATATTCAACGTTACAATGATCGGCATGCTCGCTGGGAAAACCGCACTCGTCACCGGAGCGAACGGAGCCATCGGATCGGAAATTTCGCGTGCGCTTGCCCAATATGGCGCGCATGTCATCGTCAATTATTTTGAGGACCGCGAGAGCGCGGAAGCGCTCGCGGCATCCATAGGCGGCACCGCGAAATACGCTGACATCGGCATCGCGGCCGACGTCGATAACATGATTGACGGCTTCCCGCGCATCGATATTCTGGTGAACAATACCGGCATTCAGACCTTCAGCCCCCTGCTGGATCTGCCGGAGGCCGAATGGGACCTGGTGATTCGCACCAACCTCAAAGGGTGCTTCCTGTGCACGCAGCGCGTCGGGCGGCTGATGAAGCAGAACGGAGGCGGGCGGATTATCAATCTGGGCTCGGGCTCGAACAAGTATGCGTTTCCCGGGCTCTCCAGCTACACCGCGACCAAGGGCGCTATCGAAATGTTCACCAAAGTGTCAGCGGCGGAACTGGGGGCCTACGGTATCACGGTGAATTGCGTCGCGCCCGGCGCCATTGAAACGGAGCGGACGAAGCTCGAAACACCGGATTACGCGGGGACCTGGCAGAAGCTGACGCCCCTGGGCCGCATCGGAACGCCGGCGGACGTCGCGCGCGCTATCGTGTTTTTTGCGGGCGACGCGGCCGCGTTCGTCACGGGGCAGACGTTGTGGGTCGACGGAGGGCTGTTCAGCAAGCCCGCGTGGCCGTATTAGGCCGATTCCCAATCGGCGGCAGGATGCCATCCTGCACCACACTCGGGAGTTGTATCGACCATGTGCGCCAGGGGCACAGGCTGATCCTTTTAGGCACGCGCGAAAGACTTTTTTCCGGCCGCAATTCACTGATTCCTTTAGGTGTGCGGCAAAGGCCCCCCGGATGCGATAGAATTATTGTTTCGCTTCTGCGTTGGCTCTCACGCCCCCTTAGGCCCCGATGATGGGTGAAACCTTAGAAAGTGTGGGAACGTCTGGAGTGAGGCGCAGAGTGGAAAGGAACCGTTTTTAGATGACGTTTTTCAGGCCTGGACGCCTGCGCAGTCTTGCGGTCTGTTTGGTCAGCGGAGCAGGTCTATTCGCACAGCAGACGCAACAGACGCAGCCTCCAGCCCAGCCCACCCAACAGCCTCCTCAGCAGAAGAAGGATCAGCCTCCGCAACAGAAAAAAGCCAATCCGTTCGAAACCGTTCCCGTCGCGCCTGAGCAGCAGCCTCCGAAGCCGGAGGCTCCCAAGCCGGAAGCGCAGGCCAATCCCGACCGCCCGATTGACGACACCATCGAACTGATCGAATTCCGCGGCGCCCGGCGCGTGCCCCAGGATACTCTGCGCGCCCTGATCATCACCAAAAAAGGCGACAAGTACGACGAAGAGACGCTGCATCGCGACTTCATGGCGCTGTGGAACACGTCGCGCTTCGACGACATCCGCATGGAGCGCGAAGTGGGAAAAACGGGCTGGATCGTGCGCTTCACGGTGGTGGAGCGGCGCATCGTTCGGTCCATTAAATACGATGGGCTGAAATCCATTACGCAATCGGAAATTCTGGACCGGTTTAAAGAACGCAAGGTAGGCCTGAGCGTGGAATCGCAGTACGACCCGAACAAGATTCAACGCGCGCGCAACGTTTTGCAGGATTATCTTGCCGAGCGCGGACGCCAATTCGCCACCGTGGAACCGGAGCTTCGACAAGTGCCTCCGTCGTCTCTGGAACTGACGTTCAAAGTGAACGAAGGGCCGAAGGTGAAGGTGCACGAAATCACTTTCGACGGCAACAACGTTTTCAAGCCGCTGATCCTCAGGCGGTCGATGAAGAACCTGCACGGCATCGGCATTCCGTATTCGATCTTTTTTGAGGATCTGTTCTCGAAGACGTATGATTCCACCAAGCTCGAGGAAGATCAGCAGCGCCTGGAGGAGTTTTACAAGGACAACGGCTATTTCGAAGCCCACACCACCGGCGCGAAGGTCACCGTGGTCGATACCGGCGGCGGGAAATGGCGGCTGCCGCTGATCCTTTCGAACAATCCCGGCAAGGGCGCCAATATTCACATCAGTATTGAAGAAGGCCGGCTCTATCACTTGAACAACATCAATTTCGTAGGCGTGAAGCTGTTCCGCACGCCGGAGACGTTGATGCGGCCGGTGTTCCAGATGAGCTCGGGCGACGTATTCTCCACCGCCAAGCTGCGCAAGGGCTTTGAGGAGCTGCGGAAACTGTATGGGAACTTCGGATACATCGATTTCGTGTCGGAGCCGAATATCGAGCCCGTCCCCAACACCGACAAAGTGGACCTGACGCTGAACTTCGATGAAGGCAAGCAATTCTTCGTGCGCCGCATCGATTTCTCGGGTAACACCACCACGCGCGACAAGATCATCCGCCGCGAACTTCTCGTCGATGAAGGCGATATTTACAACACCAAGCTGTGGGAAGTCAGCCTGCTGCGCCTGAACCAGTTGGGTTACTTCGAAGTGTTGAAGGCGGAGGACGCGGTCGACATCAAGCGCGATACCAAAACCGACACCGTCGACATTACGCTGAAGGTGAAGGAGCGCGGCAAAAATTCCATTCAGTTGAACGGCGGAGTTTCGGGCATCGCCGGCAGCTTCATCGGCTTCTCGTACGCGACCAATAACCTGCTGGGCCTGGGCGAGACGCTGAGTTTGAACTCGCAGTTGGGTACAAGGCAAGATAACGTCACGCTCGGATTCACTGAGCCGTACTTCCTGGATCGTCCCATCCAGGTGGGCGCGACGATTTTCTATACGCGCTTCGATTACAACCAAGCTCGCGAAGCGTCGATTCTGGCCGGGCAGAACCTCACCGCTCTCTACAATCAGTTGGGCGCGCAGAACCTGCTGAACTACGTGACCAATTCGCGCGGCTTCACCGTGTTCTTGAGCAAGCCTCTGCGCAGGAGCTTTGCCCGCGTCGGCATCAGCTACGGCTACTCGATCCAGAACGTCACGACGCTGACCGATGCGGCCACCGCGTATTACACCTATATCGACTTCCTGCGCATCAACGGGCCGAATCCTCTGAACGGCATCAAGCAATCGAGCATTATTCCGAGTTTCACATACAACTCCGTGAATCACCCCATCACGCCAACGGGCGGAAAGAGTCTTTCCGCATCGATCCAGTTTTCGGGCAGCGTGCTGGGCGGCAACGTGAACCAGATTCTGCCCACGGTGGATGGGAAATACTTCCACCGGTCGCCTCTGAATCATAAACACATCATCGGTGCGCATATTCTGGGCAAGTTCGTCACCGGATATGGCGGCAAAGTGGCGCCTCCGCTGAACCGCTTCTACATGGGTGGCGAGAACGACATTCGCGGATTCGATATCTGGAGTATCAGCCCGGTGGCGTACATTCCGAACTCGGCCACAGTCGACCTTTTGAACAACGACGGGACTCCGCGCCAGCAGCGCGTGATCGTCAACGGCGCGCCTACGTTCGTCAACGTGACCGCAACGATCCCCAGCTACCAACTGGTGACGCCCGGCGGCGATCTGGAAGGCGTATCGAACCTGGAATATCGCATTCCGATTTTCGGACCGGTGATCCTGGCCGCGTTTCTGGACACCGGTATCGACCGGCTGGTGTTGAGCAAGCAGTTGAAGCTCAACGCGGACCGCGTTTCGCAACTGGACAATCTTTTCCCCGAAGCGGCTTTTCCGGATCGCGCCGTGATCGCGGCCGGAACGCAGAAAATCCGCATGTCGACGGGTCTTGAGCTCCAGGTGATGCTGCCGGTGGTGAATGCGCCGTTCCGTATCTACTGGGCGTACAATCCTCTGCGTGTGGAAGAGTATGTGCAGCCGCCGATTGTGGCGGACCGGAGCTATTTCCCGAACGCAGCATCGTTCTTTAACTCCATCGCGCAAGTCGGGCAGGCGTACGGTCTGTTCGAAAGAGCCTCCCAATTCCGATTCACCATCGGACGTACATTTTAGGGCGGCGTGTTAATATAACTGAAGAAAATAGGAGTCTATTTGTGAAAAATCGAATTCTCGCGCTTCCCTGCGCGGCACTTTTTTTGGCCGCCGCTTTGTCGGCGCAGACGCCCACCAAGATCGGCGTGATCCAGATTCAAACCGCGCTGGTCAGCACCAAGGACGGGCAGAAAGCCGTTCAGGAACTGGAAAGCCGGATGGCGCCCAAACAGCGCGAGATGGAGCGCAAGCGCACCGAGCTTCAGGAGCTACAGGACAAGTTGAACAAAGGCGGCAACGCCATGGCGCAGGCAGCCAAGGACGATCTGGCCCGCACCATCGACCAGAAGACGAAGAGCTATAACCGCGACATGGAAGACGCCCGCGCGGAGCTCGATACGGAACAGCGCAAGCTGCTTGAGGATCTGAGCGGCAAGATGCAGGTGGCCATCGACAAGTTCGCGCTGGCCAACGGCTACGCGGTGATTCTGGACGTCAGCAACCAGAACGGCAACGTCCTGTATGTCGCCAGCGGCGTGGATATCACCAAGGACATCATCGATCTGTACGACAAGACCAACCCGACGGCTCCGGGAGCGGCAACGCCCACCACGAAACCGGCGGCAACGCCGGCGCCCAAGCCACCCGCCTCGGCTCCGGCAGCACCGACGCCGGTCAAGAAGCAGCCGTAAGATTTCATCAACCGAACGTTCGACAAAGCCTGTGCTACCTTGCGATGGCACAGGCTTTCTGTTTTTGTGTGGGGCGGGCTATCAGCCGGCAGCCGCCTTCCAGGCGGCTGTGTTCGTCGACTGAGAAGCCTGCTGGAAGCAGGCTGCCGGCTGATAGCCCGCCCCACATGCGCTCCAACACCTCGAGGTCGGTCCCCAGCTATTGTCTGCTCTCCTCAATCGGCGTTACCGGATCGATGAACGGCCAGCACATCGCGCCGCAGAGATACATCGCGATCATCACGTAGAAAAACAAATTCCAGTCGCGCCAGCGATCCAGAATAATGCCGGCGATCCAGGGCGCCGCAAAGCCCGCCAGGTTCCCCATCATATTCATCGACCCGGCGACGGTGCCCGCGTATTTCCCGCCCATGTCCATGCAAGTGTTCCACGACGGAGGCATGTCCAGGTCGTTGGCGAAACTGGCACACGCGAGAACCAGAGTGCCGAGGACCGCGTTCTCAATCCGCGTCGATAAAAAGAGCAGCACCGCCGCGGCGAGGAATCCGAACGTCGCGATAGTGCGGCGCGCCCGCTTCATGCTGCCCCAGGATTTGGCCAGGCGGGGAGCGATGAATCCAGAGGTAAGCGAGCCGAGGCCTCCGAAAAACAGAGGAAGAATCGCCAGCCGCGACGCGGCTTCGGGCGTTTGATGACGATACTCCTGCAAGTACGTCGGCAGCCAGGTGATGTAAAAATACCAGGGAAACGACAGGCAGAAATACTGCGCCCAGATCAGCCACAGGCTGCGATGGCGGATGAGTTTCGCCCAAGGCACGTTGGCGTGGCCGGCGGCGTTGGCGCTGACGCTTTTCAGCAGCTCGCGTTCGCCGGCGTTGACCGATGGATGGTCCTCCGGGCGGTCGCGAAACCAGCGGTGGAAGAAAAAAGTCCACACCACGCCGAGCGATCCGAAGCAGACGAACGCCCACCGCCAGCTCATGTGATGCAGCGCGAATATAACAATAGGTGGGGTGAACGCTCCGCCCCAGCGGCCGAAGGTCCACATGAGTCCTTGCGCGCGCGAACGCTCGTTCAATGGCAGCCAGGAACTGAACGCTTTCGTTAGGTTGGGAAATCCGCCCGCTTCGCCCGCGCCGAAAAGTAGTTGGATCGCGCGCAGCGAGCCGAGGCTCCACGCCGCGCCGGTGAGCGCCGTGAACGACGACCACCACAGCACGATGCGCACCAGCACGCGCCGCGGTCCCATGACATCTCCCAGCCAGCCGCTGGGCACTTCGAACAGCGCGTAGGCCAGCGCGAATGCGCTGAACACCGACCCCATCTGCGACTTGGTGAGATGCAACTCCGCCGAGATGGGTTTGGCCGCCTGCGACATAACCACCCGGTCGAAGTAGGAAAGAATCGCCAGCGTGACCGCAAAGAAAATCACCCAGTGGCGGGCATGTGTGGGCTTCACGCGAGCTCCCGATCCAACCAGCCTAAATAGGCCTCCGACCCGTCCACTACCGGAAGCGCGATTACCTCGGGAATTTCGTAGGAATGAAGATGCCCGATCGCCTCCCGCAACTTAGGAAAAACATCGCGCCGCGATTTGACGATCAGCACAAACTCGGCCGCGTCCTCAATCTTGTCTTTCCAGCGATACACGCTGCGGGCGCCGGGAAGAATGTTGACGCAGGCAGCGAGCCTCTGTTCAATCAGATGCCGCGCGAGCCCTTGCGCCTGCTCTTCGGATTCACAAGTGGTGAGGACGACGATCTTGTCAGTCACCACATGAGAATATCATTGAGACAGGGCTGTTAATATAAGGGAGGAGACTGGGTGAGCCGGGTTCAGGAAATTGCGGAGCAAATGCGCACTCTTTCCGGTGCTGAACTGCGCGAGTTGCGCGCTTGGCTGTACGAACACGAGAACCAGCTTTGGGACGAGCATTTCGAAGCCGAACTCGCGGCGGGGAAGTGGGACGGCTTTATGGAGAAGGCGCTGAAGGATCATCAAGAGGGTAAGTCCATCCCTCTGTGAGGCATCAAGCATCGCCCGCCTTCTGGGAGTCTTACGACTCGCTCGACGCTGTAACACAGAAGGCTGCAAGAAGCGCGTTTTCAGCTCGGGACGGCATTGGTCGGCTCGGGTTGGACGAAACATCGGGCGGTAGCCGTGGAGAGAAGACGGACAGGTGTGGATCTGGATCGGGAATCGACGCCCTCGTTCATAGACTTAAGGAGAGTTTCGCGGGGAGCCTGCGAAACCTGGGACACTCAAAGTCCGGCGTTTCCCACATTAAAATGTGGTATGATCCCCAGCCGAAGGAGAGCGCACCGGTGTTCCAGACTACTTGGAAAACTAATTATAAGAATCACGTAATCGAGTTGGAAAACCGCCCCTGGCGGGAGCGGTTGCTGGTGGATGGGAAGGAAGTCGCCCGGCAGGCGGGTGCCACGTTCCTCCATCGCACGTTTGAGGCGGAGATTGCGGATAACGGCACGAACGTTCCCGTTCAAGTGAGCACGTCGCCGTCGAAACAGCCGCGTGGCATCCGCTGCAAGGTGTCCGTAGGCGGGGCTTCGATTTACGACGAAGTGAAATGGCCAGCCCGCTGGTACATTGCACTAAGTGCGTTTGCCGTCGCAGCGGCGTTCGGCTTGACTGCCGCGGTGCTGCGAGTGTTCGGATATTAGTGCGATTCCAACTTTTTCGGCTTAAGGGCAATGGATGATGACGTACCCACCACCTTGGCCGCTCATCCAATGCGGCAGTAACTCTGCCAGCGCCAGCCGGGGGAAGCGCTGGTTTGCCTAAACGGCTTCCGTGCTCTCTTCGACCACGCGTCCGTCGAACAGGTGAATGTTGCGATCCGCGTAGCGCGCGTACCGGGGATCGTGCGTCACCATGCAGATGGTCGCCCCTCCGCGATGCAGTTCGCGCAACAGATCCATCACCGCTTCGCCGTTCGCCGAATCCAGGTTTCCAGTAGGCTCATCGGCGAGTAGAATCGACGGATCGCCGCCCAGTGCGCGAGCGACCGCGACGCGCTGCTGTTGACCTCCGGAGAGTTGCGACGGATAATGCTTCACGCGGTGCGACATGCCGACGCGCTCCAGCGCTTCATGCACCCGTTTCTTGCGCTCCGCACCGGGCATTCCTCGATAGGTCAGCGGCAGCTCGACATTTTCATACACCGTCAGATCGCCGATCAGATTGAACGCCTGGAAAATGAATCCGATCTCGCGGTTGCGGATGCGCGCCCGTTCGCTCAGCTTCAGCCCCTGCACGGGCTTGCCGTTCAGCACGTACGTCCCGTCCGACGGCGAATCGAGCAACCCCAGAATCGCCAGCAGCGTCGACTTCCCGCAGCCCGACGGACCCGCGATCGACAGGTACTCGCCCTTTTTAATATCCAGGTGAATGCCGGCCAGCGCGTGCGTTTCCACATCATCGGTGACGAACACTTTTGTCACGCCATCCAGGTAAATCAACGATTCCGCCATCTAGAGGTCTCCTAATTCAATCTGGCCTAATTTAATCTGATTCTGGGGTTCTGGTCCTGCGCCGACATGTCCGACAAAATCACCTGATCGCCCACCTTCAATCCGTCCACCACTTCAATCGTATTCACCGAGCTGCGCCCCAACTTCACCGTGATGCGCGTCGCGCCCTTGCCGTCCTCGTCCAGTTTGAACAAACTCACCTGGCTGTTCTCCTGCCCGAACACCGGACGCCCGACGAATACGACATCGGACACACGCATGATCTCGACGGTTCCATCGACGCTCAGGTCCGGAACCGCTCCGGCCGGCAAAGGCCCATCTAGTCTTACGTCAACCGTGCGCGTTCCGTTCACAATAGATGCGTCGATCCGGCTCACGTGACCCGGGACAATCCCGTTCCGCGTGTCGATTTCGGCTTTCTGCCCCAGCAGAATGTCCTTGGCCTGGGTTTCGGCGATTTTCAGCTCCGCCTTCAATTTCCACGGCTGCGCGATCTTGGCCAGCACGTCGCCCGGCTTCACCCTCTGGCCGACTTGCAGCGTCATTTCCTGCATGCGGCCGTTGATGCCCGCCTTGATGGTCAAATCGGCCACCTGCTGCTTCTTCAGCGTGTACGCCGCACGCAGTTTATCCACCTGCACTCTGGCCGACCCCAACTGGGCGTCTACGGACTCCTGCTGAATATCCAGCTTCTGCTTCTCCATCTTGTATTTGTTGGCCGACTGCTCCCACTTCGCCACCGCCAGCTTCACGCTCAGGTCGCTCTCCAGTTGCATCTTGCCCAACTGCTCTTCTTTCTCCTTCTGAAGCGCGGCCTGTTGCAGATCGCTCTGCGCGCTGGCCACCACCGACTGCTGGTCGAACGTCTTGCTCATCAACTGGACCTTCAAATCGGCCAGCGTCGCCTCGGCCTGCTTCACCTGCCACTCGAAATCGTTCGCGGCCAGTTGCATGTCGGGATTCGACAGCACCAGCATCACCGAGCCGGCCTTCACGTCGTCGCCCGAATGCGCGACAATCTTCTCCACCTGGCCGTCGAACGCCGCCGGAATCCAGATGATATCCTCCGGCTCCAGAGCCCCCAGGCCCCTGCGGTCGATCACCATCGGCCCGCGCTTCACCGTATCAATCCATACCGTCGCCCTCTCCACGGTCGGCGCGGCCGGCTTCAACAGCATCAGCCGCCAAGTGACCAGACCCAGCCCGGCAGCAGTCAAAACCAGATAGACCGCCATCCGGATCCGCTTCTTCTTCGCAACACCTTCTCGTTTAATATCCATAAGAGTCCTGCTCGATTGAGATGGCACGCCGTCTGCCAATGAGCGTGCAAACCAATGATACTCAAAAAAAGAGGGTTACGGGTGTACTCGAAGGAAAACCGGGCGTACCGCTGTCCGTTCGTGGGACGGTTTGTCCGATATGGCGTCTTGCGCTTGGGTTCGTTTCGTAATTTACGGGGAGATTTTGGAGCGGGAGACCGGATTCGAACCGGCGACATCGACCTTGGCAAGGTCGCACTCTACCAACTGAGTTACTCCCGCTTTGTGACGAAACGCTAGGGTCAGCGCAGCATCTCATATTCTCCCGCTGTCGCACGAGAATGTCAAATCCAGGCAACCGGAGGGCCGCATCTACGTTCCCAAACAGAACCGCATTCAAAATGTTTTACTACAAAAGTAGTATTTTAATAATCCTTACAAACTATTGAAAATATGGTAGATCAAAATTTGACTCGGCCGTCTTTTTTTGTGTTATGCTGATATTCCGCACACGAGAGGCGGTGGTTTTTCCTGCGCCTCCTCCGCGTTCGTCGAAGACAGTTCACGGTTCCAAATCGAATCGGTAGCGAAGGTATCCTTTAATTTCCACATGTGGAAATCGTGTGGGAATAGTCTGGTCATTTGGTTGTAACGTAATGGGTTTCGCGGGGGATAAAGTGCGAGGGAATTCAGAAAGCGCCGGGGTCGCATTGGCTATGACGCCTATGCAGTCAAATTTTTGGGACCGGATCAAGTCGAGGCTTGCCTCCAAGATCAGTCCTCAGGATTTTCAGAATTGGTTCATGCGGACCTCCTTTGAGGGATCCGATGGGAAAGTTCTTCGCGTCACCGTTCCCGACCAGGTCACCAAGGACTGGATGGAGCAGGAATACGCCGAGGAGATCCGCAATTCGATTCGCGAGTTGAACCTGGACGTGGATCGAATCGTGTATATCCCAAGCGCGTCCGGCGTTGCCGCGCCCTCTCCGTCGGAAAACGGCGGACTGGAGCCGATTTTCGCCTCGGCGAGCGGCCAGCTCAATCCCAAGTTCCGTTTCGATAATTACGT
>Ga0210394_10008498_pt1 | contig 10546 bp, 7 predicted proteins | sample IncBWC12MmetaG_FD_160121 | JGI IMG/M metagenome (GOLD analysis project Ga0210394, IMG submission 160121) | Forest soil microbial communities from Barre Woods Harvard Forest LTER site, Petersham, Massachusetts, United States - Inc-BW-C-12-M | ecosystem: Environmental > Terrestrial > Soil >... | reverse complement strand
AGCGTATTGCGTACGGATTCACCCAGGCGATGCGAATGCTGTCGACCATCTGATTTTGCGTAAGGTCGAGAATCACCCACTGCGGATGCAGCGAATCGCTTTCTCCAGTGAAGCGCTGCGTCAGGTATGGATTACTCTTCCAGTAGGTGTTAGGATCGCCGTCCGTAAGCCGCGAAAATCCAGCGTTCCCGGTTCCGTCGTTGCGTGTGGTACCGCGATGCGGCAGCGAATATCCATAGGAGTAGCGAATCATTTCTGCCGGCGTAGCCGAACCTGTGAAGTAACCCTTTCCACGAGGATCGCTCCACATCCCTTGCGGGTTCCAGTGCCACGCCTCCATCGCCAGTTCAGTATTCTGGCGATAAGTCACGGGCTGCCATCCCGAAGCAAAGACCTGCTGCAGAGTAGGCTGAAGCAAATCATTGTCGATCGCCGCAACTGGGATGCGATCGACCCCGGCGCCCAACGTCTGATTGGGTACGAAATGATTGGTGGAGTGCGCCGGTGTTACATCCACTTGAATATTCTGTGCCGCACATGTGGCTAATATCGATAAACATTCCATTAGCAATAGAACCGCGGCCATCCGATTCTTCAAAGTCGCTCCTCGGGAAATGCGTCGCGTAAATATAAAAAGCAGGATGCCAGTATGCCACACCTCGCTTTGAAATCATGGTAATGGACCATTTTGAAACTGGTCCACTACGAAAATCATTTGTGGCTGGATTAGTGACATATACCAGCGTACATTTGATAACGCACCGCCCGAGCTTGGCATCTTAGCTTGCTAAGTTGTTTGCTCGGTTGCAGGAGGATTTATGAAGTGGCTTCGTATTCTGTCAGCTTTCCTGCCACTTCTTTGTGCAGGTATTCTTACCTCCTGCGGAACGTCGAGCCAAAGCGCGTCGTCTAGCAACCCCACCCCGAGCGTATCGTCCAGCCAGATTCTGTACACCATTAACAACGGCAGCGTCTCGACCTACAACGTAGATGTCAACGCGTTAACCTTCACTCCTGTCGAGCAACCCGTAAACCTCATTCCGAATGGTTCGCTGGTTCAGTTCGTTCCCGCACCTCATGACGATTTTCTGTACGTGCTGTGGGCCGATGCTGCAAGTCACCAGCATCTATCAGTGTTCGCAACCGACAGTTCGGGTGTTCCACAGACGCCCGCGGTGCAGACCGTGGATGCTCCTTCGCTTTATCAATTCAATATTCATCGCAGCGCGCACTTCGCATACATGATGCAAGTAGATAGTTCCGGCAACCAATATGTCTCGACACTGCGTCTATTCCAAATTAACCAAAATAACGGCAAGCTCCGCGAATATCCCCAGGCTCAAGGCACCTATGGTCCCTCCGATGTTTGGCCGGCGGCGCTTTACGGATTCAGCGCCGATGGAACCCAGATTTATCTCAGCCAACAAACGTCACAGGGTACTTTTTATGACCAGCGTCCATTGAATGCAGGAAACGGCACGGTGGGTCCTGGTGTCGTGCTTTATCAGTTTGGGAATGGTGCCGGCGCAAGCTCTGACACACTGGTGATTGGCACGCAGGTGATGATTGATGAACACATCGCTTCGGGAATGGCGGGCTACCTCGACGTTTTTCCCCTTATTCCTAGGCCGCGACATCACTTATTTCGCTGCACTGCCGCCATGCTCGGAGCTTGTGCGACAGCCACGAATGTTCAACTCAGCCCGGTCGGCAAATATCTTTTCTTGACCGATCCGCTAACCCAGGAGATTCACGCGGCCCGCATTCATCTGACCGCCATGAACGTGCAAGATACGGGAAACTCCATTCCGATGACAGCGCAGACTCCGGGGTTCGCCTTCAGTCCCGACGGCACACTCGTATACGCACTCCTGGCTAGCGATTCAAGCCTTCACGTATACTCATTTAATTCCGCGTCCGGGCAACTTGTCGCCGGGAACACTCCGCTGCCGATGGGCAATAGTTCCGGTTTTGCTCCTGCGTCCCGCTAGTAAGATTCTGCCGTTCATGTTCCGCATAGCGCACACCGTCATTTAAAAAGTGACGGCACCGCATGTGCCGAATTGATATAGTCACAAGAAAAATGCCCGTGAAATCCAAGCATCCTTCTCTCGCGCTGTGGCGCCGAGATTTTCGCCTGACCCTGCATCTCGCCCTGCCGTTGATATTCGCCGAAGTAGGGTGGATGAGCATGGGCATCGTCGACACTGTCATGGTCGGACGCCTGCCTAATAGCGCCGTGGCCATTGGCGCGACCGGCTTGGGACAAAGTCTCTACCATGGCGTGGCCATTTTCACCGGCGGCTTGCTGCTTGGAATGGATACTTTTGTCGCCCACGCCTATGGCCGCGAAGATTTAGATGACGCCCGGCATTCCCTGGTGAACGGATTGTTCCTCGCCTTCGCGCTTACGCCAATCCTGATGCTTGCCGTGTCGTTCTGGCCGGCTCTGATGCAGCGTTTTGGAATCAGCCCGGAACTTGTGGAACCAATGCGCCCGTACCTGCGCGCGCTCAACTGGGGATCGTTGCCCTTGCTCGCCTACTTTGCGCAGCGGCGATATCTGCAAGCGGTAAACGTGGCCCACCCTATTATGTTTGCATTGATCTCGGCCAACGTCGTCAATGCTTTCGGGAATTGGGTTCTCATTTATGGTCATCTTGGATTTCGCGCCATGGGCATTACCGGCTCAGGCTGGTCCACGTGCTGGGCTCGCATCTACATGGCTGGCTGCCTCGCAATCACCCTGCTCTGGGTTGAATCAAAACGGTTGCGACCTGGGTGGGCGGGCACAATCAGACTTGATGTCAGCAGAATGGCAGAATTGCTCAAACTCGGAGCCCCAGCCGCAAGCCAGATCCTTTTCGAAATCGGAGCGTTCTCCGCCGCGACCGCATTGTGCGCCAAACTCGGCCCCATTCCTTTGGCCGGACATCAGATCGCATTGAACTGCGCCGCCCTGACCTTCATGGTGCCGCTCGGCATCAGTTCTGCCGCAGCGGTGCGGGTGGGGCAAGAGCTAGGCAGACGCGACCCCGATGCCGCCCGGCGCGCGGGATGGTCGGCCATTATTATAGGAGTTGGATTCATGGCCTGTTCCGGCGCAGTATTCGTTTCGATTCCGAAAATGATTGCGCGCCTGTTTACTCCCGATCCAGCGGTCATTCGGGTAGGCGCACAACTGTTGCTGGTCGCAGCAGCGTTCCAATTGTTCGATGGCCTCCAGACTGTCTCCACCGGAGCCTTGCGCGGCGCGGCCGATACGCGAACTCCCATGCTCGCCAATTTCGTCGCTTATTGGTTGATGGGTCTCCCGCTAGGCTACGTCCTATGTTTCAGGCTGGGATGGGGGGCGCTCGGTATTTGGATCGGTCTGTGCGGCGGACTCATGATCATCGGATCGGCCCTGCTCGTCGCATGGCACAGAAGACTGCAGTCGTGATCACGGTCATTCCGACGGCCGGCATTTTCACCAGCGGGGCAAGGAATCTCGTGCGCAGTATTCTAAGATTTATTAGCGAATGGCACCCCGCTTGTCAGCGGCCCAACGCCTGCGTATCATGCAACCGTGATGACAACTAACCATGTGGTTTTACACACCGGCCTACGCCAAAAAACGGAACTCATGTCGGCATCCGACATGGACCGCTCGATAGTTCGCCTGGCTCACCAGATCGTCGAAGAAAATGGTACAGATGGTTTAGGGCTGATCGGGGTCCGGCGTCGCGGTGTGCCGCTGGCCGAGCGGCTGAGCAAGTCGATCTCACATATCGAAGATACCCGCGTTCCGGTCGGCGCATTGGATATCACCTTTTATCGCGACGACCTCTCTACCGTCGGACCGAAACCGGTAGTGAACGAATCGGAGATAGGATTTTCCATTCAAGACAAGAATATCGTGCTGGTGGATGATGTTCTTTTCACCGGACGCACTGTTCGTGCCGCGCTGGACGCTCTTTTCTCGCAAGGACGTCCCCGCCGGGTTCAGCTTTGCGTGCTGATTGACCGCGGCCACCGCGAGTTGCCGATTGAGGCCGCATTCGTCGGCCGCACCGTGCAAACCACCATGAACGAAGTGATCGAAGTGAAGCTGAAAGAAATCGATAACACCGAAAAAGTTCTTCTGATGGAGAAATAGTTTAAGTGTTGGTGCGGGCCTCCCCGCCCGTGCTTTCGGTTCATGAAAAATCATATCTAAGAGAGCTTCATCGAAAACCATAGCGCAAAGGCAAGTCGAGGGTTAAAATCAAGCGCTATTTCTTTCCCGAACGTCTAATGAACCGAACGAGCAAAAAAGTCTTAAGTAAGCACAATCAGCGTCTGCTCAGAGCGGCGCGCAAAGCCATGAAACGCGCCTACGCCCCATACTCTCAGTTCCGCGTGGGCGCCGCGTTGCTGACGTCGAAGGGCGAAGTTTTCGCCGGCTGCAATGTGGAGAACGCATCCTACGGTTTGTCAAACTGCGCTGAACGCACCGCGATCTTCGCGGCGATAGCCAAGTCAGGTCCGGGACTGAGCATTCGCGCCATCGCCGTAGTGAATGACCAGGGAGTTCCGTGTTCCCCCTGCGGAGCTTGTCGCCAGGTGATTTACGAATTCGGCCCTGAGGCAACGGTCTTTTTTCAAAGCTCGAAAGGATGGAAGGAAAGCCACATCACCGAACTCTTGCCAGAAGGGTTCCGTCTCAAGTGAGCCCGCTGCCCGAAAGCCAGACGTTTCGCGCCGTCGACGTCATTCGCAAAAAACGGGACGGCCAGGAGTTGTCGTCATCCGAAATTGAACATTTGGTCCGAGCCTACACCAACGGCGAAATTCCCGACTACCAGGTTTCTGCCTGGCTTATGGCTGTAATCCTGCGTGGGCTCACGCGAGCCGAAACGTCCGTACTGACCGATGCCATGCTGCATTCTGGTGAGGTGCTCGATCTCTCGGAGTTGCCCGCGATAAAAGTAGATAAGCACTCCACCGGCGGGGTCGGCGACAAAACGTCGCTAGTATTAGCTCCGCTGGTCGCGGCCGGCGGCCTTGTGGTTCCCATGATTAGTGGGCGCGGTCTCGGCCATACCGGGGGCACGCTCGACAAGCTGGAATCGATTCCCGGCTTCAACGTGAATCTCTCCGTCCCAGAGTTTCGCCGCGTTCTCAAAGCGTGCGGCTGCGCCATGATCGGCCAGACTTCTGAGATCGCCCCCGCCGACCGCAAACTGTATGCCTTGCGCGATGTCACCGCAACCGTGGAAAGTCCCTATCTCATTTGCGCGTCTATCATGAGCAAGAAACTAGCGGAGGGCATCGATGCTCTCGTGCTCGACGTCAAGACCGGCTCCGGCGCGTTTATGAAAAGGGAAGAAGACGCGGTTTTTCTGGCCGAACTAATGGTCGAAACTGGCGAGCGCATGGGCAAATCCGTGGTTGCGTTAATCACTAACATGGATCAGCCGCTCGGAACCCACGTGGGAAATTCGCTTGAAGTGATCGAGGTTCTCGAAATCCTGCGTGGACGTGGCCCAGACGATCTAAGAGAACTATGCGTCGAACTCGCCGGTTGGATGTTTCATCTGGGCGGAGCGGCCGCGACCGTGGCGCAAGGCAAACTGGACGCTGAGCGACTCATCGCCTCGGGGAAGGCACTCGAGAAATTCCGCCAGATGGTCTCTCTGCAGGGAGGAGATGTCAGCGCGCTCGATAATCCCGCCAGACTGCCTCGCGCAAAATATATGCGAGACGTAATCAGCCCAAGAAGCGGATTTATCGCTGCCATGAATTGCGAAGCGGTTGGCACCGCCTGCGTAGTTCTCGGCGGCGGACGCGAGAAGAAAGAAGACGCGGTCGACCCGGCGGTTGGAATCGTTCTGCATCGCAAAACCGGTGATCAAGTCGCCGCCGGGGAGCCGCTTTGCATCGTCCATTCCAATTCCGAAGCTCGTACCGCTCGGGCAGTGAACTTGCTGCTTGAGAGTTTTAAGATCGCAGATGCTCCCGCGGTTGAAACGAATCCGCTTGTTCGTCGAGTAATTCAAGGGTCAAAAGCAAACAGAGTCGGAGGAAAATAGAATGGGGCGATTCACCGGCATTCTTGGCCTGCTGACCATGTTGACGCTGGCATTTATTTTCTCTACTAACCGGCGCGCCATTCGTGTCAAAACAGTTGTCTGGGGATTGGGCTTGCAATTTGCTTTTGCGGTGTTCGTATTGCGCATCGACGTTGGCCGTCGTATTTTTCAGCACGCCGGAGATGCTGTGAACAAACTGCTCAGCTACGCCTTCGTAGGTTCTCAGTTCGTGTTTGGGGATCTGGGGAAGCAAGGTTCGCATCTCGGTTTCTATTTTGCCTTCCAAGTTTTGCCAACGGTTATTTTCATCGCCGCATTTTTTGCGGTTTTATATCACTACGGAATCATGCAATTCATCATCAAGCTGGCTGCGCGCGTGATGACGCGATTCATGGGAGCCAGCGGCGCCGAATCTCTTAATGTCGCCGCCAGCATTTTTATGGGCCAGACGGAAGCGCCGTTGACGATCCGGCCTTTTTTGCCCGACCTCACTCGCTCCGAACTCATGACGGTCATGACCAGTGGGATGGCTCACGTTTCCGGCGGAATCATGGCTGCGTATATCGCGTTTGGAATCGAGCCTAAGCATCTTTTGAGCGCCGTAATTATGACCGCTCCCGGAACCATTCTAGTTTCGAAGATGCTGGTGCCCGAGACTGAACAGCCCAAGACCGCCGGTCAGGTAGTCATGAGCGAGGAGGAAGTGGAGACGGAAAAAAGAGAAAACGTGCTGGGAGCAGTCGCGCGCGGCACGACCGATGGCCTAAACCTGGCGCTGAACATCGCGGCTATGCTGATTTCCTTTCTCGCCCTCATCGCTTTAATGGACGGAATTCTTTATGGAATTCACATTGGACTTGCACATATCGGATTCCCATGGTTCCCCGCTAGCCTGGAAATTATCTCTGGTAAACTTTTCGCTCCCGTGGCCTGGGTAATCGGGGTTCCGTGGAAAGACTGCACTCTGGTTGGCAACCTATTGGGCACGCGCATGATTCTCAATGAACTGGTCGCGTTCTCCATGTTGGGGCCGCAGAAAGCCGTTCTTGATCCCCGCTCGTTTACGATTGCGACGTTCGCTCTGTGCGGCTTCGCCAATTTGAGTTGCATCGGAATTCAGATTGGCGGTATTGGAGCGCTGGCCCCGAATAAAAAGGGAGAACTGGCGCGTCTTGGAGTGCGCGCGATGTTAGCCGGCACCATGGCAAATTTGATGTCGGCATCGATCGCGGGAATGCTCATCTAACTTTGTAGGACAGCACGAGCGAGGACGCTCGCGCCTACACGATATAAGGAGCTACTAAAGTCAGAATGAACTACACAAACGTTGCGTGTCTTGTCAGGCGAATTGCCTGTCTTTTTTTTGTTTTATCGCTAATCTTCTCGGCAGCTGCGGAAGAAATTCCCTCCAACATTCTCCAAGCCATGCAGTGGCGCCTTATCGGCCCCCATCGCGGCGGCCGGATTACGTCTGTCTCCGGAATACCAAGCGATCCGAGAGTATATTACGTCGGAACCCCCGGCGGCGGTGTCTGGAAAACTGAGGATGCTGGACAAGTGTGGAAGCCCGTCTTCGATCAAGAACATGTCGCATCGATCGGCGCAGTCGTGGTCGCGGAGTCCGATCCCAGAATTATCTACGTCGGAACTGGCGAGCAGACCCAAGGCGACGGAATATATAAATCAACCGACGCGGGCGCGACCTGGACGAACATCGGACTTCGTGAAACCCACGTCATCACCGGCATCGTGGTCGATCCGAGGAATCCTGACATAGTTCTCGTCGCCACAGCCGGAGATCACTGGTCAGGCACTGAGCGTGGAATTTACAAGACTGCCGACGGCGGCAAGAGCTGGCAAAAGGTGTTGTACAAAGACCCGGATACCGGTGCCCCTGATATTGAGGCCGACCCGACGAATCCCAGCATCGTCTACGCTTCGCTGTGGACACGGCCCGAGGACCCGTTCAGCCAGGACGAGCCAGAGAAAAAGAAAAAGCAAGACGCCGCGATTTACAAATCTACCGATGAAGGTTCAACCTGGACTGCAGTCGAAGGCAAAGGCCTGCCTACCGATGCTATGGGACGCATCGGTGTCGCCGTCGCGCCCGCCACCAATGGCATGCGGGTTTACGCCATCGTCACGCAGGGATTATTTCGCTCAGACGACGGCGGCGCGAATTGGCAACGCAGTACCACCGACCCTCGTATTCTGGGCAACGCGTATTTCAGCCGCGTCTTTGTCGATCCGAAAAATGCGGACTTCGTCTACGTTGCGCAAACTTCCATGTATCGCTCGACCGACGGTGGCAGAACTTTCGAAGCCTGGGCGGGCGCGCCTAGTGGAGATGACTTTCACGTTCTTTGGATCAATCCTGCCCACACAGAAGATATGATCCTCGGAGTCGATCAGGGCGCAATCATCAGCGTGGACGGCGGCAGAACGTGGAGCTCCTGGTACAACCAGCCGACCGGGCAGTTTTATCACGTAAGCACTGATCAGCATTTTCCTTACTACGTTTACGGAGCGCAGCAGGACAGCGGCACCGCCGCAGTCCCCAGCCGCAGCGACTATGGCGAGATCACATATCGTGACTGGGCGCCGACCGGGGCTTTTGAGTTTTGCTATATCGTGCCCGATCCCGCAAATCCAAATTACGTATACGCCGGAGGATGGTACGGGACGGTGCTTCGTTACGACAAGACTACGGGTCAGATCGTCCATCTTCTGATTCGCACATCGAAATACCGCACCGCACAGATGGCCCCGATTGCGTTCTCGCCGCAGGATCCGCACGCACTCTATGCCGCTACGCAGTACGTTTTGCGAAGCAATGACGGCGGATTCAGTTGGCAAGAAGTTAGTCCTGACCTCACGTTAAAGCAGGACCCTGAGCAGAAAAAACCTGATTTGCGGCGAAAAGTAATTTATACGATCGCGCTTTCCCCGGTCCAGTCCGGGGTAATCTGGGCGGGCACCGGGAATGGCCTCATTCACGTGACGAAGGACGGCAAGACTTGGCAGAATGTAACCATTCCAGGCTTGCATGAGCGAAGCGGCATCACCATGCTCGAAGCTTCGCATTACGATGCACGGTCGGCGTATGCCGTGGTTAACGGCTACCAGCAACTGAGTCCGCTCATTTACCGCACTCGCGACTATGGACACACCTGGCAGCTCATCACCGGCGGATTGCTCGGCTCTGGAAATGCCCGCGTGGTTCGGGAAGATCCCGCGCGCAAGGGATTGCTTTACGCTGGCACGTGGAACGGCGTTTACTTTTCGCTGGACGATGGTGATCACTGGCAAACCTTGCAACTGAATCTTCCTGTCGCTTCAGTAACTGACCTCGACGTTCACGGCGATGACCTGGTTGCATCCACGTTTGGCCGCGCGTTGTGGATTCTCGATGACATCACTCCGCTGCGGCAGTTCAATTCGAAATGGCCGCAGTCGCAAGGCGACCTGCTTCTTCCGCGCACCGCAGTGCGTGCGCGCTGGGATATGTCGCAGGACACGCCGCTGCCTCCGGAAACTCCCGCCGGCGACAACCCGCCCGACGGCGCAATTATTGATTATTTCCTCAAATCCACGCCGACAGGGGAAGTTAAACTTTCCATCTACGACGCGCAGAATCGTTTGGTGCGCGAGTTCACAGATGTTCCTTCGTCGTTCGACAAGGCGCCGCCTAACGCCCCTGAATATTGGTTCGCGCCACCGCTCGCGCTAACTAAAAATGCGGGACTCAATCGTTTTGTCTGGGATCTCCGCTATCCGCCGATGAAAGCTTTGCGCTACAGCTACTACGGCAACATTCTGGATTACATCGAATACACGCTCTCCGATCACGCCATTCCCGGCAAATTTCCACGCGACCTGCAGCCCGGCCCGTTCATCGTCCCCGGCACATATTCGCTGGTGCTGAGCGTTGACGGCAAGACATTCCGTCAGCCGTTGAGAGTGAGTCTGGATCCGAGAGTGCATGTGCCACCCTCCGACCTCGTGCAGCAACTCGATACCGAGCAAAATATTGCAGCCCAGATGGCAGCCACTTATGACGGATACGAGCAGGTGCGCGCTCTACAAGAGGCGATCGCCGACCGGCAAAAATCTCTGGGCACCGACGCAACCGACCCCGGCGCAACCAAGAAAGACGCGGCCGATGCGCTGAAGTCATTGGCTGATCAGGTTGCAGAAGTTGGAGAAGGGAAACCCACGGATCTCGGGATTGGTCCATTGAACCGCGAACTGGCGCGATTCGCTTTCATGATCGAGAGCGGCGACGCTCGCCCTGCAACTCTTCTCGAAACCAGTGTCGAACAATCCTGTCAGAATGTGGGCAAACGCCTGGGGCAATGGCATGATCTTAACCAGCAGAAGATTGCGCCGGTGAACACAGTTTTGCAGAAGTACAGCATGGCGGCATTGCCGATCGCCGCCAATATACCGGCTGCGTCCGGGTGTCAAAAATAATACGGATCCGCGATCTCGCT
>Ga0210394_10008497_pt1 | contig 10547 bp, 6 predicted proteins | sample IncBWC12MmetaG_FD_160121 | JGI IMG/M metagenome (GOLD analysis project Ga0210394, IMG submission 160121) | Forest soil microbial communities from Barre Woods Harvard Forest LTER site, Petersham, Massachusetts, United States - Inc-BW-C-12-M | ecosystem: Environmental > Terrestrial > Soil >... | reverse complement strand
TCTTTGCTGTTGTGCTATTAAAGGTTAGCGTTCCATTCTGCGTCGCGCCGAATCCCGAACCTGAAACAGTCACGGATACCCCAGGCCCGCCTGAGGTGGGCGATATGCCAGTTATCACTGGATCGGCCACCGATGCACCAGAGGTCACGGAGACGTTGTCAAATGTCACTGTCGCTAGCGATGAAGAACTGCCGCTGGTCGCGCCGAAACCCACGTACACTGTTTCCGCTGTGGTGAAGGTCTGCGTTGTTCCTATTTGCACCCAGGTTGTGCCGTTTGCCGAAGCATAAACGCTAAACTGATTTACGCTGCGAACCACCTTCAGCCAATAAGGTAAATTCTCACTCGGCCCACCTACTTGCAGCACAGTTGTGGCGGGGAATATGCGGTAGTCCATATACGTGGCTATCCATGAAGTGTAATTCGTCGTGAATGTGGACATCTCCGCCGCACCCGCATCCAAAGTCTCGCGAATCAGAACGCCTGCTTGCGCGCCGTAGGTGTTGTTGCTTGCCACTCTAGCGATGATCGTTCCACTGGTAATCATCGGCTGGTAGACGAAGTGAAAGGCGTCTGCGCTTCCGCCCAAGCCGTTTCCGGCTCCTTGCACGGTGAATACGCCGTTCGCGTAGCTGGCATTCCCAGCCTTGCCCACTTGCCCAATATCCTGGTCGAACCAACCCGAGGGGAGAGGCTGCGAGGTGACTGTGAACACCACGGGATTGCTGCTATCCATGCTCGGACCAACCAAGACGGCCATAAGTCCTGATGTTGCGGCCGTCGGAATTGTGATCCCTATGGACGTTGCGCTCCATGACCTGATTGTTACCGCTGTGTCGTTCAGTAGGACGGCGCTAATGCCTTGCGAGGCCCCGAACCCGGAGCCCGAAATCACGATTTGACTGCCAACTGGTCCTGTGGTCGCGGATAGACCGGTAATCACCGGAGCAGGAGTTGCGGTCGAAGTGAGCGAGACGTTGTCAAAAGACGCGCTATACAGGCTCGAAAGACTCCCGCCGTTCACCAGCCCAACATAAACATTCTGAGCCATGCTGATTTCCAGCGATCCGCCGACTGGCGTCCAGCTAATTGCATCCGAAGATTGATAGGCGTTGAAACTGTTTCCACTGCGCACCAGCTTTATCCAGTAAGGCGGGGGAGCTGACATGCTGGCGTTGTTCAGAAAGTTTGGGCTTCCGCCGCCGAGCATACGGTAGTACGTGTACACAACGTTCGCGTAGTCAGAAACGAACACAGTTTTTGCTCCCGCGTCCAGAGTTTCGCGAATCATCACTCCTGCTTGAGCATAGGCGTTACTGGTGCTCACCACACGCGCCACAATCGTTCCGTCTCCCGACAATGGCTGGTACACAAAGTGAAACGCGTCTGGGACGGGCACTCCGCCATACCCGCAGTTTATTTCCACACCACAGCCTGCTCCCTTCACTGTGAATACCCCACTCGTATACGTCGCATTCCCCACCACGCCGACTTCCCCAATGTCCTGATCAAGCCATCCTGACGGTAGCGGGGCCGAAGTTACTGTGAACTCCACCGAATTGCTGTCGTTCATGCTCGGTGCGACCGAAACCACCAACGCTCCTGAAGTTGCCCCGCTAGGAATCGTTATCGTAATTGATGTCGTGCTCCAGGAATTGATCGTCACGGGCGCGTCATTCAAAAGAACCACACTGCTTCCTTGCGAAGCCCCAAAGTTCGAGCCGGTGACTACCACTTGGCTTCCCACCGAAACGGTCGTTGCAGACACGCCGGTAATCACGGGTGCCGGACTCGCAGTCGAGTTGACCGATACGTTGTCGAATGTCCCTGTGTACAAACTACCTGTACTCCCGCTGCTTATTGCCAGACCGATGTAAACGTTCTGGGCCATATTGATTGCTACGCTCGTTCCTACCTGCATCCAGTTCACGCCGTCGGTCGCTATGTACGCGCTGAAAACATTCCCACTGCGAACGAGCTTCATCCAAAATGGAGGCGCCGTGGAAATTGTCGGAAGGTTGGGGTTCTGTGTGAAAGATTGATATGACGAGCCTGCTCCGGTAGTGGCCCGGTCATAAAAATACATGGAATTGGCGTAGGCCATCATGAACGCGTGCGTCGAACCGGCGTTCAACGTTTCGCGAATCATGACCCCGGCTTGCGCGTAGACAGAACTGACGCTCGCTACGCGAGCGATAATCGTTCCGTCTGCCGACAACGGTTGATACAAAAAGTTGAGTCCATCCGCAGTGCCCCCTTCTCCCGTTCCAGCGCCTTTCACAGTGAACGTCCCATTCGCAAAGGCCGCACTCCCCGCCGTTCCAACGGTGCCTATGTCCAGGTCTGTCCACGGACTCGGGGGAGGCGGCAACGTAACACTGAAAGTGACAGGGTTGCTATCGTTCATGTTCGGAGCAAGGGAAACGATCAGGGGTCCCAGAGTTGCTCCTGTTGGGACAATGGTGACGATTGACGTATTGCTCCAAGATGTGATGCTTGCGAGAGTGTTGTTAAATGTCACCAAACTTCCATTTTGTGAGAAACCAAATCCACTTCCGGCAATCGTCACTTGAGTGCCCACAGCTCCAGACGCCGGCGAAGAGCTTGTAATCGCGGGGGCCGGGGAAGCGGTCGGACTAACCGACACGCTGTCAAAACGAGCAGTTGCGGAAGATGATGTAGTGCCGCTGTTCACTGCCAATCCCACGTATGTGCTCTGCGCCATACTAATGGTCTGATTCGACCCCAGTTGCGTCCAATTCACGCCATCCGCTGACGCAAAACTGCTGAAGGTACTCCCGCTGCGAACCACTTTCACCCAATACGGAAGACTCGCGGAAACACCTCCGGGTTCCGAGCTGCTTCCTCCTGTAGAGGTTCGCAAATCGAAATAGATGCCATTGTAGGCAGGCCAGTTGGACGTTTTGCCGTTGGTCGAACCTGCATTCAGCGTCTCCCGAATCATCACCCCTGCAGTTGCGTATCCGGATGCCCCCTGGACGCTCACTACCCGTGCCAATATGGTCCCGTCGCCGGCCATCGATTGATAAGCGAAATTAAAAGCGTCTGAGGTGCCATAAATTTCCTGGCCGCCTCCTTGTACGGTGAAGGCTCCATTCGCATAGGTTCCACTTCCTGTGACTCCCACGGTTCCGATATCCCCATCAGACCACCCGGAAGGTAGCGCAGTTACAGTGAAGGAAGCACTCTGCGCCGTTTGGCTATTAACTTTGACGGAGAAGGTTCCAGACGACGCACCCGTGGGCACCAGCGCGGTGATGCTTGTAGCTGACCAATTCGTGGTTACGGCAGCAGTTCCATTGAGCGAAATCGCGCTGCTTCCTTGAGAAGCCCCGAAGTTCGTTCCGGTAAGCGTCACGACAACACCAAAGGGCCCCGAAGTCGGCGACATGCTCGTGATCGTCGGAGCCTGGGCCTCAACTCGACCACAAATGCAGAAGAGTAGAGCGAATGTGAGAATCAGAATCTGCTTCCAATTTCGCGGGCGCATGGTCGAAACCCCCAGGACCGGATTATCGAAATCCAAAGAACTCGTTCGCTGAAAACTTGTTTCTCGGCAAGGAAAATTGTTTAGTGCGGGTATGAAATGGTCACAGCCTCAACGCCGTTTGCTCGTGAGGAAGTTAATCCCCGACCGCTGCTATCGTAGGTATGCGACTCCAAGGTCTTTCCATTTGAGTCCGTCACAGCCGCGATTAGAGATTGGGTGCTATAAGTGAAAGTGAGCGTGGTTTGATCCGGTTTCGTGAATTGACTTAATCGCCCTTGAGTGTCGTAGGAGTATGAGAGGGAGATTCCAACACTAGAGCTGAGGCTTGTTACAACATTGGGGTAACTGCTGCTACCGTAGGTGAAAGTCAGAGTACGTGAAGCGGGGTCAGTAACCGTAACTAGACGATTTGAACCATCGTAGGAGAGCAGGGTAGTGTTGCCATTTGGGTCGGCGATGGATGTCAGCGATCCACTCGTGAAGCTAAATATTCGCTTTTCACCGTTCTGAAACACGAGCGTCCATGACGTCGTTCCGTTTTGCGTAAGCGTGGCGATGACGTTCAGAGGCGCCGATAAATTCCATACGGACCCGGTGCCGGCGGCAAAAACCCAGAGGCCTCCATCCGCTCGCAGGTACACCATATAGCCGGTATATTCGCCACTGCCGGTGAACACTCTCTCTTCGTAGGTTGATCGCCAATTCGGTCCGAATATACCGGTCTGAAATCCGCTCAGAATTGCTGGCCACATACTGTTCCATGTTCTTTGCAGCGTTAGACCTCCTCCCAACCCAGGAATGCTCACGTCATTCTGTTGAATGTAGGTGTTGCCGTTCGTCAAATTGATCGGTTCAGAAGCTTTCGCCCCACCCTTGCCACAAGTAGGACACCAACTCGGCGGTGGACAACTGGCTGTCCACGACGCAATCAAATAGGAAAAAGGTGCGGGGTAGGGAGCGAAGTAGAACCATCCTGAAGGAATCGGATTCGGCCAATTCCATACTTGAGTTGCGAATTTTCCAATGCAAGACTGCGCTGCGGATGGACCGCTAAGGACGCACTGAAGGACAACTAAAACGAGCAGCACGCCAAGAATTCTCTTAGTCACGATTATCTCCATGCCCCATGCAACACGCACTTCCCGTCAAACGCAGCGGGACGCAAAGCACACACCCCTGCGCAATCTCCGAGAGACACGCTATAAATGTTCTGCGATTCTGACTGGAGTTATCACTTCTAGAGGGTACGTAACGCCTTGTCAATAGTACTTCGATGGCAATCTGTGAACACTGTGTGAATAAAGTTGACCGAAGCGGGCAGGACCAGCCACCCGGCGACACTTTGGAAGGGACTTGCGACATCCACGAGGCTGAATTATAGTGGCGTTGGCGCCGATGCTGAGCGCAAGGGTGGTGTCAATACCGCGGAAAACTGCAAATTAGCCCAGATTTGCTGCGCAGCACACTTACACCCATAACGGATGTCTTTACGGTTCGCCGGACGAGACTGCTCTCTCAACCGCCCGTTCTAAGATCATGCTTGTCTTGGAAAGCCGCAGCGGGCAAGGACCGGCCAATCCTATTCGGCGCGTGCGTTCGACGAGACAAAAAAAGCAGCTGAATGACATGTCCCAGTTGAGAATACGCGAAGAGTGCGCTTGTTCAGGGCAAAACGTCCGTAACGATGATGCCGTCCGCCAACTTGAGCAATTTGCGCGACCCAACCCATTGCTGTGGCTCTACCGGATTGTCTCCCTGGCGTTCGGCCGGATCGCGATGCTGTCACGAAAATGTAACGCAAATTGCAGAAACCGGCGGCAAAACTGCCGCAAATAACAATAAAGGAAGGAGAAAGCAGGTTGCAGGGAGTTGTCCCAACTTGCTGAATCCATTCGATAAGCCACTCCTCTGGCAAGATTTGGCAAAATAGTTCGAATGGCTTCTAACCAGAGGGTCGGGAGTTCGAGTCTGGCCCGGGCGCGCCACTTTTCTCAATGAAAACGCTGTTTTTTGCAATACCGAACGCCTGCGGCGTGCCGTCCCCCGGGCCGATTGTCCGAGTTCTGTCCGAGTTCTCAGGAAACCTAGTCCCAACGTAGAATCGGGCATGGACTCTCAAGCCTACTGTTTCGCGCGCGGAAAATAGTTAGCGAGTTTGGATAAGGAAGGGCTGTGGAAGGGCCACTAGACAGCGGCGCCGACATCGAGGCTATGCATACAAGCGACAAGACGGCGACCGCCGCTGGATGTTGAACCGGCAGGAGAAAGAACGGCTGCGCCAGATAAGGGCTGAAGGTCAGTTCTAAGAACAGAAAAGGGCGGGATTTCTCCCACCGCCCCGGGCAAGATTATCACTTCCTTTTGATAATCTTGAAACGCCTACCGCTTCTGCTGCTCGACTCGACGAAATCATTTGGCAGAGACACCCAACCCTCAAGGAAGTCGTGGAGCATCTCTCACGCGGAGAGGTAAAGAAGGCAATCGAGAAGCTCGATGCGCAGGGCCGCGTCCATGAAATTGCAGATCCTAACGAACGGATCAAAGCAATCTCCCATGAATACGCAAAGCAGCCTGAAGGAACGCTAGTTGTCTCGCCCGACAACCAGTCGCGCATGGAAATCAACCGGATGATCCACACGGATGCAAAAGGCCGGCCAAGTGGACCACAGGGAGAAAAGCGTGAGAGTGCTCTTTGCGCGCCAGGAGATCACCGGTGCAGACCGTCGGCGGGGCGAACAATATGAACCGGCCAACATCGTACGCTACACGAAAGGCAGCAAGACGCATGGCATCGAAGCCGGAGAATACTTGCGCGTGGAAAGTGTCGATGCAAAAGAAAACCTGCTCACGGTCCAGCGCGAAAGTGGTGAGCAGATCAGCTACGATCCGCGCCGCCTGCAAGGCGTGACGCTCTGCCCTGAAACGGAGCGGGCCTTCTCCCAAGGCGACAAAAACACCGCGTGAAATCCACTTAATTCACCGCACCGAACCAGGAGCAGCACATTGCGAATCGCGAATTGGGAACCCACCATCGAGAGAATCGAAAAGAACGGCAATCTACAACTGCGCATGGATTCAGGCCGGCGTGTCAAATTCGACCTGAAGGAGAATCCACATCTCGACTACGGGTATGCGGTGACAAGCCATGCCAGCCAGGGGCAAACCACGGACCGCGTCCTGGTGCACGTAAACACCGAGCAAGCGGGAGATAAACCCATTAACCGCCGACTAGCCTACTTGGCCGTATCCCGTGGTCGATACGCTGCGCAAATTCATACCAACGATAAAGCCTCTATCGCCGAAGGGCTTCGCCGCGATGTTTCACACCGATCTGCATTGGAGTCGAAACGCGCAAAAGAACCGCTTGTCGCCCAAAGGAAAGAGCCGTGCTCATTTCTAAGTAAGGAGAGAGAGCGAACAATCGAAATCAACGAGACCTCAGCCCCAGTCGCTAGGCACGCTAATAGCTCCTGCGGCCCTTAATTGCTGAGCCTCTTCTTCCACCCGTTCTGGGGTTACGTGTCATACCCCTCCCGGCGTCGAAGACGTCGCTATGGCTTCGATCAGGTCATTCCGGAGCGCGAAGACGACCAAGGGGATTCGGATTCCTCGAACAATGCATATGAGTGGGGCCGGCAAGCCAAAGAACAGCCCCCAGAAGATATCTGCATTGTTGAAACGATGGACAGTAGACCCGAAGACAAAGAGATAAGTCGCGAGGAGACCCACCGTCCAGATGCTTCCCATTAAGAAGCGGAACGGCAAGTTCCAAGACAAGTTAGTGCCAGTCGCGACCGCGACAAGAAGCCCATCCAGCCCCCCATAAGTGATCGCTTCGACCTCGTTCGGCACGCCGATCAGCAGGCCCTCTTTGTTCGCCAGAAGGTAACAAAAGGCTGCTCCGAAAACCAAAATAGGTATCTCATTTGTTGCAGCACGTACTAAGAGACGGCAGAAAAGGGTGCCAGTTTTTGTTGTCTACTTTGCCGCCCGGTGGCACCAACTGGTACTTGTTATTCCAAGGGTCCAAGGCTATGGTCGGGTCGGTAGCGTCGCTACTCACATAGTTAACCCACTGATGCGGCAAGACGTGTTGACGCGCTCCCCAAGCGTACTGCATCTGCGGTTGCCAATTGCAATCGAGCGGCAGTGGAGTGATGTTGCCTATGACGTTGTCGGTCTGTTCTCCACAGCCCTTGTACCGAGGCAGAGATGTAAACGGATTCAGACGACGTACGGTCGAAATTATGTTGTTGAGGTTTCCTGAATTGATCCGTTGCCCATTTAGGGTCATGTCGTTGACTGCGTTTCGCGCCGCATTCACAATTTTCTTCACATCGTTAGAGCACAATCCCCATGAATCGACGTAATTGATCGGATCGTTCTCAACATACGCATAGAAATTCTCACCAGCAATGAACCTTAGAGGATCTTCGCCGAGGAATCTTCCCAGTTGTGGGTCGAAATATCTGGCGCGGTAGAAGTAGAGATTAGTTTCCGAATCTAACTCGCGGGCGGTGTACTGGAACGAGTTGATGAGCGAGCCAGACGAACTTGTCTGTTTCCCGAATGAGTCGTAAGCATAGGTCTGGGCCGCGGAGCCTGTTCCGTTGCTTAGCGAAGTGACGGACCCGAGGCCATCAGCCTCGTAGTAGCTGGTCGTAGATGAACGGAGCATAGCGAGAGGTTCATCGATGTTGAGTCCCTGCGAATAGCGGGCCACCACGGCCCCACTTGCGCTTGTCTATTCAACTTGGTTGTCGCCGACGTAGGCGTAGATGCTCGCGGCGCTGGACGACGACTTGTAGATTCTCCGTCCAAAAGGATCATATTTGCATATTTGAAGCTAACGGCGCGATCGGAGCGGCTATAGTCGAACACTTCTCGCACCGCGGCTCGGAGCGACACGATCATGGCAAGGATTCTAGCGGACAAATCCGAATCCAGTCTCTCGCTAAGTCATTCATTCTGCAGGTGTGCGACGTTTTGGCGAGGCACACCGTCGTCACTTAGTCCCTTTAGTGCCCAATACGTTAATGCTCGCCGAGATTGTAAATGAAAAGTTGTTGACGTAATGAGAACCAGAGGACAGAATTCCATCGATCTCTCGCCACCTCCTCAGTTGAACCTCAAAAGGCAGGGTCGAATCCGATGAAAACGATACGAAGTGCCGTTTGGCAATCGAGTCGTCCCACTAGAGTTGGTCTTTTGCTGGCCGTAACTGTTGTCGTTCAAGGGGTATCGAGTGCTAATCGATCCGACGACCACGGCCAGCTGAAAGAGCCCACAGATGCTCACGCCTCGATAACGAAACCTCGCATTTCGCCAAGACCTCAGCCACAGGTAGCGAAGAGTACGGGTTCTTTGCCTTTGAGCTTCGAACCTAACGAAGGGCAAACAGATCCATCCGTCGACTTCGTCTCGCACGGCGTCGGCTATAGCGTGTTCCTAACTTCAAACGAGGCCGTAATATCTCAGCAGGAGCCGGACGAAACCGATAAGCTTCTTCAGAAAATGGACGCTCGGACTCGGAAAAAGTTTGAAGCGAGGCGGTTCTATCAAGCTTCGCCGCGTTTTCATCGTCGGGAGAAAACCCAGACGATTCGGGTGGCGGTCGAAGGAGCTAATCCTTCGCCTAACGTTGTCTCCTCGGACCAACAACCAGGTAGGGCCAATTATTTCATCGGGCGTGATCCTCAACAATGGCGTGTTGGAATCCCCATGTACGGAAGAGTCCAATATTCGGAAATCTATCCTGGTATTGATCTAATCTATTATGGAAAACGGGGACGACTGGAGTTCGATTTCGTTGTCTCTCCCGGGACTGATCCGAATGCGATCCGGCTTCGTTTCGCTGGCGCTCGACGAGTGTCGATAACGAAGGATGGAAAACTAACCGTATTGACGCCTCAAGGTTCTTTCGAATTGCTCTGCCCGGAGATTTATCAAGTCCGAGACGGAAGGCATATTCCAGTTGGTGGTCGGTTCGCCGTCCACAGGAATGAAAGAACAGTCGGTATCCAGGTCGCGAAATATGACAGGCAAGCACAATTGGTCATCGATCCGGTGCTGACTTACTCCACGTACGTGGGTGGAAATGGAACCGACTACGATTCCGGTGTCGGTGTTGATGCGCAAGGTAACGCGTACATAGCCGGTATGACTAGCTCAACGAATTTTCCGACGGCTAACGGCTATGCGTCCTCCGAAAATTCCAACAGCGTTGCTTTTGTTACGAAATTGAATCCGATTGGCACCGCCGTCTCGTACTCAACGTATCTGGGCGGCACGGGAGGTGACTGGGCTGCTGGAATGGCGTTGGACCCGTCGGGGAGGGTCTATGTCACTGGGTCGACATTGTCCACCGACTTTCCCCTGGTTAATGCGTTCCAAACCTCACTTGGATCACCGAATGGAAATGCATTCGCTGCGGTTATCGACACAACTCAGTCCGGAACGGCATCGCTCGTCTATTCCACTTATTTGGGCGGTGGCGGAAATGGCTCAAATTCTCTTGGTGATGTGGGACTTGCAATTGCAGCAGACGCGTCCGGCTTCGCGTACGTCACCGGCCAAACTGCATCGGATTCGTCCACCGCTACGTTTCCGACTACCAGCAGCCCATTGCAATCATCGCTGGCGAGCGCCAATGGGAACGCCTTTCTTACGGTGTTGGATACGACGCACGGCGGCCCTATCTCGTTGATTTACTCCACGTATCTGGGAGGGTCGAGCGGCGGATTCGGAGACTATGGTCTCGGGATAACCGTCGACAGCCTCGGCAACGCCTACCTGACCGGGCAGACGACTTCAGGTGGGTCCACGCCCTTCCCGACAACAGCGAACGCTTATCAGACGACGTTGAACAGCCAATATGGGAATGTATTCGTTACCGAAATTGCTAACGCGCAGAGTGGCTCAGGGTCTCTCGTATATTCCACGTATCTCGGCGGCTCAAGCACAATTATTGTAGGAGATACTGGAAGCGGTGTTGGCCTCGACGCCGCTGGGAAAATCTATGTCGGGGGCGATACAA
>Ga0210394_10008496_pt1 | contig 10548 bp, 8 predicted proteins | sample IncBWC12MmetaG_FD_160121 | JGI IMG/M metagenome (GOLD analysis project Ga0210394, IMG submission 160121) | Forest soil microbial communities from Barre Woods Harvard Forest LTER site, Petersham, Massachusetts, United States - Inc-BW-C-12-M | ecosystem: Environmental > Terrestrial > Soil >... | reverse complement strand
CGGCGAGTTCCATTGCGTGACTTTCCTTGAGGAAGAAATTCATGTCGTAAAACTGCACGGAGTCGGCGCCATATTGCGTTTTCAGGTGGCGCAGGATGGCTTCGGTGCGCGCGGGATTTTCCACTAACTCACGATTGCCGTAGGCCGCGTGGACACCGCAGAAGCTGCAGCGGAAGGGGCAACCGATGCTGGCATGATGCGCGGCGGTGCGGCGGCCGAAAAACGAGGGGCGCAGATATTTTTCGACTGGGACGCGATGAAAGGGCGACCAGGGGAAGGCGTCGGGGGGCTTCATCAAGCGTTCTGGATTGTGGCGATGCAGGCCGAAGACGTCTTTGAAAGAGAGGCCGAGAATTCCGGCGAGCGGGCGATTGCCGCGGAGAGCGTCGAGCAGTTCGAGCAGGGTGTCTTCGCCCTGGCCGCGAACGGCGTAATCGACGTAGCGAGCGTTGAGCGTGGCGTCGCTGTAGATGGAGGGAAAATAGCCACCCCAGACGATGGGGATTTTCGGAAAGAGATTGCGAATTTCGCGGCACGTGACGATCGCGGCGGCCATCTGGGGACCGGGCATTACGGTGACGCCGAGCATTTCCACATTGTTGTGGCGGATCAGGTCGGAAATTGTTTCCGTGGGATTGTCTTCGACGTTGCCGTCGACGATTTCGTAGTCTTCGCGGCCTTCGAGAACCGCGGCGAGGGCCATCACGGATAGAGGAAAGCGGCGATTGCGGGGCCGAGTGGAGCGCGGATTAAAGAGAATGATCATGGCTGTTTTACCTGCGCGACGTAGATTCGAAATTGGGAAGGCTCGCGGCGATTTTTCAGCCGGGAACGAAGCGGGCGAATGGCCCAGCGGACGCCGAACCAGACACGGTGAATGCGCCAATGGAGTTCGAGTTTGGCTTCCAAGGCGAGGAGACGGGCGGGCGTGAGATATTCGCCGCTTTTCAGACTGTCGGACTTGATGCCAAAGTTTTTCTCGAACGTTTGCTGGCGTTCTTCGAGCATTTGCTGGCCGGAAGACTCGTGGGAGTAGGTCGGCGTATCCGCGATGATGATGGTGCCGCCGGGAGAGAGGCAGCGAATAGTTTCCGCGAGAGTGCGCTTGTAGTTTTCGGAGTAGTGGAAGGAGGCGTTGAAGATGGCGCAGTCGAATTGGTTGTCGGCGAACGGGAGGTGGTCTAGCTCGGCCTGGAAACGGGGGAAGAACTTCGGGATGGCGGATTTATAGTGGATTGCGGCACCTAGACCATCAAATGGGTTGGTTAGCAGATCGACGGCGACGGGTTGATGGCCTGCGGACGCGAGGCGAAAGGACATCCAGCCGTTACCGGCACCGAGATCGAGGATTTTGAGGGCGGCGCTTCCCTTCTTAGACAACGTGGTTGCAGACAGTGTGGGCAAAATATTTCGCGCGATGTGGCGGAAGGTACGTGAGCGAATGGACCATTGCCAAGTATTCCGGCCGGTCAGGTCGTGAAAAGGTAGCTCCAGATAGAACTCTGGCGAGGCGGCGCCCCTGCCTTCCTGTTTACGTACGTGTTCGTAGTCTTGGACGAAGCGGGCGAAATAGCGGTGGCGGGCGGGAGGCAGGGCGCTCCAAATGCCAGCTTCTTGCTGGTTGGTGAAAGAGCAGGCCAGGCAGGCGATTGGCTCGTGGTTCGCTGCGAGCGATTCATACGAATGGGCACTACCGTCTTTCCCACATGCGGGGCAGCGCAGGACGATTGAGGAGGGCGCCGCCGCAAGATCAATGGAACTGCGGCGGCTAACGACGAGCGAGGCGCCTTCTTGCGTGCTGATGGTGGTGCTCAGCGAGGGCATCGTACGAACTCCAGAAGGACGTGATCACCGGAATCTCGCAAGATGGGCCAGGCGGCGAATGTGCGATCCAATTTTTCGAGACGCGACATTGCGCGAGTGTTTGAGCGCGCCCAAGATTCGACATAGGAAGGCGGAACGAAGAGGCCGATGGCGCGGCGCGTTTCCAACCGGAACCATGGTGCGAAGGCTTTGCGCACGCGGGCAATCGTTGGATAAGAAATAGGGATGCTGGAATCGCCAAGACGGGCGGTGGCTTTTCCCAGGAATCTACGAAAGGCTTTCTTTGTTTCTCCACGTACAAGAAACCAGACAGTTTCCGTCAGACAGACACGGCTCCACAAACAAATCAGAACACGGGCCTCTGGCCGAACGAGCGAAGCCAGGTTGCGCGCGACAGGTTGCAGATCCGCGACACAATTGAGGCCCGAGAAATTAGAAAATGCTCCGTCGAACGGGACTCTGGGAGAGAGGCGGAAGAGTTCTTCGTTGGCTAACTGGCGATACTCGATGGAACGGGCGCGCTCCGTAAGCACGGAGTAGCCTGCGGCGACATCGATCATTGCTGCGGAAGCATCGCAGGCGAGCACGGAGATTCCGTGTTGCGCGAGGAACCTGGCATCTTCGCCGGTGCCGCAATTTAGTTCCAGGATTCGATCGCCGGGGTGGAAAGCGGTGAGAAGGCGCGACCAGACCTGAGCACGTTGGGCGCGGCCGATGGCGGTTCGCGTGAAGAGTTCATCGTAGGAAGTGGCGACGCGGTCGAAAGCGGTTGCCACGGACGAGTAGGCAGCTGTGTTTGCGGCGCTCATGCGGTCACCTCGGTGGAGGTGGAGTACAAATTCTCGCGGAGAACGTTGACGTGCGCGCGGAGTTCCTGTTCGGCCGCGCCAGAATTGCCGGCGCGTTGCATGCGCGCGAGTTTTACTTCGTTTTGCAGGAGGCTATCGGCGAACTCATAGAATTTCGGGGAATGGCGTCCCTGAACAGCGATCTCCCGGTCGGAAGAGATGTTCCAGGGCTTCAACTGGACCAGTGATTTGGCGACTCGTTCGTAGTAGGGGGTGCCTTTGATGGGGTACGAAACGGTAGTGAAAAATATGTCCGGATCGGTGCGCTTGACATGTTCGATGGTGGCTTCGATGTCCTGGAGCTCTTCGCCTTCGTAGCCCCACATCAGGAACATGCCGGTCTGGATGCTGCGTTGTTTGCATAGGGACACCGCCGATTGAACTTGCTCCACGGTTACGCCACGGTCCATGGCGTCGAGAATTCTTTGCGAGCCACTTTCGGAGCCGATCCACAGGCGGAAGCAGCCGAGTTCGGCGAGAAGATCGGCGGCCTCGGGATTGAGGCGATCGGCGCGAGAGATGCATTCGAAGGGGACGTGGAGTCCGCGACGGCGCATTTCCGCGGCGTAGGTGCGCAGCCATCCGTGGTGAATGGTGAAAACGTCGTCGGCGATCCAGACCATGTCCGGCTGATAGGTGGAGAGCAGCCATTCGACTTCGTCGACCACTTGCTTGGGATTGCGGCGGCGATGGGTCATGCCAAAGACCTGGTGACTGCACCAGCGACAGCGGTACGGGCAACCGCGCGCGGTGATGAACGAGAGCGAGCCTTTGCCGTGGGCATCACGCCAGGTCTGCATGTACTGGCGAACATCGACAGCATCGCGTGCGGGCCAGGGCTGTGCGTCGAGATCGGCGATTTGCGTGCGGGGAGCAGTGCGAGCCGTGTGGCCGTCCTCTTCTTTGAAAGCGATGCCTTGCACGTTGCGCAAGGCGGAAGACGAATTGGTGCGAAGAGCGAGGAGAAGTTCTTCCATAGTGACTTCGCCTTCGCCGAGGACTACGACATCGGCTCCAGCGTCGAGATATTCCTGGATGTACGCACCGGGCTCGGGACCGCCGACGACGATGGTCCAACCTGATTGGCGCGCTATTTTTATGATTTCGACGACCTTTTTGCGGGTCATGAGGTTGGCGTAGATTCCGAGGACGGACGGCGTGGTGTTCTGGAGATGGCAGGTAAGCGCGTCCATGCTGGAGAAGGTGGTGTCGAAAACGTCTACGTCGAAACCCTTGTTCCGGAGATGCGAGCAGATATAGAGGATGCCCAGAGGGACGTAGGGTTTGCGAATCTGAAGCTCCTTGGGATCTTCGAAAAGGAAATAGCCGTGGGTGAGGAGGAGATCACTCATTGATGTCTCTCATGGCGACGACGCGGGTCTGTAACTGAACGAGTTCGGAGTGTGGAAGGAATATCGTGACGTCTTCCTCGCTGGATTTGTCGGGAAGCTGGGTGGCATCGAGGTTGCGGCTGACGGGCTCCAGTGAGTCGATTTCGTTCCAGAGTTTCTTGAGCTCGCTTAATTTCGCGCGCGTGGTGCTGGCGGTATTCCAACTATCGACTTCGGCGTGCAGGGCATCGCGTACGGCGCGATAGAACTGATCGGTGTAGGCGCCTTTGAACATTACACAGAGATCTTCACTGTCGGACCAGTTTTGCTTTTTGCCGAGTTGTTCGCGCACGCGGGCGTGGAAGCGTGTGTTAGGAAGCGGGTAGGAGAAGGAAACGCCTATGTCGTCGGGGCGGGTCTCGCGGACGAGCGCGATGGTTTTCTGAAGATCTTGCCAGTTCTCGCCGGGGTAGCCGAGCTGAAGGAAGTAGCAGGCTACGATGCCTTCGCGTTTGAGATTCTGACGGGCCGCGGTGACGTGCTCGACGCGAAGACCTTTTTCCATGGCGTCGAGGACTTTCTGCGAGCCGGATTCAACGCCCATCCAGACTTCGGCGCAGCCGGCGCGTTTTAGCGCGTGAACAGTTTCCACGGTGAGGAGATCGGCGCGCGCTTGGATTTTGAACGGAACCGGGCAGCCAAGGGATTCGACGGCAGAGGCAAATTCCTGAATCCAGTGGCGGTTCAAGGCAAAAATATCGTCCGCGAACCATAAGTGATCGGCTCCGTAGGCATCGCGGAGAAGTTGCATTTCTTCGGCGACGTCGCGTGCCGGACGGAGTTGATAGGTGTCCCCGAAGATCGGCTTGGCGCACCAGTTACAGCGAAAGGGGCAGCCACGGCTGGCAATCAGGTTCATGGAGAAAAAGCCGTGGGCACGCTTCCACGCATCGCGGTATGGAGTGAGATCGATCAAATCGCGCGCGGGTACCGGGAGCGAAGTGGAGTCGTGGATGGGCTTGCTGCGGCGCAGGTCAGAGATTTGTTCGACGCCCAAAGCGTCCAGCCACCTTACTCCGTGGAGTTTCGAGACAGATGTTCCGTTGTTGTTCAGTGCGCGAACCAATTCGAGCAGGGGGCGTTCGGCTTCGCCGTCCAACACGTAGTCGCAACCGTGTTGTAGATATTCGACGGCATGATCGGTGGCGTCGGAACCATGGACAATGACGCGAGCGCCGGCGCGGCGGGCGGTTTCGGCCATCTGCCAGGCGAGTTCGCGCATGCGCGTAAGACACATTTTGGTGATGAAATTGAAATCGTCTTCGTAGATGGCAACGATTTTGGGTTTGTGAAGCTGCAGCGCTTTGCGAAAACCTTTTTCCGGGTGTTGCAACATGCTGTCAAAGACCGCGACGGAAAAGCCGTTGGCGCGCAGCAAGCCCGCAGCGTAGAGGGTTGCCAGCGGAGGGTAGGGCGTCATTTTCCGCAGTTGTTTGCGGTCGTAAGGCAGATGATAGGAATGCGTGAGGAGAACGTCAGTCATCTTGCGTCTCCTCGAATGTGGAAGCAGATCCCTCACCCGCAAAAAGCGCGGGTTCGGAATGACAATGTTGCGCAGGAGCGGGGTTACCGCGGGAGTGCTGCGCTTGAGTGGTGTTACCACGGGAATTCTGCGCCTGAGGGGGATTGCTGCTGGATGGAGCTAACATGCTTCGGCGCCTTCCGCGCCAAGCGGCTGACCGGTGACCAGCGATCTGCGGGTGATAATTTTTTCCACTTTTTTGCCGACCCACAATTCCCAAGGGAAAGAATATTTATTGGAGCGGATGCGCCAGCGCAAAGGAGCGCCCAGAACGCGGCGGACGCTGGAGCGCAGCCTGGGATGATCCTTGGTGGCTTTACGCAATTGATTGTTGAGAAGAAAAAAATCGAGCATGCGACGCAAACGATCCAATTCTTTGCCGCGCAGCCACGGGAGGGTGTTGCGGCCTAGCGGCAATTCGGCCCATTCGTCCAGCGATTGCGGCTCATGCAAACCCATTTCGCGAAGCTGCTGCCAGATAGGAATGCCGGGGTAGGGCGTGAAAATATTGGGGGAGAAACTGACGTTCCAGAATTGGCGGGCGATATCGCTCATGGTCTGGAGCGTTTCGATGCGATCGGCTTCGACTTCGCCTGGATAACCGAAGATGAGATTGAAGGTGACGTGGATGCCGCCAATCATGGCTTTGCGGGCGGTTTCGTACATTTCATCGACGCGCTGATGGCGCTTATTCATGATTTTAAGAACGTTGGCAGAGGTGGATTCTGTGCCGAATCCCATGTGAGAAACTCCGCTGGCACCGAGGAGGCGCACATCGTCGTCGCTCATGCGGCAGAGAAAATCGGTGGAAGCCTGGAAGGTCCAGCGGAAGGTGGATTTTGCGTCGAGGAAACCTTGGGCAATTTCGCGAGCCCTGCGCCAATCGACAGGGAGATTCGAATCGAGCATCGCGACTTCCTGGATGCGGTAACGCTCGGCGAGTTCGGTGACTTCGCTGACTACGCGCTGGGGATCGAGGGCGTTGAAGCGGCGCTTGTAGAAAACCATGTCGGTGCAGTAATTGCAGGCGTAGGGACAGCCGACGCTGGTTGCGTAGGCTAGTTTTCGTTCGCCGGAAACGCACTCGTAGGCGTCGACATCGGCGAGTTCGAACGCAGGAGTTGGCAGATCGTCCAGCAAGGCCACGCGGCGTTCGGGAGCGTGATGGGGCATGCCAAATTGTTTGGAAGAGACACCGGCAACGTTGCGAAAATCTTTTTTGTCGGCCAACTGCTGGGAAATTTCGAGCAGGGTGAGTTCGCCCTGGCCACGGACGACGGCATCCACGTAGTTTTCCTGAAGCGTTTGACCGGGCAAAAGGCTGGGATGCCAACCGCCAAAGAGGACCGGCAAATCGGGCGATGCTTGCTTGACGGCCTTGGCCATGCGAACTGCGCCACGAATCATTGGCCCGGTGAGAACGGAAATGCCGAGACATAGGGCATCGCGAACTTCTCGAAGGACGGATTGCAACCAATCGGGATCGATAGCGGCATCGATAATGGAAACTTCGAAGCCTGCATGGAGCAGAGGCGCGGCTAAGCTGAGCAGGCAGAGAGGTGCGCCGAGTGGCGGGCCATCGTAGGGCGGATAGAAAAGTACGACCTTACGCTTCATCAGCAAGCCACCTCTGCTGTCGAAGGCTCGAGGCGTTTAGCGTCGACGGCAGGCTTGAACGCGGCAGTTCTCTTTTTTAGTTTTTCGTTGAGCCAAATTTCCGCGGGAGCAGCGTAGACGTCGTGATCAAGTCTCCAACGAGCGGGAAGGGAGAGAAATTTCTGGGCGAGACGAGTGGTGCGTTTGCGGGTATCCGCCGCGATGGGAATGCGGTCAAAGGCCATGCGCAAATAGTCGCGGGTGACCTGCAAGCGTTTGTGTTCACGGCCACTGAGCCACGGAAGGACGGTGTAACGCGGAAAGAAATCCGCCCAACCTTCGAACGAGGTGGGCACGTGGATGCCGAGTTCCTCGGCGCGTTCCATGATCGGTGCGCCAGGGTACGGCGTGAAAATGTTGGTCCAGAATTCGGCGCCGGGATGCCGCCTGCACATATCCATGATGAAGCTGATGGTTTGGCGGCGCTCGGCCGGGCCTTCGCCGGGATAGGCAAAGATGATGTTGAAGGACGGACGAATGTCGGCTTCGAGGCAACGCCGGGCGGTCTCGTAGATGGTGTCGAAGTTCTGGAAACCTTTGTTCATAAGCTTCAAAACTTTCGGCGAGCCGGATTCCGCGCCATGGCAGATCTGCTGGAGTCCGCTGCGGCGGAGCAATTTCAGATCCTCCACGCTCAGGCGCGCGGTCAAGTTCGTGGTGGCCTGAATGCTCCAGCGGAAATTGGCGTTGTGGCGAACGAGTCCGTCGGCGATCAGACGGGCGCGATCCAAGTCCACGAGGAAATTGTCATCGACGATCCAGAGCAGTTCGAGTCCGTAACGGCGGGTAAGATCGAGCGTCTCTTCGACGACCTGTTCGGCGGGTAGCGCATTCCACTTTCGTCCGTAGACGCCCGCGTTCGTGCAGTAGGAGCAGTTGTACGGACAGGCCAAGCTGGAGGTGTACATGGCCCAGCGGCGGCCACAGACACGCTCATAGGCGTCGAAATCGGCGATGTGATAGGCCTTGGGCGGGGAGTCAACGATGGGTTTGAGGGGCCGCTCGGTGGTGAAGATAAGTTTTTTGTCGCGCTTGAAACCGATGCCCGGGATTAAATCCATGGGCGTGCGATTTTCCAAGTGCTGCACGACGTCGAGAAGGGATTCCTCGCCCTGACCGCGTACAACGATATCGATGTATTCGGCTTCGAGGGTTTGCTTCGGGAGCAGAGAGGGGTGCCAGCCACCAAGGATGACTGGAAAATCGGGGTTCCAGGCTTTCACGGCGCGGGCGATTTCGGCGGTCTCGCGAATCATCGGGCCGGTGACGAGGGAGATGCCCAGGCAGAGGGCGTCCTGAACTTCTTCGAGAACACGTTTCTTGAAATTTGGGGTGATCGTGGAGTCGATGAGTTTGACGGAGTAGCCCGCGTTGAGCAGCGGAGTGGCGACCGCGAGTATTCCCAGCGGCGCGGTGGCTTCGGAACTGGCGAAAGAAGGAAAAAAGAAGACTACTTTTTTAGACATCACTGGCGTCCCAAACGCGCACGAGCAAAGTTACGTTAGGGGGTCGCGGTGACTTGTCACGAGCATGTCACATGGCTGTCATTTGTTATTCCGACGCGTTCTGCCCGCTTGATTTCGCGCTACATTCGACGACACTGTGATGGTGAATCTTTCTTTCGATCGGGCAAACCTGCCTTTCCGCACGGATTTTTCACTGGGCGGAGTCCGCTGCCGGCTTTCCACGAATTCGTACCAGGTGCTGGAGCATTCGATCCCGTGGCAGGGCGGTTCGCGAAACGTGGATGCAAAGACTTTCGAAATGGACATTTTGGAAGACGCATCGATGGACACGCCGGTAGAGAGCGGCACGCATTTTCGAGGCGCTCGTCATCTGGTGTTCGCGATGCTGGAGCCGCGGAGCTTCCTGAGTTATGACCTGCTACGCAGACAGGTGCGGGGCGTGGTTTCGTCGGCTGCGGCGGGCGACCATGCTTTCTGGAGAACGCAATTGCTGCCGATTACCGTGGGCATTTTAGGGACAACGCTCGGTGTGGCGCCGCTGCACTGCGCCTGCTTGACGCGGAACGGAGAAGGATTGCTGTTGGCGGGGCTTTCCGGGGCGGGAAAATCGACACTGACGGCGGCGCTGGCGCGCCGTGGCTTTGGCGTGGTGTCCGACGACTGGACGTATATATCGCGGAAACGCGGCGGGCTGGTTGCGGATGGATTGTCCGCGCCGATCAAGCTTCTGCCGGATACCGCGCGCTTTTTTCCGGAGTTGCGGAAGCGGGCACCGCACAGAACGATGAACGGCGAACTTGCTTTTGAAATCGAAGCGGAAAAGCTGCATCCGGCGGCTGGGCTGGCCTCGTGCAGTCCGAAGTCGATTTTTTTTCTGGAACGAACATCTACGCCCGGGTGCCGCTTTGTTCCCTGCACAAGCGCTCACACCCGGCATTTCTTCAAGAGCAATGCGGAGCGGTTGCCAGAAGAATTGCCGGCGGCACAACAGACTCGATCCGAGATCATTGACCGACTTTCCGAATATCCCGCGTGGATATTGCGATCGGGGGACGATCCGCATCAGACAGCGGAAGCAATCGAGCAATTTCTGCCGGAGGCGACACTTGGCACTCGCTGATTTCGAACACGGGAACGATCCGCTCGACCCTTTGCGCAGGTTCATCGCTACGCCCTTGCGGACACGATTCCGGGTGGGAGCGACGCGGGTGCTGGTGCAGACGAACGATTTCAGGCTGCTGCCGGAACTGCCGTTGGATACGGCGACGAACGGAGTCGAAGACAAGAGTCTGGAATGGAAGCTGGTTCGGGATCACGACGCACATGGATTGCTGGAGGAGCCGCTGCTCTTCACCGGTGGGGCACTCACGATTGCTTCGATGGGCCCGGCTTGCCTGGTGGGCGTGGACCGCGAGCACGGGGAATTGCTGTGTTTCATCGGGGCCGAGGTTGATGGGCGAACGTTTCAAGAAGTGCTGGTTCCCTTTTTCTGCCGGCTGACGAATGAGGCCGTCGAAACGCAAAAGTGCGGGGATCTTTTGAGCGAGCGACAGAGTACATTGCATGGGTAAGGACGCGGATGCGTGATGGAGGGGTATCATAATGAGGGTGGAAATGCAGCCAGCAAAGGCGGCAGGAAGTTTTTTGGCGGGCGAGGAAATAGAACGAGGAGCAAAGAAAACCATGGACAGCGTTCTAGTTGTGGAAGATAGCCGTCCGATGCAGCGCACGTTGCAGCGGCTGTTTGAGTCGGATTCGCTGCAGGTGGTGATCGCGTCGGATGGATTGGCGGGGCTGGAGATGTTTCGTAAAGAACTTCCCAACGTGGTAGTGCTGGATTT
>Ga0210394_10008494_pt1 | contig 10548 bp, 7 predicted proteins | sample IncBWC12MmetaG_FD_160121 | JGI IMG/M metagenome (GOLD analysis project Ga0210394, IMG submission 160121) | Forest soil microbial communities from Barre Woods Harvard Forest LTER site, Petersham, Massachusetts, United States - Inc-BW-C-12-M | ecosystem: Environmental > Terrestrial > Soil >... | reverse complement strand
TGAACGATCTGATGTCGGCCGGCCTGCACAGGGTCTGGAAGGACTTGACGATCAACGCGCTCAATCCGCCGCGCTCCGAGACGCCGTTTGCGCTGCTCGACGTTGCCGGCGGCACCGGTGACATTGCCTTTCGCGCCGCGGAGGCTGCGGGATCCGGCTTCAAGGCAACCGTGTGCGACATCAATTCCGACATGCTGACGGTTGGCCGCGAACGCGCCGCTGCGCGGCATCTCGACGACCGCGTGTCGTTTGTCGAGGGCAATGCCGAGGAGCTGGCTTTTGCAGACCGCACCTTCGACGCCTACACCATCGCGTTCGGGATTCGCAATGTGCCCCGGATCGACCGTGCACTGCATGAGGCGTTTCGCGTGCTGCGGCCGGGCGGCCGCTTCCTGTGTCTTGAATTTTCGACCGTGGATATGCCGGGGCTCGATCGGATCTACGATCTGTTTTCGTTCAACGTCATCCCGCCGCTCGGTCGCGCGGTGACCGGCGACGCCGAGTCCTATCAATATCTGGTGGAGTCGATCCGCAAATTTCCCAAGCCCAAGGCCTTTGCCGAGATGATCGGTCAAGCCGGCTTCTCCCGCGTCACCTGGCAGAGTTTTTCGGGCGGCATCGTGGCATTGCATTCGGGCTGGCGTCTGTGATTTCAGCAATGTTTCACATCGCGCGGGTCGTCCGCGCTGCGTTTGTGTTCGCGCGTGAGGGCGTGTTCGGGGTCGTCGACCCTTCCCTTGTGCCGCCGCCCGGACAACTGGCGCTACGGCTCGCCAGAATTTTCGAGCGCCCCGGCGCCAAGTCGGGACCGCGGCTGTCACGCGCGCTGACGCGGCTTGGTCCCGCTTATCTCAAGCTCGGACAATTTCTCGCTACCCGGCCCGACGTGGTCGGCGTCATCATGGCGCGCGACCTCGAAAGCTTGCAGGACCGCCTGCCGCCTTTTCCGCAAAGCGAGGCCGAGGCCGTCATCGCGACGTCGCTGGAACGCCCCATTGCACAGGCGTTTGTAAGCTTCAGTCCGCCGGTCGCCGCCGCCTCGATCGCACAGGTGCATCGTGGTGCAGTCGAGCGTGACGGTATCCGCCGTGCGGTGGCTGTGAAGGTGCTGCGCCCCAATGTCGCCGCGCGCTTCCGCCGCGACCTTGCCGATTTCTTCTTTGTCGCGCATCAGGCCGAAATCCATTCGGCGGAAGCGCGGCGGTTGCGGCTGGTCGAGGTCATCAACACCATGTCGCGCTCGGTCGCGATGGAGATGGACCTGCGCCTTGAGGCGGCTGCGCTGTCGGAGATGGCGGAGAACACCCGCGAAGATCCGGACTTTCGCGTGCCCACGGTCGATTGGGATCGCACCACCCACAACGTCCTGACCATGGAGTGGATCGACGGAATTGCGCTCTCCGATCATGCCCGGCTTGAGCAATCGAAGGTCGATTTGCCTGATCTTGGCCGCAAGGTGATCCAGAGTTTTCTGCGCCATGCGCTGCGCGACGGCTTCTTCCATGCCGACATGCATCCCGGCAATCTGTTCCTGGACGACGCTGGCCGGCTGGTTGCGGTCGACTTCGGAATCATGGGCCGGCTCGGGCTAAAAGAGCGGCGCTTCCTCGCCGAAATCCTGCTGGGCTTCATCACCCGCGACTATCGGCGCGTCGCCGAGGTGCATTTCGAGGCAGGCTATGTGCCCTCGCACCACTCCGTCGACAATTTCGCACAAGCCATCCGCGCCATCGGCGAGCCGATCCATAACCGTACGGCCGAAGAAATCTCGATGGCGAAGCTCCTGACCTTGCTGCTTGAGGTGACCGGCCTGTTCGACATGCGAACCCGGCCCGAACTGATCCTGCTGCAAAAGACCATGGTGGTCGTGGAAGGCGTTGCCCGCGGCTTCGACCCGAAGCTCGATATCTGGAAGGTCGCCGAGCCGGTCGTGCGCGAATGGATCGAGCGCAATCTTGGCCCGGTCGGCCGGATCGAAGGCGCCATGTCGGGCGCTGGTGAACTCGGCCGGGTGGTCGCGAGCTTGCCCTCGTTGGCCACAAGGGCAGTGACCGTGCTCGAGCAGCTGGAGACCATGACGCGGGAGGGGCTGACGCTGTCGCCCGAGACCATCGCGGCCATGGGGCGGGCCGAGGGCCGCAAGAGCCGCTGGCGGGCGCTAGCGCTCTGGATCATCGCATTGACCTTTATCGGAATCCTGTTCGCCATCCGCCAACTGTGATTGCATTGCAATCATTTTATGATAGCATCGCTATCATAGGCTGAATGGAGCCGACCATGGCCAGCTTGACCATCCGGAAACTCGACGACGCAATCAAGGATTCGCTGCGGCTGCGCGCCGCCCGTAACGGGCGCTCGGTCGAAGACGAGGTCCGGGTCATCCTGCGTGAGGCCTCGCAGAATGGGTATTCCGCGGAGGCGTCTTGGCACTCAGCCGCGTTCAGCACAGCCTCCTCAACATCCTCCGCTGCGCCCCGCGCCGCCACGGGCCTTGCGCGCGTCACCCTGATCATCGGCGGCGGCATCGCCGCCTACAAGTCGCTCGACCTGATCCGCCGGCTGAAAGAGCGGCGCGTTCACGTCCGCTGCGTCCTGACGAAAGCCGCGCAGCACTTCGTCACGCCGCTCGCCGCGAGCGCATTGTCAAACGAGCGTTGCTACACGGACTTGTTCGATCCCGGGAGCGAGTTCGACGCCGGCCATATTCGGCTCGCGCGCGAGGCCGACCTGATTGTCGTCGCACCCGCCACCGCCGACCTGATGGCCAAGATGGCGCATGGCACCGCCGATGATCTTGCAAGCGCCATCCTGCTCGCCTCACACGTGCCGATCCTGATCGCGCCGGCGATGAACCCCCTGATGTGGAACAATGCCGCGACCCGCCGCAATGTCGCGACGCTTCAACGCGACGGCATCGCCATGATCGGGCCCAATGCCGGCGAAATGGCGGAAGCCAATGAGGCCGGCACCGGGCGGATGGCGGAGCCTTTGGAAATTGCCGCCGCGGCGGAACGCCTGCTGCGCCCGCCGCAGCCCAAACCGCTGGCCGGAAAGCGCGTGCTGATCACGGCAGGACCGACGCACGAGCCGATCGACCCGGTGCGCTACATCGCCAACCGCTCTTCGGGCAAGCAAGGCTTTGCCATTGCGGCCGCAGCGCAAGCCGCCGGCGCCGATGTCACCTTGATCTCGGGCCCGGTCGAACTCGACGACCCGCCGGGGGTGGCGGTGATTCCGGTGGAATCGGCGCGCGACATGTTGCGGCAGGTCGAGGCCGCGCTCCCCGTCGATATCGCGATCTTTGCCGCAGCCGTAGCCGACTGGCGCGTCGCCCAGGAAGGGGAGCAGAAATTGAAAAAGACGCCCGCCGGCATGCCGCCGCTGCAGCTCGTGGAAAATCCCGATATTCTGGCGACGATCTCGCACCGAAGCGACAAGCGGCCGCCGCTCGTCATCGGATTTGCCGCCGAGACCGAGCATCTGATCGAGAACGCCAGGGCAAAGCTCGTGCGCAAGGGCTGCGACTGGATCCTCGCCAACGATGTCTCGCCTGCCATGGGCGTGATGGGCGGCGACCGCAACACGGTTCATCTTTTGACCCGCCATGGCGAAGATATCAGCGTCGACCCCTGGCCGGTGATGACCAAGGAGGAGGTCGCAGCCGAATTGATCGCCCATATCGCGAAAGCCATAAGCCAGCAATCGCGAGGCCAACCATCATGAGCAGCACCGTTAAAGTCGAAATACGGCAATTGCCGCACGGCGAAGGCCTGGCGCTGCCGGCCTATCAAAGCGCAGAAGCCGCGGGCCTCGACCTCCTCGCCGCGGTTTCGGAGGACGCGCCGGTCATTCTCGCCCCGGGAAAATATGCGCTGGTTCCCACCGGGCTTTCGATCGCGTTGCCGCCGGGTTACGAGGCCCAGGTTCGACCGCGCTCGGGGCTTGCGGCGAAGCATGGCGTTACCGTTCTAAACGCACCGGGCACGGTGGATGCGGATTATCGCGGCGAAATCGGCGTGCCCCTGATCAATCACGGCGACGTGCCGTTTACGATCCGGCGCGGCGAGCGCATTGCGCAGATGGTGATTGCATCGGTGGTCCAGGCGGAACTCGTTCCGGTGACAACGCTATCCGCCACCGCGCGCGGCACCGGCGGCTTCGGCTCGACCGGCCGCTAGCCAGTCCGTAAAATACCAGCTGCGTTTTCTTAAAAGAATCGCTCCGAGGCTAATTAATCCCGCATTTTTTAGCGGCAGGATTCACGTTCACGGTCTGGACTCTTACCCCTCGAGTTCGCTTGGCGATATTGTCGCTTGATTCGCGCACGGCGGGGGATTCGCCGGGCCTGAGGTCGTGCGGTTTGGGGAAACCATGTCAGGCGTGATCGTGGCGATGCGTCGGACCTTGCTGTCGTGCACCTGCCTCGCACGCGGCGGACTGGCTGCCCTTGGAACTTTAGTCGGCGCTTTTGAACTGGGCCTTTCCTGGCCGGCTCATGCGGCCGATCCGCCGTTGCTGCACGCCGTCACCGCCTTCATCGGCATGAACCATCAGGAGTTCGCAGCTCTCACGACGGCGCTGTCACTGCTCGGCTTTTCGGTCGTCGCCGCGATCCTCTTGATGCGGACGCGTGTCCGCGCGGCGCGGAACGAGGCCGGCTTGCACAGCAAGATCCAGGGCCTGCAAGGCGAGGCCGACCGCTACCGCGCACTGCTGTTTGCGGAACCGCAAGTGCTGATTGCCTGGCCCGCGGGCGAGGATCGTCCGCAAATCAGCGGTGACGTCTCATCACTCACCTCCCAGGAGCAGCCCTCGCGCATCCTGGCGTTTGGAACCTGGTTGCCGCCGGGATCGGCGCTGCAAATGGACCGCGCGATCGACACCTTGCGCGAGAGCGGCGAGGGATTTCTGCTCAATCTGACCGCGTCGAACGGGCACGCCATCGAGGTTCTTGGCCGCGCGATCGGCGGCCAGGCCATTGTACGGATTCGCGAGCTTTCCGGCGTCCGCCGCGAATTGGCCGAGACTAATCTCCGGCACCAGACGTTATTGCAAGAGACCGAGATGCTTCGCGGCTTTGCGCAGGCCGCAGCCTGGCCGATATGGGCCAAGCGCGCCGATGGCGGCCTTCAATATGCGAACGCCGCCTATGCCAAGGCCGCGGAAGCTACCAGCGTTCCGGATGCCCTCGAGCGCAAGGTGGAACTGCTCGACAGCGGCGACCGCGGCGACATGGAACGGGCGCTGAACGAGAAGGCGGCATTCGCCGCCCGCCTGCCGATCGTGGTCGGCGGCGAACGGCGCTTTTACGATGTGCAGGCCCTCAATGTCGGCGGCGGCAGTGTCGGCATGGCGGTCGATGTCTCCGAAGCGGCCGCCTTGAGCGCGGCATTGGTGCGGATGGCGGAAGCCCATCGCCGCACGCTCGATCAATTGTCATCCGGCGTTGCCGTATTCGACGCCCGCCGGCGGCTCGCCTTCTACAACGACTCCTATCGCCGCCTGTGGGACCTCGATCGCACCTTCCTCGACGGCAACCCTGACGACTCAAGCGTCCTCGACCGGCTTCGCGCCGCCCGCAAACTGCCGGAGCAGCCGGATTTCCGGGCATGGAAGACCAAACTGCACGAGGCCTACCGCGCCGTCGACCCTGCGAAAGACACCTGGTATTTGCCTGATGGCCGCGCGCTGAGCGTCGTTACCACGCCCAACCTGGAAGGCGGGGTTACTTATCTGTTCGACGATGTCACCGAAAGCCTGGATCTGGCGCGGCGGTTCGACGGTCTGATCCGCGTCCAGCGCGAGACGCTCGACAATTTGACGGAAGCGGTTGCCGTGTTCGGCAGCAACGGCCGCGCGCAGCTGTTCAACCCGGCCTTCGCCAGGATCTGGAAGCTCTCGCCGGAAGCGCTCGGCGAACAGCCGCATATCAATACCGTGGAGACCTGGTGTCAGCCCTTGTTCGACGACGCGGCGACATGGCGCATCATCCGCGAGGCGATCACCCGGATCGACAACCGCACCGAGGTGCCGTTGAAACTCGAGCGCAAGGATGGCAGCGTGCTCGACTGCATGACCACGCCGCTCCCTGACGGCGCCACCATGTTGACATTCCAGGACATCACCGACACCGAAAATGTCGAGCGGGCGCTGCGCGAACGCAACGAGGCGCTGGAAACCGCCGACCAGATGAAGGTGGATTTCGTCCACCACGTCTCCTACGAATTGCGCTCGCCGCTGACCACCATCATCGGATTTGCGCATCTGTTGAACGATCCGGCCACCGGCCCGCTGGTGAATAAGCAGGCCGAATATCTCAACTACATCACCACCTCGACCAATTCGCTGTTTGCCCTCATCAACAATATTCTCGATCTCGCCAGCATCGACGCCGGCGCGATGACGCTTGAAATCGGCCCGGTCGATATTCGCAAAGCCATCGACAATGCGGCGGAGGGAATCCAGGACCGTCTCGCCCGCGACCGCATCGAACTTCGAATCGAGGTCGATCCGAATATCGGAACCTTCGTTGCCGATGGCGGGCGCGTGGTGCAGGTGCTCTACAATCTTCTGGCCAATGCCGTCGGATTTTCGCCACAGGATTCAGCAATTACACTGAGCGCCAGGCGCACCGACCATCATGTGGTCTTCGCCGTGACCGATCGGGGCCCCGGCATTCCGCCAGACGTCAAGGACAAGGTGTTCAACTGGTTCGAGAGCCATTCCAACGGATCCCGGCACCGCGGCGCCGGTCTCGGTCTGCCCTTGGTAAAATCCTTCGTCGAGCTTCACGGGGGCCGCGTCCGCGTCGATTCGGTCCTCGGGAAGGGAACAACCGTCACCTGCGACTTCCCTTGCGAGCAGGCGGCGCATCGTAGCGCCGCCGAATGATCGGCCCTTCGACATTCTCGCTGGCGCTTGCAAACGAGACCGCGACCGCAAACCTGATGGCTGACCTGGCGCTGCTGATCGGCGCAGGCGACGTCATCACCCTCTCCGGCGATCTCGGCGCCGGCAAGACCGCGGCGGCGCGGGCCTTGATCCGCTATCTCGCCGATGACCCCTCGATCGAAGTGCCAAGCCCGACGTTTACGCTGGCGCAGAGCTACGATCTGCCGCCATTTCCGCTGGTTCATGCCGACCTTTATCGCATCAACGATGCAATGGAGCTGGAAGAGATCGGTTTGTCGCCCTTGCCGGAAGGCGCCGTGGCGCTGATCGAATGGCCCGAACGCGCGCGCGGCGCAATGCCGCCGGACCGGATCGACATTGCGCTCAGCCACCGCCCGGCGCTGGGATCGACGGCGCGGGCCGCCGAAATCACCGGACATGGCAAGGCCGCGGGCCAGGTCGCAAGGCTCCAGGCGCTGCGGCAATTCTTGGACAGTGCCGGTCTTATTGACGCCAACCGCGAGCGCATGCCCGGCGATGCTTCGACACGGTCCTATGCGCGGCTGTTCCGGGACGAGAGCGCGGTCATTCTCATGAACTCGCCGCGACGGGCCGACGGGCCGGCGATCTACGACGGCAAATCCTATAGCGCGGCGGTCCATCTGGCCGAAGACGTCAAGCCTTTCGTCGCCATCGCCAACGGTCTGCGCGATCGCGGTCTGTCGGCGCCCGTCATTCATCATGCCGACCTCGATGCTGGCTTCCTGATCACCGAGGATTTCGGCCGCGAAGGCTTTGTCGAGGGTGATCCGCCGCGCCCGATCGCGGAACGTTATGAGGCCGCGACCGATATGCTGGCAGACCTGCATCGCGAGGTGCTCCCCGAAACTTTGCCGCTCGCGCCCCACATCACCTACAAGATCTCCGTCTTCGACGTCGACGCGATGCTGGTCGAGATCGCCTTGATGCTTGAGTGGTACCTGCCGGACCGCCGCGTGGAGCCAACCAACAATCTGCGCGCCGAATTTGTCATGCAGTGGCGCGATCTCTTGAACAAGACGGCGGCAACACCCCGGACCTGGGTGTTGCGGGATTTTCATTCCCCCAATCTGATCTGGCTCGACGAGCGACCGGGCATCCGCAAGGTCGGGGTGATCGATTTCCAGGACGCGGTGCTCGGATCGGCCGCCTACGACCTCGTCTCTCTTCTGCAGGACGCGCGGATCGACGTGCCCGAACAGCTGGAGATCGCTTTGCTGACCCGCTACATCAAGGCAAGGCACGCAGCGGATGGTACGTTCGATCCCGCAGGCTTTGCCGAGACCTATGCGATCATGTCGGCGCAGCGCAACACAAGGCTGCTCGGTACTTTCGCCCGGCTCAACCGGCGCGACGGCAAGCCGCAATATCTGCGCCACCAGCCCCGAATCTGGACCTACCTGACCCGCTCACTGGCGCATCCGGCGCTTTCAGGCATCCGCGGCTGGTACGCCGACCACGTTCCAGCACCGGCCACCTGATTTACCGGATATTAGCCATCTTCGGCTTATTCTGCCGCATACCCATGCTTGTAAGCATGGCCATGTCCACACTCGCAGCCGGGTCGGCTGCGTGAGAGCGGAGTAAATGGAGCAAATATGGTGACCGAGCGACGCAGGGGTGAGCGTATCACGTTCGAGCGTGGCTTCGCCGCGCACATGATGGGCATCGACGGCACGTGGCGCCGCGACTGCATCATGGAGGATATTTCCGAGACCGGCGCCAAACTCACCATCGAGGGCTCCGTCGAGGGGCTGCATCTGAAGGAGTTCTTTTTGTTGCTGTCGTCGACGGGCCTGGCCTATCGCCGCTGCGAATTGGCCTGGGTCAACGGCGACCAGATCGGCGTCAACTTTCTCAAGACTGGCGACAAGAAGAAAAAAATGCGGCGGCCTGCCGAAGCCTAGAGCTGCGACAGGAACTGCAAATTCGCCGCAAAACACGCGTCTTACCACCGTCATACCGGGCGACTATGGCGGTCGGGTAGTCAATGCGCCGCCTGAATCGCCGTGGTATGATTCTTCTGGATCGCTCCAATTGCCCCCTTCATCTTGGCAAGCAGGACCGATCCTTCCGCAGAATCGCCCGGGAATAAAACTTCGAGAGCCGTCCGGAATGTCCGTCAAACCCAAAAAAGCCATGGTCCTCGCCGCCGGTCTCGGCTTGCGCATGCGCCCGTTGACGGAGCGGATACCAAAGCCATTGCTATCAGTGGCAGGCCGCACCCTGCTCGATCATGTGCTCGACAAGCTCGGCGACGCCGGTGCCACCAAGGCGATCGTCAACGTCCACTATCTGCCTGACCAGATCATCGATCATGTGAAGCAGCGCAAACGGCCTCGCGTGACGATTTCGGACGAGCGCCATCAAGTGCTCGGCACTGGCGGCGGCGTGGTCAAGGCGCTGCCCTTGCTTGGCGACGAACCCTTCTTTCTCGTCAATGCCGACACGCTGTGGATCGATGGCGTGCGGCCCAACCTGACGCGCCTTGCGGAAGCCTTCGATCCCTCGCGAATGGACATCCTGTTGTTGATGGCGCCGACCGCCAGCAGCATCGGATATGACGGCAGCGGCGACTATGCGATGCTGCCCGATGGCGCGCTGCGCAAGCGGAAGGAACATCAGGTCGTTCCCTTTGTCTATGCGGGGGTTGCGATCATGCAGCCCTCGTTGTTCGCCATCGCGCCCAAGGGCGAATTTTCGCTCACCAAAATATTCGATGCAGCCAACGAGCAGGAGCGGCTGTTCGGCTTGCGGCTCGACGGCACCTGGATGCATGTCGGAACGCCGGATGCGGTCGGCGCGGCCGAAGAGGCGTTCCTGGAAAGCGTGGCGTAGTCGTTGTCATTGCCGGGCATAGCCGTCCAAAGGACGGCGTCGCTTCCGCTACCCGGCAATCCATCCGGTAACAGAGCTTTTTACGATGGATGCGCGGGTCGCCCGCGCATGACGAACTGATCGCGAATTAGAAATCGCGTCCAAAATTGGCCCATGCCATGATGCAGCCTGATCTTCGAATCAGGAAGCCCATGCGCGTCTTCAGCGTCCCCCCATCCGCACCGTTCTTGCGCAACGTCGTTGCGGCGCTGATCGACGGCAGGCTGGTCGAGGGCTTTGAGGCCCGCACCCAGCCGGAAAACCTGACGCAGGCGACGCTTTATCTGCCGACCCGCCGCGCCGGACGGCTGGTGCGGGAGATCTTCCTCGAAGAGCTCGGCAGACAGGCCGTCTTGTTGCCGCGCATCGTTGCGCTCGGCGATATCGACGAAGACGAACTGGCCTTCGCCGAGGAAGCCGAATCCCATGGCGGGGCGACCGCGCTGGAGCTTCCGCCAAAACTCGGCGAACTGGAGCGGCGGCTGACCTTGGCGAAGCTGGTGGCGGCGTGGGCCAAGAGCCCGGGTTCCGCGCCGCTTGTGGTCGGCGGGTCCGCCTCGACGCTGGTGCTGGCCGGCGACCTCGCGCGTTTGATGGACGACATGGTCACGCGCGGCGTCGGATGGCATGCGCTGGACGGCTTGGTACCGGATGCGCTCGATCAATATTGGCAACTCACGCTCAAATTCCTGCAGATCGCGCGCGAGGCATGGCCGGCCTATCTGGCGGAGATCGAGAAGA
>Ga0210394_10008493_pt1 | contig 10549 bp, 8 predicted proteins | sample IncBWC12MmetaG_FD_160121 | JGI IMG/M metagenome (GOLD analysis project Ga0210394, IMG submission 160121) | Forest soil microbial communities from Barre Woods Harvard Forest LTER site, Petersham, Massachusetts, United States - Inc-BW-C-12-M | ecosystem: Environmental > Terrestrial > Soil >... | reverse complement strand
CCGATTGAGGCCGGATGGTTCGTCTGCTTCCTTCTCGGGCTGGGCGTTTGCCTCTTTCAGGATATGCCGGGCAATTCACTCGCTTGGCTCACGAAACGAATCGCCCGATACTCCTACGGAATTTACTTGCTGCACTACTTCGCGATCTGGCTGGCGTTTGCGGTGTGCCAGAGGTTGAACCTCGGCCTGCAAATCGCAATCTTTCTCTCCGTGCTTCTGTTCCTTGCGGTGTTTCTGTACCACGCTCTCGAAGCGCCTCTCATTGCAGTCGGCGTCCGTTGGTCTGAAAAGGTAAAGAACCGCGCGCTCAGCTTTACAGCGCCGGACCATCAGACCGAGCCCGCGACGCACGCGAGTCCCTATCAGGCGGGTTCACTGTGATCCGCACTAGAATTCATACATTGTTTCTCATATGCGGGCGTTTCGCGGTCCTGTCGTTCCTGGCCGCTACGCCAAGCGCGCGCCCGCAAGACGGAGGGACTCGAGAGAGGTTGCCCTCGCCGCCCTTTCATACCGCAGCCGACATCAACCAACAGTTGCAAATCGCTGGCGAAAACGTGGCGCACACGGGAAATGGAACGACCGACACCGATTCCCGTATCGGCCCGGACGACTTGTTGGACATCACCGTCTTCGAAGCGCCGGAAATGAACCGAACGTTGCGCGTTTCAACCGGGGGAGAAATTTCTTTCGAATTGCTTGGAGCGGTTCACGTTGCTGGCCTAACGCCGCGGGAAGTCGAATCCGTTCTGCAGGAAATGCTTCGCCGAACCTACCTGAAAGATCCCCATGTCGGCGTATTCGTTCACGAATGGCAAAGCCATTCGGTCTCCGTGGTCGGCGCCGTGAAAACGTCCGGCGTATTTCAAATCCGGGGGAATAAGACGCTGATCGAAGTGCTTTCCATGGCCCAGGGGCTTGCGGACGACGCGGGCGATCTGGTGCTCATTACTCGTGCCGCGCCGGACGCGCGCGCAGAGACTTCGGGAGCTTCGGATCCGCCGCCGTCCGCGGTCGAGAAGATCAATCTCAGAAAACTGCTGAACTCCCCGGATTCCGCCCTGAATGTGCCGATTCATTCGGGCGACATCGTCAAGGTGCCGCGCGCCGGGATCGTTTACGTCGTCGGAGAGGTGAACCGGCCGGGCGGGTTCGTCCTGCAGAACAGCGAAAACATCTCCGTGCTGCAGGCGCTGGCGCTCGCCCAGGGTCTGACGCACACCTCGGCGATTGGCCGCGCCCGGATCATCCGTACCGACGCGGCTACGGGCAAGCGAAGCGAAATTCCCATGAACCTCGGCAAGATTCTAGCCGGCAAATCGGCGGACACGCTCCTGCAAGCGAAGGATGTGGTCTTCGTGCCGAACAGCGCGACAAAAAGCGTGGTCTACCGCGGCTCGGAAGCTGCCATCCAGACGGCGGCGGGGATCGCGATCTACAAGTGGTAAAGAGATGACGGTAGACGGCAACGAGCAGAACAAAATGGAGGTATTCGCGGCGCGTGACGTCCGCGTCGAGCGCCGCCCCGCGTTCCCCGCATCGCTCCGCCCGAGAAGGATCGAGAAGCCGCCCAACCTTGTGGCCTGGTGGAGGGTGATTCGGAAGCACCGCTGGACGATTGTGGCGGCATTCGTCACGCTCTTCCTGACTGTCTTGGTGGGCTCAATCGAGGAGAGGCCTGTGTACCGTTCCAAGACGCTGATCGAAATCGACAAGGAAAATCCGAGCGTCGCGAATCCGCAAGAATTATTTGAGCTGGATGAAGTTTCAGACGCCTACCTCGAGACGCAGTACAAAGTTCTGGCCAGCGATGATTTGGCCGAGCGCGTGATCCGCCAGTTGCGCCTGGATCACGAGAGCGAATTCCTTCCGTCTGCGCACACCTGGCCATTTCACTTGACCTCCGCGCAGGCTTCCTTGGGCCCTCCACGCATCGACGGCGCGGCTCCGCCCGACCCGTTGGTTCAGGAAACCGTTCTCACCCGTTTCCAGGACCGTTTGGACGTCAGGCCGATCCGGCGCAGCCGCGCCGTCGAAATCCGCTTTGATTCGCAGGACCCGGAGTTGGCGGCGCGAGCCGTGAACGCCGTCTCAGAAAACTACATCCAGAAAAATCTCGAGGCGCGCTGGGACGCCTCGCAAAAAGCATCTGTCTGGCTCTCACAGCAACTGAATGACCTGAAAGCGAAGCTTGAAAAATCGGAAGACGACTTGCAGAAATATGCGGCGGCAAATGATCTCTTGTTTCTCGAGACGGACAAAGGGAACGCTGAGAGCATCATCAACCAGAGCGTTCGTGAAATTCAGGAAGAGCTGACCCGGGCCGAGGCGGACCGCTTCGAGAAAGAATCGGTTTTTCGTCTGCTGCAAGCGGGAGACTACAGCGCGCTTCCCGGCGTGCTGGATAACAAATTGCTGCAGGACCTCACCGTCAAGCTCGCCGACTTGCAGCGCGAGCACGCGCAGCTTGCGGCGACGTTCACCGAAAACTATCCCAAGGTGAAGGAAGCTCAAAGCCAGATCGACGAGATTCAAAGTTCCCTGGAGAGGGAGCGCTGGCGCGCGGCGCAGAAAATCAGCAATGATTACTTCGCCGCGCTCCGGCGCGAAAAGCTGGTGCGCCAGTCGTTCGCGGAGAAACAGAGGGAGGCCAACCAGATCGCCGAAAAATCCGTGCAATACGGAATTCTGAGCCGCGAAGTGGACTCCAACAAGGGGCTGTACGAAGGTTTGCTTGAGCGGCTCAAGGAAGCGGGCGTTTCGGCAGGGCTCAAGGCCAGCAACATTCGCATCGTGGATCCGGGAACGGTTCCTTTCCAACCGATCGCTCCGAACTATCCGCTGAATTTAGGATTGGCGGCGTTCCTTGGTTTGGGGCTTGGCGTCGGCATGGCGTTTCTCAAGGAGCATCTCGACCAGACGATCCGGTACGGTGATGATGTCTTTCAGTTTTTGGGGGTGCCGGTTCTGGGATTTATCCCGACGTACGATGCGTTGAATGGCAGGAAGCGGCATCTTTTCACCCGGGCGGATCGCGAACTGAGCCTCGGATTCGCGGCTTCGAGCGCGCTGGACGGCGACGCGATGATGCCGGACTCGCTTCGCGACGATCTCGGCATTCACCAGGGTTCCGCTTTTGCCGAAGCCTTTCGCGAGTTGCGGACCTCGGTGGTTCTTTCCTCTTCCGGGCGCTTCGCAAATTCGATTTTGGTGACCAGCGCCCAGCCCGGCGAAGGAAAAACCACGGTCGCGGTGAATTTGGCTTTTTCCCTGGCTCAATTGGGACAGCAGGTTCTGCTGATCGATGCCGACATGCGGCGCCCCAGTCTTCAAAAATACTTTCCTCCCAAGAGTTCGCGGCTGAGCAGTTATCTGGCTGGGCAGGGCGCCTGGCAGCACATGGTGTACGCCACGCCGATCAGCCGCTTGTTCGTTATGCACTGCGGGCCGATTCCGGAAAATCCGTCCGAGCTACTTTCCTCGGACCGCATGCGGCTCTTGCTCAAGGAAGCGATGGCGAGCTATCGCTTCGTGATCCTGGATTCGCCGCCTCTGCTCAATCGGGCGGATAGCCGAATCCTGGGCAGCATGGTCGGCGCAACGATACTCGTCGTGAAGGGTGGACGCACTCCTCGGCAAATCGTTCAGTATGCGGAATCGCAGGCGCGTTCGGTCGGCGCAAATCTGATCGGCGTCGTGCTGAATAACCTTGGCGCATCGGCGAATGACTACACGTATTACGCATGCGCCCGCCCTTATGAGCAGGCCGGGGCAGCTTAGCCCTCGCGAGCACAAGCGCATCGTGATTTTTTCCAAGGCCAACGCCGGAACATTTTCCACCAGCCTGCTCATCCAGGCATGCGGCGTAGTCACCGGCGTGCTTACAGCTCGCCTGCTGGGGCCGGTCGCACGAGGGGAGCTCGCCGCCGTCATTTTGTGGCCGACGATCTTGAGCAATCTGGGATTGATGGGCTGCAACTGGGTCCTGGCCCGGGAAGTCGCCGCGAATCCAGAGCGGGAGAGCGATTGGATTTCCGTTGGCCTTACGGTCGGGCTGGCGACCGCTTCGTTATATTTTTCGGCCGGTTATTTTCTGATTCCGATCTTGTTGCCCGCTGACAAAAGTTACCTCGTGCATGTCGCGCGGCCGTGCCTGTGGCTCATTCCTCTCGATATTTGCAATCAGATGCTTCTGGCCGTTGAACACGGCCGCATGCGCTGGCGGCGTTTCAATGTTTTGCGGCTCTCGTTCTTTTTGTTCTATCTGATTCTCATTTGCTTCGTTGGCGTGACGAGAAGGGCGCAAGTGCGTTGGTTCGTCGTCGTATTTCTCGCCAGCCATGTGCTCACGGTTCTCATGCGCCTTTGGGTCCAGAGAGCGTCATTTCAGCGCGGGAGAGTAAAGTTGGGAGAATTCGGCCATCTATTAAGAGCGGGCGTGCCCTATTTCGGCGCGACCGTTAGCAACCTCGTCTCACTTCAATTGGACATCATTCTGGTGGTGAGCCTGTTCAATACGGAGGCCGCCGGGATCTACGCAGTCGCGTCGGCTTGCGCCGATGGGCAGACCGCGCTTGGCGAAGCGCTGGGGATCACCGCTTTCGGAGTGCTCTCGAATGAAGCGAACGACGGAAGCCGGAAAAGAATCATTACCGAGACATTCCGGCAATCGGCGCTCGTTTCCTCCGGCGCCGGTGTGGTCCTGGCTTGTTTGATCCCATTTCTGGTCGTGCCGCTCTTCGGCGCGCGATTTTCGCAGGCCGTCCGGCCCGGAATGCTCTTGGCACTTGCAGGTTCCGTCGCGGCTTCGGCCAACATCCTCAATCAGGCGCTGCGTGGCGCAGGACGTCCGCATGCGGGTCTCGTTAGCCAACTGCTTGGCGCCGCCGTCCTGGCGCTGGCGGCTCTGGTGCTTTTTCGGCGGTTGGGGCTGGTTGGCGTTGCCTTCGCGGTCTGCGTCGGCTCGCTCGCGCAGTTGCTTGTACTGATCGTCGCCGCGGCGAAATGGCTCGCGGTTTCGCCACTCCGATTCTGGCCGTTTGGAACGGAAAACATCAGGATATTTTTCCAGCAGTTGGCGAATTTGCGCTTGAAGTATCTGCGGTCACCCGCCTGAGCCGCGCCCGAAATTTCCAATGAAGAGAACTTTCGGTTACATAACTCCCGTCCGCGCATATTCCAGTGCGGGAGAAATCTATATGCAGGCGGCGTCCGGGCGGGTCGCCGAAGCTCTCGCCCGGCAATTTGACAAGGTTTGCCTGTGCGCAAGCGTCGTGTACGAAGCGCCCCCCGCACCGTTCGATTCGCCGCTGGACGCGGTAAATGTCGAACTCATCCCGCAGCCTCCCTGGCGAACGACCGCGGAATCGCTATCGCGTTTCTGGGGAATCTCTCGCGCCTACATCCAAACCTGCCGGTGTTCGGATGTTCTTTTTGTCCGGGGAATGTGCCCGTACACGGCGGTGCTCTATCTGTGCGCCGCGATATTTCGCAAGCCGATCTGCCACTGGATCGTCGGCGATCCCGTGACTTTGCTTCGAACCGGGAAGCGGAATAGCCTCGTGTTCGACACGCTGGCCCTTCTTTACGCGCTGCAAGATCGGCTCGTCACGCGGGTTGGCCGATGGCTCACTGGCGGCGCCTTTCTTTGCAACGGCAAGGAACTGGCCCGTGCCTACGCGTCTCCGAGGACGACGGCCGTCGTCTCCAGCACGATTCGGGACTGCGAATTTTTTCCTCGAGCGGATACGTGCAACGGCCCAACCGTGCGAATTCTGTTTGTCGGCTTCATCCGCCCCGAGAAGGGAATCGAGTACCTGCTCGACGCCGTTTCTCGGCTCAGGGCGGACATTCCTTGGGACCTCGAGATTGTGGGGCAGCGCGAATTTCCGGATTACGCGAAGAAGCTGAATGCGATTGCCGACGAACGCGCAATTCGCGACCGCGTTCGCTGGCGCGGATACCTGCCCAACGGCGAGCCGCTGTGGGATCGCATGCGCGTCGCCGATTTGCTCGTTCTCCCGACGCTTTCCGAGGGCACGCCACACGTTTTGGTGGAGGCTCGGGCCAACGGCCTGCCTTGCATCTCGACGACGGTGGGCGGCGTACCCTCCACCGTCACGGACGGTTACGACGCGGTGCTCGTGCCACCGAAAGATGCACGAGCGCTGGCGCGGGCGATCGAGCGTGTCGTCGGCGACGCTGAATTGCGGAAGAAGCTGATTCGGAATGGCCTAGTTGAGGCACGGCAGCAAACACTCGAGCGGTTCATTTCTGTAGTGCTGGGCGAACTGACTCCGAACGCCTCGGCGGATACCGCTGAGGCGCTCCACGAGCACGGCCAGTAGATGCGAATTCTGAAATATCTCTGGTTCCATTTCGTCACCCTGGCGACGAGCTGGCTGCCCGATCTGCGGCCGGTGCTCATCCTGCGCGGCTTTTTGCTGCGGCCGGCGTTCAAGCGCTGCGGATCGAACCTTCAGGTCGCAAGGGGCGTCACGATCAATTTTACGAGTCGCCTGGAAATCGGCAGAGATGTATTTCTTGCGGTAGGGTGCTGGCTTCACGCCGCGGGAGCAATCAGGCTCGAAGATGGCGTACAGATTGGCCCGTACGCGGCGCTCGTCTCGGCCGATCACACGGCGATCCAGGGCTCCTATCGATTTGGCGAAAGCATCCTAGCTCCGATTCGAATCTGCCGGGGCGCGTGGATCGCCGCGCACGCCACGGTCACCAAAGGGATCACGGTCGGACGCGGCGCTCTTCTCGCGGCAAATTCCGTTGCCACGCGCGACATTCCGCCCTTTGCGAAGGCGGGCGGCGTCCCGGCGCGCGTCATTCAAGAGCAGGCCCGCTTCGAAGTGGTTGGGTGAACGCGCGACCCAGCCTGCCTTTCTCAGCCCGTTTCCATGTACCTCACGCCCATACTCTGGCTTGAAATCGGCGTCGCCGCCCTCATCGGAGTGGCGATCCTCTGGATGAGGGCGGAGTACGCGCTGTTTCTCTACAGCTTTGCGCTCGGGTTTCCGGATTTCGCGCTGCCTCTTGGCGCAATCGTGAATCTACGCTTGGACGACGTGCTCCTTCTTTTATTTCTTGCGCGAATGATCCTTTGGCGGCCCGCGCCTCTCTCCAGGAGCCAGAGGGCCATTTTCATGTGGCGGTCAATTTTCCTTGGCGTATGCGTCTTTTCAATCGCCTTGGAATCGACGCAAGGATCGCCGCCGCAAGCCTACGACGCCGCCAAAATGGCCGGCTGCGCCGCGATTTGTCTGGTTCTCCCGCGAGTGGTGCAGTCGCGAATGAGGCTGCGATTTTTCGTGGCCGGCCTCATGTGCGCGGGAATCGCTCTTGCGATCCAGGTGCGTCAGCATTTGGACGTAAATGGAGAGGGCGCCGCGAATTTTCAGCAGCTCAAGAGCGCGGCCTCGTTCGACACGTGGAACCCGAATACGATCGGCCAGGCCGCGATCCTCCTCGTCTTCGCCGCCGGCCTTGGCTGGATCATTTTTTCAGGCTCGCTGGCAAACAAAATTCTGTGGCCGAGCCTCGCCGCGGGATTCGCGCTTGTGCCCGCATTCGTGTTCGTGCGAGGAAGCAGCCTCAGCATCGCCGCCGGCCTGATCCTGTTTCTCTGCTTGCTGCGGCGATGGAAGTCGCTACTAGTTTTTGCCGTGGTTTCTCTTTGCGCCGTTCTGTACCTCAATGCCTATCACGGGCAGTTATTGGAAGATGCTTCCACGTTGAACGTCAGCACCGGTGAGGGTTTTAGTCATCGATTTGATCGTTGGGACATGGCCGTCGAAGCGATTCGATCCAAGCCGTTCATAGGGCATGGATTCGGCCAGGAATTGGCCTATTTGACACGCATTGGAAGCGAGGGCCGCGCGCATGATGATTTCCTGACGGTGTGGCTCGAGTTGGGCGTGGGCGGGCTTGTCCTCTTCACGATTACGATCGTTCAGTTCGTTCGCGCCGGCTGGTCTCTGTACAAAACGCCGCGATACGAACGGCATGGGGCGGTGATTCTGGCTGTAACACTGGCGCTCTGCTTGGATAGTCTCGGATTGCCCACGCTGTATTGGGAAAAGCTGCCAACCATTGCGCTGTCACTCGCTGCCGCGCTCATCGGTGTGTACGAGAGAAACGAGTTCGATATTTCCGCTGAAGCAGTTCGCGCGATTTCGTGCGAGCCCTTCGCTCGGCATTCATCGCAACACGCCTCGTTCAAAGCCTGATTGCTGCCGGTGATTTGAAATCCGTTCGAGGGCTAGAATTTGCCGACCCAGAAAAGCGCATCGACCGATGTTTCGGTGATCGTTCCTTGCAGGAACGAGATTCGAGAGATCCGCGCGTTTCTCGATTGCATTTTGCGCCAGGAACTTGGCGAGCTCGAAATGGAAGTTTTGATTGCGGACGGCATGAGCGATGACGGAACCAGGGCGGTCCTCGATGAATTTCGAACAGGATTTGAAAACCTCAGAGTACTCGATAATCCCGAAAAAATCGTTTCAACAGGGCTGAATCGCGCAATCCGAGAAGCCAGTGGCGAAATCATCATTCGAATGGACGCCCATACTTTGTACGCTGCAGACTACGTTCGAACCTGCGTCGAAGTGCTGAATGAAACCGGCGCGGGAAATGTAGGAGGGCCTGCGCTGACTCGCGCGGAAGGGTACATCGCCGAAGCCATCGCGCATGGGTTTCACGCCCCTTTTGCAAGTGGCGGAGCAAAATACCGCGACCCGAAGTATGAAGGCTCCGTAGATACCGTTTCGTACGGTTGCTGGCGCAAATCAACCCTGGAATTGATCGGGCTATTTGATGAACACATGGTCCGCGGTGAGGATGATGACCTGAACCGACGCCTTGCTTCCCATGGGGGAATTGTCTGGCAGTCGCCCAGGATTGTTTCCTGGTATCGCCCCAGAGATGGGCTTCGGGCGTTGTTTTGGCAGCATCTTCAGTATGGGTTTTGGAAAGTGCCGATTGTCTGGAAACATCGCGGGCGGCCAACATGGCGAAATTTCGCGCCTGTCTCGTGCCTAGCCGTTGCGGCCATCTTGTTGTCGTGTGCGGTCGTGGCCGACGCCACTGGATCGGCTTCGTTGCGAAACTCTGTGCTCGTTGCATTGCTTGCGCTGGCTTGCTTGTATCTCGCAGGATCCCTCGGCTCGGCATTCGTCGTAGCAAAGCGAAACGGTTGGAAGTTCCTGCCATTCATGCCAATTGTTTTTGGCGTATTCCACGTTTCCTACGCACTTGGATTTTCCTTAGGACTGGCATTTCCCCCGAGGCCGTGGGACCGGCCCAATCCCATCCAAAGAGCCCTCACTGCTATTACAAGGTAGAAGCGAAAGCGTCTGTTTGCTCGGCTGTTCCTCTGAGAATTTCAGCGATACCCGAAGGGAGGATATTCCGTGTCCCAGCACGCATATCCGCAAGGGAATTCCATGCGGCAGCCGCCGAGGCCGCCAATCGTCAAGGCTGCATGTCAACCCGATCTCCCGATTCTCCGAATCGAGGCGCTCACGGAAACAATCTCCGCAACGAAATCCAAAGAGCTTCCCGGACAGCCAACCGTTGTGCGAGCCGCGCCACCGAAACGAACCTTCTCACGGTGCGCCTTCGATGCGATTTGTGCAGGGACAGGGCTTACGCTCTTGTCTCCGATTCTTGCCGCGATCGCATTGTCGATCAAGCTCTACGATGGAGGCCCGATCTTGTACTCCCATCTTCGCGTGGGCCAAGGCTTTAAGAAATTTCGGTTCTTCAAATTCAGGACCATGATTTCCAATGCAGATGCTGGAAGTCCGGTAACGGCACCGGATGACACACGAGTCACACGTGTTGGACGTTTCTTGCGGAAGTATAAGCTCGACGAATTGCCGCAACTCATGAACGTTTTGAAGGGCGAGATGCAACTAGTGGGTGCAAGGCCCCAGCTTGAATGGCAAGTGAACTTGTTCCGCGAAGAATATGAAGAGCTCCTGCAATCTCCGCCCGGAATCACGGATCTGGCGACGCTTAGCTTCCGAAACGAAGACCGATTTTTTGAAGCAGGTTCGATTGAAGAGCAATACATCAAAAAAATCATGCCCATCAAATTGCAGATGGCGCTGGAGTATTCGAGAACGCGCACTTTTTTTTCAGACCTGGACATTATTATTCGGACTGTGCTCGGTCTTCGGCCTCCCCCGGCGAAAAGAAGCGACGCAGGAAGGGCTTCGGCGATGACGACCCTGCCGAATTTCGCTTCTCGAAAATCTTCTTAGGACGAAGCCGACGGTCCGCAGTGAGGCCCGGAGCGCCCGGCAATTGCGCGATCCGATTTTCAAGCGATCCTCTTTGAGCATGTTCCATTTCCGTGCAATGGAATCTGATCCAATCCATCGAAACGATGAATTGGACAAAATTTTGCACCTTCCGTAATCTCACGGGTGAGCAGATAGCATTCCTGACCACCCCGGGGCCGAATGCACACCCACATTCGGCCCTCCTCCCTCCCAAACTTCAAAACTGGCACCCTCTGTAAGCCCTGCGCCTTCCC
>Ga0210394_10008492_pt1 | contig 10549 bp, 10 predicted proteins | sample IncBWC12MmetaG_FD_160121 | JGI IMG/M metagenome (GOLD analysis project Ga0210394, IMG submission 160121) | Forest soil microbial communities from Barre Woods Harvard Forest LTER site, Petersham, Massachusetts, United States - Inc-BW-C-12-M | ecosystem: Environmental > Terrestrial > Soil >... | reverse complement strand
CGTCGACCAACTGCCACTGCTCCACATGGCGGCCTTGCGGGGTTTGGAAACTCGCGGCGAATCCGTTGGGATTGCCGGAGCCGGTGCCCAGTGGCGTCAATGCACCATCCACTAGAAATTCAAGGTTGCCCGGAAAAAGGCCCAGCGCCGACGCCGGGTTCAGATTGCCGAAAACCGCCTGGTAGTACAAATCGGAGAAGATGAAGTTGTTCACAACTGTCGGTGTGAAGATGTGCGTGTAATTCAACTGGCCTTCGTCCTGAGGCTGAATGCTCGAATTGTTAAACGCAGGGTTAATCGGGTCGGTATAGGTTGGCTGCACTCCCCGATCAAATTTGACCCGCCCGAAAATCTTGTCGTTTTCCCCTAAATTGTAGTCGACGCGCCCGCTCAGCAACCATTCCTTGTTTCCGCTGGATACGGACTCCGTAAAGTTCTCGGTGCAGGCGCCACCGGTCGCCCCTGGCGCAGTTACGAATCCCGGGCAGCTGTTGGCATTTGGTTTTGCGTTGCCGACCCCGGGGGTGCCGTTATACAAACTGAATATGTTCTTGTAGAACGCCTGCGTCGCCGCATCCCCAGGAACATTACCCTGCACGAAGCTTGCAAACGCTGGCGTGGGCACGCTGACATTCTCGATTGAACCAAAGATGTACCGAATTCCTTCCGTATTCACGAAGAAGTACGCTTTGTCTTTTTTTATAGGGCCGCCGATGTTTGCCGCCCATTGGTTATTGTTTTCGAATGGTCTCGCGTTGGGCAAGCCTTGGTTAAGCTCGGTGGCTTTGTTGAGCGGATCGTTGGCAGTGAGCGCCCGGCCTGTCCAGTTGTAAACCGCGTCGCCGTGAAAAGTGTTGCCGCCGGATTTCGTGCTGTAATCGATTTGAGCGCCGGCCTGACGGCCATATTGTCCGGTGTAACCGTTGCTCACCACCGCAACTTCCTGAAGTTCATTGCCGCCCAGCAGCAAATTGCTCGAACCTGAATTGTTCAAGTTCAAGAACGGATCATTGTAGTCATTGCCATTGACGGTAAAGAGGTTGGAGGTGCCTGGCAGACCGAAGGCGCTGAAGTTGCCGTAGCCGCCGCCTGTCGCGTTGTTCATGGTGATGCCCGGCGCGGTTTGGGCCACGTAGGTAATGTCGCCGCCAGGGTTCGGGATATTCTGAATCTGGTTCGTATCGAAATTCGAGGAGATGTTCGCGTCTTCGGTTTGCAGCAACGCGCCTTGCTCCGTGACCGTAATGGTTTCCGAAGTAGCGCCAACTTCCAGCTTGACGTTGGCCAGCGCGGTTTGCCCGAGAAGAACTTCGACTGTCTCACTCACTTGCTTAAAGCCAGTTAGCGACACCGATACGACGTATATACCTGGCTTGAGTAGCGTGAATTGATAGGCGCCCGTCGGCCCTGTAGTCGCAGATAGGACCTCACTTGTGGACTGGTTTTTTAAGCTCACCACGGCACCCGCAATTACCGAACCTGAAGGATCGGTCACAATTCCAGTCAGTCCCCCCGTTATCACGCTCTGCGCCGACACCAGAGTCGGCAACAAGAGCAGCAAAGCTATAAACGAAACCGCAAGTCGGAGGTACTTCTCAAATCGCAATCGCATTTTTCAACTCCAGTCTGCTGTCAAATTTTCGGAGACCGCTAATCGATGGGTTAACCTCACACGCCAACGCGTACAGCACCTTCATCTCCGTTCTTTGGGCCAAATAAGTTGTTTGCTAAGGGTCAGTTACAAAAATGCGGAAGGATAAGATATGTTTCAATCCACAAAAGGTGATGGGCACGTCCGATTATCCGGAAAGATACTTGAGTGAAATGACTGCGCTGCGCGTTTTCGAGGCCGGGGCGTTCGATTATTTGTTGATGAATTATTTTACTATCGCGTCAGCGCTCGTTCCGAAGTGTGGACAAGAACGGTCAGTGTTTTGCGATCAGCCCACGGTTTAGTTCTGTTATCAGCTGCATACCCCTAAACCGAATTGATTAAAGCTCATGATGGTGTCTGATCTGCGGTTAACATTACCTGCTGGCCTTGGCGTGGATCGAAGCTTCTGACGAAACGTAAGTCCATCTGATAAACCCTAACCGGAATGTGTGATCTGCGGAGATGGGGGCTGAAGCTTGCGGAGCGCGGTGGGAAAAATGCCAAAGAAGCGAGCGGTAGTGGCCGTGGCGCGCAAGTTGGCGGTACTGCTCCATCGCTTGTGGGTGAGCGGAGAGGTGTACGAACCATTGCGCAATAGTCAGAAGGCGATGCGGGCAGTGGCTTGGAGTTTCGATCCGGACAGCCGAGCTCGACCGCCGAGTCCAGGTGACTGCGGCTAAGTCCTGGAGCCGAACTCCCACCGAAAAGGTGAGAACAGAGGACGCTTACCAGGTAGCAGCACCTACTGAAACGAGAACACCCACCTTGCACCGAGCGAATATCGCTCACAAAGAGTGCGGATGGAAGGATGGCGACAGGGGCGGCTTGGCTGAGTAGGAACTGATTCTAAGAAAGAAGAAAGTCAAAGTGTGCCTTGACATCAACCGGCCTTCTCATGGAAGGACTTACCCTGTCTCCGGCAGGAACGACTGCGTGTCACACGATCAATTGCCGACCACCATTCTCCCGACTGGCAGATACCCCGCCGAATTCTGCTTCGCGACCAAGATTATTTCTGGCTCAGAAGATAGAGGTCGGCGTGGCCGCCGGGACGCGAAAAGACAATGGTCGAGAGGTCCGTGGAGAAATCGTAGGCGTTACCGCCCTCGTAGCGCAGGGGAAAGGTGAAGGGGATCTTGAGCGCGAATTGGGGAGCGTTAGTGATTTTGCCGTCTCGCCACGGCTGGCGGAAAATGGTTACCTCACCGCGAGAAGCGACGGCATACAAGAACGATTTTCCGTCGCGAGCAAAGCTGACGCCAAAGGTGGTGACGCCGGGGAGGAGCGGGATGCATTTCCTATCGGAAAGCGAGACCTGATAGATTCCAGTCCTCTCTCCGACAAGGATGCCGCCAAGCAGGTACTGCCCGGAAGGATCCACATCCCACGGCTCGCCACATTGCGCGAACTTCTCCGGATTGGCAGAGTCGACATCCCATTTCCAAATATCGAAAACGGTGTCTTCCTGCTCGCCCACGCTCATGTACAAGAACTTGCGATCCGGGCTCCACACCGCGCCGGCGGGCGCACCTCCCACTAGGGGAAGTTCCCGCAGACCGCTGCCATCGGCTCCGACGATGTAACCCTTGTCTTCGCCGCGGCCGGTGGTCCCGGAAAAATAAAGGTGAAAATTATCCGAGGCCCAGGAACCGGTGGCCAGAGATTCTCCGGCGGCGATTTTCACTTTGTTAGCGCCGTCAATTCCGGACACCCAAAGTTCAGTGCGTTGGCTAGCGGGAGAGGTGATGTACATTACGCGCTTCGCATCCGGGGAGAGGAGGGGCTGAGTGGCGTCCTCGGACACAATGTCCGTGGATTGCCTGGTATGAACCTGGTACACGGTGAGGAATCCGGAGGATCTTCCATTGACGTAGTAAATCCCTCTTCCGCCGGGGTCCAACATCGGTGAAAAATCAGGCCCCGTACCGAACGTAATCTGCGCCAGACCGCGGTCCTGCAGCGTGTATTTCCAAATGTTGGTCAGGCCGTTTACGGTGCGGCTGAAAAGTATCGATCTCCCCGGGTCGGCCCACACGACGTCCGATGTATTGCCGGACAGCTCGCCTAGATCAAGCGCCTGATGGCTGGCCACCGTAATTTTGTAAAGCCGAAATTGCGATTGCGACAGATCAAAGCCGAAAGACGAGGCAGCGACGAGCAAGTCCTGGCTGCCGGGAAATAACAGAAGCGGAAAGTATGACTGGCCCGCGCCCTTGAAGTTGTACACGGATTCTTCGTGCAGTCCCGATTTCTCCGCGCGAAAAATAGCAGAGCCGCCAGACTTGGTGTAAAAGATGGAAGCGCCATCCGGCGAGGGGACCACGTCGCTGGCAGACGCCAACCGCCGCGGAGTACCTCCTAGCGCGGGGACCGCCCAGACCTCGTCGCGGCCAAGAGACCTTCCGTAATAGATTTCCGTTCCGTCGGGCGAAAAGTTGTTTAAGACCTTGCTGCCTTCATCGTTGGTAAGTTGAAGCGGCTCGCCGCCGGACGTGAGCATGAGGAAGACTTGCGCGACGCCGCCTACCGGAGAGTCGAAGGCGACGGCGTGGCCATCGGGAGAGAGCCTGGCGTCGTTCATCGGTTTGTTCCACCGGCTGATTTGAGTGATCTTCGCCGGGGCGTCGGGCGATTTCGATCGCGGCCAAAAGTGATAGGCCGCAAAGGCCGCCGCGAGGATTAGGACGCTGGCGGCTGCAAGTGCATAGCGCGTTCGCGATCGCACGACTGGCGATGACAGTTGAACCACGGCGCCCGCCAATGAGGAAATTCGACCGGAATCGGTGTCACGGCGCAGACGCTTCAGGTCCGTGCGCATGTCCGAGGCGTGCTGGTAGCGGAGGTCGCGGTCTTTCTCCAGAGCTTTCTTGATGATGCGCTCCAGTTCCGCCGGCACATCGGGATTCAAGCGCACGGGAGCTACCGGGGCTTGATTGAGAATCGAATCGGTGGTTGCTCCCGGAGTGTCGCCGCGGAATGGCAGAACGCCGGTGGCCATTTCATAGAGCACCACGCCGAAGGAAAACAGATCAGTACGGGCGTCGAGCTCCCTGCCGCGCACTTGTTCGGGAGACATGTAGGCGATCGTGCCGACCGTGGCACCGGGGCTGGTGAGGAGGTCTTCGGCCGTGACCGTCGGCAATGCGGAGGCGCCCGCACCGGTCGGCACGGCATTGAGTTTCGCGAGTCCAAAATCAAGAATTTTGGCCTGGTTGCGCTTGGTTATAAAAATGTTGGCGGGTTTGATGTCGCGATGGACGACGCCTTCGGCGTGCGCGGCGTCGAGGCCGTCCGCGATCTGGATGGCCAAATCCAAAAGAGGTTCCGTTTCTACTGGACGGCTCGCGATGCGGTGTTTCAGGGTTACGCCGTCCAAGTATTCCATGGCGATGAAGGTTTGGTCGCTCTCGCTGCCAATCTCATACACGGTGCAGATGTTGGAGTGATTTAAGGCCGAGGCGGCTTGCGCTTCGCGGCGGAAACGTTCGAGCGCCTGCGGATCGCTGGCCACATCGTCGGGCAGGAACTTGAGCGCGACGAAGCGGTGCAGGCTGGTGTCCTCCGCCTTGTAAACCACACCCATGCCGCCACCACCAAGTTTTTCGATGATTCGGTAGTGCGAAATGGTCTGGCCGATGCGAGACGGGGAATCCGACATTTGCGCACATAGTAGGTTGGAGCGGAAAGCAAGTCAACGAAGACAGACTTACTGCGGGGCAAGTCCTGATAACGCAATTACCGTGGATTTCAGACGATTTGACATTTCCGGTAACGCAAATCAGGACTTAGCAAGCCCGACTGTCTAAACGAGCCTTTTTGAGTCGGAATAACTTCCGGTTAGCCCGTCACTCGCTCATAACAAACTCTTTCGATCCTTAGCTCATCGAGGTTTTCCTTTAGACAGCGACAACTGCCGACCATCACCTGACCTCCGATGACGAACAACGAAATCGGCTGTCGGACTAGACCTTTCAAGACTGGAGGTTAGCGCACGTTTCCATGATTTTCCGTGGATGGGGCGAAATTTTGCTTGACTATAAACACTTACTTATATAAGTTGTACGTTATGTATGATCTCGATGCTTCTTTCTCTGCTTTGGCCGACCCGACGCGTCGGGCGATTCTTGCGCGCCTTGCCAAGGGGGAAGCCACCGTCAATGAATTGGCAGATCCGTTCGAGATGACGCAACCCGCAATCTCCCAGCACCTGAAGGTGCTCGAAGAGGCGGGACTAATCATTCGCCGAGTCGAGGGTACGAAGCGCCCTCGACGGCTCGCAAAAGCGGGTATTGAAGCGATGGACCAATGGCTCGCAATGCTGCGAAAAGCCCTTGAGGCAAACTACGACCGGCTGGACGAAGTTCTGGCGGGGATGGAAAAACACAAGAAAGGAGAAAAGCGATGAGCAAGATGACACTGAAGACCGAAGGAGATACCCACGTGATTGTGACAAGGCGCTTCACTGCCCCTCCAGAAGCCGTGTACCGCGCCCATACCGATCCGAAATTAATCCAGAAATGGTTGCTTGGACCGGAAGGATGGACGATGCCCGTATGCGTCAATGAGGCTAAGCCAGGCGGCAAGTTCCGTTATGAGTGGACGAACGGCAAAGGTGGTGGATTTCACATCACTGGCGAATACTTGGAGTTGGAGCCTTATAACAGGATCGTACATGTCGAGCGCATGCACCTGCCGGATCCGACGCCAGACAACCATATTGAAACGCGATTTGAAGCCGACGGCGCAGGAACCCTGATGACCATGCGAATGACGCTGCCCGATGGTAAGACGCGCGCGGCGATGCTTGCAACAGGTATGGAACGTGGAATGGAAGCGAGCTACGTTCGGCTGGAAGGAATGCTCTAGCCAGGTCCAGCTAGGGAGGAATGTCAAGGCCAAATATAGGGAGGTTCAGCATGATTTACAAAATATCGGGCAGTATCGCATTGATGTTGGCCCTGTTGGTCCTCGGTGCATGGAAGTTCCACACGACCGTATCCATGGAACGTACCTTCAACGCCTCCGTAGCGGACGTATGGAGGGTTTGGAACGATGCGGACTCTATTAAGAAGTGGTGGGGGCCCAAGAGCTACACCGCACTCGTTGTCCGGAACGACGTGCGAGAGGGTGGCAGTTATCTTTGGGCGATGAAGTCTGAGCAAGGTAGGATGTTTTGGAACACCGGAACCTACAAGGAAGTCGTCGCAAACAAGAAAATCGTGTCAACGATGTCTTTCTCTAACGAGAACGGGAAAACAATTCCCGGGTCGCAAGTATCGGTTCCTGGGCAGTGGCCTAACGAGATCACCGTTATCGTTGAATTCAGTGAATCTGACGGGAAGGCCAGGGTCACTGTTACAGAAGTAGGCATTCCCCTCACCGCGTACGCCCTGTTGAAGATTGGTTGGGCTCAGCAGTTTGACAAGATTCAATTGTTGCTCTGAAGAAAGGTAAGTCGCATTCGGTGTCAATGCTTGATTAACGCGTTTACCGCAAAAGTGAATTGATTCTTCAAATTTCCGCTTACGCGACTCGCTTAATTTGCCGCCATAAGCGCAGAGAACACGTAACAAATCCACAATAACTGAGTAAATATTAGAATAAGCGCAGCGAAGAGACTTTCGCCGCTAAATTCTCGTAAACAATCAATCAGTCCGGCGAGGTTCACAACATTGCCCAGGAACGCGCACACGAGGTACGGTAAGTTTCCCCAATTAACGGGGCGGAAATAAAGCAAGATGTATGCCGCCGGTAATGCCGTCGCACTCGCCGCTCCGATTTTGAGTCCTCGCTGCAATCCTCGAACCCCCACTTCAGATGAGTCGGGAGGATGGGCTTTGAAATAGGCTCTCAGAGCGAGGAGGGCGGCCGCAGGCACGAAAGCGAAAACCACAAGAAATATTTTCATGTGAGCGACTTAAGCTAAATCAAATACAGCGGTTCAGGCAAGAACTCGGCTCCAGAACTACGTGCAGGGATGTCTTAATCGCTAACTCCTGACGCATTTGCCGGTAACTCTCTCACTGTCCGGTTACGCTAATCAGGACCTAGCCCAACTCTTCCTCGACCGGTTACTGGTGAGAAGGCGATTTATCAACGATTATGTGAACCCACGATACAATTGTGGATAGAACTTGCGGCGGAGCCATGATCGCAGAACGTCGAGCACTCAAAATACACAACTCGGTAATTGATTCAGAATCTCCTTGGAGAGTGACACTGAGACATTGGAATTGGTCGTACAGCTACAAGGGGTCTGTATCTGAATGGCAGTCTCTGCTAGCCCGAGCGAGGAACGGCGATCGAGAAGCAGAATGGGAAGTAGCGGATCGGTATGCGGATGGGTGCAAGGACAAGCGAGGAAATGTAATCGTGAAGCGGTCCGCCGCGAAAGCTGCTCAGTGGTTTCGGCGAGCCGCTGAACGCGGTAGTGCGCCTGCGCAAAACCACTTGGGAATCCTACTCGGCAATGGAAGTGGGGTCAGAAAAAACGTCGAGGAAGCGCTTTTGTGGCTGAGAAAAGCATTCCGCGCCGGAGACTCGTCCGCTGCCCAAAACATCGCAATAACGTATCGAGAAAACGGCGACCTAAAGACGGCTTTCAAATGGTTCCGAAGAGCTGCTGAGGCAGGTGAAGGTGACGCTCTGATTCAGCTTGGGATTCATTACTACTGGGGAAAAGGCGTCCGGAGGAATCCGCGAGCGGCCGTTGGGTGTTTCCGCTCCGCAACAAAAGCAAAGAACATTTCTGGGGTGGTAAGAGATGACGCCTTTTTCTTTCTCGGAATCGCCTACCATGAAGGTCGCGGCGTGAAGCCCTCAATACCGAACGCCAGGAAATTCTTTAAACAAGCAAACATTGACAGCGATCATGTGGCAGCCAAAAAGATGCTGAGCAAACTGCGGTCCTAGCACGGTTTTGTGGCTATCCTCCAATTGACGAAATCAGGCATTAGCACCAGCTAATCGGCAAGTGCCTTAACGCCGTAATCGGAAACTGGCCCTCATTGTCCGGTAACTTATCGGGACCTAGAGTTCACATCGCGTGGGTCTTATCGTCCAAGAGTCTCTTGTATCGAATCTTAATACGCCGGATGTCTTCGTCGTTGAAGTCGCCAACATCAAATCTCCGGAGCCTTAGCGTCTTTTTGGCACCTTCTGGATAGACCCAAGTTACGAACACTTTGTCAGGGCGGTCTTGGAACAGAATTGTTATCAATGTGCCGCCAAATGCGTTTCTGTCACGCGACAAAACGACGAATTTGCTTCGGAAATATTCCTTGCTCCATTTCTCCATCGCTTGGCGCTCCTCTTCTGTACCGCCCGAAGAATTGAGGTAGGCGTCAAACAGTGTTCTTAGATACCGTACATCGGCATTCTTATATACGAGGTAATACTGTTCCAATTGTTCCGGAGTGAATTGCGCTTCTCCTTCGGGAATCTTTGAGGCGTTTCCGTCCTGAGCTGACGACACCTGTGTCAGTAGCACGACAACACAGGCGACGAAAAGAGCAGTTCGGAAACAACGCCGCAGTTTGGAGTGGGAAGCTAAATCATTGAATACGGATATGTTCACTCGAATTCTCCTTAGAGTTTCGTGGAGTCAGCGACATCGCCTCGCGGCAACAATCCAAGACGAATGCGAGCGAACTGCCATTGTGCCTGATTAACGCCTTACCGGTAACTGACCCTAGTTTCCGGTTACGCGACTAACAGTTTGTTGAAAAACACTTTTTATTGACCATTCTGGTCATCGCGAGGAATCCCATTTAGGCGAAAGCCCAACAAAAAGAAAGATTCCTCGGACAACATTGGCCCTCGGAATGCCGGTCCCGGGGCTTTTTCAACAAGCTGCCAATCGGGCGTTGACGCACGTATGTATTATAAACTGTCGTTATCCAATGAAACGCGCTGCCGGGACGCTATACCTCATCACAGTTTCTCTTCTATTGGTGGCCTGTGACCCGGGAATGACAATTCGCCAAATCGAGGTTTCAAATGGAACCTCGGCTCAGTTAACAATCAACGTCAAAACGCAACATCCACAGAGCGGCCACACTTGGTACGTGCCACAGGTTACGGTCACCAACAGCTCTGATTCACCAATCGCCATAACTTCCGTTGAGCTTGCTGCGACGCGAGGCGCATACGTGAATAAACCTCGACAGCCCGAGAGCTATCCGTCGGTTGTGCCACCAGGAAAGACCGAAACCCTCGACATCTGGTTTGACCTCACCGACGACGTAAAGGAAACGTTCTTTCGGCAACCCGCTGAGTTGCGAGTGCATTACAAGAGTCGTGGTCAGGCCGAAACTGCTCATGTTTCAATTATCGGCGGCCCACTCGATACAAGTGCGCCCTAGGTCTGATAAACCCTAATCGTCCATGTGGATTTCAAGTTTCCGATTACCCTTACCGGAGAAATAAATCATTACTCCGGTAACGCTTATCAGGCAAGTGAAATTCAATCAGTAAACACAAGCGCGTTTAAGGGGAGTAACGAGAGATTGTCGCGCGTGGACACCTGCAGAGGATGAGTGTCACTCCGACGCCTCTTCAATCAAGAGAGTGACCTGTTCATCAGATACCGACTGTTTCGTCTTCTTCATGAAGAAAGGCAGCCTTAGTGCTGCTGCCAAAAGCAGGATATGAATGAGGCTGAGCAGCATGAAGGTCGCGGTAAAGGCGCTGGAGATGCCGGTCGCCTGGTGCGCCACGCCCAGTCTCCATCCGAGAAAAGTAGCGCACAGTGTCGTCAGGGTGGGCCCTCCGAGACGCTGAACTATATTGAGTGACGTCGTCGCCATCGGCAGGTGTTCTTTCTCGACCGAAGCGTAGGCAGAGGTAATGGACGGAATGCCGACCGCGCTCAAACCCATCCCGCGGACGAAGAGC
>Ga0210394_10008491_pt1 | contig 10550 bp, 9 predicted proteins | sample IncBWC12MmetaG_FD_160121 | JGI IMG/M metagenome (GOLD analysis project Ga0210394, IMG submission 160121) | Forest soil microbial communities from Barre Woods Harvard Forest LTER site, Petersham, Massachusetts, United States - Inc-BW-C-12-M | ecosystem: Environmental > Terrestrial > Soil >... | reverse complement strand
TCCGCGGCGGGGAGCGAGGTGATCCGCTTCGTCGCGGCGGCGACCCGCACCATCTCCCCTGAAGTCGAGTCTTTCACCAGGAGCAAGAACCTGAAGCTGGCGCCGAACTACGCGGCGCTGCTTGCCGATCCCGGCATCGATGCCGTCGTCCTCGCCACTCCCCACTCGCTGCACGCGCAGGAAGTGAAGGACGCGGCGGCGGCCGGCAAGCATGTGTTCTGCGAGAAGCCCTTCAGTCTCACCAAAGCGGACGCCGCCGCAGCCGTGGCGGCGGTCACGCGGGCGGGGGTCACGCTCGGCCTGGGCTACAACCGGCGCTTCCACCCCGAGATGGCACGGTTGCGCGAGCGCATCCGCACCGGCGAGATGGGCGACATCCTGCACGTCGAAGCGACGATGACCTTCCCCAACGCCCTCACCATCAACCCCAGCCACTGGCGCGCCAGCCGCGACGAAACGCCGTGCGGCGGACTCACACCGATGGGGGTGCACGCCGTAGACGGCATGATCGACCTGTGCGGCCCGATCGAGCAGGTGTTCTGCCAGAGCATACGCCGCACGGTGCAGATCGACGCCGACGACACCACCGCCATCCTCTTCCGCATGAAGAACGGGCCGTCGGGCTACCTCGGCACCATGACGGCGACCGGCCCGGGGTTCAGCTTCCAGGTATTCGGATCGAAGGGCTGGCTGCGCCTGGAAGGGATGACGCACGTGGCCGGCGCCGCGTCGGAGGAGCGCCGCACGCGGCTGTTCGGCGCGTGCAAGTTCCAGCCGGTCAAGGGCGAGGCTCAGGTGTGGACGGCGGCGACCCTGGATGTCTCCCGCGCCTGCCTGGAGGCGTTCGCCATGGCCGCATCCGGCGGGCCTCCGTTTTCAATCTCGCTGGAGGACATGGTTCACGGCGCCGCCGTCACGGAGGCGATCGTGCGATCTTCGCGCTCCGGCCAGGTCGAGCGGGTGTCCTGAAGCACACTGCGACTGCGGAGCACGCAACATGGATCTGGGCAATGGTCTTGGACATCTCAGCTACTCGACCCTCGTTCACCCCGGCGACGACTGGGGACAGATGTGGGAGAGCCTCACCACCTATGTGCCGAAGGTGAAGGCACGAGTCGCACCCAACCGGCCTTTTGCCGTATCCCTGCGCCTGTCGGCGAAGTCGGCGCAAACCCTGATCGACGACACGGCGGCGCGTGAGCGCCTGAAGGGCTTCCTCGCCGACAACGACATGTATCTGTACACGGTCAATGCCTTCCCGTACGGCGCGTTCAAGGGGCGCACGGTCAAGGAGCTGGTGTACGAGCCCGACTGGCGGTCCGAGGAGCGCACGCAATACACCATGAATGTCGCTACCGTGCTGGCCGACGTGGCGCCTGCCGGGATATCGCCGTCGATACAGAGCGCCCCGCTCGGCTTCAAGCCCCGCGTCACCGGGCGCGACGTCGTCGACAGCTACACCGATCATGTGCTGCGGGTGGCCGCGCACTTGATCGAACTGCAGGAGCGCACCGGGCGCACGGTCACGCTCGCGCTGGAGCCCGAGCCGTTCTGCTTCCTGGAGACCACCGACGAAACGGTCGCCTACTTCACCACCGAGATTTATTCCGGGGCCTCGTCGGAGAAGCTGGCGAAGCTCGCTCGCGTGCCGATCTCCGAGGCGCTGGTCGCTCTGCGCCGCCACGTCGGCGTCGTGTTCGACATCTGCCACCAGGCGGTGGAGTACGAGAACATCGGCGAGTCGCTGCAGAAGCTGGTCGATGCGGGCATCCCGATCTTCAAGCTGCAGGAGGCCGCCGCCCTGCACGTTCCGAACGTCACGGCGCCGATCGTGGAAACGCTCAAGCGCTATGCCGAGACGATCTATCTCACCCAGACGATCGAACGGCGCGACGGACGGCTCACCCGCTACCTCAACCTGGAGGACGCCTTCGCCGCGTGGGCAAAGGATCCGGGACCGCGCGAGTGGCGCACCCACTTCCACGTTCCGGTGTTTCTCGAGGAGCTGGGGCCGTTCCGCACCACCCGTTTTGCCATCGAGGACGCGCTGCGTTTTCACAAGGCCAAGCCGCTGTCGCGCCAGCTCGAGATCGAGACCTACACCTGGGACGTGCTGCCGGACAACCTGAAGACGGGCGATATCGTCGACTACGTGTGCCGCGAGCTCGACTGGGTGCGCGGCCAGCTGCTGTGAGCGGAGGCCGCGCATGAAGGCAGGATTCATCGGGATCGGACGGATGGGCCAGGCGATGGCGCGCCGGCTGCTCGAGGCCGGCCATGACGTCGCCGTCTACAACCGCTCGCCGGAAAAGGCGCGCGGCCTCGCCGCCGCCGGGGCCACCGTGGCCGACTCCATCGCGCAAGCGGCCCGCCACGGCGACGCCGTCATCACGATGCTCGCCGATGACGCAGCCCTGGAAGCTGTCGCCTGGCAGCCCGACGGCCTGCTGCAGTCACTTCCCCGCGGCGGGATTCACATCTGCTCCGGTACCCACGGCGTGGCCGTCATGCGGCGCGTCGAAGCGGCCCACGCGGCCGCCGGGCAGGTGCTGATCGCCGCGCCGATGCTGGGTCGTCCGGAAGCGGTCGCCAGCGGCCAGGCCGGAGTTGTCGTCGGCGGAGATCCGGGGGGCGTCGGGCGCTGTCGTCCCTTGTTCGAGGCGATCGGCCGGCGCGTCTTCGAGGCCGGTGCCAGCCCGGCAGCCGCCACCGCGATCAAGATCGCCAACAACTTCGTCCTGGGTTGCGCCATCGAGGCGATGGGCGAAGGATTTTCCCTGGTGCGGAAGTATGGCGTCGTCCCGGCCGTGTTCCTGGACGTGATGACGGATGGGCTGTTCGCCTCGCCTGCCTACAAGGTCTACGGCAAGATCATGGTTGACGAGAGCTACGACCGCGTCGGCCAGATGGCGCTGCTCGGGCTGAAGGATGCCAACCTCGCGCTGGCGGCGGGCGAAGCGGTCGGCGTGCCCCTGCCGAGCGGCAACGTCTGGCGCGACCGGCTGGTCGGTGCCATTGCCCACGGCGACGGCGGCAAGGACTGGGCGGTGATGGCGCTGGAGCAGGCGCGCGCAAGCGGCCTTGCTTGAATGCACGCAAGCGGGGAGCGCATCGCACTTCTCAATCCGCCGTTAACATCTCACCCGCTTGGGGGGTCCGGCTCCAGGCCATCGACGGCGACCAGGTCGCTGAACGCCGTGGCGTGGCGGATCGCTTTCAGGCGTTGATACTCCGGATCGCGCAGTAGATTCTTGATCGCCTGGCGATCCGGAAAGCGGAACAGCAGGACCCGCGTCGGCGCCCAGTTTCCCTCCAGCACCTCGTGCGTTCCGCCCCGGGCCAGGTACACCCCGCCGTATTTCGCGACGAACGCCGGAACTTCGCGCTTGTAGCCTTCGTAGCCCTGCGGATCGTGGATGGCCATGTCGACGATGAGATAGGCGGTCACGCGTCCTCCTCAACAGGTTACAGGCCGGCGGCGCCGCCGCGCGCAGCCTCGCCGCCCACGACCCCGGCGGAGGGGCTCACTTCACCCAGTCGTACAGGGGCTTGTCCTTGTCGACGATGTGCACGGTGAGCAGCTTCAGCGGCGTATCGCCGACCACCTTGAAGCCGGCGTGCGGAGCATCGCGAAGGTTGAGGATCGGCGAGCCAGTTTCGAGCTTGACCGGGTCCTTGCCGGGGAATTGAATCATCGAACCCTGCAGCACGTAACCGGTCTCGACCCCATGGTGCAGGTGGCGCGGGATTTCGTCGCCTTTCTTGTATTCACTCACCGAAGTTATCACTTCCATTCCGGGTGCGCCGGACAAATCCGTGCGCTTCAATTCTTTGCGTCCGGGCATATCGGACGACATTGCGGCAACGCAAACGCCAATCGCGCAAACGGACGACGCGAGAATCAAACCGACATGTAACGGCCGCATGGTGTCTCCTCCTCGAGTTGATCAGGGTAAAAGCAGCCGCGGATTCTGCGCCCGCCGCGCCCTGCTGTCACGCCGGGGGAATCTCCACGTCGAGCGTCGTGACCCGCCGCAACTCCCGGCGGTGGGCCGCATCGTCGAACGGCTTGCCGCGATGCATGGTCGCCAGGTTGTCCCAGATCACGAGGTCGCCGGTGCGCCAGCTGTGGCGGTAGACGAACTGCGGCTGCGTCGCGTGCTCGATCAAGTCGCGCAGGAACAGCCGGCCTTCCGGCACCGGCCAGTCGATGATCCGTGAAGCATGCGAGGCGAGGTACAGCGAGCGGCGTCCGCTGCGCGGGTTCTGCCGCACCAGCGGATGAATGGCACCGGGCAGCTGGCGCTCCTCGTCCTCCGCGAACTCGAAGCCGAGCGTCTTGCGGGAATACGCGATCGAGTGATGCGCGCGCAGGCCATCGAGCTTCGCCTTGATCGCCGCATCCAGGCTGTCGTAGGCCGCGCGCAGGTCGGCGAACTCCGTGTCCGCCGCAACCGGCGGCACGACCCGCGCCGACAGCATCGAGTAGCGGCCGGGCGGATTTTCGAACGAGGCGTCGGTGTGCCACAGGCGGTTGCCGAGGGAGTACATCCGGCGCCGGTCATCGCTCCTCAGGATCGCCCCGCTCTCGTCGACGTTCGAGATGTCGGTGAGCGCCTCGTTGCCGAAGCGGTTCCGCCGTATCACGGAAGCGCCCGTCTTCGTGTGCAGGGTGCCGTCGAAGCGCTGCGCAAACGCAAGCTGCTCGTCGTCGCCGAGGAGCTGATCGCGAAATACCAGGACGGCGCAGCGATCCATTGCCGCGCGGATTTCGTCGAGGGCGGCGCCCCCGGTGACATCGCGCAGATCCACCGTGCCGGCTTCCGCGGCAAAGTGGGGATGAAGGCTGCGAAAAGCGAGAGGCATTGCCCGCTCCCAGTTCGAAAAGCGACCGCTCGAGCGGTCAGCGTGACCGCCCGAGCACCGCTATTTCACCTGAAAACGGGCCCGTGTTCTAGTCGTCGCCCCCGCTGGAGGGCACCGGGGTGATGGTCCCGAAGCGGCCGTCCGTCTCGCCGTTCGGACCGGCAGTGAAGTAGAGCGTATCGGAGCTGGACTTCGCGCCGCCGCCCAGGCCGAGATTCCACAGTCCGTCGATCACCAGTGCCTTGTGGTCGGTGCCCCTGAGCGTGCCCAGAAAGCGCCCGCCCGAAGAGAACGCATTGATTGTTCCGTCGCCGAAGTTGCCGACCAGAATGGCGCCGCTGAAGCTGCCGAAAGCGGACGAAGCGCGCACGACGGCCCAGGGCGAATTCAGGACGCCGCGGGTCGCCAGGCGGCGCAGCATGTGGCCGTCCGTATCGAACACGTCGACGAAGCCCTTGCCCGCGCCGGCGACATCGTCATGCTTCTGCGCGTTCTGCTCCGCGTAGGTCACGTACAGATCGCCGTCGATGTTCTGGATGCCGAAGGGTGCGTAGCCGGGCGGGATTCCCGGGTCGGTGAAGCCGCCGTCGGTGACCGCCGCGTGAAAAGCGTTGTCGACCACATCGATGGTTCCCGCGCGAAAGTTGGTCGCGAACAGGAACACGCCGCGCACGTTCACCCCGGTCACCAGGCCCTTGTAGACAGCGCCGGGGCCGACCGCTGAGTTGTCGACGGCGAGCGTAGCGGCTGCGCCGGAGGCCCACGCCGAGATCGTCCCGTCCTCGGTGGACCAGATGAAGTGCGAGGCGGTCGTCGTGCCGGGGACGAGAAACGCACTGGTCGGGTTCCACACGATGCCGGTCGGCGCTGCCGGGGTGGGATTGGGCGGATTGGCGGGGTCGGCGTGCTTGCAGGCCGTCGACGGGATGATGCCGCCCGGCAGCGGAATCTTGACCTGCAGGGGGACGATCGTCCCGTCGCCGTCGTAGAGGGTCGAGCAGCCGGTCGCGTTGTCGGAGATCCAGAAGGGACTGGCGGCGGGGCTGAAAACCATTCCCCACGCGTTCTGCAGGACCGGATCGACGACCTTGCCGCCGAGGCTCGCGAGGTCCGATACGAGATCGGTCACCGCGTAGGCACTGCGTCCATCACCGTCGTCGGCACGGGCAGCGCTCGCAGCGAAGACGGCGATGGCGACCAGGCTCGCAGGGAAGAGGCATCGGCCGATGCGCTTCGTCATGTTTTCTCCTTTGGGTTTTGTGCGGGGCGTAGGCACGGCAGCCCACTGCAGGGAATGCCGGCTCGAGCGGTGAATACGCCGGCGCCCGCGCGGAGTTCAAACCCCTGCGCGGCTCACGCCGCCGCTGTCAGACGAATCCTGCAGAGTTGGGGGACTGGGGCGCGCGCCGGCAGCCCGGTGCAAGACTCAGCTCACTTCAATTCGAGTCGATGCCCCAGACCGCCACGGTCTGTCCCGACGCGTTGGTGGCGACGACCGGGACCGGATTGGTGGTGAATCCATCCGTGGTCGTCGGACTGAGAAGCTGCGGCGTACCCCAGCCGCTCGCGACGAGGAAACGGTCCGAGAACACTTGCGCGGAATTGCCGAGGACGACCTGGTACCAGACGGCTGTCGCGTTGCCCGCGTTGTCGACTGCCACGCGCGGCAAATAGACATCGCCCTGGCCGGCCGCCGCGAGCTGTCCGGAGGTTCCCCAGCCAGTCCCGGCGACGTAGCGGTTGGTGCCGCCGAACGCACTCACGCCGTTCTGTTCCTGCCACACGGCCAGGGCGTTGCCGCCGCCATCGAACGCGACGCGGGGCCCGTACGCGGAATCGGACCCGACGCTCATAATGCTCGACGAAGCCTGCCACCCGTTGGCGGCGGACAGCATTGCCGCCTGAATCGTCCCCTGCACCCACAGCGCGGCACCGTTGCCGGCGCTGTCCATCGCCACTGCGATCTGGCCGTACACCGAGGCCGTCGTGGCCGGAATCGCATTGATCGACCCCGCCACGCCCCACGCGCCGCCGATGGTGAATCTGCGCGCCCACACATCCGTTGGCGCGTTCGACACGCTGCCGTTGCCCTGCTCCTGCTGCCACACCACGATGCCATGACCGGCGGCGTTGACGGCCACGTGGCCGCCATAAGAGGCGTTCACCCCGTCACTGACCAGCGCGGGGGCAGACCAGGTCCCCGAGCCGGCCCCGTAGGCCACATACCACTCGTCGGAATCGTCGCTGTTGACACCGTTGAACTGCGCCCACACGACCACCGCGTTGCCGGCGCCGGTCTGAGCCGTGGTGGCGGCGGAAAGCTGCACCGGCATGCTCCACGTCTGACTGGCCGCTACGTAGCGACGCGCCCAGATGTCGTTGCCGTTGCTGGCATTCGCCTGGCCCCACACGACGATTGCGTTGCCGCTCGCGTCGAACGCCACCCGCGGATTGATGCAGATCGCTGCCGTCGTGTTGACCGTGACGACGGAACTGCCCGGCTGAGTGATGAACCAGGCCTGGATCGCGTTGTTGCCCAGCACCGAGTTCGCCCATACGACGAGCCCGTTGCCGCTCGTATCCACGGCGACGTCCGGGTCGTTCGCGATGGCCGCGTCCTGCGCCGTCCACGCCGGCATGGTCAGCGCAAGGGCCAGGTCCGCTGAGGGCGCATCCAGGATCGTGGCGCCGCTGGAAGCGTTGGCCACCACCGACTCGCCCGAGGAGATGGTAACGGTGATGCTGTCCAGCAACGCATCCATGCCCGTGTGGTCGGCGGTGAATGTCCCGCTGAGAAGATCGAAGTCCGGAATGGAGAACTGGGCCAGCAGCGGGCCCAGGTCGTTCTGCAGCTGTGCCGCGGCGGCCGGCAGCGCTGCGCCGATGGCGTTGTAGGCTGCCGCGCCCGGTGCCGTCCACACCGCGTCCAGCGAGAGATTGCCGGCCGCTGCTGTGACCGCGAGGTTGGTGAGCGGCGTGATGTCCACGTTGCCGGCACCGGTCGCGAAGCCGTACAGCTCCTGTGTGTTGCCGCCCGCGGTCCACTGCGCCTTCAGCAGATAGGGCGCCGTTAGTCCATCGACGACGAGGTTGAACGAGCCGTCCGTCGTGTTGACGAATTTCTGCTGGCCGTTGACGTCCTTGATGAAGATCTGGCCCGAAACGCCGCTGCCCGTGGCAGCAATCCCGGAAACCATGCTCTGCGCGCCGGCCGCGCTCCCTGATGCTCCACCACCGCCACCGCCACAAGCGCCGAGAAACAGGCAAAGGGCAGCCAAGCATGCAAATCTCACGACTGATCTCCGGTACTCGTCATACCGTTGTATCGGCGCGTGATCTCCTTGTATGAGGCTGACCGCGGAGAGATCGACAACTATCATCTCGCCTGAACCGGTCATATTTCACGGGCGGGCGACCTCTCCGGCAGTGGGACTTTGTGTCTTCCTCAGTGGCGGTCTTCCGCGTGCTCCAGACATTCGTCGCGGGCGTGGCCCGTCAGCGCGTCGCAGCGAGCGCGCGCCGCGTGCGGGTCCTCGCGTTCTCTCGCATCGGCGTAGGCGCGGTCGCGATGGCCCTTCGCTTCGCTCTCGCACACTTCGCGATCGTGATCGCGCAATGCGTGGCAACGATCCTCGGCCATGCGGAATTCGGCGTCGGCGCGCTCGCGCGCCGATCGGTAATCAGCCGAATCCACGGCGAAGGCCGGAATGGTCAGGGCGCTTCCCAGGGTGACAGCGATGATGCAGAACAAGGGTTTCATCGGTGTATCTCCTTGCATGTAGGATTCCGCTTATGAGGCAACCCCCGTGCCACCGTAGTACCCTCACCTTTTGAAAGGGCAAGCAGTGCAATTTCATCGAGCGAATTTGCGGAGAATCTTCGATGCCCTCTGCACGCTGGCTATTGCTGCACCCCTCCTGCTGGGCACTGCCACGTCATTCGGCCAGTCCTATCCGTCGCGGCCGATCAAGCTGATCGTCGGTTACCCACCGGGTGGCTCGGGCGACTTCCTCACCCGGCTGATGGCGGACGAGATGTCGCGCGAGCTGGGCGTGTCGGTCGTCGTCGACAATCGCCCCGGCGCGGGCGGCAACATCGCCGCCGAGGCCGTGGCCAGGTCGCCCGCCGACGGCTACACCGTGCTCAACGGCGGACACTGGGCCATCAACCGCGCGCTGTACCGGACGATTTCGTACGACGGTGAGCACGATTTCGTGCCGATCACGCTGGTGGCCACCGGGCCGACCATCATCTGCGTGAACAACGATCTGCCCGTGCACAGCCTGAGCGAGCTGATCGGGTACGCCAAGGCGAATCCCGGCAAGCTCTTCAACGCCGGCGCCGGATATGGTTCGGCGCCGCATCTCGCGGCCGTCGCTTTCGAGACGGCTGCCGGAGTCAAGTTCACTTCCGTGCAGTTCAAGGGCGGCGGACCCGCGGCGCAGTCGCTGATCGCCGGCGAGACCCAGGTGATGTTCGCCACTCCGCCGACCGTGATGGGATTCATCCAGACCGGGCGCATGCGCGCCCTTGCCATCACCACCCCCGAGGCCTCAGCGGCGGTGCCCGGGATCCCCGGCGCCCGCGAGGCCGGGCTGCCGGGCTACGAGTCGACATTCTGGTTCGGCCTGTGGGCACCGGTCGGTACGCCGGCGCCGATCATCAAGCGTCTGCACGAGGCAGCCACTACGGTGCTGGCGAAAGCAGAGGTCAAACGCAAGATCGCGCTGCAGGGCATGGATGCAGCGCCGTCCGCATCACCCGAAGCATTCGCCGAGCGCATCAAAGTGGAAGCCCCGATGTGGGAGCGGGTGGTGCGCGAATCGGGTGCCAAGATCGACTGACTCGGCTTATCGCGCGAAGAGATAACTGATAGAACGGCGGCGCTATTCCCCGGCGCCCCTCAGCGTCCTAGAGTCCACAACGGTCATACAACCCCGGCGGGCCTGCACGTGGCCTGTGCCGGACAAATCCTGGAGGAGACACATGAACGCTGCTTCGGTCAGAAGCTGGCCGCGTACATTCGCCACGTGCGCAGTGGTTCTCGGATTGATGCTGCCGGCGGCATTTTCCGCATCCAGCCCTTATGCAGCATCGGTCACGACCCAGCAGGGCGTCGTGCAAGGGACGGTGACCGGGCAGGTGGAAACCTTCCTCGGCGTGCCATTCGCCGCGCCCCCGCTTGGCCAGCAACGCTGGCAGGCGCCGCAGCCCCCGCGCCCTTACCCCGGCGGCGTGCTGCAGGCGTCTTCCTTCGGCCCGCCCTGCTATCAGGGCGGCGCGGCGACCGCTACGGTCCCCGCCCCCAGCGAGGATTGTCTGTATCTGAATGTCTGGCGACCGGCCGGCACGACGGCCGGGGCGAACTTGCCCGTGCTGGTCTACATCTACGGCGGCGGATTCGCCGGCGGCAACGGCAGCACGTTCGACGGCACGCCGCTGGTCACGTCCAGCAACATGCTGTTCGTCACCATCAACTATCGCGTCGGCGCGTTCGGCTGGCTGGCCCTGCCGGGACTGGACGACGAGACGCCCGATGGTGCGTCCTCGGGCAACTACGGCTTTCTCGACATGGTGCAAGCGCTGCGCTGGCTCAACCAGAATATCGGAGCGTTCGGAGGCAACCGTAGAAATGTCTCCATCGCAGGGACGTCGGCCGGCGGGATCTCGGTGTGCATGTTTCT
>Ga0210394_10008489_pt1 | contig 10551 bp, 10 predicted proteins | sample IncBWC12MmetaG_FD_160121 | JGI IMG/M metagenome (GOLD analysis project Ga0210394, IMG submission 160121) | Forest soil microbial communities from Barre Woods Harvard Forest LTER site, Petersham, Massachusetts, United States - Inc-BW-C-12-M | ecosystem: Environmental > Terrestrial > Soil >... | reverse complement strand
CTCGTCCCAGGCGTTCTACGGCATCCTGGACCAGGGTAAGGCGGTCTCCGGTGGGCAAAGCCAGTTGGTGCAGGAGACCACCACCGACAACGGCACCACCCGCACCATCAGCGCCAATCCGGTCGCCCCGCCCAAGCTCGGGTGGTTCATGAACCTTCCCGATACCGGCGAACGGGTCACGGTGTCGCCCGTGCTGGTCGGCGGCTACGTGGTGTTCGCGACCGAAGTGCCGACCGCGAGCGCCTGCACCTCCGGGGGGACGGGTTGGATCATGGCAGTGTCGGCCACCAACAGTTCGATTGGAGGGTCGAACAGCACCAACTTCTTCGCGGGCAACCCGGGCATCAGCGGCATTCAATCCACGGTCGGTGTGGTCGAGGGGATCACGGTATTGTCTGCTCCCGGCGGGGATACGCTGCTGGTCGGTGGCACCCAGGGCGTGCAAAACGTCAAGACGATCGCCACCACGACCAAAGGCCGCATTTCGTGGCACGAACTGGTCCGCTGAGCTTCGCAATTTCGAGAAAGGGCACGCTGATGCGCCACAGAGGATCCTTGGGCTTCACGCTGATCGAAATCATGGTCGCCGTTGCGCTGGTCGCCATCCTGGCGTCTATCGCGATTCCGTCGTATTCGGCCTATGTTGTGCGTGGCCAGCGCGCTGCGGCCAAGGCTGCGCTGGAGCAGGCGGCGCAGTATCTGGAGCGTAACTACACGGTCAGCGGCTGCTACGACTACACGGATGCTGCCAGCTGCACCGCGCGGGCTCCCACGGGCACCGGCGTCGCCGTCGCTCTCCCAATCACCAATGCGCCCTCCGATGGCGGGACGATCACCTACGCGATCGCGCTCGGGGCACTGCCCGCTGGCGCGGCAGCCGGCCAGGGTTTCAGCGTTACCGCGACGCCGTGCGCGGGTTCCTGCGCGGGCGGCAGCGGTTTCACCGACCTGGATTGCAACGTATTGGCGCTAGACAACACGGGCACGAAAAGCGCCAACGGAACGATCGGCGTGAACAATCCCGACTTCTGCTGGGGCCGCTAAGGCTCCTTGAAGCTCGCCCCGGCGTGATCGGCCATCCAGGCCACCGCGCGCGCCACTTCCTGAGGGTCGAGGTCGGCGTTGCCGCCCTTGGGCGGCATGGCCTTGTAGCCCTCCGTCGCGTGCTTGACCAGCACGTCGAACCCCTGCGCGATGCGCGGGGCCCACGCCTTCTTGTCGCTGAACTTGGGCGCGCCGGCCACGCCGGTGCCGTGACAAACCACGCACACGCTTGAGTAGACCGCTTCGCCGGTCCGCAGCGTCGGCGCCGCAGCCGGAGCGCTCGACGCGAACTCGACCGTCGACACCGGCGCCAGGCGCGCAGCGATCGCATCGACGCCCATCGCACTCGGTGTGCTCGGGCGCAGCGACGGGAACACGAAATACCCTGCCACCACGATCAGCACGGCAACGCCGACGCAGATGAACAGGTACGGTGGAACGATGCGCGTGGACGGCGGCGCGGACATTGCCTGCTCCGAAGTCGGGTCAGCGCGAAGTATATCGGCGTCGCGGTGCCCGGTCGGTCTCGGTTGGACGCTGCCCCTCGCAGTCGGTAAGCTGTTCGATTGCGCGCGCCTGTAGCTCAGTGGATAGAGCGACGGCCTCCGAAGCCGTAGGTCGCAGGTTCGACTCCTGTCAGGCGCGCCACCGACTTCGAACCATCAAGGTCCCGCCCATGACCGGACTTCACCGCGCCTCGCCGCGGCCGACCGAGATCACGCTGCATTCGGAATCGCGCGTGCTGGAGATCGCGTTCAGCGATGGCCGCGCGTTCCAGCTGTCGTACGAATTCCTGCGCGTCTTTTCACCTTCGGCCGAAGTGCGGGGCCACAGTCCCGGGCAGGAGCAGTTGCAGGTGGGCAAGCGCGACGTGACGATCGTGTCGGCCGACCCGGTCGGCCACTATGGGCTGCAGCCCACTTTTTCGGACGGCCACAACACCGGCATCTACTCGTGGGATCTGCTGTACCAGATGGGCCTGAATCGGGACACCCTGTGGGCGCAGTACCTGGAGCGTCTGCAGGAGGCCGGCGCCAGCCGGGATCCGGGGGCGGGCGCGCCGGCGGACAAGCCGGCCGGTCGCAGTTGTGGACACTGAAGCGTGCGCGATGAGCGAGGATCGGACCACGCACTTCGGGTTCCGGCGCGTCGACGAGGACGAGAAGGCCGCGCAGGTGGAGCGTGTTTTCAGTTCGGTGGCGCCGCGCTATGACCTGATGAACGACGTGCTGTCGGGCGGACTGCACCGCCTCTGGAAGGCCTTCACGATCCGGCAGTCCGGCGTGCGCCCCGGAATGCGGGTGCTGGACGTGGCGGCCGGCACCGGCGACCTGGGGCGAGCGTTTGCGCGCGAGGTCGGACCGGATGGGCTGGTGGTGTTGACCGACGTCAACGCCCGGATGCTGACGGCCGGTCGCGACCGTCTGATGGACGAAGGAAGCATCGTGCCGGCGGTGCGCTGCGACGCCGAGCGCCTTCCGTTTCCCGATCGCAGCTTCGATGTGGTCAGCGTCGGCTTCGGCCTGCGCAACATGACTCACAAGGAGCAGGCGCTGGCCCAGATGCGCCGCGTGCTGCGCCCCGGCGGCCGCCTGCTGGTTCTGGAATTCTCGAAGATCTGGCAACCGCTGGCGCCGCTGTACGACACCTACTCGATGCGGGTCATGCCTTGGCTCGGCCAACGGATCGCCGGCGACGGCGCGAGCTACCGGTACCTGGCCGAATCGATCCGGATGCATCCGTCGCAGCAGGACCTGGCCAGCATGATGGAACAGGCCGGACTGGAGCGCGTGCAGTGGTTCAACTTCGCGGCAGGCATCTGCGCCCTGCACGTCGGATATGCGCTGTGAGGCCTGGGGTGGAGCCGTGCTGAACCGGTGGACAGGGATACGTCGCTGCCTGCTGGGCGCCTGCGTGATGGCGGTGGCCACCGGGGCCAGCGGCGAGAGCGGGATGCAACGCCGGCCGACCGGCGCGCCCAGCCCGGCTGCCCCCACGGCGCCGGCGACCTCGGAGATCGCCGGTGAAACGGGGCGCGCGACTGCACCGGCGGTTTCCCCGTCGGCGCGCCACTGGTGGCTTGCGCTGTTGGGGACGATGACGGCCGGGCTGGGCGTGGTCGCGGTGCTGGCGGCTCGGCGGCGCGCGCGGCCGCCGGCGCCGGCGCCGACGTACGGCGAGCTCTGGCAAGGGATCGGCGGGCCTTCGTACGCGCCGCGCCCGGCCACGCTGCACCTCGAACCGCGCACCGGCAAACTCGACACGACGCGGATCGGCGCAAGGCCCGAGGCGGCGCGGCGGCAGGATGGTTTGAGACGCCCGTTCGGGGTGCCCGCCGACTTCGACGCGCCGGAGTTCCTGGCCAACGCCCGGCAGTCGTTCGTGCGGCTGCAGTCGGCCTGGGACCGCTCGGACTTGCACGAACTGGACGAGTGCACGACCGACGAAATGTTCAACGCGCTGACGCACGAGCTGCGCGTGCGGGCCGGGCCGAGCCGTACCGAGGTGATCGACCTGACCGCGAGTCTGCTGGGGATCGAGACGGCGGCCGGAGAGTATCGGGCCAGCGTCCGGTTCTCCGGCAATTTGAAGGTCAACGGCGAAGACGAGCGGCTGGACGAGGTCTGGAATCTGTCCAGGCCGGTGGACGGTTCCAGCGACTGGTTGCTGGCCGGCATCCAGCAGCTGAACTGAGCCGCCGGCGGCAGTCCGTGCTGCAGCGATTCGCATCCGAAGCTGCGCTTGAAGGCCTGAACCATCTGCTGGCGCGGGAGGCGCCGGCGCGCGATCTGCTGCGCCCGCTGGCCGGGCGCACCGCCCGGATCCAGGCCGGCCCGGCTGTCCTGCAGTTCGCCATTGCCGCGGATGGTTCGCTGCAGCCCACCGACGACGACCCGCACGTGACGATCGACATCGATGCGCGCGCGCTGGCCGCGGGCCTGACCGACCCGGCCGCGCTCCTGCGCGACGCGCACGTACACGGCGACGCCGACCTGGCGCAGGCACTGTCGCGCGCGGCCGGTCGACTTCGCCTCGACCCCGAGGAGGATCTGTCGCGCCTGGTCGGCGATGCGGCGGCCGTGCGCATCATGGCCGCGCTGCGAGCGGCGCGGTTTCAGGTGGTGGACACCGGGGCGCGCGCCGCGCGCCAGCTGGCCGACTATCTGGCCGGCGAGAGCGCATGGCTGGCGTCGCGTGGACCGTTCGAGCGGTTTGTGGCCGAGGTGAACGAGCTGGCTCAGGCGGCGGAGCGCCTGGCCGAGCGGGCGAACCGGTTGCGCTGAGACGATGCTGCGCCTGCTGCGGCTGATGCGCATCGTCATGGTCGCGTACCGTTACGGCCTGGACCAGATTGCGCTGGCCAACCTGAGCCATCCGGCGCTGGTGTGGATGGTGAAGGCGGCCGCGGTCGGACGCCGGCTGCGTCGGCCGCGCGCCGAGCGGCTGCGTCTGGCGCTCGAGGGCCTGGGCCCGTTGTTCGTCAAATTCGGGCAGCTGCTGTCGACCCGCCGCGATCTGCTGCCGGAAGATGTCGCCGACGAGCTGGCCCGACTGCAGGACCGCGTGCCGCCGTTCGATTCGGCGCTGGCGATGCGAGAGATCGAGCGCGGGCTGGGTCAGCGCATCGCGGACGTGTTCTCGTCGTTCGACCCCACACCGGTAGCCAGCGCCTCGATCGCCCAGGTGCATCTGGGCGTGCTGGCGCATGGCCCGCATGCGGGGCGCGAAGTGGCCGTCAAGGTGCTGCGGCCCGGAATGTTGACGGTGATCGACCGCGACCTGCAGCTGCTGGATGTCGGCGCGGGCATGGTCGAGTACCTGTGGCGCGACGGCCGGCGGTTGCGGCCGCACGACGTGGTCGACGAATTCCGCAAGACGCTGCACGACGAGCTCGACCTCGCGCGCGAGGCGGCCAATGCGTCTCAGCTCAGGCGCAACTTCGCCGGCTCCCCGCTGCTGCGGATTCCCGAGATGTATTGGGATTACTGTCGCGAAAACGTGCTGGTGATGGAACGCATGCACGGGGTGCCGATCAGCCAGATCGACCGCCTGCGCGAAGCCGGCGTGGATCTGAAAAAGCTCTCGCACGACGGCGTCGAGATCTTCTTCACGCAGGTGTTCCGCGACGGCTTCTTCCACGCGGACATGCACCCGGGCAACATCTACGTCAGCGTCGATCCGGCCGAGCTCGGGCGCTACATCGCGCTGGACTTCGGCATCATGGGCACGTTGACCGACATCGACCGCGATTACCTGGCCCGCAACTTTCTGGCGTTCTTCCAGCGCGACTATCGGCGCGTGGCCATGACTCACCTGGAATCGGGCTGGGTGCCGCGCGGCACCCGGGTCGATCAGCTGGAAAGCGCGATCCGCGCGGTGTGTGAGCCCGTCTTCGATCGCCCGCTGAAGGACATCTCGTTCGGCCAGGTGCTGGTGCGCCTGTTCGCGACGTCGCGCCGTTTCAACGTCGAGATCCAGCCCCAGCTGCTGCTGCTGCAGAAGACGCTGCTGAACGTCGAGGGGCTGGGTCGGCAGCTCGATCCGGATCTGGACTTGTGGAAGACCGCGAGGCCGTTTCTCGAAGCCTGGATGAAGCGCCAGGTCGGTCTGGGCGGCCTGATCGAGCGGCTGCGCACCGAGGCGCCGCAGTGGACCCGCCTGCTGCCGCAGTTCCCGCGTCTGGCCGCCAACGCGCTGGCAGCGGTTGAGAACCAGGAGCGCGTGCTGACCGAGCTGGCCGAGCTGCGTCGCACCAGCGCACGCCGCAACCAGTGGTTGACGGCCGGCGTCCTGCTGCTGGCCGCGATCGTGCTGATGTTCGGCTGGGCCTTTCTTGGGTTTCATCTGCCGCGGCTGTGAAGTCGCAGGGCCTCCCTATAATCGACTCGTTGTGGTCCGATAGCTGCCTTGATCTGCGCGCGCCTACCCTCACCCCCGCCCCTCTCCCGCTGCGCGGGCGAGGGGCGATCGGCTGCCTCTTTACATTGGCTGGGGGAGCACGAGGGGGCCAGCCCAGCCCCCTCGTTCCCTATCCTCCAGCCATTTCCGGCCTACGGCCGGAAAAGGGCCGGGGGTGAGGGACGATGAACCTGGTGATCCTGGCGGCTGGCCAGGGCAAGCGGATGCGGTCGGACCTGCCGAAGGTGCTGCATCCGCTGGCAGGCCGGCCGTTGCTGGCGCATGTGCTGGATACGGCCCGATCGGTGGCGGCCGCGCTCGGGCGGCCCGCCGCTCTGGTGGTGGTGGTCGGGCACGGCGGTGAGCGGGTCGCCGACGCGTTCGCCGGGCACGACGGCGTCCGCTTCGTGACGCAGCAACCTCAGCTGGGAACCGGGCACGCGGTACTGCAGGCGGCGCCGTGGCTGAACGACGCCGAGCCGACGCTGGTGCTGTACGGCGACGTTCCGCTGGTCCGCGCCGAGACGCTGGTCGCGCTGGTGGGCGCCGCCGCCGGCGGGGTCGCGGTGCTCAGTGCGCGCGTGACGGATCCGACCGGCTACGGGCGCATCGTGCGTGATGCGGCCGGCCGTGTGACGCGGATCGTCGAAGAGCGCGATGCGACCGACGCCGAGCGCTCGATCGACGAGATCAACACCGGCATCCTGGTGGCCCCGACACCCCGGTTGAAGTCCTGGGTAGCGCAGCTCGGCTGCGACAACGCTCAGCGCGAGTACTACCTGACCGACGTCGTCGCGCTGGCCGTGCGCGAGGGCACGCCGGTGGCCGCGTGCGTGGCGCCGGAGCCCAGCCAGACCCTGGGCGTGAACAGCAAATCGCAACTGGCGCAGCTGGAGCGGATCGTCCAGCGGCGCAGCGCCGAGCGTCTGATGCAGTCGGGCGCGACGCTGGCCGACCCGGATCGCGTCGATGTGCGAGGCCAGGTCAGCGTCGGGGCCGACGTCTTCATCGACGTCGGTTGCGTGTTCGAGGGCGAGGTCGTGCTGGCGGACCGGGTCCGGGTCGGCCCGTACTGCGTGTTGCGTGACGCGGCGGTCGGCGCCGACACGGAGGTGGCCGCGTTCTCGCACCTGGACGGCTGCCGGATCGGCGCCTGCGCCCGGGTCGGGCCGTACGCGCGACTGCGGCCCGGAGCGAGCCTGGATGACGAGGTCCATATCGGTAACTTCGTCGAAGTGAAGGCCAGCCGCGTCGGCAAGGGCTCCAAGGCCAATCACCTGGCCTACATCGGCGACGCCGAAGTCGGTCCGCGCACCAACATCGGCGCCGGCACCATCGTCGCTAACTACGATGGCGTCAACAAGCACCGCAGCCGGATCGGGCAGGACGTGCAGGTCGGCAGCAACAGCGTGCTGGTGGCGCCAATCGAGGTCGGCGACGGCGCGACGATCGGGGCCGGATCCACCGTCAGCCGCGAAGTCCCGGCCGGCGGCTTGACGCTGGCGCGCGCGCGCCAGATCACGATCTCCGGCTGGAAGCGGCCGGCCAAGAAGGCAAAGGCCTGATGTCGAACCGCGCATCGGCGTTGCGTGCCGAGGTGGGGCGGCTGCTGGCGCAGCTGGGCGTCGATCCCGATGCGCTGGAGGGCGACCTGATCGCGCGCACGCCGATCGACGGCGGGGTCACGGGACGGGTGCCCCAGGTGACGCCGGCGCAGGCGAACGTGGCGATCGGGGAAGCTCATCAGGCTTTTCTGCGCTGGAGGCTGGTGCCCGCGCCGCGCCGGGGCGAGCTGGTGCGCCGTCTCGGCGATGCGCTGCGGCACGCGCGCGATGACCTGGGCCGGCTGGTGTCGATCGAGACCGGCAAGATCGTCTCCGAAGGCCGGGGCGAAGTGCAGGAGATGATCGACATCTGCGACTTCGCAACCGGGCTGTCGCGCCAGCTGTATGGGCTGACCATCGCTTCGGAGCGCCCCGGCCACCGGATGATGGAGACCTGGCATCCGCTCGGTGTCACCGGCGTGATCAGCGCTTTCAATTTTCCGGTTGCGGTGTGGGCCTGGAACGCGGCGCTCGCGCTGGTCTGCGGCGACCCGGTCGTGTGGAAACCGTCCGAGAAGACGCCGCTGACCGCGCTCGCGGTGCAGGCGATCTTCGAACGGGTCGCGCGCGAGTTCGAGCGCGAATCGGGCACGACCACGCGCGGCCTGCTGCACGTGTTGACCGGCGGTCGCGAGGCGGCCGAGGCGCTGGCCGATCATCCGTCGGTGCCGCTGCTGTCTGCCACCGGCTCCACGGCGATGGGGCGCTCGCTCGCGCCCAGGCTGGCACGCCGCTTCGCCCGAGCGCTGCTGGAGCTGGGCGGCAACAACGGAGCGATCGTCTGTCCCAGCGCCGACCAGGAACTGGCGCTGCGCGCGATCGCGTTCGCCTGGATGGGAACGGCGGGCCAGCGCTGCACCACGCTCAGGCGCCTGTTCGTCCACCGCGACCTGGCCGACGCTTTCGTCCAGCGCCTCGAGCGCGTGTCCGCGTCGGTTGCGGTCGGCGATCCGCTGGATCCGGGCACGCTGGTGGGCCCGTTGATCGATCGCGCCGCCTTCGAGGCGATGCAGGCGGCGCTCGGACAGGCCGCAACCGAAGGCGGCACGGTGGCGGGCGGTGGACGCGAGCATGCGCAGCGCTGGCCGGAGGCGTACTACGTGCGACCGGCCGTGGTGGCGATGCCCCAGGCCCGCGGGCCGGTGCTGCGCGAAACGTTCGCGCCGATCCTGTACGTGATGCGCTACACGGAGCTGGATGAAGCGATCGCGGCACACAACGCCGTATCAGCCGGCCTGTCCTCGTCGATCTTCACGCGCGATCAGCGCGAGGCCGAGCGCTTCGTGGCGACCGACGGATCGGATTGCGGGCTGGCCAACGTGAACATCGGCCCCTCGGGCGCGGAGATCGGTGGCGCCTTCGGCGGCGAAAAGGAAACCGGGGGCGGGCGCGAATCCGGCTCCGACTCCTGGAAGACCTACATGCGGCGCGCCACCAACACGATCAACTTCTCCGGCGAGTTGCCTCTGGCCCAGGGCGTGAAGTTCGACATCGACGGGTAATTTTTAGTAGCTGCCCTCTCCCCCGGCCCCTCTCCCGCAAGCGGGCGAGGGGCGATCCGGCGCCTCTCGTCGAGCGTCAACGCAAGAAACGGATGATTGGTCGCCCCTCGCCCGCTTGCGGGAGAGGGGCCGGGGGAGAGGGTGCGTCACGGTGCGCTCAACGTCCGATTCAGCATCGCAGTCAGCCGCGCTCCAGCCCACGCCAGGAGCGATCGGGTCGCTCTGCGCCGACCGTGGCAAGGGCGGCGAGGACGACGACGAAGCCAGCACCCGATTCAGGATCGAGGCCAGGCGAGCGCCCGCGAGCGCCAGCTGCAGGGTGATCACGCGTTGCGCCCGCTTCTGGTAGTGGACCGGCAGCAGCACGGCTTCGGCCGGCACGTGATCGCACTCGAATCCGGGGTAGGCGAGCGCCACCGCGCGCGCCAGCCGGTTCGATTCCGTCACCCATTCGCTCACCGGCGCGTCGAGCTGGCTCGGGGCGAAGCGACGGGCGCGCGCGATCAGCGACTTCAGCACAGGCACGGGAGGCTGCTGGCTGGCGCCGGCGTGCAGCGCGCTGGACACCAGGCGTATGTCCCAGGCGCTGTGCAGCGTCCAGGCGGACGCATGGCGGGCGCCCGCGAATTCGACGTGCACCAGGGTGCCACCCTGGGCATAGTCGGCCGCGTGCAGCGGCTGGTGCATGTCCCCGACCAGGTGCGCGATCCACTTGAGCGCCTGCCGGCGCTGTTCCATCGGCTGGGTGCGGTCGGCAAGCTGTGCCAGCAGCGGCTCGATCCGCCCGCTGGCGCACTGCCCGCGCGGGCACCAGGAGGGCTGGGCCGGCGGCGCACCGCACACCGGCATGTTGTCGTAGTGCCAGGCCGGCCGATCCGCCTCGCTGCCCCGGATCTCGTCGGCCCACAGCGAGGCCTCCGCGAGCGTCGTGCGCGCGGAAGGTCGACCGCTGAGGTCTCCGTCATCGGCCAGCAGGCGGGCGACCTCGGCGCGCACCCCCGGCGTCAGCAGCGCGTCGGCGACGGCACCGACGGCGCGATGGCCCAGCGGGCCCCAGGCCGCCGCCGGCGGCCCCAGCAAAGCCAGCACGAGCCCGGCCGCCAGCGTCAACGCCCCTGTCCCGCTTCGCGGACGAGCCGTAATCGGATTCACCCCTGTCCCGCTTCGCAGACGAGCGGGGATCAGAATCTCCCCTGTCCCGCTTCGCGGACGAGCCGTAATCGGATTCACCCCTGTCCCGCTTCGCGGACGAGCGGGGATCAGAATCTCCCCTGTCCCGCTTCGCGGACGAGCCGTAATCGGATTCACCCCTGTCCCGCTTCGCGGACGAGCGGGGATCAGGATCTCCCCTCTCCCGCGTGGCGGGAGAGGGGCGGGGGTGAGGGTCGCAAACGGCCGGCACATTTTTCGCCCAGAATACGGCGCCGAGCCACGCCGTGGTGCGGTCAAACAGCCGAAGCGGTGCGGTCACAACCGCGGGCAGCGCACGCGGTGAGTGAGGG
>Ga0210394_10008483_pt1 | contig 10556 bp, 9 predicted proteins | sample IncBWC12MmetaG_FD_160121 | JGI IMG/M metagenome (GOLD analysis project Ga0210394, IMG submission 160121) | Forest soil microbial communities from Barre Woods Harvard Forest LTER site, Petersham, Massachusetts, United States - Inc-BW-C-12-M | ecosystem: Environmental > Terrestrial > Soil >... | reverse complement strand
CTGCTGCCGGTAACGGCGGTTGACCACTAGAAAATAGATCAGCAGCGCGATCACCAGCACGCCCGATATGACCACGATGGCGTTCCAGCGCAGCTCCCGGGCCTGGCGCTGCGACTGTTCCCGTGAGACGCCCAACTCGTGATTGAGCAGGGCATTGCGCGCTATTTCACGATCGGTCTCGAAGCGGGCGCGCATGGCGGCGGCGGCCTGCGCTCGCTCGGAATCGTTGGCCGCGGCGTAGCGCCGCACATACTCGGTAAGATCGGCGTAGGCGTCGCGGTAGTTATGCAGCGCGGCGTTGGCCCGTGCGCGCGATTGGTATATCGAGGCCACGTGACTCGGCAGCAAGTCCGTCCCCTCCTTGTCGAGCACCTCGTTCAGGATGCCGAGGGCCTTCTCGGGACGGCCCTGGGCCAGGTCGATGCGCGCCAGCAGCGCCTGCGCCTCCTTGACTTGATCGGTGGAATGCGCGGCGGCGAAGGCGCGCTGCGCGCTGCCGCACTCCGAGATGGCGAGATCGAGCTGACCGAGCTCGATCCGCGCGGTGCAATTCAACAGGTCCGCGAATGCGACGCCCTGCGTATCGTTCACCTGCACGCTGAGCTTGCGCGCTTCGGTGAATTCGCCGATCGCGGAAGTGTACTGCCCCATCAGGTTCAAGATCTTTCCGCGCAGGAATCGATCGACCGAAAGGCTGAGCGTCGCGCCGCGCCGCGCATCCCAGTCGATCACCTCCTGATTCAACGCCAACGCCTGGGTGTAGTCGCCCATGCTGCGCATCACGGTGGACAACACCGTCGCTGCGGCCATCCGCGGCGCCGCGAACTCCGGCGCCGTGCTTGCGCGATAGGCCTGAGTCAAACTGGCGATCGCGAGATCATGCCGGTCCTGGGTGAATTGCACCTCGCCGAGGGTGATGAGCAGACAGGTATCGGCCAGGGATCCCGCGGCGAGTCCGGCTCGCGCGCCTTCGATGGAACGGATCGCGGCATCCAAACCTGCCGCATCGTAGACATTGACGGCATAGGCCGAGAGCAAATCCAGGCGCACGGGATCGCCGGCGAGAGTCGCCAATTTGAGCCCTTGCGAAGCCGCGTTCCTTGCCTCGCCGTCGAGCTCGAGTATGGTGTACGCCCGTGCCTGCACGGCATAGAGAGAAGCCAGGCGCTGCGCGTCGGTCTGCGGGGCGCGCTCCATCGCGTCCAATTGAGCCCGCACCAGTTTCACGGCCCGTGCCGCATCGGTGTCCACCAAGTCCTGCAGCTCGCGAATCGCGGGATCGGCGCTGATGAGACAGGAAGAGGAGGCGGAAGCCGCCGACGGAAGGATCGCCCACGCGAGGAGCACGGAGCACAGCCCCCATCCTGCGGCTCTGCGGGTGTGCCGGCCGGCGAACTTGGGATTGAACATGAGGCGGGCGAAGGTACGTGATTGTCCGCGTTCTTGCGACCGGTGAAGTCACGCTTTTTTCACATTGTGACGACGTTCGCACTGACGGCGAGCGACTCGCGACCGCCCCGCGGGGGAACCCTTAGTGACAACGTCGGGCGCAGAGGGCATATTAATGCTGGTTGCCCCCTACAATGAATAACTGACAGGGCTAGCTATGACATCTTCTTTTTTGGATCGCGAGCACACCGTCGCACCGCCGGGATTTAACCGATTCATGGTTCCTCCCGCAGCCCTCGCAGTGCATTTGTCGATCGGCCAGGCCTACGCTTTCTCGACTTTCAATCTGCCGCTCACCAAGCTGATCGGCATCACTCATTCCGCACCCGGCGATTGGGATTTGAAACAGGTCGGATGGATCTTTTCCATCGCCATCGTCTTTCTAGGCTCGTCCGCGGCAGTGTTCGGGCGTTGGGTGGAAAGAGTGGGTCCGCGCCAGTCGATGTTCACCGCGGCCCTGTGCTTCGGCGGCGGCTTCCTCGTCTCAGCGGTCGGGATTCATCTGCACCAGCTGTGGATCATCTACCTGGGTTATGGCGTATTGGGCGGCTGCGGGCTGGGCATCGGCTACATCTCGCCGGTATCGACGCTGATCAAATGGTTCCCGGACCGCCCGGGCATGGCCACGGGCATGGCCATCATGGGCTTCGGCGGTGGTGCCCTCATCGCGGCGCCTCTCTCGGTGATGTTGATGGCGCACTTCAAGACGGCGGCATCGACCGGCGTGCTCGAAACCTTCGTCACCATGGGCGTCATTTATTTCATGTTCATGATGATCGGCGTGTACGCGGTTCGCGTACCTGCGGCCGATTGGAAACCCGCCGGTTGGACCGCACCGGCACAACCCAAACAATTGGTCACCACCGCCAACGTGGCGGTAGACATGGCCTGGCGCACGCCGCAATTCTGGCTGCTGTGGGTGGTGTTGTGCATGAACGTGTCTGCCGGCATCGGTGTCATTGGTCAAGCCTCCCCGATGATCCAGGAAATCTTTACCGGCCGCGTGACCCCGGCCGTGGCGGCCAGCTTCGTCGGCTTGATCAGCCTGTTCAACATGGCCGGTCGGATTTTCTGGGCATCGACCTCGGACTACATCGGGCGGCGCAACACCTACATGATTTTCTTCGCGCTCGGCATCGTGCTGTATGCGAGCGTGCCGACGCTCGGCCACCTGGGCTCCATTCCTCTGTTCGTCGCCGCCTTCTGCGTCATTCTGTCCATGTACGGCGGCGGATTCGCCACCATTCCCGCGTACCTGCGCGACATGTTCGGCACCTACCAGGTCGGCGCCATTCACGGCCGGCTGCTGACCGCGTGGTCGGTTGCAGGGGTGCTGGGCCCGGTGCTGGTGAACTACATACGCCAGTATCAGATCGACAACGGCGTCCCCAAGGCGCAGGCATACTCGGTCACCATGTACATCATGTGCGCCCTGCTGCTGATCGGATTCCTATGTAATTTCGCCATGCGTCCGGTCGATGAGAAGTATCACTACCGCGGGAGCGTTTAAGCATGAACGGCAAACTCATCGTTCTTTGGATCCTCGTCGGGATTCCGCTCGTGTGGGGCGTGATGAAGACGCTGGAAAACGCAATAAAGTTGTTTCAGTAGACATAACGCCGGCTCTTGCACGGGTGGTCTCGCCGACCGGCGGCCGCGCCATCCGACAGCCTCGCCAATTGGGAATTTCGGACTTGTATTTTACCCTCGTTGTCTCTATAGGTATTTGTTGAGTCCGGCCTGCGCATGAATCGCGTGGTTTGTAAGTGAAGACACTACTCTGAACATAGTCCCCTCCAATCAATCGCTGATCCTCGCGGGCGAGCCCGGCGGTTCGGGAACCAGCCGAGGCGTTTCGCGAGGTCAGGCGTCTCTGCTCGGCCAGGCCTCTCAGCTCATCGCAGGCGGCGGTGCACTGAAGCGCGTGACGATACTGGCGGCGCATCCGGATACGGCCGTCGTCGTGCAAGCGGATTATTATTCGCCCGATGAAGCACGGACCCTCGAGTCCATGCCGCCGGCAATCGCATATGATTCGCCCACGTCGACTGCGCTCGTGGCGATGGACGGCGGATCGTCGAACCGACCGGCGAAGTTGTCCTCCCACGACCCCATTCAACTGTACCTGCGCACCCAGCGAAGCCTGGGCGCCCGCGAGGCAGCCCTGCTCGACGTCCTCGCTTAAGCGTCCTCGCTCAAGCGGCGGCGCCCAGTGGCCGGCGCGCAAACCACCCGTACGCGAGTATGGTGATATAGCAGGCCGCCGGCACGATGAGCGCGAGTTTCAGGCCCCACAGATCCGCCGCGTTGCCGGTCACGAGCGGTACGATGGCGCCGCCGACGATGGCAACGCAGATGACCCCCGACCCTTCCGCGGCGCGTTTGCCCAGACCCTCGCTGGCCAGGGTAAATATCGTCGGAAACATGATGGAATTGAAAAATCCAATCGCGAGCAGCGACCAGCCCGAAACGAGGCCGGTGGTGTTCGCCGATATCGTCAACAGGAGAATGACGGCCGCCGCGGCGCAGGCCAGCACCTTCCCCGGTGAGAATAGCCGCAGCAGATAGGCGCCGATGAATCGTCCGACCATGGCGCCACCCCAATAGAAAGACACATGCTTCCCTGCCAGACCCGCCTCCATCCCGAGTACGCTGGGCTGCATCAGATAGTTGACGATGACCGAGCCGATCGCCACCTCGCCGCCCACGTAGAGAAAAATGCACAGCGTGCCGAAGGCAAAGCGCGGGCGCGTGAGCAGATTGAACGCGCGCAAGATCGGCGTCGGCGCAGCCGGCACCTCGATCAGGCGCTTGCGCTCCAGCCAGACGGCCGCGGCCACCACCACGAGCGCGATGGCGAGGCCGATGTAGGTGTGGACCACGACCTGGGTTTGGACGCCGCGAAAGGCATCGAGCGCAGCCCCCGACAATGTCGTGGGATCGATCGTGGCCAACGAGCCAAGAATCAGTATCGATCCCACGTAGGGAAACAGTGTCGTACCCAGTGAGTTGAAGGCCTGCGCGAAGGTCAATCGACTGCTGGCGGTGCGCGCCGGCCCCAGCATGGAAATCAACGGGTTCGCGACCACTTGCACGGTGGTGATGCCGGACGCCAGCACGAACAGGGCCAGGAGAAACAGGCCGAACAATCCGTAGGAGGATGCCGGTATGAACAGCAAACACCCCGCCGTCATGGTCAGCAGGCCGACCACCGCCGAGCGCATGTAGCCGATGCGCCGCACTAGCGCGGCGGCCGGAATCGAAATGATGAAGTACGCCGCGAAAAACGCCGACTGCACCAGCATCACTTCGCCGTACGACAGGGTAAACAGCGCCTTGAGCTTCGGGATGATTACATCGTTGAGACTGGTGATTCCGCCGAAGGCAAAGAACAACACGTACACGAACACTTGCAGATTGGTCGAGTAGCTTGCGTGAGCATCGCTGCCGTCGGCATCGGCTGCGGGGGGTATGACGGCGGAATCAAATGCCATTGTGCGCACCCTATGTATTGAGGTGCCTGCATCTTACCCGATCGGCAATGAAATCAGCCGAAGGGATTCTGGCGGATGATGGTTTCGTCTCGATCCGGCCCGGTCGAGATCATGGTGATGGGCACGCCGACCAGGACCTGCAGCCGCTCGAGATAGCTGCGCGCATTGGCGGGCAGGTCCTCGTAGCGGGTGATCCCGACGGTGCTTTCCGTCCATCCCGGCAGCTCCTCGTACACGGCTTGGGCATCGCCGAAATGCTCGGACAGCAGCGGCGGAGTGGAGAGAATACCGCCCCCGATCTTGTAGCCGACGCAGATTCGAATAATGTCCAGGCCGTCGAGCACGTCGAGTTTGGTGACGCACAGCAGAGAACAGCTGTTGTGGACGATGGAGCGGCGCATGGCGACGGCATCGAACCATCCGCAGCGGCGACGCCGGCCGGTCACGGAGCCGAACTCGTGTCCCACGCGCGACAGATGCTCGCCGAACTCGTCGAACAGCTCCGTCGGAAACGGCCCCGCGCCGACGCGCGTCGCGTAGGCCTTGACGATGCCGAGCACCTCGTGCAGCCGTCGCGGCCCCAATCCGGTGCCGGCGGCGGCCCCGCCCGCGGTGGTGGTCGACGAAGTCACGTATGGGTAGGTGCCGAGATCCACATCCAACATGGCGCCCTGGGCGCCCTCGAACAGCGCATTGCCGCCCTCCACGCACAATTGTTCGAGGATGCCGGTCACGTCCGCCACCAGGGGTTTCAGGCGCTCTCCGAGTTCCAGGTTCGATTCCAGCACCTGCTGGAAATCGACGGCAGGAACCTGGAAATAGCGCTGCAAGATGAAGTTGTGGTAGTCGAGGATCTCGCCCAGCTTCGCGGCGAAGCGCTCGCGGTGAAACAAATCCGCCACCCGCAGCGCACGCCGCGCGACCTTGTCCTCGTAGGCAGGGCCTATTCCGCGTCCGGTGGTGCCGATGGCGTTCGCTCCTTGCGCCTTCTCGCGTGCGCGGTCGAGGGCGACGTGCGAGGAGAGTATGAGCGGACACGCGGGACTCACGCGCAGGCGCTCGAAGACCGGCACGCCCTGCCCGATCAGCATGTCGGCCTCCTTGAACAGGGCCTCCAGGGACAGCACCACGCCGTTGCCGATCAAGCATCGCACCTGCGGATGGAGTATCCCGGATGGGATCAACGACAGAATGGTCTTCTTGCCGCCGATGACCAGGGTGTGGCCGGCGTTGTGTCCGCCCTGAAAGCGAACGACGGCCTGCACATGATCGGTCAGCAAATCGACGACTTTGCCCTTGCCCTCGTCACCCCATTGCAGGCCGATTACGACCAGGTTCTTACCCATTGCGCGCCATCCACAGGAGTGCGAGTCCCGCCACCATGCTGATCAGTCCGCCCCACCGTAAATGCGCGGGGTCCATTTTCGCGAGCTTGGCCATCAGCCGCTGCTGCGCGGCGGGATTCACGAACGGCAATATGCCCTCGAGCACCAAGTACAAGGCGAAGGCGCCGCCCAGATAGCGGGCAAATTCAGTCCAACCGACTTCCATCATCGTGATTGAGGCTGCGGCTGCGACTTGTTGAAATACTTGAAGTACGCGCTGTCCGGTGCGACCACGAGCATGTCGCCCTGCGTACCCACGGCTTCCCGATACGACTGCATGCTGCGGTAGAAGCTGTAGAATTCCGCGTTCTTCGAGTAGGACCTCGCGTACACCTCGCTGGCGGAGGCGTCGCCCTGCCCGCGAATCTGGCCCGCCTGGCGCGCCGCGTCGGCGAGGATCTCGGTCTGCTGCTTGTTGGCGTCGGCGCGCGTGCGCTCGGAGGACTCGACACCCTCGGCGCGCAATTTCGCGGCCTGCGCCTTGAACGTCGCGCGCATCCGTTCGAACACCGAATCCTGGACCTGCGGCGGCAAGTCGATCTTGGTGATGCGCACGTCGACCAGATCCACACCGAGCTGCTCGGCGGAGGGGCGCGCATTTTTCATCATCGAGTCCGTGAATTCCGCGCGTTCGGCGGTCACGACCTGCTGCAGGGTTCGCTGGGTCACCACGGTCTTGATGCTGTCCTTGATCGTCTCACCCAAGCGATCGTTGGCGACCTCTTCGGTTCCGCCGGTGGCCTCGTAGTAGCGGCGCAAATCGTGAATGCGCCACTTCACGTAGAAATCCACCTTGAGCTGCTCCTGCTCGCGGGTCAGGAAGAGTTCCTGCCGGTACAGCTGGGTGATGATGCGCTTGTCGAAACGGCTGACCTCTTCGACCAAGGGAATCCGGATGTGCAGGCCCGGTTGGAAATTGGCGTCGACGATCTCGCCGCCGATCGATTTGATGGCGAGTTGCCCCTCGTTCACCGTGAACAGGCTGGCACGCACCACCAGAATGACGGCCACCAGCACCAAGAGCGTATACAGGATTCTGCTTTGCATCAGCGCACCCCCCGCGCGCGCGCCGGGTCCTCGGCGGGCGCGACTTGAATGTCGGGGGTCCGCGCGGGAGCTACGGTCATCGTGTCGTTCGGCATGGAGATCGACTGAGGTCCCGGCCCGATCAGCTTGTCGAGCGGCAGGTACATCAGGTTGCTGCCGCCCTTGGTGTCGACGATCACCTTGCGCGAGTTCTTGTACACATTCTCCATGGCTTCGAGATACATGCGTTCACGCGTCACCGCGGGCGCGTGCTCGTACTGGGCGAGCACTTGATCGAAACGCGCCGTATCGCCCTGCGCCAGCGCGACCACTTGCAGGCGATAGGCCTCCGCATCCAGCACTTCCTTGGCGGCGGCGCCGCGCGCGCGCGGCAGCACATCGTTGCGGTACGTCTCCGCGTCCTGCTGATAGCGCTGGCGGTCCTTGTCGGCCTTGATGGCGTCGCGCTGCGCGTCCTGGACGGCATCCGGCACGTTCACGCCCGTGAGGTTCACGGAGAGGATGCGGATCCCCATGTCGTAATTGTCCAGCGACCTTTGCAGCAGGAACTTGGCGCGGTCGGTGATCGAGGGATCGAAGGCCAGGGCCTTGTCGAGCGACGCCTGGCCCACGGCCTCGCGCATCGCGCTCTCGCTCACCTGGGTCAGCGTGTCGTCGACGTCGCGTACTCTGAACAGCAATTTGAGGGCGTCGGGCTGGATGTATTGAACCGCGGATTTGACTTCCACCAGATTGGTGTCGGCGGTGAGCATGCTGGCGTCGTCGACGACGCTGTACTGGTGGGACACGTTGACGATGAACTTGCGTTCGATCGGCCAGGGTAGGTGCCAGTTGTAGCCGGGGCCGGTGGTTTGCAGGTACTTGCCGAAACGCAGCACCACCGCGCGCTCCTGGGCATCGACCCGGTACAGGCCGCTGCCGATCCATGCGGCGCCGATCAGGACCAGAATGCTGCCGAGGGACTTGCCGAAGCCGGAGGGGCCCTGCCCCCCCACGGCTCCCGATCCGCCGCCGCCGCGGCCGAAAAGCGCCGACAGCCGGCGCTGGAAATTCCGCAGAACGTCGTCCAGGTCGTTTTGCGACTGTTGCGGGCGGTTCCAGGGATTGCGTTTCTCGCCGCCAGGTTCGTTCCAAGCCATGCGTAATGCCTATTGATGAAGAGCGGCGGCATTCTAACAGCCGACTTGGCCGCCACAAGAATTCTTAAGCCACGCGCTGTTCGCGGGTTCTCTCGTTGTTGTCCACCAGAATGACACCTTCGCGGCCCAATAGTTTGGCGACCTCGGTCAAATCCAGCTCGACGGTGATCTCCCAGCTGCCGTCCTCGCACTGCCGCTCCTCGCGCACGGCGTTGCGCCCATACAGTTCGGATCGAACCGCGGCCGCCCGCAGTTCCAGGTGCAGAGTACGGAGCACATGGTTGGGGCGCACGGCGCGCGCCAAGACATCGCGCAGATCGGCAAGTCCGAGACCAGTGGCTGCGGACACCGCCACCGAGGCGGCCGCGCCGCCGGCGACCTGAACGATTCGGGGGGCCTCGCCGCTCAGGTCGATTTTGTTGAATACCACGAGTTCCGGGATTTCGCCCGCGCCGATGCCGCGCAGTACCTCGCGGACTTGTGCGATCCGGTCATCGCGCATGGGGTCGCTCGAGTCCACCACGTGCAGCAAGAGATCGGCATCGCGCGCCTCCTGCAGGGTCGAGCGAAATGCCGCCACCAATTCGTGGGGCAGGGAGCGCACGAACCCCACGGTATCGGCCAGCACCACCTCGCCGACACCCGCGAGCGCAACGCGCCGCACCGTCGGATCCAGGGTCGCAAACAGCTGGTCGGCCACATAGGTCGCCGATCCGGTCAAAGCGTTGAACAGGGTGGACTTGCCGGCGTTGGTGTAGCCCACCAGCGCGACCGTCGGCACCGGGACCTCCCGGCGCACATGGCGGCTGGTATCGCGCTGCCGGGCGAGTTTCTCGAGCCGTGCCTTCAAAGTGCGGATGCGCTTCGCAATCAGGCGCCGGTCGGTTTCCAACTGGGTTTCGCCCGGCCCCCGCAGGCCGATGCCGCCCTTCTGCCGCTCGAGGTGGGTCCAGCCCCGAACCAACCGGGTCGCCAAGTGCGACAGCTGCGCGAGCTCGACCTGAAGCTTGCCCTCGAAGCTGCGCGCGCGTTGAGCAAAAATATCCAAAATCAACCCGTTACGATCCAATACTCGACGGCCGGTGAGTTTCTCCAGGTTGCGTTCCTGGCTCGGAGTCAGGGTCCGATCGACCAACACCACATCCGCATTATTCGCATCGGCGCAGGCCCGAATTTCCTCGGCCTTGCCGCTTCCGACGAAGTACTTGGGGTCGGGACGCGGACGGGTTGCATGCACCACCCCCACTCCCAGGACGCCCGCCGAGGCGGCCAGCGCGGAAAATTCCGCGCTGTCGATGGGATCTACGGGATGTCCGATGCCGACGCCGACCAGAACGGCGCGTTCACCACCTCGAGGGCGCTCAAACAACTGCAGAGGGCCGCCGCCCGGTCACTCGACCGTTATTCATTCGACAATGGCCGGTTCCGTCACTTCGCCATCTTCGCCGGTCGGCAGTCGCACATTGCGCGCAGGCACGACGGTCGAAATGGCATGCTTGTAGACCATCTGACTTACGCTATTTCTGAGCAAGACGACGAATTGGTCGAATGAATCGATCTGTCCTTGCAATTTGATGCCGTTCACAAGATAAATTGAGACGGGCACGCGTTCTTTGCGCAGGGCATTCAAGAATGGATCCTGCAGAGACTGGCCACGGGCCATGTGTGAAGCTCCTTGTTTTTTAGTGTCATTTGTATTGCCGAACCACTTCCCTGCGGCACCAGGCGCATACTTAATCATGCTAGCACAGCGCACCCTGCGGCGTTACACCGGACGAGGATGGGAATCCGCCCTTCAACAGTGCGTCAATCATGTTCCGTGCAGCCTCAGGATGCACGGAATCGAACCACTGCGCGCGCTCGCGCCGGCGCAACCAAGTCAACTGCCGCTTGGCAAGTTGCCGCGTTGCCGCAATCGCTTGTTTTCCCGCCTCGTCCAACGCACATTGTCCCGCTAAATGTCGCCATAGCTGTCGGTATCCGACCGCACGCATCGATGGATGTTCCGCCGTGAGGTCGCTTCTTTCATAAAGCGACTGCAC
>Ga0210394_10008482_pt1 | contig 10556 bp, 14 predicted proteins | sample IncBWC12MmetaG_FD_160121 | JGI IMG/M metagenome (GOLD analysis project Ga0210394, IMG submission 160121) | Forest soil microbial communities from Barre Woods Harvard Forest LTER site, Petersham, Massachusetts, United States - Inc-BW-C-12-M | ecosystem: Environmental > Terrestrial > Soil >... | reverse complement strand
TACACGCAATCCGCGCCAGCCGGGGCGTCCGCATTAAGGTGCTTTTCAGGTTAGGCCAATAAGCTACGGATGCATACGGTTTGATATATGACTTCACGCGACTCACAGGAGTCAAATGATCGCGCATCGCCAACGCACAAGCTTCAGAAAAGATCAGCGGCGAAAGCACCACCACTGGGAGGTAACGCTCTTTTATCCTGACGGCGAGAAATTTGCGCGCACATACACCGACCGCAAGAAGGCGGAAGCGTTTGCCGACCGGCAACGGCAGTCTCCGGTAGTCCGCATGGCTCGGGTCAAGAAGGTCAGTTAAGCCTGAACTCGCTGTCAGGCGTCACTACGTTGGCTCAACTGGAGTTGAATGTCCGCCGGAGGCAAGTGTGAGCGAAGTCGCAGCGTGCGTGCGTTGCACCAATGAAGTCTGCCCGGCTTTGGTGATTCTTCCCGCTATTCCCGACGGCGGCAGGAGAATCGACGAGCAGAAGGGGTCCATGGAAATAGACTGCCCCGTCTGCCATAAACCGTTTACGATTTCGTTCAAAGAAATATTTCTCTATGAAGTTACGGACGGCGACCTACTTGCGGGATATGTCGTCCAGTGAACGGAGGAAACACCTGCGCACTCGACTCAAACTATCGGCGACTAGACGGCAGGGAGATGCACACCGTTAGATTTATGGCGGAGAGGGGGGGATTCGAACCCCCGTCACCCTTTTGGGGTGAAACTGCTTAGCAGGCAGCCCTGTTCGGCCACTCCAGCACCTCTCCGCGGAGATAAGGGCCGAATCCGTGATGCGGCGTGCAGGCTTCGTGCGGAGACAGTATAGCACTGAGCGTCTTGTGGGACACGCGGCTGTAGCGTCCCGAAGAGGGAGCGTGAAGGATGCGCCACCCGGAAATTCAAACCCGACTCAAAGGATTTGCTGCCCGCGCGTGGGCGCGGTTCGGTTTCAGGGGATAGTGAGGGCGGGAGTCGAAAGGTGAGCCCGCCCCACTTTTTTTCCGGCTAACTATGCTGCATTCGCTGCGACGCGAACTGTTCTCGCAGGAGCGGCCTTGGGCATTTCGAGGCTCAAGATACCGTCTTTCAATGTCGCGGTTACCTTCGAGCTGTCAATTTCCACCGGCAGGTCAACGACCCGCAGGATTCCCTTCGCACAGATCTGGGAAGAGACGGTCTGGCCCTTGGTGTTCTCTTCCTGGGCTTCGTGTTTACCGACGATCGTCAGATTGCGTGGCCCGGCGTTGATTTCGAGTTCCTTAATACTGAACCCAGGGACGTGTGCTCGAACTGTCAGGTCGTTTTCAGACTCTTCCATTTCGAGTTGTACCGGGTGCAGCAATTCGGATTCGGCTTGGAGCCAGTCCTCCAATTCGCGGCCGTGCCATCTGCCCCTATTGTCGAATATCTCGAACGCTCTTTGAGCGATCGAGTCGTGGTTTTTCTGAATCCGATCGAAGAGCTTCTCAGTCTCAGTCTGCTTGACTGGTACGGATGTCTTGGATGGCTGCAATACCGATGCTGTTTGTGGGCTCATTTGTGTTCTCCTCAGTGTGGTTTTCGCCCGACTACACCCGGACTGCTAGTTAGATTGCCGAGAACTCTGGTGTAGTACCCAGTCTGTGGGATGCAAGTCTTGTGGCACAGGAACCGTCGCCCATGGCGGGCACGGCGGAAGGTGTGTGGCTAGACACGAACAGTGTACACCCGATTGCCTCCGACCGTACGATCGGCGGAACTTGATTCGACCGGCGGGCGGTTCTTCCTTGCAGGTTAACCCGCAAGAGACATACGCTGCGATATACTCTGCGTATGATTCCGCGGCGACCGTTTTGCGGCAAACTTCGCAAAGCTCTTCTCTTCTCACTTCTCGCCGCCGCAGGTCCTGCATACTGTCAGGGGTCCCCGGACGGCGCCTCCTCCGCACCCGCGCAGCAGCCGCAACTTTCTGCCGCCGCCTCTGATCGCCAAGTCTCCCTCCGCACGCTGCCCGCGAATTTCATCGCCGATCAGAAGGAAATTTGGATCTTTCCGGGACAACTCGCCAAGGCGAAGCACTGGCTTCCCACCATCGCCATCGTGGGCGGCACATCGGCACTCGTCGCTTCCGACCCGCACACCGCTCCGTACTTCCGCACAACAGGCGCCTTCAGCGGCTTTAATCGCGTCTTGAGCGGAGTGAACACCGGAGCGTTCATCGCTGCCGTTCCTGCGTCGATCTACGCCTTCGGCCTGATACGAAAGGATTCCTACGCACAGAGCACGGCGCTCCTTGCCGCCGAGGCCTTCGCGGACGGTTTCGCGGTCGACCTTGCCTTTAAGGGCATCACGGGCAGAAAGCAACCTCTGCAGTACGCAGGCAACGGCCCTTATGCGGATAGCTTCTTCGGCGGCACTCACAATCCGTTTCACTCGGGCGGTTTTTATTCCGTGCATGCCATGTCTGCTGTTTCAGTCGCCGCCGTCATCGCGCACCGCTACCGCAAACATCGTTGGGTGCCCTTCGTCGCATACGGCATGGCGGGCGCAATCAGCTTCGCGCGCATCACGAGCAGCAACCATTTTCCCTCCGACGTATTCCTCGGCGGGGCCATGGGCTTCGTGATTGCCCGCTACGCGGTCTTGCCCGCAAAGTAAGCAAGGGTCTGGGGTTCGCTCTCTGGCATGAGTCCTCCCCGACCGGGCTTCCGAGACCGCTATTTACCGGAGCACCAGTGCCTATCCTTCCTCCGTTCACGGCAATCACAATTTGTGATCACAATGGAACAGACAAGAAATTCCGATGAGGCTATCGTCGCGCTTGGATGGTTTGCGTTTCGTTACGAACGCCGCAACCAGGCCTGGAGCATATCTCGTGAAGCCTTTTGACAGCGCAAGCGCTTTCGGGTTGGACCGCCTGGCAACGTGGAACGAAGTCATGTGCGCAATCTCGGTCTCGCCGGAAGGTGTTCTTGCACCCGACGGCGCCTACAACGACTTGCGCAAGACCGATTCCGACTTCAGCGGTAGCGCCGGCAATCTCCCTGAAGACGATATGTGGTTTGCGCTTGCGCGCAAGACGCCAGGTTCCAAAATCAACTAATTGCAATTTAGAGAAGCAGCCCTCAGTCCAGCTCACGGTAGCAGAAGCTATACCAGCTAAGACGCGAAGATTCAGAAAGGATAAACCATGCCAGAATCAGCGATCGGTGCGAGTACCTGCAGTCTGTGCAACGCTTCCTATGAGTCGCATAGCAAGTTGCGCGAGCATCAGAGAATGGCTCATCGCGGACGTGGCAATGAGGAAAGACCGCAGGCCGCGGCTGTCAATGAACAGTTGCAGCAGTCTGAAGACCATCAGACTTAGATTTCACCGCGTTGCTTCGAATCCAATACCTTGCGTGAAACTATTTGGGAGCTTCAGCCCGGTTCGCGTCGTCCTTCACTGATTTTGTCGTAGATGATTTGTCGATCCCCGAATTGACGGACAGGCCGCATGCATCCGGAGGATTCGTCATCTGCTTGGCGAATACACGGAAGCTCGGCCCGTCCGGGTGCAACGTCGACCAGTATCCCGACGGGGTGAGCAATGGTTTGTGCTGGACAATGATCTGGTTGACCAGAATCTTCACTCCGCATTCGAAATTGTTCTTTGCCTGGAGAATGGTTTTGGCCGGATCGTTCGCCTTGAGCGCCCGGTCCGCTGGCCAATCGAAATCGCAGCCCTAACGCTTGTGGTCTGCATACGCAAGCTGCAGCAATCCTTCACTGCGCATGGCCGGCGCGCCTTCCGGATCGCTGTGACGGACGCTCGTATGTGGATTCAGTCCGGCTTCAGCACCTGCAAGCGCCTGGAAAAAATAAGCCCAAAATGTGCGTTTGTCCGGCGTACTCATCTCGAAAAACCGCGGGCAGAATCGACCCACGCCCTGGGGGACCTGGGAAGAAAGCATTTCGGGGGGCAGCGTCTTCTCGACGATGTGGTCCCATGCTGGATTCCAAGGCGTCCCACCGAGTTCGGCCTTTTTGATATCGACAGGGGTTGACGGGACTGGTTGAATGGTCTGCGCATGCGAAGGTGTGCCTATTTCCATGCACAATGCGAGACTCGCGATCGACCACCATGTATTCAGCACATGGATGGGTATGCCAGAATCGATTTCGTCGTCATGCTCAGAGTCTGGCAGAACGATCCCCAACGAAGATGTCCAATTTTGGCCATTTGGTGACGAATTGGTTTGCGCACGCCAAAGCAAACATTGCGGGTTCCTCCAGGCCGAGTGACTCGAACTGAGCCACGGCCCGGGGGTACTTTTCTTCTGATATTTCGATGAGGCGGGGTTTTGACGTGTCGCGCGAGCCCGCCATCGACAATTCGTTCGCCGACGCTCGGTGTGACAATGGTGAACGCACACGCCTAGTACGGCTGCGCCTGTCGTGATTCCACTCCGAGGTGCGCAAGTATTTCCTCTTTTCGGTTCAGGTATTCTTCAAAAGCCTGGACTTCGGCAGCGCACTGCTTCTGTAACTCATAGCAACTTTCAGCAGAAACAGGGGCTTCCGAATGCGCCAAAAGGGCGCTCAAACCTGCCGCTTCATTTGAAAATACGGTGAACGCCTCGGACAAGCCGGAAACCAATTCGGCTAAACTTTCGTCCGTTACTTTCGCACTCATCATACGCCTCCAAGTTCTTCACCAAACAACGAGAGACACGCGCAGCGCAAATTTCACAGCGAAGGCGTCTGTTCAATTGTGATTGGACATCAAGCCGCCGCAACCGCGATTCAGGACTTCGAGAAGCCCCTTTTCATTCAGCCGATATGCACCCTCGATTTCTCACGGTTATACGTCCGCAGGCCCACATCAATCGCCCCGGCAATTTGTTTCTTCGTCTGCGCGATTGTTTCTATGCAGCGTTCGACAGCGTCTTCAGCGCGGCCCCGTAGTTCTCGCGCCTGTTTACGAGCGAATTTGTTCCCTTCGCCTGCCTTCTTCGCCAAGTATTTCCGGGTTTCCTCGCCGGATTTCGGTGCAAATAGAACGGCGATGAGCGATCCGACGCCAAGCCCGACCAGAAAATAGTTTCCTTTAGGAACCATGTTTTGAGCCATGATCAACCTCCTCTTTCTACAGAGATACCGCACCGAAGAAAGTACGGGCCCGGCTTTTCATTTCACTTGTGGCGACGGGCGCTCGGGGAAATCCCACGCAGCCAATAGCACCAGAATGCCGCCAAAAAACAGCAAGATGCTCACTGCTCTCTGTCTAGCTTTGTCCATTGCGAACCTCACGTATTCCCGGCAGCTGACTAGCACCTTTGAGTAGGGCAAGCCAAGCGCCACTCGATGTATTGATTGAAGGATAGTGCATCTAAACGTGGTTAAGCGCCCGTGTATACCGCGATCCGGCGGGAAGCCGAGTAAATTGTGCGGGCAAGCAAGGAAATGTGGCGGGTGATAAGAAACGGTCGTGGGCCGTTCGACCATATCGTCCGGCAACGGCCCGGATATCCCTCAACTTAGTTTTGAATCCACAAGGAACGGCGGTAGTCTAGGTTGATCCGGATCTTGCGACTTCAGCTTGTACGTTCAGATTGGCTTCACGATAAGGGGAGGAAACATGTACATCATCACCGGGGCGAGCGGGAAAACAGGTAGCGTAGCGGCGGAGAAACTTCTGGCGGCAGGGGCGAAGGTTCGGGTGTTGGGCCGCGACGCGAAGAAGCTGGAGCGATTCGCAAAAAAGGGCGCCGAGATTGCTGTCACAGACATGACGGACGCTGCCGCGGTCAAGAAAGCGTTTGCGGGCGGGCGAGCCGCGCACGTTTTGATTCCGCCGAACCTGACCGCCTCGGATGTCCGCGCTTACCAGGAACTGGTGACCGACAATATGACCGCTGCGATTCGGGAGAGCGGGATCTCGTACGCTACGGTTGTCAGTAGCACGGGAGCGGACCAGACCTACGGCACGGGCCCGGTTCGCGGTTTGTACAGCCTGGAGCAAAAGCTGTGGGCCATTGACGGCCTGAACGTACTGTCCCTGCGCTGCGGATACTTCATGGAGAATCTGCTGGCGCAGGTGGGCATCATTCAATCGATGGGGTTCATGGCGGGTCCCGTTCGCGAGGACGTACCCTTGCCAATGATCGCCACGCACGATATCGGCGTCGTTTCGGCGGAACTGCTGGCGAAGTCGGAATTCAAGGGAAAGCAGACGCGCGAGCTGCTCGGCCCGCGGCATGTGATCTATCCCGACGCTGCGAAGATCATCGGCGCTGTGATCGGGAAGCCCGATCTGGCGTACCGGCAGGTCCCTGATGCCGTGCTGAAACCGGCCATGATGCAGATGGGGATGTCCTCAAATATGGTTGACGTGATGCTGGAGATGTTTGAGGCGCTGAACACGGGGCACATGAAGTCCAGGGAACCAAGGTCGGCGCAGAACACGACGCCTACCACGCTGGAAGCATTTGCCGTTGAAGTATTTGCGCCCGCGTACCGCGGAAAGGCGGCGGCAGGGGCATAGGAGTCTGCGATTCCCAGCAGCCAGCGGCTAAAAAGCTGCTCTGAGTGTGATCGACTTATGGCATGGCTTGAAGCCGCGCCCTACAAAGATTTCTGAGTTTGCAAACTGCGCTCGCAGGGCGCTTGAGGTGCGGCGACGCGCGTGGAATCGGGGACACGATTCCAAATCGCGTTTTCCAGAACGCGCTGCGCTGAGGGTTTTCGACTCGGTTTCTATTTACTTGGCGGCTGCCGCGACTTTTGCAGCGGCTGTCGCGCCGGCTTTCTTGCTGCGGCGGCGGGGTTTAGTGGGCCGTTCTGGCGCTTCGCCCACCAGTTCCATAGCCATGAGGCCGGTGACGAATTTCTTCATACCGACGCTGTCAAAATCGATGGTGGTGCGCTCGGCGTCGGATTCCGAGACGATCCCGTACCCATACTGCTCGTGCTTGATGCATTGCCCTTCAGAGAGAACCTGCACAACTGCCTCCTTAACTTGCTTCTGGCGCCTGCGGAGCTCTTGCTTTATTAGCGGGTTCCGTCCCGGCGAGCCGGGACGGAACCACGTTTGTCATCAGACTAGAGGCCGGTAACGTTCTCCGCCTGCAGACCCTTGGGTCCTTTGCGGACCTCGAATTCAACCGCTTGCCCTTCGTTGAGGGATTTGTATCCGTCCATCTGAATCGCCGAAAAATGGACGAAGACATCCTCGCCGGACTGGCGCTGGATGAATCCGTAGCCTTTGCTGGCGTTGAACCACTTCACTGTTCCTTGTTCTTTCACTTCGTACTACCTCGCATTGATAAAGCTATTTGCGCTTCTCGTACCGACCGGCGCGCCACGCTAGGCGGGGAGCGGGGCCTTCGACTGCCTCTAGCCCGTAGAAACAAACGGCTGCAAGCGTTAGACTTGCAGCCCCGTTGAACGAGTCAAAAGGAATCACAAGAGCAACAAACGCACCTCGATTTTACCAAAAAAGATGATTCGTTGTCTATATGGATCGCATTCAGGAAATGAGGTGATTGCGGGAGTACGTCGCCGCGTAACACACTCTATTATCAGCAGGTTAATCGCGGCCAGCCCCATTCGGAGCAGGCGCCGCAACGCCTATCCCGCGCGATGCTGTGATCCTTAAGGGCACTATATTTCGCCCGCGCCTCTCCATCCTGGGTCATTTGGGTTTACTCTTCTTATGAATCGCCGCCTCGTTTCTGGGAGCAGGACCTCAGCCATGCCTCGCCAGTCGCTCATCGAGTACCTTCGGGAATATTCCAAACACGGCCGCGACGCTGCGTACGTTTATCGAAGCGGCTATCGAACCGTTCGCTGGTCCTACCAGGAGATCGCGGCCGTTGCGGCGCAGTGCGCCCGGGAGCTGGAGCGGCGCGGCGTTGCGCCCCAGGACCGGGTTCTGCTGTGGGGCAGGAATTCCGCTGAGTGGGTGGCGGCGTTCTTCGGGTGCATCTTGCGTGGAGCGGTGGCCGTGCCTATGGATCGCGGGGCCACCCCGGAGTTTGCCTGCCGGGTGGCGCGCGAGGTGGATGCAAAGCTCTTGTTTGTGGACCGGGAAAACCTCCCGGCGGTCGAGAAGGAACCCAACATTGTCTTCGATTCGCTGCGGGAGGCTGTCGGCGGGCAGTCAGACGAGCCTTATCCCTCGCCGGGCCTCGATCGGGGGTCGATTGCGGAGATCCTTTTTACCTCCGGCGCGACGGCCACGCCAAAGGGCGTTGTGCTCTCGCATGGGAATATCCTGGCGAACCTCGAGGCGCTCGAAGCGGGGGTTCAGCCGTATCTCAAGTGGGAGCGTTTCGTTCACCCGCTCAGGTTTCTGGATCTCGTTCCGGTAAGCCATGTGTTCGGGCAGTTCATGGGTGTGTGGGTACCCCCGCTGCTGGGTGCGGAAGTGCATTTCCAGGATTCCCTGAATCCGTCGGAGATCGTGGCGACCATCCGCCGTGAGGGAGTTTCGGTGCTCGTTGCTGTGCCGCGAGTTCTCGAGGCGCTCCAGGGGAAGATCGAACGGGACCTCGAGGCGGCGGGAAAGCTGGAAGTGTTTCGCAAGGATTTCGAGGCCGCGGAAAAGGAGAGCGTTCCTTGGCGGTTGTGGCGCTTCCGGAAAATTCATCGCCGGTTCGGATGGAAATTCTGGGCGGTGATCTCCGGCGGCGCGACGCTCGATCCGGGGCTGGAGGAGTTCTGGGGGCGCATCGGCGTGGCGGCGATTCAGGGCTACGGACTTACGGAAACGACTTCGCTCGTCAGCGTGAATCACCCGTTTCGCGTCGGGCGCGGCTCGATCGGGAAAGTGCTCGAGGGTCGCGAGGTGAAGCTGGACGAAAACGGAGAGATCCTCGTGCGGGGAGAAAGCGTCGCGGCGGGATATTGGGAGGACAACGAAGTCCTCGCGGTGGCCAAGGGCGCGGACGCGGGCTGGTTTCGCACTGGCGACCTTGGCGCGCAGGACGCCGATGGGAATCTGTATTTCAAAGGGCGCAAGAAAAACGTCATCGTCACGGGCGCGGGAATGAACGTGTATCCCGAGGACCTGGAAGGCCTGTTGCGGCGCGAGCCCGAAATAAAGGACTGCGTGGTGGTCGGCCTCGATCGCGGAGGCAACGCCGAGCCTTGCGGCGTGCTGCTGCTGCGCGATGAGAAGCGCGTGAATCAGCCGCGGCACGCGGCCGGGATCGTCGCGCGCGTGAACGAATCGCTCGCGGAGTATCAGCGGATGCGCTCGTGGTTCCTATGGCCGGAGGCGGATTTTCCGCGCACGTCGACAGGCAAGCCGAAGCTGGCCGACATTCGCGCCGCCGTGGAAGCGCAATGGGGGATTGGGAGCGGCGCCGGGAACTGGCCCTCCGCGGCCGGAGGCATCGCGGAGTTGATTGGGCGCATACAGGGCCGGTCGGATGGGGCGGCCGCAGCGCACGCGAATCTCGAGAGCGACCTGCGGCTCAGCTCGCTCGATCGCGTCGAGTTGCTCGGCGCGATCGAGGATCGCTATCAGGTGGATCTGAACGAGACGCGCTTCGCCTCGGCGCGCACGGTCGGCGAAATCGAAAACCTGGTGCGCGCATCGTCGGCTGCGCGTTCCGAATTTGTGTTTCCTCGGTGGGCGCAGCGCTGGCCGGTGACGTGGATCCGCTCCTGCGCGTATTACCTGCTCACCTGGCCCGCGACGCATCTCCTGGCGCATCCGCGCGTCCTGGGTCGCGAGAATCTGCGCGGGGTGAACGGGCCGGTGCTCGTCGTCTGCAACCACGTGATTTATCTGGATGTGGGCTTCGTGCTGGCGGCGCTGCCGGGGCGGCTGCGCCGTCGCCTGGCCGTCGCGATGGGCGGCGAGCGGCTTGCGGAGATGCGCCGGCCGCCCTTCGCGGCGAACGCTCAGGGTAAACCTTTCGGGTTGTCCCTTCCGCGGCGCTGGCTCGCGCGGCTGAAATATTTTCTGGTGGTTTCACTCTTCAACGTGTTTCCGCTGCCGAAAGCGTCCGGCTTCCGCGAGAGTTTTCGATTTGCGGGAGACCTGGCCGATCGCGGCTGGAGCGTCCTCGTCTTTCCCGAAGGCGATCTGACGCCGGACGGGAAGTTGCAGCCGTTCCGCGCGGGCATCGGCCTGCTCGCGAGCAATTTGAAAATTGCAGTCGTGCCGATGCGCATCGACGGCGCGTACGAGATTCGCGAGGCGAGCAGCATTTTCAATCGCCCGGGACGGATTCGCGTGCACATCGGCGCGCCCATCGAATTTCCTCCGGGCGCGGACCCACAGCAAATCACGAAGACGCTCGAACAGCTGGTGGCGGATTTAGGTCAGGATCCGGAGAACAAGGAAATCGCAAAGGCGCAGGCCGCGGGCGGGTAGGTCTTGGCTGTTATAGGCGTGTTGTTAGACCGTCTGCGCGAGCTCTCTTTCGACCACCTGCCTACGGGTTTGCGTAAACCGGGACTTCGCCTCGATGCCCAGCCGCCCCGCGTATTGCAGAAGCTTGTCGATACTCTTGTTGGCGATCTTTCCGTTGAGGAGTTCGCTGACGCGAGGTTGAGGTTCCCTGAGAATGATTTGCAGCTG
>Ga0210394_10008481_pt1 | contig 10558 bp, 8 predicted proteins | sample IncBWC12MmetaG_FD_160121 | JGI IMG/M metagenome (GOLD analysis project Ga0210394, IMG submission 160121) | Forest soil microbial communities from Barre Woods Harvard Forest LTER site, Petersham, Massachusetts, United States - Inc-BW-C-12-M | ecosystem: Environmental > Terrestrial > Soil >... | reverse complement strand
CCAAGGATCTGCTGCGGCAAACACGATCGGCTCAGACCAGGAGTGCCGTCCTCGTCGGCAATCCAAAATTCGATCTCAGTGAGGCGGAGCAGCGCGGCACTCGCTGAAATCCGTAATGGCCGCGCACAACTTGGCGCCGATCCGGCTGCCTCCGCACCGCGAACGACACAAGTGGACCCCATGCTTCGCTCTGGATTACTGTTTGCAGGCGCTGATCGAGTCCGCTCAGGAACCCCGTCAGCGGCCGGCCTTGACGATGGCGTGCTCACGGCATACGAAGCCAGCCAAGTCCGGTTGGAGGGAACTGAACTCGTCGTGCTTAGCGCCTGCGAAACCGGCCTCGGTCAGCAGAGCAACAGCGAAGGCGTATTCGGTTTGCGCCGCGGTTTACAGGATGCCGGTGCGGAGGCGGTGATGATGAGCATTTGGTCGGTTCCCGACCGCGAAACCCAGGAACTGATGACGCTCTTCTATGCAAAGTGGCTCGGTGGCCTTGATAAGCCTGAAGCTTTGCGCCAGGCGCAATTTGAGGAACGCGAAGTTGTTCGCAAGCGCTACGGAAAGGACCTTCCTATTACTGGGGCGCTTTCATTCTGGTCAGCCGATAGGAACAAGCCCCCATGGCACCTTCGCGATGTTGGTCGCCGAGCAAACGACCTCAGCCAAGGTTTCAGATTGCTTCTTAAGGAGTTTGGTGCCGAAGAAGGGACTCGAACCCCCACACCCTTGCGAGTACGTGGACCTGAACCACGCGCGTCTGCCAATTCCGCCACTTCGGCACGAGACACAAATCCAGCAATTTCCGCCGGATCGGCAGCATCTTTGAGTCTCGCAAAACGAGCCTGCCGTGTCAAATCCGCCGCATCTTTCAGAATCCTCGTCACTTCCGCTTCAGCGCCTCCAACTCATCCAGCGTCCGCGGCCAGTCCGAGCCAAGCAGCCGTGAAAGGCTGCGGTCCGCCAGCACTTTCCCGCCGGTCTGGCACTTTGCACAGTAGTTGGTCTCGTTATCCGCGTAGCGAATCCGCTGCACTTTCTCCCCGCATCGCGGACACGGCAAGTTGAACCGCCCATGCACCGCCATCTCCGGCCGGAAGGCTGTCACCTTTTCCGGAAAGCTCTTTCTGGCCTCAGCCCCAAGGCGATCCATCCATTCCGTCAACGTCGAGCGCGTCGCCGCGAACAGTCGTTCCCACTCCTCCGGTTTTAGCTTATGCGTCTGCGTAATCGGCGAAAGCTGGGCCGCATGCAGAATCTCGTCCGAATACGCATTTCCCACGCCGCTGATCAGCCGCGGATCCGTCAGTGCCCGTTTCAGCGTGCGATTCTCCGCCGTTAGTGCTGCACAAAATCCCTCCATGTCCGTTTCAAAAATCTCCACCCCCCCAGGATCCATCGTGCGGAGAGCTTCCTCGCCGCGCACTAAATGCAGCGACGCCCGTCGCTTCGACCCAGCCTCCGTCAGCACCAGCGACCCACTTGGAAAATCAAACGCCGCCAATGCATTTCGACCGGCCAGCTTTGCCCGAGGCTCCTTCCAGTGCAGCCGTCCTGCAATCATCAGGTGCAGCACAAGCCACAACTTACTGTCTACGCCAATCGCGATCCGCTTCCCGATGCGTCGCAACTCGCGCACCACCCTTCCATCGACCGAGGCGATTGGAGGGTCCGCCGTCCGCAGGACAAACACCGACCCCAATCGCACACGTTCCAGCGCCTGCCCCACGATGCGCTCTTCCAGTGCAGTGATATACGCGGAGATGTCCGGCAGTTCCGGCATGTGTACAAGATTGCTTGCTGGCGCAGGATTGACGCAAGAGCAACATCTTGTATATTTGACCCACGCTCTTTCCCCTTATCGCTGACCCTTCCAATGCAAGGTGCAAAAGCCATGAAGCGTTTTCTGCTCTCTCTTCTTGCGGTGTTCTTCGGGTTCAACGCGGGCATGTCCGGCCAGAGTCCACCCACTGCAACGGCAACGTCGCGTCTGCCCATCCCTACTACGCCCGGCAAAGTTTTCGATCTCGCCTGGGTGGGCAAGATTCTCCGCATCACCGACCCGAAGATTGCGCCCGACGGAAAATCGCTGGCTGTCGTCGTAGCGCATCCTGACTACGACGAAGACATCTACGCATCCGACCTGGTGCTGGTCGACACCGCAACCGGAAAGACACGCTATCTCACCCACGATCGCAAGCATGTCTCGTTTCCGCGCTGGTCCCCGTCTGGCGACCGCATAGCCTTCCTGGTTGAAGACGCCGGCAAACACAATCAAATCTTTGTGCTCGATATGTCCGGCGGCGAATCGCAGCAGCTCACCAAAAGCCTGACCTCAATCCAGCAATTTACATGGAAGCCTGATGGATCAGCCATCGCTTTCGCGGCCGCCGATGCGCCTCCCAAGAAAACCGGAGTCGACAAATTCGACGACGCCTTCGAAGTCGGCGACGGCAGCTTCCTCGACAAGGACAAAGCTCTGCCCACGCACCTGTGGTCGATACCTGTCGGAGGCGGCGAAGCCAAACGCCTCACTTCAGGCATCTGGACATTGCCCGTCGCCTTTCCTCCCGGCCCACCGGCCTCTCCCATCGCGTTTACGCCCGATGGCAACAAGCTCATTTATGTTCGTCTTGAAAACACCTACTCCGGCGATCGCCGCTACTCTTCGCCGCAGGTTCTCGACCTTGCCAGCAGCAAATCCGAGCCGATCACGACCCACTCCATGTATTCCACGCAGCCCGTCCCATCGCCTGACGGATCGCACCTCGCTTACATCTATCCCCGCGATGGCGCCGATCGAAACTACCAGGACATCTACGTCGTCGACGGCCTCAAGGGCGACGGCGAAAACATCACCCAACCCATCGATCGCAATTTCTTTCGCGCTCTCTGGATGCCCGACAACAAGTCTGTCCTTACCGGTGCGAACGACGGCGCCACCACGAGCCTCTGGATTCAGCCACTGACCGGCAACGCAACGAAACTCGATCTTGGCAACGTCACTCCCAACTTGGGCTTCTGGCTCGATGCCACAGTCGGCAACCGGGGCCAGATCGCCTTCGTTGGAACCGAACCGCATCGTCCCTCGGAAATCTACATCCTCGACACGCCGCAATCCAAGCCGCATCGCCTCACCACATTCCATGCAGCTTTCGACACGCTCAACCTCGGCAAAAGCGAAGTTGTCACCTGGCAAAGTCCTGACAAGGCTCCAAAGAACTGGACCGAGAACGGCATCCTCACCTATCCGCCCGATTACACTCCCGGTAAAAAACTGCCCCTCGTGCTCTACATCCACGGCGGCCCCACATCCTCGTCAAAGGACACCTTCTCGCTCTTCGCGCAGATCATCGCCGCCCAGGGTTGGCTCGTCTTCGAACCGAACTATCGTGGTAGCGATAACTTCGGCAACGACTATGGCCGCGCCATCGTTGACGATTCCGGTGATGGCCCCGGCCGCGACGTCTTCGCCGGTCTCGACATGCTCAAGAAGCGCGGCATCGTCGACGAGTCCAACATCGCCGTCACCGGCTGGAGCTACGGCGGCTACATGACCAGCTGGCTCATTGGCCACGCTCAGTTCTGGAAAGCCGCCATCGCCGGCGCGCCGGTCACCAACCTGCTCGATCAATACGCGCTCTCTGACAGCAACGTGGGCCGTGCCACCGCCATCGGTGGTTCGCCCTACACTGGAGGCTGGATGAAGCATTTCATCGAGCAGTCGCCCATCACTTACTACGACAAGATGACCACTCCAACGTTGGTGCTGCAGGACGTCGGCGACTACCGCGTGACCATCACGCAGGGATACGAACTCTATCATGCGCTCAAAGATCGCGGCGTCAAGACGTGGTTCTACGCCTATCCGATCGGCGGCCACAGCCCCAACGACCCCGTCCGCATGCGCGACGTCTACCGTCGCTGGATCGAATGGCTAGATCAATACCTGCCGCACGACGACCCAGGCGGACACTCCTAGAACTGTTTGCACAAATCCGGTTTTGACGATAGACCAACTATCATTACCAGCACGAACTCGACTCCTCGAATACCCTGTCATCCTGAGGAGCGCAGCGACGAAGGATCTGCGGGTAGGGTTTGCGGTTTTACAATATCGTGCAGCCAAATGGGAGCATGGAGCCTAATCTCATATGGTTTCGTTTTATCAGTTTCAGGGTCCGTCGAGCTACGAGTTGCTCGCTGATTCCAATGCGATATCCCAACAGTGGGAGTATTCATCGTGTCCTGCTGGCGGAAAGCACGGCAAAAGCGGTCGCAGAATCGGCCCGTTGCATTACGTCGTGAAACACAGCGACCGGCAAGAGCACATCATTTGGGGACCGCAGATAGCTGTTCACAAAAGTGTAGTCGAAAGACTCGAAACTGAGGGCTTCTCCGGCTTCCGAACTCAACCCGCGAAAGTGACGTTCTCGGACGGTACAACGTCCGATGAGTATAAGGAGTTCACCGTTACGGGGTGGGCAGGTGTTGTGCTCCCGGAATCGGGGATGCGTCTTCTCTATAGTTGCCCAGGATGCCTATGGAAGAACTATGGGCCAATCACGGACTTCAATAACGTAATCGACTGGGAACAATGGACTGGAGAAGATTTCTTCTTTGTGTGGCCGCTGATCGGGCAAAGACTGTGTACGGAACGAGCAGCGAAGTGGCTTGAGGCCAGCGGTCTCCGAAGCTTCTGTCTCGGCCACGGATTCGAACTCCTGGAGAGTAAAAAGGAGCGTCTTAATTTCGGCATCCCCAGAGGACCTCTATCGAGCGTGCTTGCCGAGGATTTAGCTATCAAGTACGGCAGGCCGCTTGGACTGGAGTAGCTGTCGCTCTGATCACTGGCGTCCAACGCGAGATTTCATCATTTTGGAAACGGCAGCACGCTACTGCAGAATCGTGTTGTCAATCAGCCGCGTCTTCCCCACCCACGCCGCCACCGCACACAACGTTCCCGGAGCGGCGCGCAGCACAGCCCACAGCGTCTCCCAATCCACAAGCTCGATGTAATCCACGCGAACCGTCGGCTCCTCGGCAAACACTCCACGCGCCGCTTCCAGCAATGCCGCGCTCTGCCGCTCTCCGCCGGCCACCATCGATTCCACACGCCGAACCGCGTGGCTCAGCACCAACGCCTGCTTCCGCTCCTCAGCGCTCAAATACACATTCCGCGAGCTAAGCGCCAGCCCATCCCCTTCGCGCACAATCGGACACACCACGATCTTCGCACCCAATCGCAGGTCGTCAACCATGCGCCGCAACACCGCCACCTGTGCCGCATCCTTCTGCCCGAAGAAAGCCAGGTCGGGCTCTGCCGCGTTCAGCAGTTTCGCCACTACCGTCGCCACTCCGCGAAAGTGTCCTGGCCGCGATGCGCCGTCCAGTCGCTCGCTCAATCCTTCCACATCGACAAACGTCGTCGCGCCCGCCGGGTACATCTCTTCGACGCTCGGAGCGAAGATCACTGTCGCGCCTTCCCGCTCGGCCAGCGCGCAGTCCGCTTTAAATGTCCGCGGATAGCGTGCGAAATCCTCATTCGGACCAAACTGTGTCGGATTCACAAAGATACTCACGGCCACTCGCCCTCGCCGCGCCTCTGCCGCAGCGCGAATCAGCGACGCATGTCCCGCATGCAGAGCGCCCATCGTCGGCACCAGCGCAATGCCGCCGCCCGCATACTCGCATCTTTGCGCACGACTCCACCTTCGCAGCTCTTCAACTGTTTTTAGAATTTGCATCAAGCCTTGCGCAGTTGCTTCACCTGCTCCACGCCACCGCGCTCCGTCTCCAGTTCCTTTTTCACCGCTGAAGATAGATGATAGCTCTCCTCGTCCGCAGGAAACGCACGATGCTCCACGTCTTCGCGATAGTGCTCGATCGCCGCGCGAAACAGCCCTGCAGCATCGGCATAGCGCCGTGCAAACTTCGCCTTCGGTGCGAAGCTCAGGTTTACCATGTCGTGGAAGACAAGAATCTGCCCGTCGCAATCCGGCCCCGCGCCAATCCCGATTGTGGGAATCGTCAGCTCCGCCGTAATCTCCGCCGCCACTTCGCGCGGAATCCCTTCGAGCACCAGCACTCCTGCTCCAGCGTCTTCGAGCGCCTTCGCGTTGGCCTTTATCTGCTCTACGGCGTCGGCGGTTTTCGCCTGCACGCGATACCCGCCCATGCGATGCACGCTCTGCGGCGTCAGCCCTAAATGGCCGATGACCGGAATCTCCGCCTCCGTCAGCGCCTGCACCAGGGACACACGCGGCCCTTCAATCTTCACCGCCTCTGCGCCTGCCTCTTTAATGAAACGCACCGCGTTCGCCACGCCATCCGCCACCGATCCGTGATAGCTGCCAAACGGCATATCGGCCACCACCAGCGCCCGACGCACCGCACGACGCACGGCACGCGTGTGGTGCAGCATCTCGTCCACGGTTACGGACAGTGTGTTGTCGTGGCCCATCACCACCATAGCCAGCGAGTCGCCCACCAGCACCAAGTCGATGCCGGCTTCGTCCACCAGGCGCGACGTCGCGTAGTCATACGCAGTCAGCGCAGAAATAGGTTTGCCCTGCCGCTTCATCTCGGCCAATGCGGGAATTGTGACTTTTGTGATGGAGGAATCAAGCGGCGAAAACTTCGCGCTTCCGGGGAAGTTCGTAATACTCACGTTGTCTCCAGTGCCGCTCCGTCGTCTCAGGATGCGACCCGAACAACACAAGTATACGCCCAACGCCGCCCCGATTCGTCACACTCTGCTTGCTGACCGGCCGCCCGCCGCCGCACACTATTGGCAGCAATGCTTTCTCCTTCAGCTGCGAGCGTTTACGCTGCACTGGCCGCACTGGCCGCAGCCGGCGGCGCTGGTATCGCTGCGGGCGGATTTGCCTACGCGTCCCGCTGGCCTACGTCACAGCTTTTCGGCCGCACCCTCATCGCGCCACGCAATCCCGGACAGCTCGCCCTTACCTTCGACGACGGCCCCAATCCAGCGTGGACGCCGCGACTCCTCGACATCCTCGCTGCCCACGACATACGCGCAACATTTTTCATGGTCGGCAAATTTGTGAAGGACGAACGAGAACTCGCCCGCCGAGTCGCCGACGCCGGCCATCTCATAGGAAATCACACTTGGTCTCACCCGGACCTCTCCCGCACGCGCGCCGCCAACGTGCTCGACGAGCTAACCCGCACCAGCGACATTCTCGCCAACATCACCGGCAAACCGGTGCGCCACTTCCGACCGCCCTTCGGCGCGCGCCGCCCCTACGTAGTCAAGCTCGCCCGCCAGCTCGGCCTCATCCCCGTCACATGGAACGCCATGACCATGGACTGGAGCGAACCCTCCGCCGACAAGATCGCAAAAGACCTGATCAGGAAAATCGACAGCAACCAACGCGGCGGCTACGCCAGCAATATCGTCCTCCACGACGGAAGCCATCGCGGCCGGAACGCAGATCGAGGCCCATCCGTCACTGCCGCAGAACAACTCCTCGTCCGCTATGACAGAACCCACAAATTCGTCACGCTCGACGCATGGAGTCAGTAGCGCCGCGAAAATCTGCAGTGTTTGAAAAGCATCAATCGACATCATGAGGGTGCCCCATCCATGACGCGGTTTTTCGCCGCATGGGAAAGCAAGATTTCAAGACGGGGGGAGCAGCAGCCTTCAGGCTGCTGAAATCATGCGCAGACCGATACCTGGCCTTTAGGCCCGAACGATTGGATTGCTCTCTCGATCGCAATCAACGATCAGGCAAACGCCCCGCGAGCCGCCTCAATCGTAGCGCGCACTTCCGCATCCCCATGCCCAGTCCCCAGAAACGCCGCCTCAAACTGCGACGGCGGCAGCCACACCCCGCGGTTCAACATCGCCCGATGAAACCGTCCAAACGCCGCCGTATCCGACCTCGCCGCATCGTCGTAATCCCGCACAGGTTCCTCGTTGAAGAACCAAGTCCACATCGCGCCCACACGATTCGTGGTCACCGCAACACCGGCCTTCTCGGCCTCCGCCGCAACTCCATCCGCAACGGCCTTCGCGGTGGACTCCAGTCGCGCATACACTTCGGCTTTATGTCTCTGCAGATACCCAACCGTCGCAATTCCCGCAGCCATCGCCAGTGGATTCCCACTCAGAGTTCCGGCCTGGTAAACTGGCCCCAGCGGCGCCAGCATGTCCATATATTTCTGCTTGCCGCCGAACACCCCCACAGGCAACCCGCCGCCAACAATCTTTCCCAGCGTAACCAGGTCTGGATCGAGTCCATAGAGTTCACATGCTCCGCCCAGCGCCACGCGGAACCCCGTCATCACTTCATCCACAATCAGCAGCGCACCTTCTCGCTCCGTCAGTTCGCGCAGCGCATGCAGATATCCCGGCGCCGGCGGAATGCATCCCGCATTCCCCACCACCGGCTCCAGAATCACCGCCGCAATTTTGTTCGGATGCGCATCAAACGCCGACTCCACCGCCGCCACATCGTTGTATGGAAGCGCGTGCGTCAGCGCGGCAATCTCTTCCGGCACTCCCGCTGATCCCGGAATGCCAAACGTCGCCACGCCCGATCCGGCCTTTACCAGCAGCCCATCCGCATGTCCGTGATAGCAGCCCTCAAATTTAATGATGATCTTGCGCCCCGTCGCCGCCCTCGCCAGCCGAATCGCTGACATCGTCGCCTCGGTTCCCGAACTCACAAAGCGCATCTTCTCAATCGCCGGATAGCACGCAACAATCCGCTCCGCCAAATCCGCCTCGCTCGCCGTCGACGCTCCAAAGCTCGCCGAATTCTGCGCCGCTCGCTCAATCGCCTCCACCACCGGCGGAAACGCATGACCAAGGATCATTGGCCCCCAGGAACCTACGTAATCGATGTAGCGGTTGCCGTCCGCATCCACGACCCAGGCGCCCTTGGCCCGCTCCACAAATGGCGGAGCTCCCCCCACCGCGCGAAACGCGCGCACCGGCGAATTCACGCCGCCGGGAAAATAGCGCTCAGCGCGCTGTTGCAATGCATGGGAACGACTATGTGTAGTTGCGGAAGCCTTCGTGCTCATGGTGGCTCCAGTATAGAATTCGCGCCGACGCCGGGAATCCGGTCGACATCAGACCCTCCATTGTTCTCCACATTTTGAACAGCAAATGGATTTCGGCCTTCACATCCCCTCCTCGCCAACCCTGCTAGAATCGACCTTTCCGGTCCGCAACGCCCGCTCCAAACTCCAACCGTAGAAGGCCGAAAAGTGCCCGAAGAGTCCAAATCAAAGCCCATCACGCCGAAGTCCATCACTTACGCCGACGCCGGGGTTGACATCTCCCGTGGCGACCGTGCCAAGGATCGCATCAAATACCTGGCGCAGAAAACCTTTAATCGCAATGTCTTAGGCGGCATCGGCGGCTTCGGAGCCCTCTTCCGGCTTGACCTCCAGAAGTTCAAAAGCCCCATCCTCGTCAGCTCAGCCGACGGCGTCGGAACCAAGCTCAAAATCGCCTTTGAAATGGGACTGCACTCGAGCGTCGGCGGCGATCTGGTGAACCACTGCGTCAACGACATTGCCGTTCAGGGCGCCACCCCGCTCTTTTTCCTCGACTACTTCGCCAGCGGCAAGCTCGACCCCGAGGTCACTGAAACCGTGGTCTCCGGTCTCGCCGATGCCTGCAAAGCCAACGGATGCGCCCTCATCGGCGGCGAAACTGCCCAGATGCCCGGCTTTTACGCCGAGGGCGAATACGATCTAGCCGGCTTCATCGTCGGGGCCGTCGATCGCGATAAACTCGTCACCGGCGACGACATCAAAGCTGGAGACGTTCTCGTCGGATTCCCCTCCACAGGCCTCCACACCAACGGCTACTCGCTTGCCCGCAAGCTCATGTTCGACGTGGCTAAATACAAACCCAGCCAGTACGTCACCGCCATCAAAGAGAAAGCTGGCGCCGCGCTCATGAAGACGCATCGCAGCTATCTCCACGTCATCCAGAAACTGGTTGCTGCCGGAATGACCGCTGGCATGGCGCACATCACCGGCGGCGGCATCACTGAGAATCTCCCGCGCATTTTGCCGAAGGGAACAGCCGCACAGATCGAGCTGGGCTCCTGGCCCGTGCTGCCCATCTTTGACCATCTCCGCGACCTCGGCCAGGTCTCGCAAGACGAGATGATGCGCACCTTCAACATGGGCATCGGCCTCATCGCTGTCATTCCCGCTGCCAAATTCACCCGCGCCAAAACCCTCCTCGACCGTGCCGAAGAAAAGTTCTACGTAATCGGCCGCGTAGTCAAAGGCGACCACCGCGTCCAGTACACATGAGCCTTCCCGTTCTTTCTATCAATCCGTACAACAATGGGTGCCCCAGGTCTGGATTTTCAGACCTGGGAAATTCAAGAACATTGCGGTTGGTGTCATCCTGAGCGACCGAAGCGTAGCGTAGGAAGTCGAAGGACCTGCTTTTAGGCTTTGTGTTAGGGCACCATTTCAGCCCTCCCGCTAACGCCCTGAACGAAAAGGGGCTTTGGCCTCCGAGGTTACACACGCTTGCAAGATTCGATAACAACCTCGACAT
>Ga0210394_10008480_pt1 | contig 10559 bp, 12 predicted proteins | sample IncBWC12MmetaG_FD_160121 | JGI IMG/M metagenome (GOLD analysis project Ga0210394, IMG submission 160121) | Forest soil microbial communities from Barre Woods Harvard Forest LTER site, Petersham, Massachusetts, United States - Inc-BW-C-12-M | ecosystem: Environmental > Terrestrial > Soil >... | reverse complement strand
AGACCGCTCCTACCCCGACCGGGACGGCGGTCAAGGAAGACCCGGTCATCCTGCGGGTGCAGGGCGTATACAAACACTTTCCGATCGCCGGGTTCGGAGGCCTGGCAGTTCGCGCCGTGGACGGCGTCGACCTCGAGATCCGCCGCGGCGAGGCGCTTGGATTGGTCGGGGAGTCTGGCTGCGGGAAGTCGACGCTCGCGCGGCTGATCACAGCCCTGCTGCCGGTCACCGGCGGCAAGATCATCTTCGAAGGCCAGGAGATCACCAAGATGCGCGGCGCGCGGCTGCGACGTGTGCGCCGGAAGATGCAGATGATCTTCCAGGACCCGTTCGCCTCGCTCGATCCCCGCATGACGGTGGGAGACATCATCCAGGAGCCGCTGGACAACTACGGCATCGGGTCGGGTCGCGACCGCCATCGCCGAGTCCAGGAGCTGCTGCGGCTGGTGGGGCTCAATCCGAACTTCACCAACCGGTATCCGCACGAGTTCTCGGGCGGGCAGCGGCAGCGTATCGGGATCGCGCGCGCGTTGGCTGTCAACCCGTCGTTCATCGTTTGCGATGAAGCGGTATCAGCGCTGGATGTTTCGATCCAGGCGCAGATCATCAACCTGCTGCAGGACCTGCAGCGCGAGTTCAACCTCACGTACCTGTTCATCGCGCACGATCTGGCGGTGGTGCGACACCTCTCCGACCGGATCGCCGTCATGTACCTGGGAAAGATCGTGGAGACGGCCGGGCGGAACGATATCTACGACCACCCGCAGCATCCGTACACCCGGGCGCTGCTGAGCTCGATCCCGGTGCCGGACCCGGTGGTCGAGCGGGCACGCGCACCCATCCTGCTCAAGGGGGAGATCCCGTCACCCGTGAATCCGCCGTCAGGGTGCCGGTTTCACACGCGCTGCCCGATCGCACGGGCGCCGGGGATCTGCTCAGAAGTGGAGCCGCAACTGGAGCCACATGGGGAGCCGGACCAGCTGGCGGCGTGTCACTTCGCGGGAGAGAAGTAGGGCCATTTCCCGCGTCGCGGCGCATTCCTCTGGCTGGCCCTCCCATCCGGCGCTCCTGGCGCTGCTCTAGCTTTCGAAAAAGGGCTGCTCTACTACGAGTGTCAAGAAGCGGGGCTTGCGACCTGAAGGATTCGGTATCCCTTTTTCGATTTGAGCCGCCGGACCTCGTAACCCTGCGCGCTGAGCCATGTCCCGAGCGAATCCGCTCCGAGGTTCCGCTGGACCACCAGGTATGCCCGGCCCCCTTCGCCCAACCGGCTCAGCCACCTCAAAAGCAACTCGTGGAGCGCAGCCTTGCCGACCCGAACCGGCGGATTCGAGTAGATGGCAGCAAACCGAAGCTCGCCAGGGACCTCGTCCGGAGAGCAGGCGGTAACGTTGGCGACCGCCGCTGCGAGGGCGTTTGTCTTCGTAAGTTCGATCGCCCGTTCGTTCACGTCGACCGCCCAAATTCGCGCGCCGGGCGCCCGGCGGGCGAGCGCGATCGCAATCGGCCCGTATCCGCTACCCAGGTCCAGGATGTCGCCCTCGGGCGGTGGCGCCGGAGCCTCGTTCAGAAGGACCCGCGTCCCGAGGTCGACGCCCCTGGAACCGAATACGCCACGGTCCGCCTGGAGCTCGAGCGCCAGCTCGCCGACGTGGAGGTGGACGGTGCGTGGTTTGGAGGCGACGACCGGAGCGGCGTCGAAGTACTGGGACTTCCGTCCGGTCATTTGGGGCCGATCGTTTTTGGGTATACTCATCGTTTGTCGCCCAATCGGCTACTGCCGCCTGGGATTTGAGCCGTCATTCGGAGAATTGTTTGCCCACAATCCAGCAACTGGTTCGCAATCCGCGCAGAGCGGCCAGGTCGAAGTCTAAGGCGCCGGCCCTCAAGGGCTCACCGCAGCGGCGGGGAGTCTGCGTGCGCGTCTATACCCAGACCCCCAAGAAGCCGAACTCGGCCCTCCGCAAGGTGGCCCGCGTGCGGCTGACCACCGGTATCGAGGTGACCGCCTACATCCCGGGCATCGGACACAACCTGCAGGAGCACTCTGTGGTCCTGATTCGGGGCGGCAAGGTCAAGGACCTTCCCGGTGTGCGCTACCACATCATCCGGGGCACGCTGGACACCGCCGGCACGAAAAACCGGAAGAAGGCGCGCTCCAAGTACGGAGCCAAGCGCGAAAAGAGCAAGGCGGCGGCCTGATGCCTCGTCGGAGCCGTCCTGTCAAGCGTGTAATCGCGCCCGACCCGGTCTACCAGTCGGAAGCGATCGCCAAGTTCGTCAACGTGGTGATGAGCCGTGGAAAGCGGTCGACCGCCGAGAAGGTCGTGTACGACGCGCTCAGCCGCGCGGGCAAGCAGGCCAAGAAGGAGCCGCTAGAGGTGTTCGATCTGGCCCTTCGCAACGCCACCCCCCTGCTCGAGGTGAAGCCGCGGCGCGTCGGTGGCGCGACCTACCAGGTACCAGTCGAAATCAGGCCGGAGCGCCGCCTGGCGCTGGCCCGCCGCTGGATCGTCCGTTTCGCTCGGCAGCGAGGCGGGAAAAGCATGTCTGAGAAGCTCGCGTTCGAGCTGCTTGACGCGTCCCAGAACACGGGCGGGGCGGTCAAGCGCAAAGAGGAAACCCACCGGATGGCGGAAAGCAACAAGGCTTTCTCCCACTTCCGGTACTAGAAGAGAGATGAGCGTGGCACTGAAGATGCAGGAACGTCCGGTCGTGATCGACAAGGTCCGAAACATCGGGATCATGGCGCATATCGACGCGGGCAAAACGACGACGACCGAGCGGATCCTTTTCTACGCGGGCCGCATCCACAAGATGGGCGAGGTTCACGAAGGCGCTTCCACGATGGACTGGATGGTCCAGGAGAAGGAGCGGGGGATCACGATCACGTCGGCCGCGACGACCGCCCAATGGCGCGACCACGCGATCAACATCATAGACACACCCGGGCACGTGGACTTCACCGTCGAGGTCGAGCGGAGCCTCCGGGTGCTCGATGGTGCGGTCGCGGTTTTTGACGCCGTGGCCGGCGTCGAGCCGCAGTCGGAGACCGTCTGGCGGCAGGCCGACCGTTACGGCGTGCCGCGGATCGCCTTCATCAACAAGATGGATCGCATCGGAGCCGATTTCTACGGCTCGTTGAACTCCATCCGCACCCGCCTGGGCGCGCGCGCTGTGCCGATCCAGCTGCCCATCGGGTCAGAGGACTCGTTCACCGGATACGTGGACCTGGTGACTCTGCAGGCGATCGTCTACACGGACGACCTGGGGACCACCAACACGGAGTCGCTGGACCTTCCCGCCGACATGGCCGACCTGGTCAAGCAGCACCGCCACGACCTGATCGAGGCTGTCGCCGACTTCGACGACGACATCATGCACCTGTACCTCGACGAGAAAGAGCCGAGCGAGGCCCAGATCAACGCCGCCCTCCGCAAAGGCACCGTCAAGGGCATCCTCGTTCCGGTGCTGTGCGGCGCCGCTTTGCGCAACCGTGGCGTGCAGCCGATCCTGGACGCGGTCGTCGACTACCTTCCCTCGCCGGCTGACGTGCCCGCTGTCGAAGGAAGCGACCCCAAGACCGGTGCGCTTCTCCTCCGCGAGCACGATGACAGCGAGCCGTTTTCCGCCCTCGCCTTCAAGATCCAGATGGACCCGCAGGGGGTCGGCAAGCTGACCTTCTTCCGCGTCTACTCGGGCAAGCTCAAGGCCGGATCGGGCGTGCTTAACGCGTCGAACGGTCGCAAGGAGCGCATCGGGCGAATCCTCCGCATGCACGCGATCCGCCGCGAGGACGTCGACGAGGTGTTCACGGGCGACATTGCCGCGGCCGTCGGCCTCAAGTACACGACGACCGGTGACACCCTGGCAGATGAGGCCCACCCGATCCTGCTGGAGTCGATCACCTTTCCCGAGCCGGTGATCTCGGTCGCCATCGAGCCGAAGACCAAGGCGGATCAGGACAAGCTCGGCATCGGGCTCCAGCGCCTGACGGAGGAGGACCCGACGTTCAAGGTCCACACCGATGACGAAACGGGGCAGACGATCATCGCCGGGATGGGCGAGCTGCACCTCGAAATCATCATCGACCGCCTCATGCGCGAGTTCAAAGTCGACGCCAACCAGGGCAAGCCTCAGGTCGCCTACAAAGAGGCGATCAAGCGGCCCGCGCACGGCGTCGGGCGCTTCGTGCGGCAGTCGGGCGGCAAGGGCCAGTTCGGCCACGCCGAGCTGGACGTCCGCCCCGGCGAGCAGGGGAGCGGGTTCGTTTTCGAGGACAGGGTGACTCAGGGTCGCATCCCCAGGGAGTTCATTCCTTCCGTTGAGAAAGGAATTCGCGAGGCACTTCAGTCGGGTGTTGTCGCGGGCTATCCCGTGGTCGACATCGTCGCCGCGCTGGTCGATGGCTCGTTCCATGCTGTCGACTCGAACGACATGGCGTTCCAGGTAGCCGGTTCGATGGCGATCAAGGACGCGATGCACAAGGCCCAGCCTTACCTGCTCGAGCCGATCATGAAAGTCGACGTCGTCATGCCGGAGGAATATCTCGGTGACGTGATGGGCGATCTGTCCTCGCGTCGCGGGCACATCCTCGGTATGGAAGGACGTGGCACGTCGCAAAACGTGAAGGCCAGCGTGCCCCTGGCCGAGATGTTCGGTTACGCTACCGAACTTCGGTCGATGACCTCGGGGCGCGCGACCTACTCGATGGAGTTCAGTCATTACGCAGAGATGCCCGGGAACCTGGCGGAGGCTGTGGGCCGCCGTACTACGTCGCGGAGTTAGTTAGGAGGAAACAGTGGCGAAGAAGAAGTTCGAGCGGACAAAGCCGCACCTCAACGTCGGGACCATCGGTCACATCGACCATGGCAAGACGACGCTGACGGCTGCCATCACGAAAGTGCTGTCGGAGAAGGGTCTGGCGGAGTTCAAGCCGTTCGACCAGATCGACAAGGCGCCGGAAGAGAAGGCACGTGGGATCACAATCTCGATCACTCACGTGGAGTACGAGACCGAGAAGCGCCACTACGCGCACGTGGACTGCCCGGGGCACCAGGACTACATCAAGAACATGATCACGGGCGCCGCCCAGATGGACGGCGCGATCCTCGTCGTGGCCGCCAACGATGGTGCCATGCCGCAGACCCGCGAGCACATCATCCTGGCCCGCCAGGTCAACGTGCCCTTCCTCGTGGTCGCGCTGAACAAGTGCGACATGGTCGATGACAAAGAGTTCATCGAGCTGGTCGAGCTCGACCTGCGCGAGCTTCTCACCCGGTACGAATACCCCGGGGACGACATCCCGATCGTTCGCATATCCGCGCTCAAGGCTCTCGAGGGTGACCCCGAGTGGGCGCCCAAGATCATGGAGCTCATGGACGCGGTCGACACCTACATCCCCTTGCCGGAGCGGCCCGTCGACAAGCCCTTCCTGATGCCGATCGAGGACGTGTTCACGATCGAAGGTCGCGGCACCGTGACGACTGGGCGTGTCGAGCGCGGCAAGCTCAAGAGGAACGAGGAAATCGAGATCGTCGGGATCCACCCGAACAGCACCAAGACCGTCGTCACCGGCATCGAGATGTTCCACAAGGACATGGACGAGTGCCAGGCCGGCGACAACATTGGCGCGCTGCTGCGCGGCGTGAAGCGTGAGGACGTCGTGCGCGGCCAGGTCCTGGCCAAGCCCGGCTCGATCAAGCCGCACACTCAGTTCAAGGCGCAGGTGTACGTGCTGTCCAAGGAAGAGGGAGGCCGTCACACGCCGTTCCTCACCGGCTACCGTCCCCAGTTCTACATGCGCACGACCGACGTGACGGGCGAGGTCAAGCTCCCCGAGGGCGTCGAGATGTGCATGCCTGGTGACAACGTCGTGATGGACATCACGCTCGGCGAGCCGATCGCCATCGAGCCGGGGCTTCGCTTCGCCATCCGCGAGGGTGGCAAGACCGTCGGCGCCGGCGTGGCGACCGAGGTCATCAAGTAGGCACATAGGTAAAGGAAGAGAAAGGGCTAGCAGTGGCGCAAAAAATTCGGATCCGGCTCAAGGCCTACGACCATCGGGTCTTGGACCAGGCGGCGGACAAGATCGTGGACACCGCCCGCCGTACAAACGCGCGCACTGCCGGCCCAATCCCCCTTCCTACAGAGATCTCCAAGGTCACCGTGATCCGTTCGCCCTTCATTGACAAGGACTCGCGCGAGCAGTTCGAGATGCGCACGCACAAGCGGATCGTCGACATACTGGATCCCAACCCGCGTGTGGTCGACGCGCTCATGCGCCTCAGCCTTCCAGCCGGCGTCAGCATCGAGATAAAGAGTTGAAAGGCCTGCTAGCGAAGAAGGTGGGCATGACCCAGCTGTTCAACGCCGACGGCACAACCACCGCGGTGACCGTGCTGGAAGCCGGACCCTGCCACGTGCTCGGCCTGCGCACCGCGGAGAAGGACGGCTACGCCGCGGCTCGGATCGCGTTCGACGTCGTGGCCGAGCGCAAGCTCAGCAAAGGCGAGCTGGGTGAGTTCAAGAAGGCGAACCTCGAACCCCACCGCCACGTCGTCGAGATTCGCGGCTACGAGGGCCTCGAAGCTGGACAGGAGCTAAAGGCCGAGATCTTCGCCGCCGGCGAGATCGTGGACGTCACATCCCACTCGAAAGGCAAAGGGTTCCAGGGGCTCATCAAGCGACACAAGTTCAGCCGTGGCCCCGAGTCGCACGGCTCGATGAACGTCCGCCAGCCGGGCGCCATCGGATCGACCGACTCCGCCCGCGTTTTCAAGGGCTTGAAGATGTCCGGCCAGATGGGCAACGTGCGGACCACCGCCCGCGCCTACAAGGTCGTGAGAGTGGACGCCGAACGAAACCTGCTGCTCCTCAAAGGCGGCGTGCCCGGCGCAAAAGGAGCCCTCGTGCTCGTCAGGCAGTCGACCAAGCCGGTGAAGGTGAAGGGCCCAGCCGGCAAGCCGACCGGGCGGAAAGTCTGATGGCCTCCACCAAGACGACCACCACCAAGACGACCAGAACGACAAAGGCCGCCAAGCCCGCGGCCAAGCGGACCGCCAACCAAGCCGACGAGACGGAAACCAACCCCCTCCACGTCCCATTCTTCGACGCGCTCGGCGAGCGCAACGGCGAGGTGGACCTTCCCAAGACGGTGTTCGACGAGAAACCGAACATGCCCGTCATGCACCAGGCCTACCTGCGCCAGCTCGCCAACGCCCGCCAGGGCACCGCATCGACCAAAACCCGCGGGGACGTCTCTGGCGGTGGCGCCAAACCCTACCGCCAGAAAGGCACCGGGCGCGCGCGTCACGGCTCGATCCGCGAACCGTCCATGAAGGGCGGCGGCACGGTTTTCGGCCCGCACCCGCGCAGCTACGAGCAGCGCATGCCGAAGCAGATGCGCCGCCTTGCGTTGCGATCGGCGCTCACCCAGAAAGCGATCGACGGCCAGGTAAGGGTGATCGAGAGCTACGTGTTCGATGAGCCGAAGACCAAGCAGGCCGTCGACCTGATGGAAGCCATCGGCTTCGACAACTCGGCGCTCATCGTCCTGCCCGCGCCGAATATGGTCGTCAGCCGCTCCTTCGAGAACCTCATCGGCACCAAGACGATCCTGGCGCGCAACCTCAACATCCGCGACCTTTTCACGCACACCTATTTGCTTCTGAGCAAGGACTGCCTCGACCTCCTCGAAGAGAACTTCAAGGCGCGCGAGCGCAACGGCAACGGCAAATGACGACGCGTGCCGCTTCGGAAATCGTGATCGGCCCGGTCATCACCGAGCGCACGTACCAGCTCTACACGCAGGGCCGGTACACCTTTCGCGTCTCGCCACGCGCCTCGAAGACCGACATCAAGAAGGCGCTCGAGGAGCAGTACGAGACCGCGGGCATCAAGGTCAAAGACGTGAACACGGTGACGATGCGCGGCAAGCGACGTCGCAGCCAGCGCAGGGCGGGCGGCGCGGTCGGCCACACCTCCGACTGGAAGAAGGCGATCGTGACTCTCGGCGAAGGCCAGAAGATCGAAGGCCTGTTCGGGAGCGTCTGACGAAAATAAATGCCAATTAGAAAGTTCAAGCCAACCAGCCCCGGACGCCGCTTCATGTCGGTGTCAGGCTTCGACGAGGTGACGACCGACGAACCGGAGAAGACCTTGATCGAGTCGCTGCCCACGCACGCCGGCCGCAACAACCAGGGCCGCATCACGACGCGCCACCAGGGCGGCGGCTATCGCAAGCTCTACCGGAAGATCGACTTCAAACGCGACAAGCACGGCATCTCCGGCAAGGTCGCGACCATCGAGTACGACCCGAACCGCAGCGCCCGCATCGCTCTCATCCACTACAAGGACGGCGAGAAGCGCTACATCCTCGCGCCGCTCGGCCTGAAAGTTGGCGATCCCATCGAGAGTGGCCCAGAGGCGCCCGTAAGAATCGGCAACGCCCTCCCGCTCTCCAACATCCCGGTCGGTTCGACCATCCACAACATCGAGCTCACGCTCGGGCGAGGGGGACAGCTCGTCCGCTCCGCCGGCGCCTCCGCCCAGCTCCTCGCGAAGGAAGGCGACTACGCCGTGGTCCGCATGCCGAGCGGTGAGCTGCGACGAATCCACGTGCGCTGCCAGGCCACGATCGGCCAGGTCGGTAACATCGAGCACGAGAACGAGTCGGGCGGCAAGGCCGGGCGCAGCCGCTGGCTGGGCGTGCGGCCCACGGTACGCGGTTCCACGATGAACCCCCGCGACCATCCGCACGGCGGTGGTGAGGGCAAAACCGGGCCGGGCGGCAACCCGAAAACCCCGTGGGGCAAGCCGGCCCTGGGCTACCGCACCCGCAAGCCGAAGAAGGCCTCGGACAAGCTGATCATTCGCCGCCGCGAGAAGAAAGGACGCAAGAAGTAGATGTCACGCTCACTGAAGAAGGGGCCGTTCATCAGCGCCCCGTTGAAAGAGAAGATCGACAAGATGAACCTGACGCGCGACAAGAAGGTGATTCGCACCTGGGCGCGCGCCTCGACCATCTATCCCGACATGGTCGGTCACACCATCGCCGTCCACGATGGCCGCAAGCACGTGCCTGTTTTCATCAGCGAGAACATGGTCGGCCACCGCCTCGGCGAATTCGCGCCCACGCGCCACTTCCGCGGCCACGGCACCCATACCGAAAAATCGACGGCGCTGAAGTAGAAGTGGCGACGATGGAAGTTTCCGCAGTTTCGAGGTTTGTCCGCCGCACGCCGCGCAAGGCAAGGCTGGTGGCCGACTCCGTGAAGGGCATGAAGGTGTCAGAGGCCCTGGCGCAGCTCGAGTTCTCACCGAAGCACGCAGCCAAGGACGTCGCCAAGGCGATCAAGTCCGCGGCCGCCAACGCGGAGCACAACTTCAACCTCAACCGCGACGACCTCGTGCTGAAGCAGATCCTCATCGACGAGGGTCCGACCTTCCGCCGTCGCCGGCCCGTGAGCCGGAGCATGGCGCACGAATTCTTCCATCGCACCTGCCACATCACCGCGGTCGTCGAAGACCGCCCGCAAGGAGCTAAGTAACAGCTTGGGTCACAAAGTTCACCCGAACGCATTCCGTCTTGGCGTGTTCCGTCCGTGGGAGGCGAACTGGTTCGCCAACCCCAAGGACTACACGAAGATGCTGCACGAGGACCTCGAGATGCGGCGCGTCATCCTCGCGCGCCTGCGCAACGCGGGCATCGCCAAGATCGAGACGGAGCGTTCGTCGAACGCCCAGCTCACCGTGACCATCCACACCGCCAAGCCCGGCATCGTGATCGGCAAAGGCGGCGCGTCGGTCGACCAGCTGCGTGAGGACCTCGAGAAGCGTTTCGGAAACCGCGTGCGCATCTCGATCCAGGAGATCAAGCAGCCCGAGCTCGACGCGCAGCTCGTGGCCGAGAACATCGCGTCGCAGATCGAGCGCCGCATCAGCTACAAGCGGGCGATGAAGCAGGCGATCCTGCGCACCATGCGCTCCGGCGCAAAAGGCGTCCGCATCTACTGCGGCGGGCGCTTGCGCGGAGCCGAGATGGCGCGCAGAGAGTGGGACCGCGAAGGACGCGTGCCGCTGCACACCCTGCGCGCCAACATCGACTTCGGCCGCGCCACCGCGAACACGACCTTCGGCGCCATCGGCGTCAAATGCTGGATCTACAAGGACGTCGCCGCGCCCCTGCGCAAGCAGCCCGTGGCGGCGGAAGCCACGGCTCCGATCGCCGAGATCGCCCCGCAGCCCGAGCTGGCGGACGTCCTGGCGGAGTCGCAGGCAGCTGCCGCGCTGGCCGCCGCGGCGCCGGTCGCCACGCCCGAGCCGGAAGTCGTAACCGCGACGCCCGCGCCGCGCCGCGTTCGCACGACCACCACCCCCACCACGACGACTGCGGCCAAGCCCGCCGCGAAGCCCAAAGCCGAGCCCAAGGCCAAGGCCGCACCCAAGACCGAGACCAAGGCCGCCGCGCCGAAAGCAAAGGCCGAGACCAAGGCGCCGGCCAAAAAAGCCACCACGGCAAAGAAGACGAAGAGCTGATGCTGATCCCCAAGAGAGTC
>Ga0210394_10008479_pt1 | contig 10560 bp, 14 predicted proteins | sample IncBWC12MmetaG_FD_160121 | JGI IMG/M metagenome (GOLD analysis project Ga0210394, IMG submission 160121) | Forest soil microbial communities from Barre Woods Harvard Forest LTER site, Petersham, Massachusetts, United States - Inc-BW-C-12-M | ecosystem: Environmental > Terrestrial > Soil >... | reverse complement strand
TATCCTTTGACGCCGGCCTACGCTACACCCGCAAAAAGAATCAACCGTGGGCGCTTTCGGCTTGCGATTATTTCCGTTGCGCTTGTTGCCGCTGTTGTTCTTGGCGGAGTGTGGCTCTATGGACACTTCCGCTCCCCGCTTTTGAACGAGCATGATTCCATCCTTCTTGCCGACTTCAACAATCAGACCGACCAGAAAATCTTTGACACGACAGTTACGGAAGCTGTGCGGCAATCACTCGAGCAGTCGCGGTACGTGCATCTCGTGCCACGTTCGCAGCTTGCTGAAGCGGAGCAACGGTTGGGCCGTACGGGAACAGTCCCTTTGGATGCCAGCCTCGGACGCGAAATCTGCCAACGGGAAAACTTTCGCGCGCTGTTGACCGGGAGGGTTACGAGGTCTGGTTCCAAATATCGGGTGACCGCGCAAGTCGTGGATCCCTGGAGGGAACAGACGGTTCTTACGGAGGAGGCTTCCTTCGACTCTCCCACGGATTTGTATCCGGCGGTCGACAGCCTCACCAGGCGTTTGCGAAGCCATCTGGGCGAATCCATGAAGCAGATTCAGGAACACGCACAACCGCTCGCGCGCGTTACGACGACCTCGCTGGATGCGCTGCAGAGGTATTCGCGTGCGATGGAACTTTACTCGACTGGAAATCTGGAAGGCTTCCTGCCGTTGGCAAAGAGCGCCACCGAGCTCGACCCTGATTTTGCCATGGCCCATCTTTATCTGGGCCGCGCGTACAGCGTGCTGGGAGACGAGAAGAACGCGCAAATGTCCTTGGCACTTTCCCGCCGGGGAATCGATCGAGTGACCGAGCGAGAACGATTCCTGATTCTTGGCGCTGATTACGATAATCAGGGCAATTATGAAAAGGCGGCCGAACAATACCGGTTGCTCACGGACCTCTATCCAGAGGATGTGGAAGGATACCGGCTGCTAGCCAATTCCTCAGTATGGTCGGGACATTTGGGAAAGGCAGTTACGGCGCAGCAACGGGCTGTTCAACTCGACCCGCAGAGCACCGTTAACCAATCGCAGCTCATAGTCTTGCTGGTGCGGCTCAATAAGTTTTCAGAAGCCGTGGCGGCGTATGAAACCGCTCTGAGACAAGGCGCGAAGGGCCCTCTCTTGCATTGGGGGACCGGCGTTGCTTACCTCGGTGAGGGAAATGCTGCGGCGGCGCGCAAACAATTTGAGCAGCTTCGGGAAGAAGGCGGAACATACGAAGCCAATCTCTCTTCCCTGTACCTTGCGCGCGTGCTCATCTACGAAGGGCGCCTGCGCGAGGCTGCGGACGCTCTTCGGTCCGGACTGGTGCTGGACGAAAAGCTCCATAGCGAGTCATGGATGCCGGTGAGGCGCTATTTGCTGGCCAAAATTCTTTTGGTCGAAGGCAAGAAGGCAAGTGCGATGGAGGAGCTTAAGCTGCTGGAGGAATCGGCGCTGAAAGACGCGGAGCCGGAGGACATGCGCCGCGCCGGCCTGCTAGCGGTTGAGTTGGGAGATATCGCCGGAGCGCGAAAGATCCTTGCGAAAATGGAAAGCCTTCCTTCCTTGCAGGGAAGCGCCTATACGCAGAATTGCTACTACAACCTAAAGGGTGTTGTAGAGCGTTCTTCGGGAAAGACGGACCTGGCGATCGAGAGCCAGCGGCGCGCAGCGATCTTTTACCCTTCGTACCAATCCTATCTTGCCCTTGGCCAGGATTACACCGCCCGCAAGGATTGGCAGAATGCTTCCAAGGCGTATCTGGACTATCTGAATTTTCAGGGAGAGATCCTGCACGAGGACGTGCCGTCGGACTGGGTGCTCACACATCTTTGGACGGCGCGATCCCTTGCCGGGGCAGGCGATACCGCCGGATCTCTAAGGCACTATGATGAGTTCTTGCGTCTCTGGGCGAACGCGGACCCGGATTTGTCCCTCCTTCGTGTCGCCCGGGAAGAGCGAGAACATCTGAATGCGACGATTCAAAAAGGCCTATCTTCGGATTCAGTACGTAATGATAAGGGCAAGACCGGGTCATAAAGTAAATTCTTGAATGGGAGGACAAAAATGAGTGGAGCAGGAACAGGCACCGCAAGAAACTTCACGGGAGCCTCACCGGAGCAATTGGAACATTTGTTGAAGACCCATCTCAGCGTTTTCTTTGACAACGAGAGTGGCGAGGTCTACATCGCATACAGCCTCGGTTGCGGGGAGAAACCATGTCCGCTCCCGCGAGGTCAGATGCTTTCGTCCAGTTCGGCTCCGGCTAGTCCGGTTACATTTCGCATATGCCCCACAAGGCCCTGCGGTCCCTGAGATTTGCCCAAGGGCCAGATAGCAATGGATGGCTCAATATGGGTGTGTGATATCTGATTCGGCGCAAAGAAGGGAACCTGGGGACATGTCTAACCACGCTGAACTCAAGGTTCGCGATAGGAACCTTCTTCTGGCTCCAGGCTGAGACTCAAGTAGAACTGCTCTCGCGAATCCCTGACACCCAAAGCACGCTCCGCCGCGTACCAATCCACTTCTGGCGAACCGAGCGGGTGGCCCCTGCGTTGCCACAATTCGTAGGCGAGCTTTGCAATCTCATCGTGCGTGTGTGCCTTGGTCATTTTTTCCTCCTGGTCGCATGCCCAGCGCGACCCAATCGGACTCTTAACCTACACGAGTTCGGAGAAATACATCCGTAACTTTGCCATCGCAACGCGCGGATGATCTCGGCGGACGCTCTTCTGGGAAGTACCGATCACCGCAGTAACCTGCCGGCGAGCCAGTAATCGACACTGAACTTTCCCGGACCCGCGCAGAGCAGCCAGATAAAGAAGAGCACGTACAGGACTTCCGGAAGGTACAGGAAATCGTCGAGCCAGTTAAGAGGCGAAAGTCCTTTAGGCAGGGTGGAAACCGCGCTGGTCAGGGTGGCGACAATCATATCGATCATCAAAGCCACGCTGGCTGGGCTGGAAAGAAACCCCACGGTCACCAAGGATCCGCCAACGAACTCGACACCCGAGACGAAATAAGCCGTCGCGTGGGGAAACGGGACTTTGGCCTTCACGAGCGTTTCGTAAACAGGTTTCGTGCCGCCGGCGACAAACAACTTGTTCGCCCCGGAGATGGCGAAGAACAACCCGATCGAAACGCGTACCAGCAGGATGGCATATTGTTGCAAATCACTGCTACCCAACAGCGTAAGCCGGACCAACCATTTCCAATCCATCTGTTTTCCCTCCATAGGAGAACGTGCTGCGACAATGGCCCATAAGCGAATTCTCGCGCGTCGCGATTATGTGTCCATGCGTTCCACCCATTGAGCGCGCCACGCGGGAGCCACGAATGGATCCGCAAAGTACTGCGTTTCCCGCGCAACCTTGTTGCCCCTGAACTCCATGATGCTCACGGTGTACGACGGCTTACCGTCATAGGTCAGGATGTATTCGGTGACCCAAAGATCACCGCCGCCAATGATTCGTCGGACACTAAACCGTTTGTTGCTCGGCTGACTAGCGCGTTGGCCCTGAATGTTGCGCCGACCGCGGGTTCGCTCGCCTGACTGCGGATAATCCAGCACCGCATCCTCGTGATAAATGAGGTGCTCCGTTTCAAAATCGTTGGCATCGGACGCCGCCCAATGCTGATCCAGTGCCGCACGGATCTCTTGCTCTCGCGCTCCAGAATCCTGCTCGCTCTTTTGTTGATCGTTCATCTTGAGCCTTCCATCTGAAAAGAAGCTGAATGCTTTAGCGGAATCGGAGTGTCCGGCTAGGAGTTGTTGTTTCGCGGATCGTCTTTTGCGCTGAGGTATTCCAGTCCAAGCGGCCCCATCGCGGTTATTTGCGTGACGTACTCGCCGGATTTCGCCCAGTGGAAATGGTGCGTGTTGCCAGGGAGGATGATCACGGCCCCGGGGGGATAGGCTTGCAACTTACTGGCGTCGAATTCATCACCCAGTCCGATATAAAAGACGCCGGAAATCACCGTATAGACTCGATCCTCTGAATGCTTGTGAGGCATCAGCTTCGCGCCGTGGGGCGCTTTGACTCTGATTGTGTAAGGGCCGGGCTCCGAGGGCTGACCCACCACGACGGCCAGCCGGACGGAAGGCGGGAACGCCGGGAACGGCTTCCAGTCGATCTCCTCGGGCAGGACCGTTCTGAAAACTCCTTGGCCAGTCAGGTGAGGTCGAACCTCAGTTTGCGGTACTTCGATTGCGTCTTTCTTGTCTGACATCACAAACCTCGCTACTGATTGCTAACGGCCGTTCTCGCGCCAACATTAGCCGAAGTGCCCCACCTTGAATTCCCCGAAGAACCGAGAAAGTTCCGCACCAACGCGGCGATCTCATCGGCAGCCGTGTCCAGCGCGAAATGGCCGCCGTCCACAATCTGAATTTCAGCGTTGGGGACGTCGCGGCGATAGGCTTCCGACTCGGAGGGGTCGAACGAACTCTCATACTTGCCCCAGATCACCAGCAGGTGCGGCTGTTTCTCGCGCATCCATGCCTGCCACTTGGGGTAGGCGTCGACGTTAGCTCGGTAGTCGTAGAAGAGGTCGCTTTGAATATCGGCCTGGCCTGGCTGGTTGAGAAAATAAAATTCATCCATCCAGAGATCCGGGTCATGGCGTTCCACGTTGGGATCGTTGCCCGCGTGGCGCGCCTTGGTGGTTTCAAGCGACAGGAGGTTTTTGCGAAGAGCGCTTTCATAGGCAGCGCGATCGGCCCAAAAAGCGCGACGCGTTTTCCAATTCTCGCCGAGCCCTGTGTTGTGCGCGACCGCGTCCTGGACGATGAGAGCCTTCGCCCGTTCTGGATGTGCCAATACCATGCGAAAGCCAACCGGGCCGCCGTAGTCCTGCATATAAAGCGTGTATTGCGACAGCCCGAGCGCTTCGGTGAAGTGGCTCATGATCTCGGCGATGTGATCGAAGGTATATGCGAATTTTTTCGGATCCGGCCAGTCGCTGTGTCCAAAGCCGGGGTAATCGGGCGCGACAAGGTGATAGCTATCAGAAAGCCGCGCGAAGAGAGGCTCGAACATCCGCGAAGAAGACGGAAGTCCGTGCAGAAGTAGAAGCGTCGGCGCATCTTTCGGGCCGGCCTCCCTGTAGAAAATGGAAAGCCCATCAATCTGGATATTTCGATAAGACGTCGCGTGTTCCACGGAGCGTTCCTTTCCTTGCGTCTGGGCTAATGACTGAAATGATGCGAGCGAGCGTTCACTTCAGCCGCTCGGAAATCCGAACATCAACCACGACTGATTGGCTACCCAATGCGGGTATAGCTCCGTCATCTGGTCGAACAGCTCCTGGTCGGACTTCGCGGTTTTCTGCACCCGATCGAAGTCCTGCAGGTAGCGCTTGGTGTCTTGGATCGCCGACGGAGAGTCGGGCACGCCGGGCTTCTTGTGACCGGCGACAACAATCGCCGGGTTCAGTGCCGCCAACCGGTCTAACGCCGCGATCCAATTTTTTCGGCTTTCGGGGGTGGTGTCGCCGACGTACATGCGGCATTGGTTGTACACAACGTCGCCAGCGACGATCAAGCCGATGGATGGAACGTGTAGAGACGTCGTGTCCGCGCTATCGGTGTGGCCCTGCTCGATGATGCGCAAATCGTGGCCTTCGAGAGTGAACGTGTCGTGCTCATAGGGCTGAGGGGCAACCAACTTAGTGGGTATTTGCCCTGGAAAGCATCGGCGGGCTAACCGCTCCACTGCGGGAGTGAAGGACATCTGCATGGCGTTCAGCGTCTTGGGCGTTGCTATCGCCCGAGCGCCCGGGAAACGGTCGAGCAGAATGCCCAGACCGTAGAAGTGGTCGAAATGGGCGTGCGTAATATAGATGGTCTCCAAGTTGCGGTTGTGCAGAGCAACCCAATCCGCGAGAGCCTCGGCCTCAGCCACTGTCATCATCGCGTCTACCAGCACCGCGTCGTACTCGCCGAAGATTAAAGTCGACGTGATCGGGTCAAAGCCGAGCGCTTCGCCGAAGGGCCTTGGCCGCTCGCCGACCATAGCCTTTCCCGGGGCCGTAAAAACGTTCACACTAAGGGCGTTCGACGCGACCGGCGCGATCACGCGCTTGGTCTCTTTCAGTGCATTTGTGCCATCCATTTGGTATTCCTTTCGATGTCAGAGCGGGCGCCTGTTGAAGGCGAGGTTGGCAGAAGCGCGACGACGAATCCGTCGGACGAACGTATCGATCCATACCAAAGCAGGAATTGAAATATGGCAACCTGTTTTGATTTTTGCGTACGCTGCCAGAGCCTCACTCGTTCAGTAGCGAAGATTTGATCCGACTCAGGATGCGCCAGCCGCCTCACTTCTTCTCTCGTTGAGCGCCGGTATAAGAAGTTTCAGAAGCGCTTCGTCCGAGAAAGGGTTCTGACCTGAGATCAACTCGCGATCTTGAAGGACGTAGCTCTTCCATGGAGCGACCACACTTACGTCACCTCCCGCCGTACGCAAGGCGAAGTCCGGGTAGAACAGAACCTTACCGCCAATCTCAAGCGGCTCCCGCTGCTGCTCTTCCGCCGTCGAAAAGATAGTCATCTTATATCCAGAATAAATCCATCCTTGAGCCTTTGCCCGCGCTCCAGCGGCATCGCCCGCAGCCAGCGCTCCGACAACCTCCGTCGAATTCGGAAGAGCTGAGAGAAGTGAAATCGGGCCATGACAGAGCACTGCCGTAGGCTTGGATGTTTTATGAAAGTGTCTCATGACGGTGCCGGCGTCGGGATCATCGAGAAGATCCATCATCGGGCCATGACCGCCGGGGACGAAAACAGCGTCATATTGTTCCAGGCCCGATGCGATGACATCCGAGATACGAGTTGGATTTTTGAGCCCAGTCAGAGTGTCGCGGAATTTTAGATAGTCCTGAAGCTTCGCCTCGTCCCCACCGAAGAACTGGGCGATAGCTGAATTGACATCCAATTGCGGCGTGTTGCCTTTGGGGTTGGCGAAAGTGATTTCGTAGCCCTCCTTCATCAGGGCGCGAACCGGAACCGTCAGTTCGTTGAGATAGTAGCCAGCCCCGGCATAAACCTTGCCATCTTTCAATGGCAAGCCGTGACCGCTCGAGACTAGCACCAAGACTTTTCCTTTTGTTGTCATTTTGTTCTCCTCTCTGAAATCGAATCTGTTTCCCGAAATCGTAGCTTGCACAGAGCAACCCAATTTGCGAGAGCCTCGGCCTTAGCGATCTCATCATTGAATCTACCGGCGCTGCGTCGTACTCGCCGTTAACCGTACTTGAGAGAGGTGCTTTGTCCGATCTCGATAATATAGCCGTCAGGATCGCGGATGTAGCAGCGAATCTCGCCGTACTTGGGGATCGGCGGCGTGAGGAACTCGGCTCCTCGACTTTTCCACAATTCATAGCAGGCTTGAATATCCGCGACGCGGAAATTCATAAAGCTGTTGATGTGATTTGGGTCGGGGACGCTGAGCGTTACCGTCGGCTTGTCCGGGGTCGGGCCGCCCCCTACGTTCAGGATCATCCAGATATTCGCGAGCTGAAGATACGGAGGCGCGTTGCCATCACCCATGGTCAGGATGCGAGCGCCGAAGACCTTTTCGTAGTAGCGAGCCGATCGCTCGACGTCGGCGACGGTGAGAAAATACGCGATGCTGATCCCCTCTTGCGGGGGCATCTCGTAGCTCTTCTGTTCGACTTGTACCGCATTCATTGGTGGCTCCTCTCGGTATAGTGCGCAGAACATGTTAAACATCACTGGAGTTGAGAATCATGTCGTGCGCCGGCCTAGCGCGCGATTTGGCCTAGGTAGTACCCCAGTCGATTTTCGGCATCGCCCGGCTTGTGGAATCCCCGCGCCATCAGCGCTTTGATCCCATCCTGCGCGGCAGGTCGCCCGAGCGAAGCGATGCACGCATCCCACCCAGCACCGAGTTCGACGTCCGGCGGCAGGCTGGTGTTAACCAGGCGCTTGGTGTTGGCGATCGCCCATTTGTCGAACTTAGCGATCCGGGTCGCGAGCGCCTCTACGTACGCGTCTAGATCGGCGTCGGGCAGTGCGCGATTCACGTAGCCGTAGGCCTCGGCCTGCTCACCCCTGATATCTTCCGAACTCAAGAGCACCTCAAGGGCACGGTTTCGCCCGATGAGTTGAGGCAGTCGGGCCATGGGGCCGCCGCCGGCGACCATTCCCACGCCCACCTCCCATTGCGAGATGATGGCCTTCTCGCGGCTGGCGAAACTCATGTCGCAGGCCAGCGTGATCTCGCTCCCATTACCCGTCGCCCGGCCACGAATGAGGGCGATGGACACGACCGGCAAGCGCGTCAGACGCACAAGAAAATCCGGCCAAGGCGGCAAGCCTGTGGGACCCGCAGGCATCGCGGTCAGGTCCTCCAGCCTGGCCAGGAAATCGGAGTGATTCAGGAAGTAGTCCTCGACCGCGCTGTCGAAAACCACGACCCTGACATGCTCGTCGGCCTCGAGAGCGTTGATGACTTCCTGAAACTGCCGCACCATTTCCGGACCCATCACATTTATCGGCGGGTTGTCGATCGTGACACGCCAATAGGCGGGTGACCGCCGGGCCACGCGGATCTGTGCGGGCTTCGTAGCTGCACTTGTACTTGTCATGGGATTCTCCTCTGTACTTGTAGTCTCAGAAATTCGTTGATTGCCCTCAATGCATTCTCGAGATCAGGATTATTTGTTGCTCGCTGGGGATTCGTTAATCACTGCCGCGCCTGCCTTGCCGACGATCTCGTCCTGGGAATCCGTGCCTCCAGAGGTCTTGAGACCGGTATTGCCGAGCTGATCGTGCGAAGTTAGTACCATTAGTATTTTCATGTTGCTTCCCCTTTGTTTTTGGTTAGACTCCCATCGGATTTGCCAGGTTACGCCCTTGCCGTAATTTCCAGTGACCCGGAACTCCCGCGTCCCATTCCTCTGTGTCGCGACGACGACTTGTGTTCAGGCTGCGGGAATTGCAGCCAATTGCACAACAGACTGTCGATTGAAAGAATCTAGGCTTGCGAGATAGTGAGCCTGGCAAACAGGATCAGGGCATTCCATTGCAGACTGCGGTTCATCTCACTCATAAAATCCGGCGGCTATCACGGGCCAGCTTGCCAAGCGATACGGCTGAACTGGCCCGATATCTCGTCGGAAAAACCATTGTGCGCAAGATCGGGCGAAACAGGATTAGCGGTCGTATTGTCGAGACAGAGGCTTACCCACCGGGCGATGCGAGTGGACATGCTTATCGTGGACGAACGGCCAGAAACCAATCCCTATTCCTGGGCAGGGGATTTGCTTATGTGTACTTCATCTATGGGACGTCCTACATGCTCAACGTGTCGGCTGAAGAACCGGGGGTTGGCGCAGGAGTGCTGTTGCGCGCCCTTGAGCCTCTTGAAGGAATCGACTTAATGAAACAGCTCCGCAAAACCGACAAACTCCGGGATTTGGCGAGAGGGCCGGGCCGGCTTGCGGCTGCATTGCAAATCGACAAGCGGTTGGACGGTGTGGACCTGTGCGCCAATGGTTCGCTTTGGCTTGGGACTGCGGTCCGCGAGACCGCGCACATTAGCACGACTGTGCGCATCGGCATCACGCGTGAGGTGCATCGGCGGCTGCGTTTTTTTGAGGCGGGCAGCCCGTTCGTTAGCGGCCCTCGCAACGAAACAAGAAGTGCGCTGAGCAGAGCGCCCGGCTTTTTCAAACCGGGCGCGTCCTCTCGGTAGATGGTTGCTTAAATTACGGTTGCGAGGGAGCATTCGCCTTTGCTGCTTCCATCTTGCTCTTCAACGCTATCTGCTGTTCTGGAGTTAGTACGTTGTTCACTTTCGTTTTGGTTGCTTGGTGGAGTTCCTTCATCTTCGTTTTTTTCTGGTCTTCGTTGAGCGAAGCATCGTTCATTATGGTCTGACGCTGGGTCTTGGCATCGGCGAAGATGTCTTTCACCTTGGCTTTCTGCTCGCCTGTGAGATCCAAACTCTCAACCGCGCTCTGCAATCGATCTCGCATCGCTTCCTTGGCCACTGCTTCCTGCTCGGCTGCCTGTGATTTCGCTGAAGCCAAAGGAACGGCGAGAGCCGCGACCATACCCAACGACACCAATCCTCCCCATATTCTTGTGATCTTCATTTGCGATTCTCCTCAGTTTGCTTTCTGGGCTGAGATGAAGGCGGGCTTACGGCAGTAGTACCACTTTGCTGTGTCCACGGCGACAAAAAAAGCCGTGCGACGATGGATTCCCAGGCTATCGACCATTTCAGGTCCTGGTACTAGTGTGCAGCTGTTCCGTCTGACCAGTTGGGAACCAGGACCATGAATTCGGTTATTGGCTCCGGAGCACCTTGAAATTGTGGGTTCAACATAACTGGAGAGCCCGGCAGATCCGTTCCCCAAGATTTGGGATCTGTAAGCGGGACGTAAAACATCAGATGAGGAACCCAATGCCTGGCGGAGTCGTTAAGGTATCCTTGTTTCGACAGCATGTAACACATTGCGCCAGGTTCCAGCGCGGGCAGCTCTTTCAGATCGAATGCCTTAATGCCATCGATAATCTGAGATTTGGAGAGTCCG
>Ga0210394_10008478_pt1 | contig 10561 bp, 7 predicted proteins | sample IncBWC12MmetaG_FD_160121 | JGI IMG/M metagenome (GOLD analysis project Ga0210394, IMG submission 160121) | Forest soil microbial communities from Barre Woods Harvard Forest LTER site, Petersham, Massachusetts, United States - Inc-BW-C-12-M | ecosystem: Environmental > Terrestrial > Soil >... | reverse complement strand
GCTAGAACTTAGAATTCAGAATCCAGAATCCAGAATTGAGGCACTCCATATTCTGAATTCTGACTCCTGAATTCTTTTCACAATGCCTCTGGAGGAATGCCACGTTGCGCGGCCAGCCAGCCGGTAGCGATGGAGTGATTATCAACCAACTCCCACAACGCAGAGGCCGTGGCCGACGCGAAAGGGCCATCCAGAGCTGCCAGAGCTTTGGCGGTCTGCAATAGAATACGGTCCTCCACCAGATGCTCTTCCGGCCAACGATACACGGGGTGCGAAAATACCAGCCGCTTGCGGCACTCGGCGGCCAATTGGAAACGATAATATCCCATTTGGCGCTGGCGCCGACAAACATCATCGAAGGTCAAACGCCGCAGGAAGTGGCCGCAGGGGCGTGGCTCAAAATGGACCTCCAGGCCACAACTGCGCGAGATCCGAAACGCCAGTTCGGCATCTTCAACCGCACGATAGCGCGGGTTGAAGTTATAGCCAGACAGCAGACGCTTCTTACAAGTGACGGTTCCCGACCAAAAGTGGGACCAACCGTAGATGCCGGGCGTCGCTGGAAACGTATAAAGCTGGGAAAACGCCCAGTCCTCGAATGGAGATGCCGGACGAGTGGTATCTCTCGTGAAGTAAAGAAGCGCGGCGGCGTTATCGGCCGTGCAACGACGGTGGAAATCGAGGCAGTATTCAAGGATCATGGGCGACGGCTGGAGATCATCGTCGTAAAGCAGCAACAAAGGCGCCCGCGCCATGTCCAGCGCAATATTGCGAGCGACCGAGGGGCCGCCATGTTTCGATCTTCGGAATTCAAGCCGCAGCCCCGGAAAGGCCGTGACCACCGCTTCCAGGTCACAGGAAGATCCATCGTCCACTACGATAACCTCGAATTCCTCCGCCGCCAGCGTCTGGTTCCGGAAGCCCTCCAGGCAAAGCCGCAACTCCCGTGCTCGTTCGAACGTGGGAATCACTACCGAAATGGATGGTTCAGGTGGGGAATCAGTCATTCCGTTTGCCCCGCACGCGCCAGGCTGGCGGAAAGTTGTTGCTTCGCGCGGTACTCCAAACTTTCAGGTGCGGCTGCGGCCGCCAATTCGTAGTATTGCCGGCTCTCGTTATAGCGCCGCAGCCTGAAGTAGCAGGTAGCGAGCGAATCATAGGCGAAGACGCCGAAGATGCGCGAATCGTACGCCGAGGAGTGGTCGAACGCGCGGTCTTCACCCAACTCCGTGAGCCTCAGGAATAGCGGAATTGCAAGTTCATAGCGCCCGGAACTCATAAGGGCGCGACCCTCCAGCCAGATCAATTGCGCATTCGCAGGAAAGCGATCGCGGCCCTCGGCGATCAGGTCCGAGACGTCGCGCCCGGCATCCAGGCCGTAATGAATCAACCGGACGTAGGGCAGGCTGCTGTCGGTTGTGAGCACTCGTCGCTTGCGCACCACGTCGAGCGCAGTCTCAAGCGCCCGAATGGCGAGGTCCTGCTCGCCGAGGTCGGCATGAATGTCGGCCATGTGGCACCAGCAATAAATGCGAGTTGGGTCCGTGCGGAGCTCCTCGCGGAGCAGGGGGAGATCGCGCCGGTGCTTTCGGGCTAGATCGCCCTCATACCCGGCATGGTCCAGCAGAAGCGTGCTGCGGCCTACGCGTAATTTTCCGCCGCGATAAGCCTGAACCGCTGGCCAGATATTCTCATGGATCGCGCCTTGAAACCGGATGGCCGGATCGCTGCGAAAAAGTCGCAAGATCCAATAAGGCGTGAAGTGTGGCCGAGGGTGGAGCAACACCTCATATCCGACGTAGGCTGGATCGGCAAGTTGCTCCCGTACCGAAGTAATATCGCAAGGGAGCACCCGCTCGTCCGCGTCTATATAGAGAACCCACTCACCGCGAACTAAATCCAACCCATGGTTCCGCGCTTCAGAAAAGTTGTCATTCCACGGAAACTCGTCCAGGCGGGCTCCAAAACGACGGGCCACCTCACGGGTATCGTCCACCGAGCCTGTGTCGACCACTACCATCTCGTCGACCAGGCTCTCAATGGACGCCAGACAACCGCTCAGCTGCTCCGCTTCATCTCGAACGATCAATGCGGCGGAGAGTAGCACGTCAGAACCGATACCGTCGCGAACTGTTCTACGTGCTGAGCGTGATTACGTTTGGGGGTACCGACTTGATTGTGCCCCTCAATGTGTACGTCGTGCCGTTGACCTCAACGCAGACCACAATCGTGGAGTATTCCGAATCCAGCGCGTCCAGGAATTCCTGCATACCGCATACGTACTTCAGGCATTTCTCATCGATCACCCCGTAAGTCCCATAAAGATCGGCGACATCTTCCCCGTTGCTCTCGGGGTCAATAATGAAGGCACTCAAAAAGGTGGCAGGGGGAGCCAGCAGTATCGAGTAATGAACCTCGGCCGTTTTTACCGAAAACGTGCCCGGCGGGTTACCCGTAATCTGGAATGTGGCTATGCCGTTGGCAGTGGTCGTATGGCTTGGGTCTTTGAAGTGCACCTGATACAGGGCCGGACCCGCATAGCCCGTATCTTTCGACTTGCAGGAGTTCGCGGCCCTTGCCTCTTCTGGGGCTATCAAACTCTCGATCGAAAACGTTGCGACCAGGGGTGCGACGAGCGCGGCTCCGCCGAGGATCTGCCTGACGAAACTGCGCCGATTCGGATCGACATGGTCAAGCAACTTCTTTTTGACATCTTGTTCGTCCATTTATCCTCCAAAAATAATTCTCAGTGAAAGCTGAGATGTCCATAGTACTTTTTTTAGAAAAGTTCGTCAACGCTTTTTTAAAGTACTGGGTTGCGCATAGTACGTACCAGAAGTACTGGTATCAAATCGCGAAACGAAGCGAAATTCGCAGGCTTTTGAACGCGGTTCAACTGGAAACAAGCGGGCCGCCGCTGGTGAAACAAGAATGCGCTAAGACCGCCGCTTGCGGCGCTACTCTCTTCTGATTTCTGGATTCTGAATTCTGAATTCTTCTTAGAACTAACCGCGCTCTCCTTCGCTCGGGCTTACCCGTCAAGTGGACGGTATCGCGTTGGAAATTCTCGGCGAGCTCGAATCTCTGGGAGGCAATCGATGGTACGCTGCAACGCTTCAGGCGTATGAGCGCGCCGCACCAGGGCCAGCGCGTTCGCAATCAGGCGCTCCCGCAGAGACCGATCCTGCTTGAGCCGGAGGCAGCAGTCGGCGAATGCTTCAGGCGTGTCTGCGATCAGCAGATGTTGCTCCGGAAGTGCATCGATGCCTTCGGCGCCAATCGTAGAGGCGACCACCGGACACCCGTGCGCGAAAGCTTCCAGAATTTTGATTCGTGTGCCGCCACCGGCGCGAATCGGCACGATCACCGTGTCAGCCCCGTGGTATGAGGGCGCGAGATCGGGCACCAGGCCAACGAGCTGCACGCCGGCGTTGCGAGCGGCATCGCGTAGGCGCTTTGAGGCGCCAAAGCCCGCCACCGTCACTTCCACCGGGCAGTTAGCTATCTGGCGGATGAGGGGCAAAACGCGCGTGCAGAAATAAGCCACAGCATCTTCGTTTGGGTAATAGCCGAGGGTCCCCACGAAAAGCAGGCGCCAGACCCCGTCCGGTGTCCGAGCCGCAGCGGAAGCAGGTGGATGCACCACATTGGGCAACACGCAGATCTCGGCCTGGCAGCGGGGCAGAAGTTCCTGCCGGTCCGCTTCCGAACAAACGTACAGCCGTTGAAACTGGCGGAACGCAACCACTTCGAGCAGTTCGGCCCTGCGCGCCGCGGCGTCGCTGCCGCGCGCCAGATTTTCGTCATGATTCTCGCGCTGGAGGGCGGCAATCCGCCGGTAGGTCTTCGACTCGATATCGTCCAGGTCCAGGTGGCTGGTGCGGCTACGATCGTCGTTCAGGTACGGTTTCGCAGCCGTGAAGGAGGCCAGACGAAAGACGTGCACCACATCGAAGAGCTGGTCCTGGTACGCGACCGATCCGCCGATTTGCTCTGCTGGGATCTCGACTGCGTCGTCGCAAAGTTGCCGCAGGGAGTCCGGCAGTTGCTTCGCAAGCGACTGGTAAAGCGTAGCCGTCAGCACGGAAACTCGATAGGATTGCGCAAGGGCCTCTAGCACCGCCGCCGCGCGCATCGCCATTCCATTGCCGGTCAACGAGGGAACCACGGGCGAGACATACAATAAGGTGGACTTCACTGGCAAACACAATCATCCTAATCCAAGTCAACCGTTGCCTGCCCCGATCGGTTAACCTGTACGAGTGAATCCCCAACATGTGGATGGTCTCGACATCAGCCCCGCCGAAGACGGCTATATTGTCTACCAACCCGAACTGGACCGCGTGCATTTTATGAACGCGACAGCCGTGTTGATACTCGAGCTGTGCAACGGAAAGAACTCCGAACAGGAGATTGTCGATCTGATCAGGGAAGGGTGCGGTCTGGAGAATCCCGCGGAGGTGGTCAAAGAGACATTGGCGAAGATGAAGACCGAGGGTCTTCTGAAATAAGTGTGGCGCGGCCTCGTCGCGCCGCAAGCGGCTCAGAGATGCGCATTGACCATGCGAATGAGCGCATCCAGCTTGTCGATGTCCACTTGGATGGCAGCCTGAAAAGTGTCGCCGGCCACGGGGGGACAAAATAGCATGCCATGCACCAAGTCCAGTTTGTCTGAAATCATCCAGAAGAACGGCCGCACTTCGACGCTAGGCATCAGCTCGATCACCTTGGCCCCCGGTTCGCAAAAAAGCAGATTAGCCAACCCGGCGCCATGCGGACTGATGATGAACTCCGCGCTTTGGAAGAGCAGGATTTGATCCACCACGCTCATTCCCTCAAGATAGACGGTCTCGAACCCATATCGCGATAGAAAAGCCTGCAATTGCTCGATATTCTGAATTTGCCTGGTGGGTCGTTTCCGCGCGACCAGCAGCCGTCTATTCCGTGGACTCCGCAGGCCCGCGTACAGGGCGGCGATTCTTTTTTGAAAATCCTTGAGATAGGGTGCGGGCATGTGTTGGACGAGGTCACTCTCAATCCAAATTGCCTCTCGCACCTTGATGAGATTCGCCCCTACCTCCACCACTTCGTGTCCGCTAAAGCCCGCCGCAGGAAGTGTCCCGCGGTGGTCAAAAACTGTGACGATATCCATTGACTTGGGAAATAGGATCTTGACATTGGAATCGGGCCCCAGCGATCGACATAAAATGTCCAAACCTAGCAGTCCTTCCACCAGCCAGTGATAGTAATTGTGAAGATTACCGTTGTAGAACATGAGATAGGACTGATCGTAATAAGGCGCTGTAGACAGAGACTCCCCGCTAACCCAGAGACCGTCAGCCTCCTTCGACAGCCAGGGCATATGCTCCGGCGGGGAGCCTTGAAGAAACCCAAACGACTTCCAGACGCCCGAGCGGTCAAATACCGCGCCTTCTGAGAATCTGGACATGGACACAAACTGATCACTGCGTCTGATCAGCTTGATGGAATCGTGGATTGGCCCCACCTGAGGAGCCCAAGCTCGGTTTCCGCAACACGAGTAGAACAGTCGGCGGTCCGCGAGATCGGCCAATATCGGGGCGTCCCGATCGCTCTTGAAATCCGTCAACCAGTAGGAATCGCTGGCTTCGAGGAATGCGTCGAGTGAATGGGCGCGCCGGCTCTCGTCCATCGCGGCATAACGCAGAAGAAGACGCTCTCCGCTTGATAGAGATTCTGGACGATGGTTCTGTTGCACCGGTGTCGGCGCCGGCGGCGCCAGCCGAGCCTCATGGCCCGCTTTCAGCAGGTTCAAAGTTTTGCCGGCCAGACGTTTGGGATCAAAGTACAGAATTCCTTTGAGCATCCAGTAGGAAGAGTGGTCGGCGTTGACGGCCGGTCCAATCTCTGACAGGTGTGCAACGACCAGGTTCCCCGGTTCTACCTGGCAAGCCAAAACCGCCATTTTCTCAGACCCGGGTGTAACAGACGCTTGGGATTCAGTTCCTGAATCGGAGCGAATTCGGATGCGGAAAGGACGGGCGTGAGCGGTTAATCGCAGGACCAAATTGATCGTGCTCCCGACCGCCGCTTCGGCCCGAAATCGGATCGTGGTTTCTCGTTCCGCCGCCCGCGCGCCCGACATCTCGGGGAAATGCCAGCCAGCGATGCAGACCAGTTCCGGGGATAAGATCGCATCTCTACCGTTCACCGAAATTCCTTCGAGGTCGCTCCTGATTGGCAGGAACTGGTCTGGCGGTAGCGTGATTGCCGCAACGCCTTCCCACGGCGGAATCTGCCTCGCCAGCGCCTGAGTTGATCTCATCAAGTCGTCCGCCACGTTTCGCCACGATCGTGGCTCAAAATGTTCGGCGATCTCACACTCACGACTGCGGCGCAGTTCGGGGTCGTCCAGGTACCGCAACAGCTTCTCGAGCCCGTCGGTCGCGTTGTAAGGGTCTATATAATCCGCGAAATCGCCACCGACCTCCGGAACCCCACCCATGCTGGACGCCAGGCAGATCTTTCCACGGGCAAGGCTTTCGCCGACCGGCAGGCCCCAGCCTTCAACAAAGCTTGGAAACGCAGTGAGGATACACTTGCGATACAGCAGGTCGAGTTCGACATCTGTCACATTTTCTAAAATTAAGATTCTGCCGCCGAGGTCTTTGCAGGCCCTGAGCTGGCCCATGAAATCCCGCACTAACCAGCCTTTTCTGCCCACGAAAACAAGGTAGGGAATATTCCGGCGGCCGGATCGCACCATGGCCAGCCAAATATTGAACAGGTAAGTCGGATTTTTTCGCGCTTCGATGGTGCCGACGCACAGCACATACTCCTTACCGAGCATGCCGGCGACGGTGGGCGAAATTATTGATTCCGTTTCCGCCGAAAGCGAAAGCTCGTGGCCCAAAGGCGCCAGGTGGACTGGGAGGGCGTCGAATTTCCGGGCGGCCACATACTCGGCCAGGGCCTTCTTGTTGTACTCAGAAGTCGTAAAAATGAAGTCGGCAAGAGTCAGTGCCTCGGTAATGCCTTTGACGTGCACCCGGATGTCGCCAGCCTCAAAATATTCCGGCGTCGTCATGGGCAGTATGTCGTGAATAAATACGCCCAGAATCACGCCAGAATTCTTCAATTGTTGCAAGAGCAATCCCATTCCTCTGACACCCCAGAACGCACCGAGGGTAAGGAAGATGTCGCGCGCTTGAATGGTGCACGGGACTGCGCGCGCAAGCAGCGCCCGAAGTGTTCTCGCAATGCCGGCCCGGGGCGTAGCGCCGGAGCGGATATCCTCAATAATCTGCAGCAGCGCATCTGTGTCGATGGCGCCCAGCCGGCCGCGCTTTCTCAAAACGACAAAGTGAAATTGCGGCGCATGGGATAAATGCGCCAGGTTTCGGAAAATCTCGCATTGGACCCGCTGAATGCCGGTAAGCGTGCCGTGATTGAGCAGGTAGCTTGTCAGCTCCGATACGTCTAACCAGATGGTCTGTTCGGCCGGCGAGTCTACAATACCCTGGCTTTTCTCAACCGGGGCGCCCTGTCCTTGACGTTTGCCGCCGAGAGGCGCGCCGCCCCAGGAATTAGCGAATCGCGCCCAAAATGCTGGATCGATCCACGGTTCGTAGGACTCAAAGGATTGCGTCTGAAATGATGGAAGAAAGCATTTCTGCGTCGAGGGCGCAAGAATGGCCGCCATGCGGGAAAAACTGCTATTACAAATCGCCAGGTAGTCCGCGCGTCGCATGACCTCGAAGTCGAAATGATGATCGGCTAGTGTTCGGATTATCGCGCCGGACGCCGCCGAAACCGTCTCGAATTCCCGGAACTTTCGAAGCATCGAGTTCGGTTCGTCAGTCGCAATGAATAAAAGGGGTTCGCGCAGCCCCGGCCAGATGCTCCGCAACCAGGAGAGGTACCAATCCTCCGGTACGATCCGAAAATATGGCACTGCTTTGAGCTGAAGGATGCGATAGTCGCCGCGCCGGATATGGATCGCCACCAGCGTTCGCTGCCCGCCGTCCGTCACCCGGCTCCGCCAATCTTCAAGAGCTTGCTGATGCTCGGGCGCTAGCTGGTACAGGCGTCTGAGTAGTGGCCTGTGTCGTCGCAAGTACTCGGGAATTTCTTGGAAGTAGCCCTTGAGATCAATATCGATCGGCGGCTCATCGCGCTCCCACAACCGGCGATCATCGTCCGCGAAACCGGGGAAGTCCAATCTCGGCAGCGTGAGGCCCGCGCAGGATTTGTCGTCAAGTTGGAACAGTTGGCTGCCCTCCCACGGCGGAAATGCCGCCGTCAAGCCGTGTCTCAGGGCATAAAACTTCACGTACTGATATCGAAACAGTTGGTTTGCGAAAGCGCCACCCTCCAAAAGCGTTGTCATGGTGATTTGGCCGCGCGGGTCGACGTCGCGTTGAGACCAGGATTGAACGGCATCGCTGGCCAGGAAGCAGAACGTTTTTGAGTCCTCCACCAGGGCCGAACCGATGCAGACCAGACCGCGATCGAACAGGCTGCGCCGCAGCTTCCAGGCATTCTCGCCGCTGAGTGGATCGGGCCGCGACGGTAAGCAAGCTGCGACGGCTCGAAAGCTGAATTGCTCAGCGAGCGGCGTCAGCATCTCATTCAGCAGGTGCGCGGGCAAGAGCAGCAAATCATCGCCCGGAACTGAGGCGCAGAGCGCGGAAACTTGTCGCGCCAGGCTGTCAACCGTGTAGGCGTGTTCGCCGGCGCCGATTGATACTCGGGCGCTGATGGCCGGAAAGCCATCTTCGTTCCGAGCGAGCCGGAGTAGAGCGGCATCGTTCGAAAAACTAGAGCCAACGGTCACGATCGACCTGATCGGCGCGGACTGATCGAGGAACGGTTGCAGCAGCGATTCTATATCCGGCTCGAGATTTTGCAGCGGCATGGTTGGGGGCCGATGTTGCGGCGGCGGGATCGAACCCGAAACGCAGACGCACTATGTATGATAGCGATTCTTCGCAGTGCGGTGTCAGCCAACTTCACGCCTTAACAATAACTTGTGATTAGTACGAATGGTACAAAATCAATCTTGACTTCGAGCAAAAAGCAGAAACCGCTCTTGTATCGAATAGCGATCTGGGTCAGTCTTTATTACACCGATTGAGCATCGGTCGAATCGATTCCACGCCGGTCTAGCCAGCCGTGCGAGGACTGCAACGAATGTTTTTGGCCAATACAATTGCTTCTGAGGAAAACCATGTTTAAGACGCTATCAATATCAATCGCGGCCACTCTCGTGAGCTTTGCCGCCGGGCTATCCGCGCAAACAACCGAACCAGCGGACAGCTTTAAAGTTGACTATTTTTCGATTCCAGAGGTGCTTGGACCCGACGCACCCGACGGCACCGTGCGAATCACCAACGTCGGTACCAATATCGGCGCTGGCAATCCGTCGGGGGACATGTTTGCTGTTATTTACGTGTTCGACCCGTACCAGGAGCTGACCGAATGCTGCGGTTGCGAAATAACCCCAGATGGCCTGCTTACTCTCAGTATCTACGACGATCTGACAGCCAATCCCCTAACGGGACATTTTCTCACGAGCGGGGTTATCAAGATCCTCGGCGCCACCTTGAGTAGCAGCCCGGCGAGCAATACGCCGCTTCCGGGGCTCCGTGCTTGGGCCACTCACGTCCGACCTATTAGCGGTGTTTTAACCGAGACGGCATTTTCCGACGCTACTTTGAGCGCAGGCGAACTCAAAGGTTTGGAACAGGCGTGCAGCTTTATCTACCACGAAGGCAGCGGAGCCGGCATTTGCGGTTGCGGCAACACGGAAGCTGGGGCGCTTTTCAATAAACAATAGCCAGCCTTCGTTGCCGCTGCCAACTGAGGGCTGGCAACCTTGTCTATACCCCTGGTGCGGCCGGAGTTGAAACCCGAAAATCGGTCCGAGTGCTATTCAACTAAGCCGTCCCAGTTTTCTCGACAATGATACTCGCCGTCACCCCCCCACCTGCTGACGTGGCCTGAACGTCCACCCCACCGTTCTGCCAAGCCCGGCAGTGGTGGCCAACTTCACGCCTTAACAATAACTTGTAATTAGTACGAGTGGTACAAAAACAATCTTGACTTCGAGCAAAAAGCAGAAACTGCTCTTGTATTGAATAGCGATCAAGGTCACTCTTTATTACACCGATTGAACATCGGTCGAATCGATTCCACGCCGGTCTAGCCAGCCGCGCGAGGACCAAGGAATGTTTTTGGCCAATACAATTGCTTCCGAGGAAAACCATGTTTAAGACGCTATCAATATCAATCGCAGCCGCTCTCGTGAGCTTTGCCGCCGGCATGTCCGCGCAAACAACCGAACCGGCGGACAGCTTTAAAGTTGACTATTTTTCGGGGGCACACAATAACAATTGGGTTGGTTCCGAAGGCACCGTGCGCATCACCAACGTGGGTACCGATATCGGCAAGGGCAATCCTTCGGGGGACATGGCAGCCGGGATTTTCGTGTTCGACCCGAACCAGGAGCTGACCGAATGCTGCTATTGTGAAATAACCCCAGATGGCCTGCTTACTCTCAGTATCAACAAAGATCTGACAG
>Ga0210394_10008475_pt1 | contig 10561 bp, 10 predicted proteins | sample IncBWC12MmetaG_FD_160121 | JGI IMG/M metagenome (GOLD analysis project Ga0210394, IMG submission 160121) | Forest soil microbial communities from Barre Woods Harvard Forest LTER site, Petersham, Massachusetts, United States - Inc-BW-C-12-M | ecosystem: Environmental > Terrestrial > Soil >... | reverse complement strand
GTGAGCCTCAATCCTGCTGACGCGCGCGGAGGCGAATTGTCTCGCCGCGCCGGGCGCGCAGGCGCCGCCGGGGCGCCATTGGTTCTATCGCATCGACCGGCCCCAGCAGCGCAAGTGCTGGTATTTGCGGGCCCAAGGAGCAGCGGAAGCGACAGCAAAGGTTCCGCCAAAACCCCACGTGCACGTTGCGTCCGCCGCACCGGAAGTAAAATCGTCAGCCGGTTCCGATCAGCTCGTGCCAGCAATCAGGCTGGAGCCTTCCGATCAGCCGGCATCGGCCGGGGTGGACAACGGGACGGCGCCGCTGAGCATCCAAGACGGCGCCTTGATGGCGCGCAGGGCGGACGCCGACTCCGATGCGGGGCCTGCCGCTCCCGCGCCGATCGTTTCCGATGCCGCCGCGGCACCGAGCCTTCCGCCATCTGACGGTCGCACCTCGAGGTCTGCGCAAAGGATCGATGGAGAGAGCATACGCCAGGCGCACGGCGTAGCCGCCGCGGCCGCAAAGGCCGACGCGGATGCCTACGATGCGGCGGAAGCGGACAAGCCGGCGGGCGACCCGGTCCCGATGGAGGCGTCCGGGCGTGTGAGCCCGCTGGCCTTCCTGTTCGCCGGGGCCATTCTGGTGATTGCCGGAATATTCCTGCACCCGATCGTGCAGATTTTTGCCCGACGGCCCTTTGTTCATATGGGGCGAGCGGCGCCGGCGTGGACGACGAGCTTCGGAGGCGAATGGAAGATGCCAGGATTTCTCGCGCGCTGGCGTGGCGCACGCGTCGACCGAGGCGAATATCATCTGGACGAAATCTAGGGCAGCCGCGCGTAGTCCGTCATTCGGACGTCAAATAGCTCGGCGCGGCCAATCGCGCCCTCTCCATGCGGGAGAGCTGAGAGATGCGCTATTCGAAAATATTGTTTATTGGACGTGTGCTGACAATGGACACTGATGAGGTCTCTCACGCCAGACTGCATATAGGTAGCAGCTCCTGGGCGCCGACGATCCCTCGTTCGACACGAGGTTAGCCTCCGGTATGCCTGCCGCGAAGGGAAGCGGAAGCATTGACCAGCCCCGGGGGCCGCGCGGCTCATGAGCGCCGTCACCGACAGATTTTGCGAAAGAAAAAGCGAGCCCACGATCCGCGCGACGCGATCACCGAGGCTCGCCGAGGAGCAGAACGAACAAAGTCTTTTTAGGTCTTTCCCGACACTCCCTTCCCCGTGTGATTGTGATCGCGCCAATAAGGCACCAGAGGGGCTCGGCTGGGGAAATACTGCGGCGCAAAATTGGCTCGATCCCCGCCCGCGCCGCCGCGTTTCAATCGTTGTCGGCTTACATGGGCGGATGCGCTTGCCATTGGTTCCCCGCCGGATCTTGGTGAAGCCGGAGAGGTAGCGTTCGACGGACGGTAGCCCTTGCATTAACGGGCGACACTGAACTCAGGCTGCAGCACCTCCCTTCTGCGCTATGTCCGTTCATGCCAATTTCCGACATCACCTGTGGTGCCGAAAGCGTAGCTAAGGGCCCAACAACAGAAGTCAGACTGCGTTATTCGATGACCCCATCGGGGGTGATCCCACGCGTTTCAAACGAGCCTTGTCAGCGCCGGCAGCTTCGGCGCCTGTTGACCAGGCGCGTACCAGCGTGTTGACGGCGTAACGGACGCGCTCAGCAATTGCCACCGCCGAAGGCGGACCAGCCATGCCGAGGCTCTGGCGCAGCACGCTCATTCCAAACCAGGATGCAACCAGTTGTTCTGCCGCCAGCTCGGGGTCCTTCATCGACAGAAACCCGCGCGCGGTCAGCGATTTCAAGAACGCCGCGACCCGCTTCAACAGTTCGCCGCGGCCTGCGGTGTAAAACGCGGCCGCCAAGCGCGGGTGGTCGCCAGCGCATTCCGCCATAAGCAGATTCATTCTGACGACTTCCGGCTGAGTGGATACTGACACGACTACTTCGCCAAGTTTGACGAGACGTTCGACCGAGGAGTTCAGGTCCGGACCGACCTGGAGGTCGAGTACGCGCATCAACTTGACTCTACGGTCGAACGCGGCCGCGAGCAGGGCCGCCTTGTCTTGGAAGTTTGCATAAATCGTCATCTTCGACACGGATGCGCGTTCCGCGACCATCTCCATGGTGGTCGCCGCGCTGCCACGCTCAAGGAACAGGGCATAGGCCGCATCCAGAATGGCCTCAAGCTTGGCGAGATCACGGGGCCGGCCGGGGCCCCGGCGTTTGCGTTCGACGGACATCACCTACTCGTGATCATCAATTACTGGACCTATAAGTCCACAAATTAGTATATATGTACGACAGGGTACAGTAAATAGCCATCCGGCAACCCCGCCGGGATGGCGGCCCCTCTAACTAAGCGTGGCATGGCCCCGTGTTCTACGATCTCGCTGCAGCCGGGGAAGCCGAGCCTCGAGTCCCCGCTCTCGAAAACGGATCCCTATTTTGGAACATGGGGAGGATTGGCCCTCATCCAAAAAGAAATTCGCGTCGGGATCGTCGGCGCGGACGCCAGAGCAAGCTGGGCGAAAGTGCCGCACGTTCCTGCGATCAAGGGTCTTCCCGGCCTGAAGCTCGTGGCTGTGGCGACCCGCAACGAGCGAAGCGCCCGGGAAGCGGCTGAAGCCTTCGGTGCTGATCGCTGGTTTTCGGATCCCTTCGCGATGCTCCGCGATGACCGGATTGATGTCGTAACGATCGCCGTCAAGGTGCCGGCACACCGCGCCCTCGTTCTGGCGGCACCGGATGCCGGCAAAGCGGTCTACTGCGAGGCGCCTCTCGGACGCACCGTCGCGGAGACCGAAGAGATGGCGAGCGCCGTAGGTTCACTTCCTACCGCGATCGGATTGCAGGGCCGTTTGAATCCAGCCGTGCGGCGTGCGGCGCAGTTGCTTTGCGATGGCGTCATCACCCAGCGCAACGTCGATGTTGGCGCATTGGTGCAAGGCAATGCCACGAGCGGCACCTTCATGTTCGAGATCATGCAGGAGGACGTGATTCGTGTCCGGACGTACGTCCCGCAGGACGCGGCGTTCGACGTGGCGCCCGGCATCGAGGCTGTTGTGCGCGTGCCGGAATTGCCTGATCGCGAGTTCCCCGGCACGGTCACTCGGATTGCCGATGCACTCCAGCCCGGCACGCGGACGCTGTTGACCGAAGTCGACATACCGAATCCCGACGGCGCCCTGGCGCCTGGAATCTACTGCACGGTCGAGCTCCATATCCCGCGCAAGATGCCGAGCCTTTCCGTGCCGGCCGAGGCGATCATCTTCAATCGCAACGGAATGCAGGTCGCGGTTGTCAGCACCGGCAAAGCTGAGATGCGCAAGGTGAGAGTAAAGCGCGACTTGGGCGCCCGGGTAGAAGTGGACGCCGGCATCAACGCTGGAGATCAGGTGATCCTCAATCCGCCAGTAAACCTTGTCGACGGCAGCAAGGTCCAGCCGCGCACCGAGGCAGCAGCAGACAGATAGCCTGAGACGGGCGGCGCAGGTTGAGCCTGCAATCGAGACAAGCAGGTTAAGGCGAAATGATCATTGAGGAGCAAAGGTCATGGCAACACTGCAGGTCGTTGTGATCGTCCTCGCGATTTTCGCAGTCGAGGTTGCCGTCGGCATTCTGATCGGACGTTGACCTCTGGCGCCGGTGAGATGGAGAGCAGGCCATGAACGTTGAGATTCAGCCTCATTTCGCGACAGTGGAACGACGCCTTCCCTTCGAACGGGTCGCCCTGGTGTTGCAGGGTGGCGGGGCACTGGGGGCCTACCAGGCCGGTGTCTACGAGGCTCTGGGCGATTCGGGCATCCAGCCCAATTGGATCTCGGGCATGTCCATTGGCGCAATCAACGCGGCGATTATCGCCGGAAATACTGAGGATGCGCGGATCGACCAGCTAAAGCGGTTCTGGGACCAGGTGACCGCCGATGCGCCATGGTCTTGGCTTGATCCTGCAGGGTTCGGGTTAGCCAGGAGCGAGGGCGCGCGCCACCTTCTTAGTAGGCTCAGCGCTGCCCAGGCCCTCGCAAGCGGAGCCAACGGTTTTTTTGCCGCTCGCCCCATAGGCCCGTGGATGCAACCGGACGGGACAATCGAGGCAACCAGCTTTTATGACACCGGCGAACTCAAAAGGACACTCGAGCGCCTGGTGGACTTCGAACGGATCAATGCCGGCGTAACTCGATTGAGCGTCGGCGCGGTGAACGTGAGGACCGGCAACTTTGTCTATTTCGACAATACCGCGCACAGCATCCGGCCCGAGCACGTCATGGCGAGCGCGGCGCTGCCGCCCAGTTTCCCGGCAGTCGAAATCGAGGGCGAATATTATTGGGACGGAGGCGTGGTCTCGAACACGCCGCTGCAGTTGGTGGTCGACGACCAGCCGCGCGGCGACACCTTGGCCTTTCAGGTTGACCGTTAGAGTGCGCGCGGCGAGTTTCCCCGCAACATGCTCGAGGTCATGACGCGGGAAAAGGAGATCCGCTATTCCAGTCGCACGCGCGCCGGCACCGATCGGTTCAAGCATTTTCAGAAGCGGCGGTGCGCACTTGCGGCGCTGCTTGAAAAGCTGCCGGAAGATCTACGTCACTGTCCTGAAGCCAAGTTGCTCAGCGCCGTTGCCGACCGCAAGGTCTACAACATCGTTCACCTGATCTATCGGGCAAAGAACTACGAAGGCCATTCCAAGGACTATGAATTCTCGCGTCTCAGCATGGTGGAGCATTGGCGCGCCGGTTATCACGATGCCCGCCGCACACTGCGTCACCCTGCGGTGCTGAAGCGGCCTGGCAATCACGAAGGCGTCTTTACTTTCGATCTCGCCGCCGATGGGCGTGAATAGGTGCACCTACGGAGGGCGGAGCCCAGCATCAAGCTTTGGATCAGGAGAGCATCATGACGGAACTGGCCCTTCAGCTGCCATCACCACATGAACGAGTGCTGCTGCATGAGCTGAACCACCGGATCAACAACGAGTTCGCCGCGGCAATCAGCGCCGTTTCCGTTGCCGCGGCCCGTTCCAGCCACCGAGCGGTCAAAGCGGCCCTGAGTGGCGTGGGAGAGTTGCTCCATCACTACGCTGATGTCCATCGCGCCCTGCAGACGCCTGATCATGACACGCCGGTCGACGCTGCGACGTACCTTCATCAACTCTGCGTCTCAATAAGTCGCTCCAAACTGGAGAACAGGGAAATCACACTCGCGCTTTCCGCCCAATCTCTGCAGTTGCCGGCAGAGCGTTGCTGGCGGCTCGGAATGATCCTCTACGAGCTCATCACCAACGCCGCGCGCCACGCGTTCGAGGGCGGGGGCGGGGAGATTCGTGTTGCAGTACGGCTCGACGGTGCGTTCGTGAAATGCAGCGTGCAGGACAACGGATCGGCGGCGCCAAACATGCATCCGGGGCGCGGGCTGCAGATCGTGGATGCTTTAAGCGAGGCTCTTGGCGGGTGCTTCAAGCAGACGTTTGGACCGCAGGGATCGAGCTCCCTCCTCGTCTTCCCTCACGACAGCGCGCCCGCCGTAATTGCCGGAGAAACGCGGAGCGGAATGGCGCCAGACGCGAAGCGCGCTGGGCAAGCTTTCGACGACGCGCCGAGCGCGCTGGCGTGCTGTAGCTGAAGGTCCGATCGATCCTGGTGAGGCGAATAAACGAATGGCACTGCGGATCGAAGATTACGGATTGATCGGCGACTGCAGGACGGCCGCCCTGGTCGGCCGTGACGGCTCGATCGATTGGCTGTGCTGGCCGCGTTTCGATTCGGCCGCGTGCTTTGCCGCCCTGCTCGGGACCGCAGACAACGGGCGCTGGCTCATTGCGCCGCCGGACGCGCCGCTCGCTGTCAATCGACGCTATCGCCCGGGCACCCTTATTCTCGAAACCGAATTTCAGACCGATAGCGGCCGGGCGACCATCATCGATTTCATGCCTCCGTCGGACGGCGCCCATCTTGTGCGCATCGTAACTGGCCAATCAGGCCGAGTGGATTTTCGCACCGAGTTCGCGGTCCGCTTCAACTACGGCGCCACGGTGCCGTGGGTCAACCGACTGGATGACGGCGCGATCAGAGCGCTTGCCGGCCCAGAGCGGGTGGTCCTGCGGACCCCGGTTGCGCTTTGCGGCGAAGACCTCAAAACCATCGGGGAGTTCGCGGTCGAGGCTGGCCAGTCGGTTCCCTTCGTCCTCTCCCATGGATCCTCGCTTGAGGATCTGGGGCCACCAATCGATCCGTTTCGCGCGATGGACCGCACGGATGCGTTCTGGCGCGAATGGAGCGGCAGGTGTCCCGATGTCGGGTCGTGGACAGATGCGGTCAAGCGCTCGCTCATCACGTTGAAGGCTTTGACCTATGCACCGAGTGGCGGAATTGTTGCCGCCATCACGACGTCGCTGCCCGAGGAACTGGGCGGCGTACGAAACTGGGATTACCGCTATTGCTGGCTGCGTGACGCGACATTCACGCTCCAGGCCTTCATGCACCTCGGCTACTACGATGAGGCGCGAGCCTGGCGCGACTGGATCATGCGGGCGGTCGCCGGCAGCCCGGACCAGATTCAGATCATGTACGGCGTTGGCGGCGAGCGCTGGTTGCCGGAATCGATCGTCCCTTGGCTGCCCGGCTACGAGAACTCTTCGCCCGTGCGGGTTGGAAATGCCGCATACCAGCAGCTGCAGATCGACGTATTCGGCGAGGTCAGCGATGCATTGGCGCAAGCGCGCAAGGCAGGAATGGAAATCACCGAGCGTGGCCGAGCCATGCGGCCATTGGTCATCGACCACCTGGCTCGGGCTTGGCGCGAGCCCGACGAGGGCATTTGGGAGGTGCGCGGCGGGCCGCAGCATTTCGTGCATTCGAAGGTCATGGCCTGGGTCAGTTTTGATCGCGCCGCCAGTGAAGTCGCCGCTGAAGGGCTAAACGAGGAAGCGCGGCGCTGGCGCGAAATTGCCGACCAAATCCACGCCGAAGTCTGTGAGCGCGGCTTCGATCGCGAACTCAACACTTTCGTCCAGGCCTACGGCTCGAAGCGCCTCGATGCAAGCTTGCTGCTAATCCCCTTGGTGGGCTTTCTCCCGGCCAGTGATCCGCGCATTCAGGGAACGCTGCAGGCAATCGAGGAGAAGCTGCTGATCAATCGAGAATTCGTGCTGCGCTACGAGACCGAGAATGTCGCCGATGGCCTTCCTGCGGGCGAAGGAGCGTTTCTCGCATGCAGCTTCTGGCTCGTGGACAACTACATACTGCAGGCTCGCTACGCGGAAGCCCGAAAGCTCTTCGATCGTCTGCTCTCGCGCTGCAATGATGTCGGTTTGCTCTCCGAGGAGTTCGACCCGGTAACCGGCCGCCTGCTGGGCAATTTTCCGCAGGCCTACAGCCACGTGGGTTTGATCAATTGCGCTCTCAGTTTGAGCCGACAAGCAGGCCCGGCGGAAGAGCGTGCCGAATCACAGGGACAACCGGTCGACGTTGCGCCTGCGCCGTCGTCGGAAGAAAGCGGCCAACCGTGATGGAAGACAATTGATTGAGCGTCCTTGGGACCGCAGTCCTTATCGGCAGGGCGGGGACCAATGGTCCATGTGGTGACGCTAAAGAGTCAGGTTGCGAGTCGCGCGCCGGGCCGTGGCAGGGATGCTTCTCAATTGCTCGAGCTGTTGTGCGAATGACGCCAGAGGTGGGCTGCGCTGACTGCTAGCGCGAACGCCGCGAGCTGCAGCGCGCAACCGAGGGCGGTGCGGTGTCCTATCGGTAAAAGGTCGAGCGTGCCGGAAAGGATAGGGCCGGCCAGTTGACCGACAGCGAAAGCCGCGGTCATCAGACCGAGAAGCGCCGTGGGGTTGCCGGGCGCCCGCGCCCGGGCCTCCTGCATTCCGATCATCGTGACGACCATGAAGGTGCTGCCGACCAGCAGCGCCGCAATCGCGATCGTCACCGGGGCGAGCCACACGCTGGGCATCGTGACCCCAGCGGCCATGAGGAGATGAGCGACGGCCCAGACGCGCAGCCGGTTGGCATGACCGAAGCGCCTAGCGGTTGCGATGGTGGACAGTGCCGCTGCGACGCCAAAGACAGGCCACGCAAGGCCGAACAGCTGCGGGTCGTCCACCACCTCGCAGTGCGAGAGCAGGCAGGAACGTGGCCGGTAAGATATAGCCGAAACCGAGCACGCCGTAGCAGACGACGACTCCAGTGTGAGGGCCAAGCGTGACGTCAGGGTGCGACGTCGAACGCGCGAGGGCGGAGGTCTTCAACGGCCGGCCCACAAAGGGACTGGAACAGGCGACCGCAAGCGCCGCCAGCGCCCCGAGCTCTAGCCAAAGCTGGCCGGCTGGCACACCCGGTTGGGCGGCCGCGACGCAGAACAGCCCGGTGAGCGCGATTCCAAGGCCAACGCCAGCGTAAACTATCCCGGAAAGATTTGCCCTTGCTGCGCGCGTCAGGTGCTGCAATGCCCACGCGCTGGTCGCAACGAGCGCACAGGCGCTGAGCACGCCAGCGACGAAGCGCAGAATTATCCATGCGGCCAATCCGTCAAACGCGCCCATGGCGGCCGTGGCCACGACGATGGCGGCTAGGCTCGCGCGCATCAGCATTGACGGCGAGAGCCCCAGCCGGCTCGCGGTCAGGGCGCCAGCCAGATAGCCCAGATAGTTGCTGGCCGCCAGCCAAGCGCCGGCGCTCGGCGCCAGCGACCCATCACGGACCATCAGCGGCAGGAGCGGCGTGAAGGCGAACCGGCCGATCCCCATGGCCACGGCCAGGGCGGTGGTGGCGATGGCGCACACACCCGTGATCGAAAGCGAGGGGGCGCGCGCACCGACGATGAGCCCTGATCCCATGCAGCGGAATAACGCCCGGCGGCTTAGCTTTGCACAAATGAATAATTCTGCGATATCGTTCTCGTTATGAGAACGATCGACCTGGAGTCCCTGAAGATCTTCCGAACCGTCGTTGACGAGGGCGGGATCGTCCGGGCAGCCAACAAGCTCAATCGCGTTCAATCCAATGTGACAACACGCATCCGCCAGTTGGAAGAACATCTCGGCACCCGGCTGTTTCGCCGCGAGGGGCGCTCCATACGTCTCTCGGCGGAGGGACACACCTTGCTCACCTATGCTGATCGTTTGCTGCGTCTGGCCGATGAGACGGTCAGCGAAATGCGCGCCGGCAAGCCGAAGGGTGTATTCAGGCTGGGCTCGCTCGAGAGCACGGCCGGCAGTCGCCTTGCTCCCATCCTGTCGCGCTATCACAGCGTTTATCCCGACGTGGTAGTGGAACTCGCTACCGGAACGACGGGGGCACTGGTGACCCGGGTAGTGAATTTCGAGCTTGAGGCTGCCTTCGTCTCTGAGCCCTTTACCGCACCAGGCCTCCAGGCGCGCCGTGTCTTCGAGGAACGGCTGGTGCTTGTGACATCCAAGGCGATCCGCAAGGTGTCCGGCCCAGCCGACCTCGGACGCTCAACGCTCATCGCCTTCGCGCACGGGTGCTCCTATCGCAAGCGCATCGAGGAATGGCTAGGCAGCAGGAATGTGATGCCCGAACGGACTATGGAATTTGCCTCGTATCAGGCGATGATCGCTTGCGTCGCTGCCGGTACCGGATTTGCTGTGGTGCCCAAATCTGTTCTGGAGACCATGGGCGCGACCAAAAACGTACGCCAACACGCGCTCCCGAAGCGATTTTCGCACAACCGGACCTATATCGTGTGGCATGGCGATCCATCGCCGTCGCTGCAGTGCCTGCTATCGCTTTTGGTCACTGCCGCCGTATGATGACTCCCTCGGAAGAAAAAAGGTCCACCAGCGGCGGTTCAAAACTCGCCGTATCACTCGACTTCTGATTCCAGGTACGAAGCGGAAATCACTTCCGACGCGCAGTGCACAATCATGTGAGCAGGCTCCGGCGCGGCAGGCTGTCCTCCAGCGCCGGGACGCGACGCCGGCGGGGTCGTTTAATCTTCTAGCGGCCGGATAACCTCTCGGTCGTTCAAGATGCCGAAGAGCTGCTTGACGGTCTGATTCTCATTGGGGCCGTCCGGCTCCAGATACTGACAAAGCACCGCCTGGGTCTTCTTCAAGGCATCTCGAATAGTCTGTTCACCGTTGCGCATGGCCCAATGTCTCCTTAGGCCCTCAACTCTTGCGAGGCTGATCGGTTCAGCGCAATAAAGCACGGGCAGCTCGCGGCGAGCGCCCATCCGATAGGATCAGGGCGGAGATATTGCCGACAGACTGATGATCCCGCGCGCGATGCGCTCGAAAACCGGCGGTCAAGGGCTATGGCTTTCCTGCACTCCTTTGCTGTCGGCGATTTCCTCGATTCGCTGGTAAGTCTGTTTGCTGCGTTTGTGCTCGGCGGCCTTATCGGGGCGGAGCGCCAGTACCGGCAGCGCGGCGGCGGGCTGCGGACCCATGTCCTTGTCTCGGTCGGCGCGGCAACCTTCGTAGATATCGGGATGCATCTCAATGGCAATCCCGGCGCGACCCAGATCATCGCCTACGTTGTCTCCGGCGTAGGCTTTCTGGGCGCTGGCGTCATCCTCAAGCAAGGAAATAGC